>JACXTT010000337.1_pt1 | contig 78408 bp, 73 predicted proteins | sample 9270951 | NCBI WGS metagenome assembly JACXTT01 (sample SAMN15532306, study PRJNA645909) | rock metagenome | isolation source: weathered quartz diorite | place: Puerto Rico | collected 2017-06-21
GGGTTGCCAGCGGGTCATTGAGCCTGATCTCTCGCCGCTTCTTTATAAACCAAAACCTTTTGCGGAGGTAATGATCGATTGGTATTGCTACCAAATATTGTTTCAAAGATAAGGCGTTGCGGATGAACTTTCCAAATTAAATTTTAATTTTTAGCTAAAAGCGGAAAGGATTAGGTACAAAGCTGTTTGCTTTCTGCTTTTGGCCTTGAGCTTTTCTGTCGCAAAACGCCCGTTATATTGTCGTATTTACACTCACCCAATACCATTATTTAACAGTAGGTTTGAGCTATTAAATTAAAAACAGCCATGTCAGCAAAAACAGTTTTATTAGCCCAGTATGATCTGCATAATTTATTGTTTAACAATGTAACAGCAGATATCAGTGATGAAGAGTCGGCCAACAGGGTCGCTGAACCTATGAATAATGTTAAATGGCTTGCCGGACATTTATTGTGGGCGCAAAGAAATTTGGCCCGTATCGGCGGCGCCGACGTTACAATTCCATGGGTCGATCATTTTTCAGCAGGCCCGGGCCAGACTGAAGAAGACCGAAATGCACCAAAAAGCGAAATGCCGACGCTTGAAATGATCAAAAACAAATGGAACGAACTGGCTCCGGCCATACGCGCAGGACTTGAGAATGTGCCCGAAGAAGCATTAAACAGCCCGGTTGAGTTTCCGATCCCGTTTTTTAAAACCGTAGCAGGTTTATGGGCATTTATTAATCACCACCAGGCTTATACCATTGGACAAATTGGTATCCTGCGCAGGGGATTGGGTAAGGAAGCAATGAAATATAATTAAGTTTATAGTTGATCGTTGATAGTTCATAGCAGCTGCATTTTAGTACTACCATGAACTATCAACAATGAACTATTGAAGAGCCTGTGTAAGGTCGGCCATCAGGTCATCAATATGCTCCAAACCAACGGCGACGCGTAACAGGTTAAAAGGTGTTTTAGTATCAGGGCCTTCAACAGATGCACGGTGTTCTATCAAACTTTCCACGCCGCCCAAACTGGTAGCCTGTGTAAAAAGCTTTAGGCTGTTTATTACTCTTTTTGCCTCCGGCTCGCCGCCTTTTACACAAAACGAAAACATACCGCCAAAGCTGATCATTTGCGCCTTTGCGATTTCGTGCTGCGGATGTGAAGCTAAGCCGGGGTACATTACACTTTCCACCTTTGGATGGTTGTTGAGGAATTCTACCAATAATTGTGCATTATGAACATGGCCGCGCACACGATATGGCAATGTTTTTATGCTTCGCACCAGCATATAGCAATCCATTGGTGAGGGAATAGCCCCACCCATTTCCTGAACCTGGCGGATCTTTTGCCACCAGTCACTATTTTCTTTCGTAATTAACGCTCCGCCCATCAAGTCGCTGTGCCCGCCAAAATATTTGGTGCTAGAATGCATCACCAAATCAGCGCCCAGTGCAAGGGGCTGCTGGCAAACCGGTGTCGCAAATGTGTTGTCACAAGCTACTTTTATGTCATGTTGCTTCGCAACTGCGACAACCATTCGTATATCTGTAATTTTTAACAGCGGATTTGACGGCGTTTCTATCCATATCAGTCCGGTTTCTTTATTGATATGACTTTGCAGCACTTCGCTATTGTTTACATCTATAAAATCAAAGGTCAGTATGCCTGCAAATAAGTTTTTGAGCTGGTTGCGCAATCCATGATACATATCGTCGGGCGCAATAACGTGAGTTCCCGGTGGTAACGACTGAAATACTGCCATGCCTGCGGCGTTGCCGGACGAGAAGGCTGTCGCGTCGGTACCGCCTTCCAGCTTTGCAAGCACGTTTTCAAGCATGGTGCGGTTTGGATTGCTTGACCGGCTGTATATGTAACCGCCAGGATATGTGCCGTCGGCAGACCGTTCAAACGTGGTCGACAACACAATAGGCTGTATCACAGCTTTTGACGTTTCGTCGGTATAATTACCGGCGTGTATGGCGATGGTCTCTATTTTCATAAATTGCAAAGTGACGGATATATATTCCCTGGTGTTGATGGGTCGTCAAATTTAGTTTAATTTTATAAAAACCTTAACCCTATGAGCATCCGCGTTTTAGCGGGTTGTTTTGCCGGTATTCATATCATATCAATTGCCTCTGTAAACCCAATGTCATTACTTCCGTAAACTTAAACGTTGAAATTGTGTGAGTGCCCATGATTTAGCCCTTTTTTGGTAACTTTGGTCAAATTTTAAGTAATGGCTGACCAGGGTGAATTACAATTATTAATAGAGGATAATAGCCTTTCGGCTGATTTGAGGCATATAGCCGAAAAAGTACTTAGCAATGAGAGAATCACATTCGACGAAGGTGTTTTACTTTACGAAAAAGGAGAGTTAGGCTACCTCGGGGTTTTAGCAAATTATATCCGCGAAAAGCGGCATGGCGATAAAACCTATTTCAACCGCAATTTTCATATCGAGCCAACCAATCTTTGTGTTTACGACTGCAAATTTTGCTCTTATTCGAGGCTGATCAAACAGCGCTCGGAGGGGTGGGAGTACACCATGGACGAGATGCTGGATATCGTAAAGAAATACGACGGCGAGCCTGTTACCGAGGTGCATATTGTAGGAGGTGTGTTGCCGCAATACGACGTAGCTTTTTACAGCGAGTTGTTCAGCAAAATCCGGGAACACCGGCCGGGCCTGCATGTTAAAGCGTTAACGCCTGTTGAGTACCATTATATTTTCAAGAAAGCTAAAATTGATTACGCCACCGGCATGCGCCTGATGTTTGAAGCAGGTCTCGGCTCTATTCCCGGTGGTGGCGCGGAAATTTTCCACCCGGAAATTCGGGAACAAATAGCTAAGGATAAATGCACGGGCGACCAATGGCTGGCAATACATGAGGAATGGCATAAACTTGGAGTACGTTCAAATGCCACAATGCTTTACGGGCATATCGAACAATACTGGCATCGTGTCGACCACATGGAGCAATTGCGCCGGTTGCAGGATAAAACAGGCGGTTTCCAGACATTTATTCCGCTAAAATTCAGAAACGAAAACAACCAGATGTCGAATGTGCCCGAAACGACAGTGATTGAAGATCTTAAGAATTATGCGATAGCACGGATATACCTTGATAATTTTGACCACATCAAAGCTTACTGGGCAATGATAAGCCGTACTACCGCACAGCTATCATTGAATTTTGGTGTGGATGATATCGACGGTACACTCGACGATACAACTAAAATTTATTCGATGGCAGGCGCCGAAGAGCAGCATCCGGGCATGAGCACTAAACAATTGGTTGAACTGATAAAGCATGTAGGCAGGAAGCCAATTGAACGCGATACTTTATATAACGTAATAACCGATTATACCGATTTTGAATTCCCGGATGACGTAAAACCCCAGTTTTACAAATTACCGGTGATTAATTAGTTTATTGGTTCACTGGTTCATTAGTTTATTAGGAAATGATGACCAGAAAAAGTTGGATGGCCAACTAAACCAGTGGGTGACCAAGCCCAGCAACCAATTAATAATGAACCTGTAAACAAATGAATAATATATTAAAAACGTTATATATCGTCCGGCACGGACAAACTGATCTAAACAAGCAGGGAATTATACAGGGTCGGGGCATGGATACCGATTTGAATGACGAGGGACGCCGACAGGCAGAACTGTTTTTCAACACATATAAGGACGTTCCGTTTGATAAGATCTATATTTCAAAATTAAAACGTACCCAGCAAAGCGTCCAGCCATTTATAAACTCGGGTATACCGTATGAGAAGCTGGCCGGACTCGACGAATTGGGATGGGGCATACACGAAGGACAGCCCGGTACGCCAGAAAATAAAGCCGCTTTCCTGCAAATTATGCGCGACTGGTTAGATGGCAAACTTGAGACAAAATTTGAAGGTGGCGAAAGCCCAAACGACGTAAAAGTACGCCAACTGGAGGCCCTGGAGGTAATTATGAACCATCCGGAAGAAAAACAGGTGCTGGTTTGCATGCATGGGCGTGCATTGCGCTTGCTGCTGTGCCTGTTAACTAATAAGCCGCTTACAGAGATGGATAACTTCCCGCACCAGAATCTTGTTTTATACAAAGTTGCGTATGATGGCAGCCGGTACGAAATAATTGATTTTAATAATTCAGCTCATCTAAAAACTATCTAATACTTCTATCTAATATCTAGCCTTGAAAAAAATAAATATATCAGCTGTAAGCTATACTAACACCAAACCTTTTATTTACGGAATTGAGCATACCGAGTTTATAAACGAAATTAACCTTAGCCTGGATAATCCAACTGATTGCGCCCAAAAACTTATTGATGGTTCTGTGGACATGGGGTTAATTCCCGTAGCGGCCATTTTAAGTTTGAACGAATGGAATATCGTGTCTGACTACTGCATTGGGGCAGTAGGCGCAGTAAATTCTGTATTTATTTTTAGCAACTGCGAGATCCACGACATAAAGGTTTTACAGCTTGATCCGCAATCGCGTACATCTAACAATTTGGCGAGGGTTTTATTGAAAAATTTTTGGAAAGCAGACGGTATAGATTTTCAGACCAATGCTGATGATTACACAAAGTCAGCCAATCCGAATACGGCTTTCGTACAGATAGGAGATCGTACGTTTGGCAAAAAGGATAAATATCCATTTGTTTATGACCTGGCCGGGGAATGGCATAAGTTCACCGGATTGCCTTTTGTATTTGCTGCGTGGATTGCAAATAAGCCGATTGCTGAACACATTATTTCAAATTTTAACAAGTCATTAAAATTTGGTCTTGACCATAGAGCCGAATTACTTAAGGAATTGCCCCAAAGACAGGATTTTGACCTGGCCGACTATTTAATGCATAAATTGGATTTCGACTTAACAAACGAAAAAAGGGAAGCGTTGAATTTGTTTTTGGAGTACATAAGAGTACTATGATCCAGGCCAACAGTTTTGCAAATCTTTTATAGTTTTTGAGTTAAACTAATCCATTAAAAATGAATCCAATAGCTGTTTGGGCCATTGTATTCAATCATGAAAGACTTCTATTATATTTTAGGTGCTGATATCAATAGCTCTTACGACGAAATTAAGGAGGCTTACAGGAAACTGTCGAAAAAATTTCACCCGGATTTGAATCCGGATGATGAATATTTTGAAACTCAATTCAGGCAGATCAACGAAGCGTATGAAATCCTTTCTGATCCGGTTAAACGAAAGAAATACGATAGTGCCTTAAAAAAAGCGAACGCCAATCCCATCGACGAGGAATTTGAGCGGCGACGCCAACAAACCGGCAAGTACGAACCATATAAGAGACGCTCAGTTACCTATCGGTTTAAAAGAGGGCCTGGAGTGGGTACAAGTATCCTATTGATTGTTGTGGGCCTTATTTTTGCGGCCTATCTTGTTAAATCTTTCAGCAATTCAAAATTAAAAACAGTTAGAGCCGTTGTCACCACTCCTCCGGTTTACAAGACTATCCGCAAGCACCATAAGAAAAAGCATTTGAATCAGAATATCCCGAAAGATACCATTTCAACTATTTTTAAAGATACAAATCAAATCAATACGGACGCAATCGGGAAACCACCGGCAGTTTTGTCAAAGAAGTCTTCGCAGCCCCCAATTATTCAAGACAGTCCCCGGTTTTTGTATTCAACCTATATACATGCTAATATTACCGGAATAGTTAATTTGCGCGAAGCTGATTACTATGGCTCACCCGTTATCGGGGTAATCCCCGCTGATTCAAGAGTGGATGTACTTGAGAAAGGGAACGTTTATTATAAAATATCTTATAATGATAATGTTGGCTACGTTCCAAAATGGGCCCTCGAAAAAAGGTAGTTATACCATTCCTATCTTTTAGGTTTACCGCTACTTTTTGCAACCGTATCAACGGGCTCGTTAAGTTTGTAAAAAACTCCCTTCGCATTTTTTAAGCTGTCCATTTTAACAGTGGGCGCGGCCCTGATTACCTCAAGGTCAGTGTAGGTTTTCTTCCAGTTTCCGGGATATTTTTTTGCAAAAAAAGTGGAGTCCGAATTTCCGTAAAAAGTTAAAATATTGTTTTTCAAAGGAGCCGTCATGTTTACCAGCTTTGTGTCCTGTAGCTTATCTATCAAATCGCCGTAGGTTTGATCTGTAAGGCCGTATTCGCCCATAACAGTTAATTTTCCGGTATCGTAATCAACATCGGGCAATGTTATTGTGCTGTTATACAGTTGAGCCAGGGCGCCGCTATAATGAACCAAAACGGTGTCAAAACTGCGGATAAACAATTTTTCACCTTCAGGGCCAACCGGCTTAAACTTTAATGCTTTAAAGGGGCCTACTTTGGGAACAATGCGCAAAAAAACCGATAGCACATAAGCTTTAAAACCCGGTTTTTGACGGGTTTCACCGAATTCCTTATAGTAGGCCTTTTTACTCATATGATAGTGAAAGCTACGGGCGGTCGCAGTAGGGTTCAATTTTTTAATGTCATTCTTTTTTAAAACCCAGGCGGTGCGTGTTATCGTTGGTAACAAGCTTTTGACCGACCAGCGGAAGGTAGAAATTGCCAATCCGAGGTCACCAAATACGGTGTTGATATCCTGGCCATAGGTTTTTAAAAATGCCCTTTCAAGCACCGGCCTGGCTACATCAAAACCTATAAAATCGTGGTAACCTACTGTAGCGTAATTACCCCGGGCAATTTGCAAAACGTCATAAGCTATTTCAACCCTGCTATGCGCAATATGGTTCTCCTCATAAGTAACTACAGGCCCAAATTTTCTGGTTTCCGGGTAAACGAGCGGAACCGTGCGGTTGGTAGCCAGCGAGTGTCCATACTTGTCTGCCATATAGTGGCACAATGCGCCAATGGCAAATGCATATTCATTCAGATTTTCGGATTCGGAAATTAAATTTTCGACAAAGTCGCCGCTGCGCACATAATGCGCCAGGTTGGTAAAATATTCACTTCCAAAAGGGAAATAACCCATATCCGGAATAAGGCAACCTCCATATGCGTAAGCATGCGCTATTTTAAGGTCGGCATCGGTTGCCGCAGGGTATTTATGTTTTAATAACGGCAGAATGCTTTTATCCCAGCTTGCATCTATAATAGCCTCGTGAGTAAGTACCGAGTAGGCTTTTGAAGCTGACGGACTAAGCAGTACGGATATGGAAAGTACGAAAAATAGCCCAAGCGGTTTAAAAAAACGAATCATAATTTAAGTATCTGTAACGACTTTTATCAAAGGAATAAAACCCGAAAATGTTTTTAAACTCGTTGGGTATTACAGGATTATTACAATGGATATGTTTATAAAACCCTGAATAATTGTTAGTTAACAAAGAGTATTGAAACAAAAAAGGTGAAAGTATTAAACCTTCACCTTTCAGTTTTTTTAAATACTAGTTAGTTACCTGCCTCGTCAGCCGGTGTGCCAACAACTTTGTATACTATTCGGCCTCCGGTATCGCGGGTCTCCTGATAGTAAACATCATCGGGAGAAACGAAGAAAGTTTGACCATTCATCTTTATTTTTCTGGTCCCTTCAGGCAATTCGTCATAAATATCGCCAACCTGTGGAGCTGGGCCATTCTGACCGTTATCAACCTGTCCCTGCATTTGACCCTGATCCTGTACCGGGCCCTGGTTAACCTGATCGCCCTGGTTTAACTGTCCGTCCTTACCGGCGATGATGTAGGCAATACTGCCGTCATCTTTAGTTATCGGCTGGTAATAAATGCCATTCAATTCATAATACTCCTCGCCATTTATAGTAATGGGTTGTGCGCCTTGTGGTAAAACTGTTATTTCGGCGCCTAATGGCGGTTCAACAACGGTATATTGATTGTTTAACTGCTGGTAATAGAATCCATTGCTATAGAAGTACTGCGCATCTCCCCAATAAAATGGATAATATCCATACGGTAAATATCCTATGCTGAAGCCAATACGCGGCCAGTATAGGCTACCATAAAAACCTCCGTGATAAAAGTAGCCGCCATGACCACCCCAAAAACCACGGCCTCCCCAATAACGCGGGCCATAATAACCCCTGCTATATCCGAAACCGCCACGGCTATAACCGCCAGTGTAGCCACGAGCGCCAGTGTAGCCCCGGGCGCCAGCGTATACACGGCTGCCGCCTGTAAATCCGCGACCGCCCACATATCCTCTTGAGCCGGTATATACACGGGCGTTGCCACTAAAGCCCGACCGTCCGGTAAAGGTACGTGCATTACCACTAAACCCCTGTGAGCCGCCTCTGAAACCCATGCTTCCCCGTTGAGGCGCGGCCATAACACGGTTGCCACCGCTAAAACGGCCGCCACCGCTAAAGCCACCACCTGAACGGCCTGCAGAAAAACCACCGCCGCCACGACCGCCCGAAAAACCACCGCCGCCGCGACCGCCCGAAAAGCCACCGCCACCGCTATGGCCACCACCGCTGCCGCCTCTATGTTGCGCATTGGCCGGAAAAGCTAAAAACAAACATAAAAGCCCGCTCAAGCTTGTGAATAACAAATATTTAATTGCCTTTTTCATAATTGATTAATATATTTCTGTTTAAACAGGTTTTTTTCGCTGTTATCTTATAGACTTTCCGAGATGTAAACGGTTTAATTGCTTATTAATTATTTTTTCAAGCTTGCATAAATCTGACAAAAGCCATGCCGAAGAGAAAGTTACCCACACTGCGGCTGATAAATAAAGTTAATTTTTATCTTAGTCGCACACCGGAAAAACCATGGTGTATTTATATGATTAAAGATACAAACTCATTAAATCAGGTAGCGGAGTTCCATTCTACTTTTAAACATCCTGTTATTGAAAAACCCGCCATCCCTTCGAAGGAAAGATGTGCGCTTCGCATATCATTGCTTGCAGAAGAATTGAAAGAGCTACAGCAAGCTGTAGAAGCTAACGATTTAGTTGAGGTTGCTGATGCCCTGTGTGACCTGCAATATGTTTTGTCGGGTGCGATCCTGGAATTTGGCCTCGGCGAAAAATTTAAGGATCTGTTTGATGAAGTTCATCGCTCAAATATGAGCAAGGCTTGTAAAACAGTTCAGGAAGCGACGCAAACCATCGATCATTATAAGAAATTGGATAATACAGATTCTTACCACAAAGAAATTGATGGACTTTACCTGGTTTATCGCCAAGCGGATAATAAAACATTAAAATCAGTCAACTATTCGCCTGCAAACTTAAGTGCGATATTGGAGCGGTAAAGATCTGATGAAGATTGACTGCTTATATAAATCCGAATCGTAATCTGGTTAAGATCAAACCCGTAAAAAAGTTTTCTTTCGATACAGGTAGTACAAAAAAAGCCATTTTATCAGTACAAAGGTGATAGCCAATGCTACGGCGTTATAGGGATTCCCTATTAACTGGTCCAGCCATTGAAAAAAGCCACGATTGGTATACCCCCAGCTTATAAAATGACCAGATAGGTAAATCAGTATGGAGTTCATGCCAACTACCTTGAAGAAAAATGCCCACTTTTTGTAGCCCAATACGTCAATAATATAATAGAAGAGCGACATTAGTAATAAACTAATTCCTCCAACCTGCAGCACAAACGAACTTGACCAAAGATTTTTATTGATTGGGAAATCGAGGTTCCAAACCTGCGCCAGGATAATAAAGATAATGCCCGCGATTGCCAGCCGCAATGCTTTTTTGCCCTGCGCCAAGCCTGGACGTTTTAACAGGCTGCCGGCTAAAATACCCAACAAACCAGTGCTTATTGCCGGAATGGTGGAGAACAAACCTTCCGGATCGTGCATGTTGATTTTTGTATTTGGGTAAGGGAGATACAGGTGCCCGGGCAATATAGTACGATCGATGTAGGAGGCGAAATTTCCCTGCGGAGTTAAATCACCATGGGGAAATCCCGGTGCTGATGTAAATTTAAGCAGGAGGTAATAGCCAATGATAAAAAAACAAAACCAGGCCATTTGCGCCCATTCTTTTGCATATAAATAAATAATATTAGCAAACATATAGGCAATACCTATCCGGCCCAGCACGCTTGGAAACCGGATATCGGCAATGGGTTGAATTTTAAGCCCATTGTTGGCGACGATACCCAAAAGCACAAGAATAAAAGCGCGTTTGATAACACGCAGCATCAATTGTTCGCGGCTTTTGCCCTGTTCAAGCGCCCGCCCAATTGAAAATGGCGTTGAAACACCCGCCATGAAAAGAAACAAAGGGAATATCATGTCATAAGCATGAAAACCGTTCCAGTCGGGATGGGTAAATTGTAATGAGAGTGCATTCCAAAAAGGAGAATTGGTAGCGCGGCCCATCCCGTGAAAAATTTCCTCGGCGCCCATAATCCAAAACATATCGAACCCCCGGAGGGCATCCAATGAATATAAGCGGGTGGGGGCGGAGTCGAAATCGTCCGCGCGCTGCTGTGCTTTTGCAGGTTTAGCCATAACAGTTTAAATAATCAGGTTATAATTTATCGGAAAGTTAACGGAATAAAAGAAACTTTCAATGGTTGTTATGACTTATGACGGGGCGAGTACTGTTCAAGGGGCCTTCGGCAAGAAAGGAGCGGGTGGGTAAACAAAAAGCCCCCGTAAATATTATGGAGGCTTTAAATGGCTTAAGAGCGGGAAAAGTGAATAATCTTTTATTCGCCTCTTTTTAATCCGAATTTCTCAATCTTACTATATAAGTGACTGCGTTGTATATCAATGTCATCCGCAGTTTTTGATACGTTCCAGTTATTTTTTTCGAGCTTGAACTTAATATATTCGCACTCAGCATAATCCTTATATTCCTGAAAATTGGTAAACTGCTCGAAATTGGTTTGTGGTGCTGCATTGCCATTTGTTGCAGTCCCCGGCGCTGAAGGGTTTGCAAACGCTTTTACATCGCCATCGGTAATGATTTTGTCGCTCAGAATAATGAGGCGCTCTACCATGTTACGTAATTCGCGGATGTTACCTGTCCATGGCAGCGCCTTCATGGCTTCAATAGCAGCTTCGGATATCTTTTTTACAGGTATGCCGTAGTCATTGCATATTTCATCGAGGAAGCTTTGTGTAAGTAAGCCGATATCGTCCTTACGATCTGAAAGGGATGGCACATGAATTAAAATAACGCTGAGGCGATGGTAAAGGTCCATCCTAAAATTACCTGCTTCAATTTCTTTCAGCAAATCTTTATTCGTGGCCGCTACTACACGTACATCCACTTCAATTTCCTTTTCGCCGCCCACGCGGGTTATTTTATTCTCCTGCAGAGCCCGAAGTACTTTGGCCTGGGTAGAGGCGCTCATGTCGCCGATCTCGTCAAGAAAAAGCGTGCCCCCGTTGGCAGATTCAAATTTCCCTATACGTTGCTTTATCGCGGATGTAAATGAGCCTTTTTCATGACCAAAAAGTTCACTTTCAATTAATTCGGAAGGTATCGCTGCACAGTTTACCTCGATGAGCGGACCGTTCGAGCGGTGTGACTTTTCGTGTAACCAGCGAGCTACCAACTCTTTGCCACTACCATTGGATCCTGTTACTAAAACGCGCGCATCTGTTGGGGCAACACGGTCGATGGTTTCCTTTATTTTTAATATGGCTTGCGAGCCGCCTAAAATTTCGCGAACCTTTGATACTTTGCGTTTTAATACTTTGGTTTCGGTAACCAGGCTGCCCCTGTCGAGGGCGTTACGAACGGTAATGAGCAGCCGGTTAAGGTCGGGTGGTTTTGAAATAAAATCGAAAGCGCCCTTTTTGCTGGCTTCTACCGCAGTTTCTACTGTACCATGGCCGGATATCATGATGAAAGGCAAATCGGGCTTAACGGCAAGTCCTTCGGTCAGTACCTCCATACCATCCATTTTGTTCATTTTGATATCGCAAAGAACAAGGTCATAATCGTTCTTTTTTATCAATTCTAAACCATCAATACCGTTATCAATATCCTCTACTACAAAATCCTCATACTCCAATATCTCGCGCAGGGTACTGCGAATTGCCCTCTCATCGTCAATTATTAAAACTTTTGCCATGATAATTATTTACTAATAGTTTTATAGGTAAGGTTATGCGAATATATAGAATCGTATAGAAAAATAAACACTTTTTAGGTTTTTTGTTACTCGTTAACAAATCCCGGGTGGGAAAGGTTTATTTATTTTGCATTTATTTTTTACTTATTGATTTTCAGATAGATGCGAATTTTTATTAAAGCGCAATTGTCGAGTTTTATGATAGAGTGTAACACTGCGCAATACGTGTGGTAGCTAATATCAAAAAATAACCCCTTCCGTTTTACGGGAAGGGGTGTATATGCAGCTGCAAACCTGTAAGCCGGGTTCTGTTTCTTCCCGGTTTTACCCCGGGGGAGATTTCTATCATTAATCTGGCCCTGTCATCGCTGACAGGTTCAATCAACCTACCCATCCTGACGACCCCGATGAACGGGATACGGGAGCGAGCCGCTCCGCTTTCAGGACCTATTTGGTTTTTCAACTCCTGAGGTTTACCGCGATCCCGGTTGCCCGGGAAAGCCGTGAGCTCTTACCTCACGTTTTCACCCTTACCCATCGCCTAAAAGGCGGCAGGCGGTTTATTTTCTGTGGCACTTGCTGTCGCCGGCTGCCGGCGCCTTCCCGTTAGGAAGCAGGATGCTCTGTGTTGCCCGGACTTTCCTCTCTCCCAATCGGATCGGGAAAGCGATAGAACGTTTTGCATCGTAAAGATAGGGTTTTAGTCGGGAAAGTCAGCTGTTATTGGTGTTCGCTTGTTCACATGCCCGGTTTTGTTCATCGCCGTTCGGGTATGTTCCTGGCGTGTTCGCGGGTGTTCGGGGTTGTTCGTGCCAAGTTTCTGAATTCATCCTATCTGCACGCATTCAAGTCATTCTCGACCTGCTGGCTTTTAGTTGTGGCTGACTTGTTTCCAAACGAGTTTGATACATAGGTAATTACTTCTGCCAGTTCAACGGGGGCCAGGTCATTACCCGGCATTTCACCTTCGAAGCCCCGGTTTGATACCAGGATTTTTCGTTTCAGCCCGTTTTTGATGTAGCAGGCAAGCGCGGCTTTGTTGGTTTTTATAAACGCAGTGTCGTTCAGTGGTGGAATCAAGGCTTGCAGGCCTTCGCCATGCGCGCCATGGCAATTCTGACAATGGGACTGATAAATTGCGCTACCGTTTGAATAATACCGCTGAAATTCGACCTGTGCTTCGTTTTGACAGGAAACAATTGTCGCTGTAATTATAGAAAAGAGAATAAGCCCGGCTGTTTTGATGGCTTTCAGCTTCATTGCACTTTTGTTGCTGTTGTTTCTGCTCTCAGGGTTTTTATATCTTCCAGTAGCTTATCTACTTCCTTGGGGTCAGTTCCTTCATAAGTTCCCCTGATCCGTTTTTGCTTGTCGATCAAAATAAAATAGCCGTCATGAATATATTCTCCGGCCGGATTTTTTTCCTGGACGGAAACAAGGTAGCTTTTTGCAAGCTGGTATGTTTCGTTTTTTGTGCCTTGCATCAACCACCAGCTGTTGCCGTTAATGCCTAGCTTGTCGGCATATTTTTTCAACACCGGCACGCTGTCGTGCTGCGGATCAATGGAATAGGATATAATTTTAAAATCGGCGGAGTCTTTAAATGTGTTGTAAACCTTCAGCATATTACGGTGCATTACCGGGCAAATAGACGGGCAGGTAGTAAAAAAGAAATCAGCTACATAAATATTCCCGTCCAGCTTTTTATCGGTAACGCTATCGCCATACTGGTTCACATATCGGAATGGAGGGATGGTTTGATAAACGGTATCTGTTACAGTTTTCCCATCAACTGTTTTTGTAATCGCTTGTTTTTTACCCAAAACAGGTAATGTTTTATTAGCGTTGCCATTGAATTTGCACGAACTTCCGAACAGGATAACAGCAATTATACAGGTGAATTTTTTCATCTGGGCTTTACTTTTTGAATGAATTTGTTTGAAGCGCTAACGGCTTTATTAATTTGCGAATCGATAACGACAACTTGTTTTTTCTGGCTGTACATATAAGCAATTGTTTCGTCGTCGGTTTTGCCTTTATAATCGGGGTCAAATTTGTGCATCCAGGTTTCCATCGCGCTATCGGCTGCAACCAGGCTCGTCCTTAGCATTGATGCTGTATCCTTACCGGGCAAATCGCTTTTTTGCAGTAAAGTATCCAGCATCATTTTATTTTTCATTAAAGATTCATCGGCCTTCATTACGTTATCATGTGCTTTGATTACTTCATCCAAAGCAGCATCCTTCTGCGCCCTTTTATCGGTACAAGCAAATAATGTACACGCCATAAAAATTACAATCGCAACTTTTTTCATTTTACTTTTTTTACCCGGCAAATATTACAATAATAGCCTGTAATGACTATCTCAAATAGAAAATATAATCAGTAACCGGTAATTTATCAGCCCCGGCCAAAATCAAATGCTGGCCAGCCTGCGCACGGTGGTGTGTTCCATGATTGATGACATGCGCGAGCACATCGCAAAGTTTATTTTCAAAACACTCACCCTTCGAGCTTTTATAACTGATCAACTTCTCAAAATCATCCGGATCGAGGTCATTTAACCAGGCTAACCAGTTGTTATGGTTTTCGTTTATGAGGCCCTCAAAGGTTTCAGCGGGCCAATCCGGCCATAAAGTTATGTTAATTGCGTGTAGTCCCTTACAGCGGTTAATCCATATTTGCTGCGCCGCCAGCAAATGCGCCATTAACTTTATTGGTTTTTCGGGCATGCCCACCTGCATTATCGTTTCGAGTATCTGCAGGTTTGCATGCCTGTCATAGTTGAAAAGACGAATGAAATACGATTTCATTTAACAAAAATAACAAACTAATAGTCAACGTTATATATCACAAATGTGTTTACAATAACATAACTTTACTTATATGTTAAATAAACGATAGCTGCGTAAATTAGCCTAACATTAAAAACATTGTTTATGAAACGCATTAAAAATTTTGTAAAGCTTATTAAAGCATTTCGTGAGTGGATGATATTAAGAAGTATGCGCTCGTCGTTTATACATTAAGCGCTTAGTTTATATATTTTTTTCTTTTATCCGATTATAATATACAATTTGGGCTTTACGATAGCTCATTTTAATGGAACATACTAACCAGGATATACCTTTTAACAAACAACTTTTTGGCGATGATTTTACCTGGGGCGTCTCTGCAGCCGCTTTCCAGACTGAAGGTGCGTGTGCCGATGAAGGCAAAGGTTTATCGATATGGGACGTTTTTTCTTCCAAAAAAGGAAAGATATTGAATGGCGATAAACCCGACATCGCCTGCGATTTTTACAATCAGTATCAAAATGATATTGACCTGGTAAAACAACTAAATATTCCGAATTTTAGATTTTCCATATCCTGGACCAGGATATTGCCAAATGGAACCGGCTTATTAAACCAGGCCGGAATCGATTATTATAACCGGGTTATTGATTATTGTATTAAACAGGGAATTGAGCCGTGGATAACGCTTTATCACTGGGACCTGCCACATGCCCTTGAACTGCAGGGGGGATGGACAAATCGGGAAATTGTACTTTGGTTTACAAATTTCGTTGAAATATGTGCCAAAGCATTCGGCGATAGAGTTAAACATTGGATGGTGATGAACGAGCCTGCTGTGTTTACCGGTGCGGGATATTTTTTAGGCATCCACGCGCCGGGCCGTACCGGCCTTAAAAACTTTCTGCCGGCCGTGCATCACGCCGTTTTAAGTATGGCGGCGGGAGCGAAGACATTGCGCAGTTTATTGCCAAATGCACAAATCGGCACCACGTTTTCCTGCTCTTACATCGAGCCATATTCCGACAAACCGAGGGATGTTGAAGCTGCGAAACGCGCGGATGCGTTTATTAACCGACTATTTATTGAGCCGGTTTTGGGCATGGGATATCCTATAAAAGACGTTCCCGTTTTGAAAAGAATTGAAAAATACTTTCAGCCCGGAGATGAGCATAAACTGGCGTTTGATTTTGATTTTATCGGAATCCAGAATTATACACGCGAAATTGTTAAATATTCCTTTTTTACGCCGTATGTAAGTGCAGCGCTGGTTAAGGCGGAAAAGCGAAAAGTGCCCTTGACGGCAATGGGGTGGGAGGTGTACCCGCCGGCGATTTACCACATGATAAAAAAGTTTAACGGGTACACTCAAATAAAAAAGTTATATATAACGGAAAACGGGGCCGCTTTTCCTGACTTGCTTGAAAACGACGCGATTAACGATCATCAACGGATCGACTATTTACAATCCTACCTCCGGCAGGTGTTGAAGGCAAAAAGCGAAGGCTGTAAGATATCGGGATATTTTATATGGACATTAACCGACAATTTTGAATGGGCAGAGGGTTACCATCCGCGCTTTGGATTAATTTATATTGATTTTAACACGCAAAAGCGCATTGTCAAATTATCAGGCAGCTGGTACGCGAAATTTTTAAAACCGGTTTAATGATTAAACGCAGCTATTAAACATTTGCCTTTGGCAAAATCACATAAAAGGTAGTGCCATTTGTTCCATCACTTTCGAACCAAATTCGTCCATCATGGTCTTCTACGATCTGCCTCGATATGGAAAGGCCCAAGCCAAATGATTTTTCGCCGGCCGTGCCCGGGCGCTTGGCCTCGGTAAACATATTGAAAACTTTTTCTTTTACTTTGTCAGGGATACCAATGCCGTTATCCTTTACCGATATTTCTATATCCTTTCCGCAATCTGTGATTTTTACATAGATCATCTTTTTATCGGCACTGAACTTAATTGAATTACTGATAAGGTTGCTCATAACACGCCAGATTTTTTCGCGGCTGATAAACAATTCCAGTGGCTCATCCAGCAGTATAAGTTCAATTTTCTGCTGTTTTTCTGCTGCCTTAAAGCGGAGCAGTTCGACGCTATGGCTTAACAACGAATTAATTTCAATAAAGTCTCTTTTGGTCGGTTTTACGCCGTCATTTGTTACCTCCAGGAGTTCATTTATCAATTCGAGCGAATTCAGCGAGGTTGCCCGTATCAGTTCGATCGTTTCTTTTTGATCGTCGCTGTAATCGTCATCATCCATTATTTCGGTTAAAGAAGCAATGCCGCCAATGGGATTTCGCAGGTCATGCGCCACCGCCCGAAGGATACGGTCCTTTTCCTGGCTATTTAGTTTTAGTTCATTCAGGGCATTTTCAAGATCGGTGTTCTGCTGGTTGATTTGATAGTTAAGGCCGCCCAGCACCTTAATGTTCGCTTTGGATTTCCTCCAGTTCAGTAAAATCAGGGAAATGATAATTAAAAACATCAATCCGAATACGACCGCTATTTTTAAGTATAAATTTTGCGCCTCGTTATCCTGCATTAATTTGCTGACGGCATATTCTTTTTCAATCTGTTTTATTTGCTCGCCGATGTCGGCTTCTTTAAGCGCCTTAACGCGGTTGTTGATAGAATCTTTAAGCGTATTGTATTTAATAAAATAGTTTAAAGCAGTTTGGGGGGCATTTTTCTGAATAAAATATTTTGCCATCAGGAAGTTCCAGTCGGCCTCGGCCTCCTGGTTTTTTACAGTGTCCAGCTGTTTACGAACCACCGCCAGCAAATTGATCAGCGAATCGGGCTGGTTTATTTTATAGAAAATATGTGCCAGCTTGAGCTCAGTTAATTGAGCGTCCCGGTTGTCATTTCCTTTTCTAAGGTTAATTTCGCTGCTTTTTTTAAGCAATATTTTGGCCCTGGGCAAGTTATTTTTTGCAATGTAAACGTTGGCTTCATTGCCATATACAACCCCTCGGGCAACATCCAGCCAGGGTTTACGATCACCGAACATAGCAGCGTGGTTATCAATAAAATCAAGCGCTTTTTTGAAATACGTAAGCGCGCTATCAGGTTGGTTTGTTTTACTGTAACTAAGGCCGGCGTTGTTTAATAATTCCTGCTGCCGGTAAAATGATCTGAACGTTAAACTGCATGAGCCCGCTTCGATTGAACCGTTCCTGAAATTTTCGGCAGCAAGCAAATAATGTTCTTGTTTGTACATGATCATTCCCATCCTGTAGCTGTAGTCGCTCAAAGTACAGTCGTTAATGTCTTTTTTGGCAATGAGTTTCCCCTGGTAAAAATAACGGTAAGCCTCGTTATACCTGTTTTCTTCAAAAAGCACGTCGCCTTTAAAAAAGAATGCCTGCCCGTACCTTGAAACATATTTTAATTTTTTCTCGGCCGTATCAAATAAGTTGAGAATGCTATCAGCATACAGCATGGCCCGGCTGTTATCCTTTTTTATGTGGAAGTAATAATTGCAGTTAAAAGAATAGTATTCAAATTTCTGAGAAAGGTCAAGCGATTTGTAAGCAGGCGTTCGGGAGTTGATGTACTTTACTGCCTTTTGATATTTACCTGCGTCAAATAAATGATTTGCTGTGTCAAGTACGGCGTTGTATTGATTATTTGAACCGCTAATATTCGCCGGTTTATTGCAGGCCGTAAAAATCAAGGTTAACGTACAGGTAAGTACGGCAACGAAGTTTATCACCGGAAACGTTTCCGGTGATAAGGTAATAACAGGCTTTGGCTTAAAAAAAAGCATTTATTAATCAGGGGATGCAAATTCCGTTTAATTATAAAACTAAAAATCTGCTTAAAAAAATTAAATCGAATTTTCTTTTTACGCAAATACAGTTGGCCGGGTGAATGCTTGGAATTTTATTATTTAAAAGCTTCTTGGCCGGTTATATCCATGCCGGTTATCAGCAAGTGGATGTCGTGAGTGCCCTCGTATGTAATTACCGATTCAAGGTTCATCATATGCCGCATTATCGGGTATTCGCCCGTTATACCCATTCCCCCCAGCATCTGGCGTGCCTCGCGGGCAATGGTAATTGCTGTTTCAACGCTGTTACGCTTCCCCATGGATATTTGGGCCGGCGTGGCTCTGTTCTCGTTTTTTAGCGTGCCAAGCCGCCAAACCAATAATTGTGCTTTGGTTATCTCGGTGATCATTTCGGCCAGTTTTTTTTGCTGCAGCTGGAAACCGGCAATCGGCTTTCCGAACTGCTTGCGCTCTTTTGAATATCTTAAAGCGGTATCATAGCAATCCATCGCTGCCCCAAGCGCCCCCCAGGCAATGCCATAACGCGCCTGGTTAAGGCAGCCCAACGGCCCCTTTAACCCGGAAACATTCGGCAGCAGGTTTTCTTTAGGAACCTTTACATTGTCAAAAACCAATTCGCCGGTTGCCGATGCCCTGAGCGACCACTTATTATGTGTTTCGGGCGTGGTAAAACCGGCCATGCCACGTTCAACGATTAAACCTCTTATTTTACCGCTTTCATCTTTTGCCCAAACAATAGCGATATCGGCAAAGGGTGAATTGGATATCCACATTTTAGCGCCGTTTAACAGGTAATGGTCGCCCGCATCTTTAAAGTTGGTGGTCATGCCGCCTGGGTCCGAGCCGTGGTCGGGTTCGGTTAAACCAAAACAACCCATTAATTCGCCAGAAGCCAATTTGGGTAAGTATTTTTTCTTTTGCTCTTCGGAGCCATAGGCGTAGATCGGGTACATCACCAGCGAACCCTGTACTGATGCAGTTGACCGGATGCCCGAGTCGCCCCGTTCAATTTCCTGCATGATGATACCATAGGCCATATAATCGAGCCCCGCGCCGCCGTATTCGGTTGGGATAGTAGGCCCAAATGCGCCGATCTCTGCCAACCCCTTCAGTAATTGCTTCGGGAATTCAGCCCGTTGCGCATAATCTTCAATGATTGGGCTTACTTCTTTTTTAACCCAATCCCTCACCGTCGAGCGAATTAGTTTATGTTCGTCGGTAAGCAATTCGTCGAGTTGGTAATAGTCGGGCGATTCGAAGAGGTCTTTTTTGGCCATGGAAAAAATAATTGGTGCGGCAAAGATAAGGATTGGACGTTTAATTAGTTAAATGCGGAATGCGGAATGTCGAATGCGGAATAGTATTGTAATTATTACTCCGAAATCGGCATTTCGCATTCCGTACTAAACAACTACTTTTGACATATGAATACCACCATATCATTGCATGGGGCGGAATTTTTTGCCTACCATGGTTTTTATCCTGAAGAACAAGTTTTGGGTAATAAATTTGTCGTCGATATTGAGGTGGACTATAATTTCGGCAGCAAGGATGAAGATAATATCGCCGACACAGTGGATTACGGCCGGCTTTATGCTATCGCTGACAAGCAGATGAAACAAACCAGGCAGCTTATTGAAACTGTGGCAAATGGCATCGCAAACGATATTAAAACGCAGTTCCCGCTGACTGATAAAATAATGGTATCTGTAAAGAAATTAAACCCGGCCCTTGGCGGCAAAGTTGATTATTCAAGGGTAGTCGTTAATATCTAAAGTATATGTCGTACAATAAAATCACTGAAGATATTCTTGCAACCATCCGCTCGATAGTTGGGACTGATCATGTAATGACGGGTAAGAATGATCTCGAAAAATATAGCCACGATGAAACCGAAGACCTGCATTATTATCCCGAGGTTGTGGTAAAACCCGGCACACCACAGGAAGTGTCGGCATTGATGAAGCTTTGTAATCAACACCTGATACCGGTAACGCCCCGCGGCGCCGGTACCGGGTTAAGTGGCGGTGCGCTGCCTGTTATGGGCGGTTTGCTGATGGCGATGGAAAGGTTCAATAAGGTGCTGAACATCGATGAGCAAAACCTGCAGGCCGTTGTTGAACCGGGGGTGGTTACCGAAGAGTTTATTGACCAGGTAGCCGCAAAAGGCTTTTTGTATCCTGTCGACCCGGCCAGTAAGGGCAGCTGTTTTATCGGCGGCAATGTTTCGCACGGCTCAGGCGGGCCGAGGGTGGTAAAATACGGCACGATACGGGAGTATATTTTGAACCTGGAAGTGGTGTTGCCTTCCGGCGAGATCATTTGGACCGGCGCCAACACTTTAAAATACGCAGCGGGCTATAATTTAACACAATTGATGATAGGCTCGGAAGGCACGCTGGGCATCATTACTAAAATTGTGGTTAAACTTATCCCCCGGCCAACCCTGGATGCTTTGCTGCTGGCATCGTTCAGCTCGAATGAGGCCGCCTGCGGCGCTGTATCGGCTATATTCAGGGCCGGCATCGTTCCGTCGGCCTTGGAGTTTATGGAGCGCAGGGGAGTGGAGTGGGTAGTGGAGCACGATGGTTTAGCCTTTGATTTAAAAGAGGGAATAGAAGCTTTTCTATTGATCGAAGTTGACGGGTCAAACCAGGACGTGATATTTTCTGATTGTGAAAAGATAAACGGGGTGTTAGAGGCATTCGACTGTAAAGAGGTATTATTTGCTGACACATCGGCCCAAAAAGAAGAACTGTGGCGGATGCGCCGCACTATGGCGGTGTCTGTTAAGTCCAATTCCGTTTATAAAGAGGAAGATACCGTAGTACCGCGTGCAAGTTTGCCACAGCTGATTAAAGGGATTAAGGAGGCCGGTTACAAATATGGCTTTGAATCAGTGTGTTATGGCCATGCAGGTGATGGTAACCTGCACGTAAATATTATTAAAGGTAATATGAGCGATGAAGACTGGAATACTAAGCTAAAAGATGGAATTAGCGAGATATTTGAACTAACCGTATCTTTAGGCGGTACACTATCCGGCGAACATGGTATCGGTTTGGTGCAGAAGGGTTTTATGCCGATAAAATATACTGAAACGCATTTCGCACTATGGCGTGGCATCAAACAGGTTTTTGATAAAAATAACATATTAAATCCCGGTAAAATATTTTAAATCACTTCAACTATGCAATTTTTAGGTCTCGCTATTGCTGAACAGGACGTGGTAAAAGTGGGCCTTGCTATTTTATGTGGCGGGTTGCTCGGTTTGGAGCGCCAGTACAAAAATAAAACCGCTGGCTTTCGTACCATTATATTGATATGCCTGGGGTCGGCTATATTTACCATGATCGCGCAGCATGCCGGGGCGGTTGCAAACCTCAATATCGTAACTGGTATAGGCTTTATTGGTGCAGGTGTTATTTTTAAGGATAATATAGCAGTAAGCGGGCTTACTACAGCAGCGGTTATCTGGATATCGGCGGCAATTGGGATGGCCGTAGGCGCCGGAAACTACGGGCTTTCTATTTTCTCCACCTTTCTTACACTGCTTGTTTTAATATTGTTCAGTTTGCTCGAGCGTTTTGTCGATAAAGTACATCATGATAAACTGTACGTGATCTTGTTTGCAGATGCGAACCCCGGGCATTTGCTTTCGGTTAACGACATGATAAAAGACAATCGCTTGAAATCAAGGCCGGTTAGAATCACGAAGGACGAAGGCTGCCTGCAGGCGGCAATTTTAGTAACCGGTCACATTCACGACATCAACAGGCTGGATGAGCAGCTATTGATTATGCCGGTTGTAAAATCTTTTTAGGGAAGTCTACCGCTTAGTTTGTATTCAAAATAAGCCCCGGCTCATCATATTCAATCATCTTTTGGCGCTCTTTTGAAGGTATCGGAACTGATTTGTTGACCGAATAATCATAGCTGATGCAAACTGTTTTTCCGGTGGTGCATATTTCTTCGCCGCCTGGTGTTGTCTTAACCAGCATGTGCATCACATCAAAGCTGCTGTTACCGATCCGGCTCACGCGCAGGTAACAGAATATCTCATCCTCAAGCGTGATCGGCTTCAGGTAATTTACTTCTGAACGCCCTACAATAACACCGTTCTCCTGTAAGTTCCAACCTATAATTTCCCGCCAGTAATCAAACCGGGCTATCTCGAAGTAAGTTAAATAGATCGCATTATTTACATGCCCCACCGCGTCTATATCCGAAAAGCGAATGGGGATGGGGGTTTTGAATTTATAATCTGATAGTTTTTCAGTCATCGGGTGCCAGATTGTCATTGAAAAATAAAAGTACCGGACATGCTGTCGGTATTATAGCCATTTTTCGGCATTGGTATAACGCTTGTTCCACCACTGGCGAAGATAATTAAAAGAAAAACTTAGGAGGATAAAAAAATGACTTTAGTAAAATTTGCAAACGGACAAAAAAACCAGGCGGTTAATCCATTTTTTAACGATGTATTCGAATCCATTTTAAACGATTCGTTTTTGAGCGATAAGCTGGCAACCCGCGTTCCCGCTGTAAATATAGCCGAAACCGAAGGCGAATTTCACGTCGAATTGGCCGTGCCGGGTTTGAAAAAAGACGATTTCAAGATCAGTCTCGACAAAAACGTATTGAGCGTTTCGGTTGAAAAGAAAACCGAAAACGTTGAGGAAGGAAAAAAATACAGCAAACGCGAATATAGCTACAATTCATTTGTAAGGTCGTTTACCTTGCCCGAAACCGTCGATCACGCCAAAATTGAGGCCGAATATACCGATGGTATCTTAAAGCTGAACATCGCTAAAAAAGAAGAAGCTAAGATTCAATCACGCGAGATAGCTGTGAAGTAAGTCGAAAGTTAATCATTCCGAAATCGACCTTCCGCGTTTCGCAATAAAGATAGTTTTCATAATAAGTTGGTTTAGTTTTGAAAAGGCCGCTCCGAAAGGGGTGGCCTTTTTTGTACAATTTGACTGCTATCCTTAAAATGAGTGTTAATTTGATGCCGGCGCAGGCAGATCGGAATTATTGCAGTCCCGCGCAATTTTCCATTTTCCATCTTCTTTTTTCCAAAGAACGATGTATTTTCCTTTGTCAATCCGGTGACCGTCTTTTGTAGACAACGTAAATGTACCCTCTTCGGCTAAGACATCAGCATTGCCCCACAAGTTTAACATATTAATGTCAAGCTTGGCTGCACCCGCTTTTATGAATGATGCAAACGTCGACTGGATGTTCTGACGGCCAACTATAGCCGGGCTGCCCGGCGCCATAAACTTTGCATCTGTAGCATAGCAATTAGCGACACCCACTGAATCGCCCTTGGCAAGGCTTTCCGTTAAGTTCAGGTTGACAGCTACGACCTCTTTTTTAGCGGCGACAGAATCAAATGCCGGCCTGATTCCAATAGTGTCATCAGATCTTGAAGACCCGGACCTGCAGCTAACAACTACCATGCAGCTGCAAAATAGCGTGAAAATACAAAATGAAAACTTGTACATAATTAAGGTTTTAAGTGATAAGTATTTGACACTAAGGTAGTAATAAAACGTTAATCGCGCATGTTAATATATTGCAGCGGTTGCCCGAAATTATCTGCCCGGCATAAACTAATTACGGCTTGCAGGTCGTCGATCTTTTTGCCTTGCACGCGCACCTGGTCGTCCATAATGGATGCCTGCACTTTTAAACCGCTGTCTTTTATTTTTTTGACAATTTTTTTAGCAGCTTCTTTATCAATACCTTCTTTTATTTTTATCTCTTTGCGGATCATGTTGCCCGAGGCGTATTCCTCCTTGCCAAAATCAAGCGCATTCGGATCCAGGTGTTGCTTAACCATGCGCCCGATAATTGAATCCTGTATGGCTTTCAGGCGCATTTCGTTCTCTGTAACCACAGTTAGCGTATTGGTCTTTTTATCCAGGTCGATGGTGCTATTGGTGCCATGAAAGTCATAACGGTTCAATATTTCCTTTTTGGCGGTGTTGATGGCGTTATCAAGTGTTTGCCCGTCAATTTTGCTTACGATATCGAAGGTTGGCATAATGAGGTTTATTTGTGAGGGTGTAAATTTACTAAATTAGTTCATGGTTTATAGTTGATAACCGGTTGTTACCGCTAGTTTTGGCCATGAACAATCATCTTCAACTTCTCCCGAAACAATTAAAACACATTAATATCGCAATGAGTTAATATTAAATTAACAATTAAATCAGCAGATTTGTACACCAGCCTGAAAAGCCTGCATCTATATGGATATTAAACGTGTTCCTTTAATTAACCGGGAAATTAGTTGGTTATACTTTAACGACCGGGTTCTGCAGGAAGCGGCCGACCAATCGGTACCATTAATTGACAGGATAAAGTTTTTGGCCATCTTCTCGTCAAACCTCGATGAATTTTACCGGGTAAGAGTAGCTACGCTAAGCCGTTTGGCAAACCTGAATGAAAAAGCAAAGGAGATTTTAGGATATAATCCCAAAAAGATACTCAACCAAATCAAAAATATAGTTGTACGGCAAGAACGTAAATTCAATAACCTGTACGAGAACATCATCGTAAAGCAACTGGCCGAAGAGCGGATTTTTATCCTGAACGATAAGCAGCTGAACGTAAGCCGCGGCGAGTTCGTTAAAAACTATTTCAGGGAGGCGCTGCTTGCGACGCTGGTGCCCATCATGCTCGACGAGACTATGCCGTTGCCGGAGCTAAGGGACAGGGCCATCTATTTTTTTGTTAAGCTTACAAAGGGAAAAAAATCGCGCCTGGCGTTGATCGAATTTCCGGATACCCTGCCGCGGTTTATCGTCCTGCCTGAAACCCACAACCTTAAATTTATAATATTACTCGACGACGTTATCCGTTACAGTCTTGAAGATATCTTCTTCATTTTTGACCATGACTCGATCGAAGCTTATTCCTTACAGCTTACCCGTGACGCCGAGCTCGACCTGGATAAGGAAGTAAGCGAGAAGTTTATTGATTCCTTATCAAAAAGCCTGCAAAAACGCCGTAGGGGCAAACCCATGCGGTTACTATACGATTCGGAAATGCCGCTGGATATGTTAAAATACCTGGTCAATAAAATGGGCATCCACGGCGAAAGCCTTATCCCGGGCAACCGATACCATAATTTTAAAAACTTCATCGATTTCCCAAATGTCGGCGGGCCCGATCTTGAATATCCGAAATCGATGCCACTTCGTGTGGCTGGGTTATCATTTGGTAAAAGCTTAATGGGTATGATAGCTAAAAAGGATTACCTGATAAGTACGCCGTACCAATCATACGATTACGTTATTCATTTTTTACGTGAAGCTGCGATTGATCCCAAAGTGAAAGAAATAAGCATCACAGTGTATCGGCTTGCAGAAGATTCGAGAGTGATGCATGCGCTTATAAATGCCGCTAAGAATGGCAAAAGCGTAACCTGCCTGGTAGAGCTAAGGGCGCGTTTTGATGAGCAAAATAACATTTCGTGGAGCAGGAGGCTTGAAGAGGAAGGAGTTAGGGTGCTTTACGGAATTGAAGGCTATAAGGTGCATTCAAAGATTTGCCTGATTATGCGTACGGAAAAGTCTAAACCGCAGTATTACGCCTGCTTATCAACCGGCAATTTTAATGAACGCACCGCGAGGATATACGCAGACCACACGCTACTGACATCGGACAAGCGCATTACTGATGATCTGAGGATTGTATTTAAGGCCCTAAGTAAAAGCATGCTGCCGCAGGGATTGAAAAGCTTGATCGTATCGCCAGTGGATGCCCGGCCCGCAATTTATAAACTGATCGACAATGAGATCAAGAACGCGAAAGCCGGCAAAAAAGCTTATATGATATTAAAAATGAACAGCCTCGCCGATGAGCAGCTAATCGCTAAGTTATACATGGCGAATAATGCCGGCGTGAAAATTCAACTGATTGTAAGGGGAATGTGTTGCTTAATTGCAGGCGTTAAAGGCTATAGCGAAAATATCGAAGTCATCAGTATTGTGGATAAGTATCTCGAACATTCGCGTGTGCATATTTATGGTAATGGGGGTAATGAACTGATTTTTCTCACTTCCGCCGATTTTATGACCAGGAACATCGATACCCGCGTTGAAGTCGGTTTTCCGGTATATGACGAACAGTTACGCAAGGAATTAAGGGATATTCTTGATCTGCAATTGAACGATAATACCAAATCGCGCGAAATAAACAGTCATAACACCAATAAATATCACAGAACCAAATCTACCGTACGGCACAGGGCGCAGGTTGATATTTATAATTATTTAAAACATAAAAATAACCCAAATTGAGATACGCTGCAATCGATATAGGCTCAAATGCCGTGAGGCTGCTTATAGCTGACATTATTGAAAATAACCAGTCGGTTTCGTTTAAAAAAAACACATTGATACGGGTGCCGTTGCGGCTTGGCGACGATGCATTTTTAGACCAAAGCATCTCTGATAAAAAAGCGGAGGACCTTGTCAAGACGATGCAAGCATTTCGCAACCTGATGGATGTGTATAAAGTTGTAGATTATACGGCGTACGCCACATCGGCCATGCGCGAAGCAAAAAACGGAGAAGCAGTTGCCCTCCGTATAAAAGAGAAAGCCAATATTGACCTCGAGATAATAAGTGGTCAAAAAGAGGCGAAAATAATTTATGGTAATCATGCCGAACAGGACATCGACAAAAATAAGAACTACCTGTATGTGGACGTAGGCGGCGGCAGTACTGAATTGTCATTGTTTTCCGGCGGAGAATTATGGGCTTCGAAGTCATTTAATATTGGCACAATTCGTATGCTGGATAACCAGGATACCGAAGAAAGCTGGAACGAGATGAAGGATTTTTTACGCGAAAATACAAAGCAATTTAAGGTTATATCTGGTATCGGCACCGGCGGAAATATTAATAAACTATATAAGATTTCCGAGGAAAAAAATGGCGCCCCGCTCACTTTCATAAAGCTGAAAACACTGTACAACTACTTAAATTCCTTTTCGCTGAAAGACAGAATTAATGTGCTGGGATTAAATCACGACCGCGCCGATGTAATTATACCGGCGTGTGAGATATATATTACCGTAATGAAATGTGCCAATATCAAAGCTATCTATGTACCAACTGTTGGTTTGGTTGACGGGATTATCCAAAACTTGATTGAAAAAAATATCCTTAAAGTAAATTAAATTTATTTTAACAATTATTTTCAATTTAAAAACTTTTATTATATTTGTAATGCCCTCTCAAAGGGCATGTTTTTCATAGGTAGATGTAGGGTCGAGTATTTATATTCGACCCTTTTTTATGCCTTCAACTTTAGCCGGCCGTAATTGTTAATGAGTGATATGAAAAAGAAAATAGTTGTAGCAATTACCGGTGCCAGCGGTGCCATATATGCCAGGTTATTATTAAATAAGCTACAGCAGCTCAACGATCAAATAAATGAGGTAGCCGTTGTGATGTCGGACAATGCAAAACAGGTGTGGAAATTCGAGCTGGATAACGAGGATTATAATGCCATCCCCTATAAATTTTACGCGAAAAATGATTTTATGGCGCCGTTCGCTTCCGGGTCGGCCAAGTTCGATACCATGGTAATCGTGCCTTGCTCAATGGGAACGCTCGGCAGGATCGCTTCCGGTGTCTCTGACGACCTGATCAGCCGGGCATCCGACGTGATACTGAAAGAACGCCGCAAACTTATCCTGGTAGCCCGGGATACACCGTTTAACCTTATCCATATCCGCAATATGCAAACGGTTACCGAAGCTGGTGGCATCATTTGCCCCGCAATCCCATCTTTCTATAGTAAACCTAAAACGATTGAAGAACTGGCGTTAACCGTTGTTAACAGGGTAATCGATTTGATGGGTTTGGAGAATGATGGTTACCGATGGAGTGAGTAGCTAAAAATATTAGCAGGTATTTTGGAAAAATGTTTTTTTTATTTACCTTGCTGTCAATAAACCTTATTTACAAGTAAAAAAATAAAAAATGAGTTTCATTCAAAAAAATCTTGCTCCAAACGAGCGAATTATTCACCTTGGGAAATTACATTGGTGGATTTATGTAAAAAGCCTTTTCTTTTTAATCCTGGGAACCTTATTGGCTTTTGGTTCAACAACCGGTTCTGGGGTATCAGCTGCCGGCGGTTTTTTAATGGCGTGCGCTGTAATTGGTCTGCTAATTACCTACGTCGGGCAAAAATCATCAGAGTTTGCGTTAACTAACAAACGGGTTATGTTTAAAACGGGCGTGTTTAGTAGAAAAATGGTAGAGTTACAATTAAACAAGGCTGACGGGATGCAAATTGAGCAAAGTCTTTTAGGCAGGGTTTTTAATTTTGGTAAAGTCCGGGTTACGTCAACTGGCGTGGTAGAAAACTTTTATCCTGTTGCTGATCCGTTTGGGTTTAAAAAGCAAGTCAATGAGGCTATTGAAGGCTCGTTTGCAAATAGCCGGTCCGCAGCACAATACAGTTAATTAACTAAAGTTAGCTATAGATTTAAAGTCCGTCGAATAACAGTTATTTGACGGACTTTTTAATATGCTTATCTTTGCGGCCTCGAAATGAATAAAAAAGTCGCATTTTATACATTAGGCTGTAAGCTTAACTATTCGGAAACATCAACCATCGGCCGCCTTTTTAACAAGGCTGGTTTTGATACCGTTGATTTTACCGATAAGCCGGATGTGTATATCATCAATACCTGTTCAGTTACTGAAAATGCCGACAAAAAGTGTAAAAGGATAGTTAACGAGGCCTTAAAGATCTCGCCGAACGCCTATGTAACCATCGTGGGTTGTTATGCTCAACTGAAACCAAAGGAAATCGCCGAAATACCTGGCGTCGACATGGTTTTAGGCGCTGCCGAAAAGTTCCAGATTGTCGACTATATCACTGATCTTACTAAAAACCCCAAGGCGTTGGTTTATAACCAGCCAGTTTCGGAAGCGAAAGATTTTATTTCGGGGTATTCATTCGGAGACCGTACGCGTACGTTCCTGAAAGTGCAGGACGGATGCGATTATTCATGTACCTTCTGTACCATACCATTAGCCCGTGGCAACAGCCGTAGCGACACCGTTGAGCATGTAATTGAGCAGGCAAAAGAAATAGCTGCATCAGGAGTGAAAGAGATCGTATTGACCGGTGTTAACCTCGGTGATTTCGGTATCCGTGACGGCCAGCGGCACGATAAGTTTTTTGACCTTGTGAAGGCATTGGACGAAGTAGAAGGCATTAACCGGATACGTATTTCATCTATCGAACCCAATTTGCTGTCCGATGAAATTATTGAGTTTGTTGCCGCGTCTAAACGGTTCGTACCGCACTTTCATATACCGCTGCAATCAGGGTCCGATAAAATATTGGGTTTGATGCGCCGCAGGTATAAAAGGGAGCTATATGTATCCCGGGTGGCTAAAATAAAACAGCTGATGCCGGATTGCTGCATCGGGGTCGATGTGATTGTCGGCTTCCCCGGCGAAACCAGGGAAGATTTTATCGATACCTATAATTTCCTGAATGAACTCGATGTTTCCTATTTGCACGTATTCACTTATTCCGAAAGGGAAAATACCCTCGCAAGTGAAATGACCGGCGTTGTGCCCGGCTCAACCCGCGCCGAGCGTAGTAAGATGCTGCATATATTATCTGATAAAAAGCGCAGGGCATTTTATGAAAGCCAGTTAAATAAAACGGATGAGGTGCTATTTGAGGGTGATATAAAAGACGGTTTTATGCACGGTTTTACCCGTAATTATGTAAAGGTCAGAACAAAATACGATCCTGTTTTGGTGAATGAATTGAAGGCCGTTTACTTAACACAAATTTCACCGGATGGTGACGTCGAAATTACCGAAAGCGACGAAATATTAGCGCATTAACCCTATCTTGGCTGCAAATTTTAACTGATGTTCCCTAACATAGCCTCCCTTATTCAATACCTAACCGGCTTAAATATCGAGTTCTTTAAACTCATACAAACTTTTGGATTTTTCGTAGCGATCGCATTCATATCCGCTTATTGGGCTTTTACGGAGGAGTTTAAACGAAAAGAAAAATTAGGTTATATACATCCCTTTGAAAAAACGATTACACAAGGCGCTCCTGCATCTGTCGCTGAACTGGCAGGCAATGGAGTGTTTGGCTTTGTATTGGGTTATAAAATATTCGATGCGATTTTTCATTATCACGAATTACTTAATAACCCGCAGGACTTTATTTTATCGCTTCGCGGTAATTGGATCGGCGGGATACTTGGCGCGGCAATCTTCGCTTACTGGGCCTGGTACGAAAGCAAAAAGCAGGAATTACCTAAGCCGGTAACTAAACGCGTAACCGTTCATCCGCATGAATTGATGGGCAGCATTTTACTGTGGGCGGCTATATGGGGTTTTGCCGGGGCAAAAGTGTTCAACGCGCTCGAAAACTGGGGCGACTTTATGAAAGACCCGGTTGGCATGCTTGTTGGCTTTAGCGGCCTTACCTTCTATGGCGGTTTAATATGCGGCGGTGCAGCCGTTTTATATATTGCCTGGAAACACGGCATCAGGCCGCTTGATATGCTTGATATTGGCGGCCCGGGAATGATGCTGGCTTATGGCGTTGGCCGTATTGGCTGCCAGATGTCGGGCGATGGTGATTGGGGTATAAATAATCTCAATCCAAAACCACATTGGCTAAGCTGGGCGCCCGATTGGATGTGGGCTTTCAGGTTCCCCCACAACGTAAACGACGAAGGAATACCAATGGCCGCCTGTATCGGTAAATATTGTCATGAACTGGCCGTTCCCGTTTATCCTACCTCGTTTTATGAATCAGTTATTTGCATCCTGCTGTTTTTGTTTTTATGGAGCATTCGCGATAGGGTAAAGGTACCGGGCGTTTTATTCGGTATTTACATGATACTTGCAGGTGTTGAGCGTTTTTTTATCGAATTGATAAGGGTAAATACAAAATACATCGTGGCTGGCATAAGCTTCACCCAGGCCGAACTAATTTCCATTTTTATGGTAGCTGGCGGCTTGATCTTAATGCTTATACCCCGCGATAAAACTAAAAAAGCAGCAGCGAAACATGACTAATATAACACTGGTTCATAAATTATTAAAAAACCAGGTGGTAAGGTTTATATTTTCGGCAGGCTCGGGATTTTTAGTAGACATAACCGTTTTTTACCTGTTTTATCATAATCTGCTGGTACAAAAAACCTATAACATTCTTTCATTTACCGTTCGCAACTCTACGTTGTCGTTAGGTATCTCTTTTTTCCTGGGGGTTATCGTTAATTTTTTGATCACAAGGTATCTTGTGTTTTACGAATCAAAGTCCTCGTCCTCGAAACAGTTTGTCCGCTTTGCATCGGTAGCCATTATCGGTTTTTTTGCCAACCTGGGCCTTATAAAAGTATTTATACAGGCTTTTGATATGTATCCCCCGGTGGCACGCGTGTTGGCCGCGCTAAGTTTGTTTTTCGCGAGCTATTTTATACATAAAGTTTTTTCATTCAGTTTAGCATTACGAAATAATGGATCTACAACAACTAACGGGCAGCGTGTCCCAGGTAGCAAAAGAAGCGGGGGAATTCATAAGGCAGCAGCGGAAAACATTCAGCGCCGATAAGATCGAAGTAAAAGGTTTAAACGACCTGGTATCCTATGTTGATAAAACTGCGGAGGAACAGATCGTCGCTGCGCTAAGTAAATTGCTGCCCGAAGCTGGGTTTATCACTGAAGAAAAAACCATCAACAAAACAGGCGAGCGTTATAACTGGATAATTGACCCGCTCGACGGCACGACCAATTTTATACATGGCTTGCCGGTATTTTCGGTGAGCATCGCTTTGCAGGAGTATGACGAACTGGTCTCGGGCGTTGTGTATGAAGTTAACCAGGATGAATGCTTTTATGCCTGGAAAGGCTCGGCCGCTTACCTCAATGGCCGCGAAATAAAAGTGAGTGATAACAAAACGCTGGATAAGGGCTTACTGGCAACCGGTTTCCCTTATTACAATTTCGAAAAACAGAAGGGTTATATTGAATTGTTTACCGAACTAATGAAAAGCTGTCACGGCTTGCGCCGGTTAGGTTCTGCAGCGGTTGATTTGGCGTACACTGCATGCGGCAGGTTCGATGGTTATTATGAATACAACCTTAACCCATGGGACGTAGCGGCCGGGATATTGATCGTACGGCAAGCCGGCGGTCATGTGGTAAACTTTAAAGGCGGCGAAGAATGTCTTAACTCGCGTGAGCTACTGGCAACAAACGGCCTTATAACGGATGAAATACTGAGTGTTGTTCAGAAATATTTTTAGTAGCACGAATTTTAATAGCACGAATTTTTACGAATATATAAAAACACGAATTTCACGAATTGAACCGGTTTTTAATGCCAGTTAATTCGTGAAATTCGCTTCAATTCGTGAAATTGGTGTCGATTTATAGTGCTTCAGATACCACCTCGGTAACCTCGGGCACCATGCGTTTCAGCAGGTTTTCGATACCGGCTTTAAGTGTAACAGTTGATGAAGGGCATCCGCTGCATGAACCGCGTAACTCTACGGTCACTACACCTGCATCAAATGATTTATAAGTAATGGCGCCGCCGTCCTGCTCAACCGCCGGGCGAACATAGTCGTGCAAAATCTGCTGTATCTTAACTTCAGTATCCGTGCCTTCAAAATCTCCGGCTTCAGGCTGTTCTTCGTCCTGTACTTTTAACTCCGATTCAACAGCGCCTTTAACAAACTCTTTCAATATCGGTAACAGGTCGTCCCAGTTGTCGTTATCAAACTTGGTTACGGTAACAAAGTTGCTGGCAAAAAACACGCCGTTTACAAACGAAAACTTGAAAAGCTCCTTAGCAAAAGGCGATTTTTCAGCACTTTCCTTCGTAGCAAAATCGGCGCTTCCGTTGATCAGCAGCTTGTTCACAATGAACTTCATGGTTGCCGGGTTCGGCGTTGCTTCGGTATATACGTTGATGTTCATTTTATGTCTTTATTATAATTAACAAATGTAAATACCTTTTTAATAAATATCGCTTTATTGTGTTGTTATGACCCGTTGGTGACTGAGCGGAATCCGGGAGTATAAGGATGTTTCCTGTCCTGAACGGAATTCGATTTGCTTGTTTTCTTCCTGTAAATTAGCTTTTATAATATTTGCCGTCTCAATACTTAATTGTAACGCGTTATTACTGAAATTGATGTTGTTTCGGAATATTTAATTGGCAATATATCTATTGAAATCTGTGTTCCTGGAACATCGGGTTGATATACTAATGATTTTTATTTCGAAACGCTACTCTTGAAGTGCATGTTCCGTAGGAACAGCTCGTTGGTAGCATCCAAATAGAGTTTTATTCGCGTTCCGTAGGAACGCCTCGTGCTATACGTTATTCCAGTTCTTTAAAGATGTATTGTTCATCCCATTCGATTTCAAACGTAGCCAAGATCTTTCGGTATTCATCCAAAAATGTTTCCTTTTGATGATGCAATTCCTGGTTCCTGATATATCGGACAACATCAGGCACCTGGCTCTTTGAATAGGAAAACGCACCATAACCCTCCTGCCAGGCAAAAGGATATGAACATAAATTATTCTCTTTAATCCATTTGCTGCTTTCCGTTTTTACATTTTTTATTAATGCCGATATGGATTGGTCCGGTCGCATCCCAATAAAAATGTGAATATGATCGGGCATGCTGTTAATTTGAAGCATTTTATGGTTGTTTTTTTGAAAGATGCCTGTAATATATTGATGCAGTCTTTCTTTCCAATCCTTCCCGATAAGCGCAGCCCGATTTTTTACCGCAAAAATAAAATGAATATGAATTTGAGTATAACTATTTGCCATGTATCACAAAATATGCAATATAGCAAAAACACCAATCGTTCCTACGGAACGAAAAAGGCGGAGATATTTTTCTACCAACCAAGTGTTCCTACGGAACAGGAATGGTAGCTGGCGTAGTAAAAGTTGTATGTCAAATAAAATTAATCAGGTTTCTTAATATTGATTCGTGTATCCTAAAATGGTGTAATTCAAGACGATTGTCCTTTTGTTTCTGTTTTTAATGTAGTCGTCAGCTCCGAATCTGTCTACAAATTCTGCTTTCGTTTAGGTATTTAAATTTCAATTATTGAGCATAATGTTCCGTAGGAACATTTGGTTGGTAGGATCCAATAGTGTTTTATTTTGCGTTCCATAGGAACGCCTGGTTAGCAAGGTTGCATTTTTCGACAATTGTAGTGTCCATCATTTCTTTCAAGAATCTTTCGCTATTCATTTAAAAACGTAGCTTTAAATTACCCTTAAATCCCTGTATAATTCAAAGGCGTAATCCGCTTGATTTCTTCCTTAATATCTTTGTTTACCTGTAGTCCTTCTACAAATTCGGCAATAGTTTGTGCATTCACATTTTGGTTGGTGCGTGTAAGTTCTTTCAATGCTTCGTATGGATTTGGATAACCCTCACGGCGCAGGATAGTTTGTATCGCTTCAGCCACTACAGCCCAGTTTGCTTCAAGTCCGGCATTAATAGCATCTGCGTTCAGCAACAATTTATTCAACCCCTTTACGGTCGACTTGATCGCGATGAGCGTATGCGCTACCGGGACGCCAATGTTGCGTAACACGGTTGAATCGGTGAGATCGCGCTGCAGCCTCGAAACCGGCAGCTTGGCCGAAAAATGTTCAAACAATGCATTGGCGATGCCCAGGTTTCCTTCCGAATTTTCAAAATCTATCGGGTTAACTTTATGCGGCATGGCAGATGAACCTATTTCACCTGCTTTAATCTGCTGCTTAAAGTAATTCATGGATATATAGGACCACATATCCCGGTTAAGGTCAATGAGTATGGTATTAATTCGTTTTAGCGCGTCACATTGCGCAGCGAAATTATCATAATGTTCAATCTGGGTGGTAAACTGCGACCGGCTCAACCCCAGCACATTGTTCACGAAATTATTTCCAAAATCTTTCCAGTTAATGGTCGAATAAGCGATATGATGCGCGTTGAAATTTCCCGTCGCACCGCCAAACTTAGCCGAATAGGGTATGGGCTGTAATAAATTCAACTGGTTCTCCAGCCGTTCCACAAAAACCCGTATTTCTTTACCCAGCCGGCTTGGCGACGCCGGTTGCCCGTGTGTATGTGCCAGCATAGGCACAAGGTCCCAGTCGGCAGCATATTTCTTTAGCAGGCTAAGCAATTCATCAAAAGCCGGGTAATAAACTTCAGTTAAAGCCAGCTTAAACGTATAAGGTATTGCGGTATTGTTGATATCCTGCGAGGTTAAGCCAAAATGGATAAATTCCTTGTATTGCTGCAGGTTAAGTTTGTCAAATTCTTGTTTTATGAAATATTCAACCGCTTTAACATCATGATTGGTTGTTTTTTCAATTTGTTTGATGCTTTCAGCATCCTGTTCGCTAAAGTTTCTATAAATATCGCGTAACTTTTCTGTTGCTTTTTTATCAAAGCTTTGAAGCTGGGGCAGTGGATGTTCGCACAAGGCAATAAAATATTCAACTTCCACAAATACCCGGTATTTGATTAAAGCGTATTCTGAAAAATAATTTGCCAACTGTGCGGTGGTGTTGCGATAGCGGCCGTCAATAGGGGAGATTGCGGAAAGAGGCGTAAGCGTCATGTGGTATAAACTTTTTGCAAAGGTACTAATTAAGGGGCAGTTTGGCTAATAGGCGCCGTGCAAGTATTATGGCGCAAAATGCCCTCGTTGTTGTCGTTATCACCACCGGGCCATATTAAATAAGGCGAATAGATTTGCTACTGTGCGGAGATTTGTCAGCCATCGGTAAATTGCGACGGAAACTTTTAAATCTAAAAATGTTTCCATAGTTTTGTTTCGAAATATCAAAATGGTTCAAACAGACAGGATTATACAGGGCGGCGAGGAGCTTTTTTTAAAGGCCGGGATAAAAAGTGTGACGATGGATGATATTGCCCGGCATTTGGGCATGTCAAAGAAAACGATATACCAGTTTTTTAAAGATAAGAACGACCTGGTAATTGCGCTGGTAAAAAAGAAACTGAAAGACGACGAAGAGCAGATGTGCACGATCATCAGCCAGTCGGGCAACGTTATCGAAGAGATGATCAATATGATGAAATGTTCGGAAGATATATTTTCGCGAATTAATCCCATTGTCATCCACGATATGCAAAAGTATCACCCCGATGCCTGGAAGCAGTTCCAGAATTTTAAATCAGGGGTTTTGGTTAAAACGCTTGAGGAATTGTTGACCAAAGGGATTGAACAAGGTTACATCAGGCCGGATATTGATGTGAAAATTATAGCGAGGATGCGAGTTTACCAGGTTGAGCTTGGGTTTAATTCTTCCATATTCCCGGTTGCTGAATTTAGCACCTGGAAAGTGCAGTATCAGTTTTTAGAGCATTTTAATTACGGTATATGCACGCTTAAAGGATACAAATTACTGAATCAATATAAAAATATAAACGATGAATAATACTGCTGACATAGGGCTGTCAATACATGCCGCTAATTTAGCACTTAACTTAAACCAATTTGTGTAACACCAATACAACTCACAATAAAAACGAATGAAACATATTATTTTAACAGCGTTCTTAATAATTTCGATAGCCGCAGCCGGCTTTTCGCAACAAGCAGCTGCAAACAACCAAACGTATAATTTTTCGGTAGCCGATTGTATCAACTATGCGTACAGTCATCAGCACGATGTGATCAACGCAAACCTGGACGTTACAAGTGCCGGTTACCATGTACGTGAGGTTATAGGCCAGGGTTTGCCCCAGATTAGCGGCGCGGCAAGCTTTACCGATTATCTCAAAATTCCGACAACATTATTGCCTGGCGAGTTTTTTAACGCACCCGGAACCTTCATTCCGGTTAAGTTCGGTGTTAAATATCAATCGAACCTGGCTTTAAACGGAAACTTGCCACTTTTTGACCCAAACTATATTGTGGGTTTGCAGGGCCGTAAAACGTACAAGGAGCTTTATGAACGTAGTTATACGCGTTCAAAAATTGATGTTAATGTAAACGTTACAAAAGCATATTACCAGGTTTTGGTAAGTGTTGAGCAGCTTAAATTGTTGGATGCCAATATCAATCAGCTAAAACAGCAAACGGATGAAACGGCTGCCCGCAACAAACAGGGATTTGTTGAAAAGATCGATGTCGACCGTATAACTGTACAATACAATTCCCTGGTTACAACAAGGGACAATACCGAACGTTTGCTGGCGTTGAATTATCAATTGCTGAAATTTCAAATGGGTATGCCAATTGAAAATGAGCTAACGCTTAAAGACAAGCTGGAAGACATAAAACTGGAAATGGGCTCCGCCGATGCAGTAAATGACAGTACGGTTTATCGCGGCCGAATCGAGTACAACTTACTCGAAACGCAAAAGAAACTGAATGAGTTTGACCTCAAAAGTAAAAAAGGCCAGTTTTTACCTAAGCTGTCTGCCAACGGTAGTTATGCCTCATCGTATCAAAACAACAGCTTTGGCAATTTATATAGCTCTAACTTTCCGTCTAGCTATATCGGGCTTACACTTAGTGTCCCAATTTATACCGGCGGGCAGCACCTTTACCAGGTTAAACAGTCGGAAATAAATGTGTTAAAATCGCAGAATGATTTAATAAATGTAAAAAATACTGTGAACTTGCAGGTGAGCCAATCGCGCGTCTCTTACATTAATGGCCTGCAAACGTTAAACGACCAAAAAAAGAACAGGACCCTGGCGGCAGAAGTGCTTCGGGTAGCAAAAATTAAATATGAGCAGGGAGTAGGCTCCAGCATAGAAGTAACGCAAGCCCAAACTGCTTTGCAGGATGCGGATAACTCATATATACAAGGATTATATAATGCCCTGGTCAGCAAAGTTGACCTGGATAAAGCATACGGACGCATTAAATAAAATTAACCTCAACCATTAATAGCACAAACATGAAAAAAATATTATACCTCTCAGCGATACTATTCCTCGCAGCTTGTAACAATAAACCGAAGGATAAGGCCACGGAACTGGCCGATCTGCAAAAACAGCAAACCGCAATAAATGAAAAAGTTGCAAAGCTGCAGGCAGAAATAGGGAAAAAGGATTCGGTAAAGTCGACGGATGTAAGTACCTATACGGTTGCTCCGTCAAACTTTACCAATTATATCCAGGTACAAGGTAAAATTGATGCACAGGATAACGTAATGGCGTATCCTCAGTCGCCGGGTATTGTTACCGGCATTTACGTTAAAGCGGGTCAGCATGTGAGCAGGGGCCAGGTAATGGTTCAGCTCGACAATAGTGTGCTAAACCAAAATATTGCACAAGCCGAAACCCAGGTAAGTTTAAACCGCACCTTATTTCAGCGCCAAAAGAATTTATGGGATCAAAAAATAGGTACCGAGGTTCAGTTTTTGCAGGCGCAAACCGCATTGCAAAGCTCGTTGAAACAAGTAGATGTGTTGCGTCAGCAGGCAAACATGTACCGGATTACATCACCCATCAGCGGCACTGTTGACCAAATGGACCTGAAACTGGGACAAGTTGCCCAGCCGGGTGCGTCGGGTATAAGAGTTGTTAACGCGGATATGCTGAAAATAAAGGCAGATGTGCCCGAATCTTATGCAGGTAAAGTTCACCAGGGAGATAACGTTTTAGTTTCGGTGCCTGATGCAAACGACTCAGTTACAACAAAAATAAGTTTCGCCGCAAAGGTAATCGATGCAGCATCGCGCAGTTTTGGTGTGGAAATCAAGCTTCCGCAGAGAAGCACTTTGCGACCCAATATGACAGCTGTCTTAAAAATTGCTGACTACTCAAAACCAAATGCTTTGGTAGTTCCGGTGAATGCTATCCAGCGATCAGAGGCGGGCGATTACGTATTTGTAAACGAAAACGGCATTGCTAAACGCAAGAATGTAAAATTAGGCGCAACATACAGCGGCAAAACAGAAGTGTTATCGGGGTTGACCGCTGGCGAACAATTAGTAACTGAAGGCGCGGGCGACATTGAAGATGGTGACAAAATTAAAGTTGTCCAGCCGGGCAATTAATCAAATTTAAATTATTTGATATGAAAGATATTGATAAAGAATTTAAGCCCTCAAGCTGGGCCATCGATAACAAGACATCGGTTTATTTCCTGGTGTTTTTTATAGCGGTTTTGGGTTTATTCAGCTATAATAAATTACCGAAGGAGAATTTTCCGGATATCGTTATCCCGAAAATATATATTACAACCACTTACCTCGGCCAGTCGCCTCAGAATATCGAAACACTGGTAACCCGGCAAATTGAAAAACATTTGAAATCCCTGAAGGGGTTGAAAAAAGTTACATCAAATACGATGCAAAACGTATCGGTGATAACTGCCGAGTTCAATACCGATGTAAAAGTGAAGGATGCAAAACAGGATGTGAAGGATGCCGTTGACCAGGCTACGCCTGATCTGCCCCAGGGCGATGTCAATCTGAAACAATCTACTATTTCGGATATTGATGTAGCTGATATTCCGATCTTGTATGTAAATGTGTCCGGCGATTACGACCTTAAAAAATTAAAGGAGTATGCCGATAACCTGAAAGATGAAATTGAATCCTATAAAGAAATTTCGCAGGTTAAAGAGGTTGGTGCATTAACCCCGAATATCCAGATCAATGTGGATATGGATAAAATGGCTGCCGCGCAAGTTAGCTTTAGCGATATTACCCAGGCTGTTGGCGCAGAGAATATTATCTCGTCCGTGGGCGCCGTTAAAATTGATGGCGTGCAACGCGTTATCGATATCAAGCAGGACTTTAAAAATGCCGATCAGGTTCAAGCGATGGTGGTGCGTAACCCGTCGGGTAAAGCAGTATATCTTCGCGATATCGCCGAAATTAAAGATGGCTTTAAGGACCAGGAAAGCTACGCCCGCTTATATGGTAAGAACGTAATTACCCTTGTAATCACTAAACGTGCCGGCGAAAACCTGATTGAAGCTTCGGATAAAATCCAGGCGATGATCGCCCAAAAGGAAAAAACAACCTTCCCGAAAGGCCTTGTCATCAATGTAACCGGCGACCAGTCTGAAAAAACCAGGGCTACGCTGCACGACCTGATCAATACTATCGTTATCGGTTTTATACTGGTAACAGTTATCCTGATGTTTTTTATGGGGGTAAGCAACGCCATATTCGTTGCGCTATCCGTACCATTATCGTGTTTTATAGCGTTCCTGGTTATGCCGGTCATCGGGTTTACCCTCAACATGATCGTACTTTTCTCGTTCCTTCTGGCGCTGGGAATAGTCGTCGATGATGCTATTGTGGTTATAGAAAATACGCACCGTATTTTTGCCAATGGCAGGGTACCTATAGTAAAGGCCGCTAAAATGGCTGCCGGCGAAGTGTTTATGCCGGTGTTTTCCGGAACGATGACTACGTTAGCGCCATTTGTGCCGCTTGCATTCTGGAACAGTATCATCGGGCACTTCATGTTCTTTTTGCCAATCACGTTGATTATCACTCTTTTAGCTTCGTTGCTGGTGGCGTATATCATCAACCCGGTATTCGCGGTGGATTTTATGAAACCGCATGTTAAAGGGGAACATGATCATCCAAAGTTCGACCGCAAAGTGATGCGCACACTGATGTTTTACGGCATAGCTGCAGTTGTCGGATACCTGATGAACAGAGGTATTGGTAACTTAGTAGTGTTCGTGGCGTTTTTATATCTGCTTAATCATTTTGTTTTACTAAAAGCGGTCGACCGCTTCCAAAAGAACGCCTGGCCGAAGTTCCAAACATGGTACGCCAAATGGCTGGAAAGAGCGGTTAGATGGCCGGTAGCTATACTATTTAGTACCATCGGACTGTTTGTACTTACCATCGTGTTTATGAATATCTTCCCGCCGAAGGTTGAATTCTTTCCGGCCGGAGACCCTAACTTTGTAAATGTGTATATAACCCTTCCGGTGGGTACCGACCAGGACTATACCAACGAGGTAACCAAAAAACTGGAAGAGCAGATATTCAAAATAACCAAACCCGACCGTGACATTATTTCATCCATCGTTTCAAACGTATCTGTAAGCGTTACTGACCCGCAGGATGAAGACCAGGGCACCTATTACAACAAGGGTAAGGTCACAATTGCGTTTGTTGAATATGGCCTGCGTCATGGTAAGGATACCAAAAAAATACTTCAAAAAGTTCGTGGTGCAGTTCAAGGCTTACCGGGGGTACAGGTTGCCGTTAACCAGGAGCAAAGTGGCCCGCCAACTCAAAAGCCGATAAGTATCGAAATCAGCGGCGATAATTTGGATACGCTGGTAAGCACCGGGGCCCGACTTAAAGATCAGCTTGCGAAACAAGGGGTTCAGGGTATTGAAAATTTAAGTCCCGACATCCAAAGTAATAAACCGGAGATCGTTTTCGACATCGATAAGGAACGCGCTAACCGCGAGGGTGTCAATAGCTCACAAGTTACACAGAACCTGGTTACAGCGATCTATGGCGCAAAAGCTGCTGATTTCAGAAACACGAAGGAGGACAATTACGAAATAACGGTACGTGCGCAGGATGATCAGCGCAACAGCATTGATGCACTCCGTAACATGAAAATGACCTACCGCGATATGGCAACAGGCGGCGCAATCCGGCAGGTACCTATCTCGGCATTTTCAGATATCAGGTACACAAACACCTATGCCAACATCAAGCGTAAGCAGGAAAAGCGTGTGTTAACCTTATCGTCAAACGTATTAACCGGTTTCAATACGAACGAGGTAAACAGCAATATCCAAAAGGTAGTGAATAATATGCGGTTACCGCTTGGGGTAGCTATCAGGCAGGGTGGTGAGCAAGAGGATCAGATTGAAGCTGCGACTTTCCTGGGTACCGCATTGCTGGTATCTTTTGCAATGATTCTTATCATTTTGATGCTCCAGTTTAATTCATTCGGAAAGACGCTTATTATCATTAGCGAAATATTCTTTAGTATAATAGGGGTGTTGCTGGGTGTGATGATATTCAGGATGACGATGTCTATCGTTATGACCGGGGTGGGCATTATTGCGCTGGCCGGCGTTGTGGTGCGAAATGGTATCCTCCTCGTTGAGTTTACCGACCTGCTAATTGAACAGGGCGCGAGTTTGCACGATGCCGTTGTTGAAGCCGCACGCACCAGGATGACCCCGGTATTACTTACAGCTACAGCTGCTATTCTGGGCTTGGTTCCGCTGGCAGTAGGCTTTAATATCGATTTTGCCGGGTTATTTACATCCTTTGAGCCTCATATTTATTTTGGTGGTGATAACACGGCGTTCTGGGGCCCGTTATCATGGACAATGATATTCGGTTTAAGTTTTGCAACCGTTATTACACTTATCCTTGTGCCTTGTATGTATATTATCCGTTACCGGCTGAAGGAGCGGGTAAAACGCAGAAAGGAAAAAAATCGGGAAGTGGAATTGGAACCTGCTACGGTTTAACTATAAAAAAACAGAAGCCGCCCCAAATTGGGGCGGCTTCTGTTTTTAAGGTATACAACCTGTTATAAAGGCAAAAACTCTATTATTTTATTAAAATAGGCTTCGCGCATTGAACGGGCATCCAGTGCATCATAAACCAATCCGGCTGTTAACGCGTATACCGCATGATGCAAGCCATCAATGGCAATTGCTCCGGGCTTCTCTTTAGTTACCGGTGGTGCTACTTTAAACTTTGGCAGCATAATCATAGACGCGCCCCATACCGCACTGAAATGAACCAATGCTGCCGGTAGCTTTTTTAAACCGGTGAGCGCGATAAGTCCCCGGGCCAGGCCCCACGCTGTGCCATATGCCCAGTGAATTTCTTGTGCTACTTTTTGTTTCTGTGCAGCGTTCGCAGGTTTAATTCCTGTTATTTCGGATGCTACTTTTACGGGCGCATCGCTTGGTTTTCTTTTTGTTATTTTCATTTCTATCATTTGTGATATAGTGATGGCCGCCGTCGCTGCAAGCCCTGCAATTAACCCTTTTCCTATAGCACCACCTATTTCATCAAAGACATTGTTTTTTTGATATCTCATAATTTGCGATTTTTATATATTGCCTGAGTAGCAAAAAGTATACCTATTGGTCAAAGTGCATAATACCGGAGGGTAAGTATATCATCTTAGGAATGATTATTGAACCGGTTAACAAAATAAAAAAAATTACCACTTATATGCCGTCAGACCAATCAAAGGTATTTTTACAGGCATTAGGTATGGGCGCAATGGCCGGCATCAGGACATTCTCAGCGCCCGTTACCTGTGCACATATTTTAAGTCATCGTTACTCAGGCGAACTCGGGGCTTCGCGTTTACGTTTTATGCAATCCGGGGTAGCCGCAAATGTGTTTAAAATTCTGGCCATCGGTGAGCTAATAGCCGACAAATTGCCTTTTACCGCAAACCGAATACGGCCTTTAAGTTTAACGGCACGCTGTCTATCTGGAGCTTTAGTAGGTGCAGCTATATATAAATCTGTTAGCGGTAATTTAGTTGTGGGGGCTGCAGCAGGGACCGGCGCTGCGTTAATTTCGTCCTTCGTTAGTTTTTATTTGCGTAAAGCTATTGTCGACAAAAGTCAACTGCCTGATCCGGTAGTCGCAATTATGGAAGACCTGTTTGTAATAGCAGGAGGGCTTTCGTTAAACTGTATTGGCAACGCCACCTAATTCATCAAATCAAAACTTCTATCTTCTCTTTCTAAAACTTGCCCATCAGTTTGTCATTTCCTGATTTGCTTGTAAAACAGTCATGCACCGGTCAAAAGAAAAGCATTCAATAAAAACAAAAAAACTTAGTAATATCTTTGATTAATTAAAGTTTAAATAATTAATCCACCATATTTAGTTATAAAAGGAACTTCTAATTAGAGGTGATTGTTTTAGAGTGATTGAAGCAGGCCGTGGGCAACCGTGGCCTGCTTTTTTAATAATGTATTTTGTTGTCTTAAAACAATCCAATTTGCCGAATAATTAAGTCTATCCGAAGAATAAATAAGCAACAAAAATTGCAGCTATAATGCCGGCCAGGTCGGCAATCAACCCGGCCGGGATTGCATAACGCGACCGCCTGATACCAACTGAGCCGAAATATAATGCTACTATGTAAAACGTCGTGTCGGCCGATCCATTGAAAATACATCCGAGCCGCCCGGCAAAACTATCGGGCTTAAAAGTCGTCATCACATTTATCATCATCGCCTTTGAACCCGATCCGCTAAGCGGTTTCATATAGGCTACAGGCATCGCGTCAACAAAGCGGGTATCCAGGTTAAAGTGTACACATACCCATCTTAGCCCATCGTTCATGTAATCAAGGGCTCCGCACGAGCGAAAAACGCTAATACCTACCAGCATTGCAACAAGGTAGGGAATGATTTTAACCGATGTTTCAAAACCCCGTTTCGCACCATCAATAAACACCTCAAATACATTGATCTTTTTGTATAATGCACCGGTAATAAATACCACAGGTACAGTAAACAACATCAGGTTGCTTGCAACTTTCGATACGACGCTTATTTGATCCCGCGTTAAAAACACGGTGAAATACCAAACCAGCAGGGCGATAAAAGTAGTGATCCCACCGAGCCAGCCAATTATCACGGGATCCAATAGCTTTATCTTTTGTTTAACGGCAACTATCAGCATACCGGTCACAGTGGCTACATAAGTTGCTATGATTATTGGAATAAAAACATCAGTCGGATCCTTCGCATGCAAAATGGCGCGTTGTGCAATTATCGTTACCGGCAGCAGTTGCAGTCCGGATGTCAACATCACAAGATACATGATCTGGGCGTTGGAAGCCGTTTCTTTATCTTCATTTAAATCCTGCAAGCTGTCCATTGCTTTTAAGCCCAGGGGGGTGGCTGCGTTATCCATCCCAAGTAAATTGGCAGAAAAACTCATCAGGATATTGCCCGTTGCGGGATGATTTTTTGGCACGCCGGGGAACAACCGATTAAAGAAAGGCCCAACTATACGCGATAAAAAGTTAATTGCCCCTGCCTTTTCGCCAATGTTCATAATACCCAGCCACAGCGCCATATTGCCCACAAGCGGCAGCGCAATATCCATCACTGAAGATTTGGATGAATCAAACATGCCGCTAACCAGGTGCATAAATATTTCAGTATCACCAAAAAATACCAGCCTAACCAGTGCTACAACGAATGCGATAAGAAAAAAAGCTACCCAGATATAATTTAGAACCATGAGACAAATTCAGGCTTTGAAGATAAAGTTTTTTGATAATTAATTGGGAATAGCCACTTTTAAATAATAAATAACCCGATCGGATGCAAGAAACCATTGATGATCTAATCCGCGTGATGCGACGCCTGGAAACTTATGACCGGGAAACCATTAAATGGGATTATAAACCAAGTCCGGACAAATGGTCAAAAAAGGAAATAATCGGTCATTTGATTGATAGCGCCCAAATAAATCTCCAGCGTTTTATTCGTTGTACCTATGAGGAGGAATTTAAATTGGTGTATGAGCAGGTGCAATGGGTAAATGCACAGCATTATCAGGAAGCCGATATTGATGAACTATTGAACTTATGGCAATTGTTGAACAGGCAAATAGTACGCGTATTAAAAAATTACCCGGCCGAAAGAGTAAATGCCGAATGTGATACCGGTAAAACCGGGGTAAGCCTTCATGCCGTGGAATGGCTCGCGCAGGATTATGTCGGTCACTTACAACATCATTTAGCACAGGTTTATTAAGAAATTAGTTTGGCGAAAATGGGAAATGATAAAACAATTAACCCTGCGGGATATTCGGGTACTCCGCTGGATAAAAAGCTTGGAATTAAACCTGGTTTTAACATTCAGCTGATCAATGTTCCCGGCAATTATCTCAACCTTTTTACTGAATTTTCAACAGATCTGCAATTCACTAATGACGACAGTCCGAAGGACTTCATTCATTTTTTCACAAAACAGGAAAGCGAGCTAATAACAATGTTGCCTTTGTTAAAAACTAAAATTAAATTCGGCGGCATGATATGGGTATCCTGGCCTAAAAAAGCTTCAAAAATCACAACCGATATTACCGAAGACAGTATCCGGAACTTTGCCCTTAAAATCGGCCTGGTCGATATAAAGGTTTGTGCAGTTGATGATGTATGGTCGGGTTTAAAATTAGTTATACCAATTAAAGATAGAGGCGCTATACGCTGATGGTTCAATTTGGTAAAAGGGTATACTAATATACGGGTGTGATTTATTAAAAAAAGACCTAATTGTAAGCGGTAATGTGCTTATCCGATACGATCTGTATGTCATAATCTTTTCTCAAAGGGTCGTACGGAACGGAATCGTTGATGGTGATATAGATATTTCCCAGTTCTTTCACGGTATATGTTTGCACGTCGGCCACCATGGCGTCTTTGCTGACGTATTGGGCTATCGATTCGCGGATCATATTGTATTGGTCGACTTCGTTTGTTTCTATCTCAATAAATAATCTTTTTCCATCCGATCGAACGCCAATTTCGTTGTGGGTGCCCCCTCGTAATGTCAAAGCATACCTGCGGTTTTTATTATTGTTGTCTTTTTTAGCCAGGATATACCCCTTTGCCACTAAAAAGGTATCAGCATGCGGCAGGTCGTTATGTAATAGGTATTTGATGTCGTCGTACGAAATGAGGCTTTTTTGTCCAAAGCACAATGTTGCTGACATCACCAACAAAACAGCAAAAGTTAAACGTTTTACCATGGTTTTAAATAATTACACCCAAGTTACAGTATTGTATCAACGATATTAAATTTTCACAGCTCAATATATTACCTTAGCAACGTTGTTACAAATAAGATGGCTAAAATTGAACTTTCACGGGTTAGCGGCGAATTTGGATTCGAAGCGACGGACGAATACAATCATACTGTAAAAATGGATAGCAGCCCCGAAAGCGGCGGGCAGAATTATGGCGTGCGGCCAATGCAAATGCTGCTGATGGGCCTGGCGGGCTGCTCGGCCATTGATGTGCTTACAATTTTGAAAAAGCAGCGCCAGGATGTAAAGGATTATAAAATGGTTGTCAACGGCGATCGCGAAGCCGGTAAGGAGCCTTCTTTATGGGCAGACGTTGATATTGAATTTCACTTGTATGGAAATATTGACAGGGATAAAGCGACTAAAGCCGTAGAACTTTCGTTAGATAAATACTGCTCTGTATCTGCCACCTTAATACAAGCCGGTGCCAAAATTAACTGGCAGGTTTTTGTACATTCCGCCTAACCAAACCGATTTTAAGCTGGTTGATGATATCGCGTCATTTTTAGACGGTCGCCTGGTAGGGTAATAAGTTTTCTGTTTTCAGGATTTTAGTTTTAGAATATTTTTGCTTTAATTTAAAGCTGGTAATCTAAACCTTATACCTAAACCTATCGTGAAGACAATTTTAATTTTTTTATTGGTATTGTTTTTTGCTTTTTATGCGAAATCTCAAACCGTATCCAGGCGAATAAATTTCCATATTACCGACCGTGATAGTGTTAATCTGCCTTTAAACGATGAATATTATTTAATCGAGGATTCGTGTGCGCAAATTTTTCGCCATGCGCGGCTTAACCTCGAAACACGAAAGTTTTTCGGGAAATTTACAGATGTAAGTAAGGCTGACCCTAACTTTATTGTTTCTGAAGGGTATTACTCGGAAGATGGCCTCAAAAATGGAGAGTTTAAATCCTATTATCTTAACGGCAAATTGCGGGGAAAGGGTAGTTTTAAAAACAATAAATACAACGGCAAGTGGGAAATGTACTATGAGGATGGCCAACCTGAATTAACTTTTGAAGTGGTCGACGGCGAAACTACCATCATAGATGCATGGAAACCTGATGGTAAGAAAACAGTAGAGAGTGGTAAAGGTACATATGTTGATAATTTGGGGGGCTTTTATTGGAAAGGAAAGCTGCTAAACGGAAAGCCAGACGGTACATGGCGACTTATTAACGCCGACGATGCCACCGAAACACCGCTCGCATCTGAATACTTTAAAAAAGGAAAATTTCACGACGGGTCACGTGGGGGCTTTAATTATACTGACGCTTCTCACATTGAAATAGTTAGTTTGTTCAAACTGCCCTTTGTTAATATCGAAAAAATACTGGTGTCAGCGGTACCTTGCAACGGCACAAAACCCAAACATATAGTTGGCGCTCAGTATGAAAATGGCTTGAGCTCTTTTTCCAGCTATATATCAGATGCAGTTATGCCATATTTTAGTAGGGTTAATTTAAAAGGAATTGAGAGGATTATTGAAATTGAAGGTGAGGTATCAGAAAAGGGAGGGTTGATAAACTTAAAAAGCAACAGATCAGACTCAGCCATGGAAATTGCCATGCGCCTTAGGAACCTTCCAGTGCTACACCCAGCGACAGTTGACGGTAGACCGGTGAAACAAAAATTTGTTATCACATTTAGGATTAGCAGTGGCTATTATCAGTTTACATATCGGTTTCTTCCCGTACAGGCAAATTAAATCTTTCTTGTGTCAATTCAATAAAACTGTATTCTTTTAACATCATTTTTTCCTGGCAATATCGATGCAGCAATGGCAGCGCACATGACCTGTAATCAGCTACCTTGTTTTTGATACGGTGTGTTAATCAATTGCTTACGAGCTATTATTGTTTGAACTTGCACATTAATGTAAAGGAGTTTGCAAATTTAATTTTTTAATGGCATCAATGTTGGATATGGGGGTATAATTATACTTACGAATATACATAACCATCAAAAAATGAAATTAAATTTAAAACGAACCTCCTTATTGTTAACCGGAATTTTGGTTGGCGGTAAATTATTTGCTCAAACTTCCGATTCGTCGCACGTGTCAACAGATTATGTGCAGCCCTTTTCAGCTAATAGCGCTTTTCGTACCTGGTCAATAGGTGTAAGCGCTGGTGTATTAACACCAAACACACCCTTCGCAACAAATAACAAGTTAGACTTTACCTCGCCAAATGGACAACTAGGCTACGGAGCGTACATTAAAAATCAGATAACCTCTGCCTTCGGTATACAGGCTGATTTCCTTGCCGGCAAGTTATCAGGCGACAATGCCCAACCTGATGCTACGGGTCTTTCGCCTTATAACAGCTTTAGTACTAAAATCCATTATTCCGGGAGCTTGAGTGCAAATATTACCTTAGGTAATATAACCTGGCATGCCAATAAAAATGCGATTCAACCTTACTTAACATTAGGTGCGGGTATTATGCATTACACGCCTGTGTTGACCTATGCAAACGGAACTGTTGCTAACGCTAAAACAGACAACGACGGATCGATCAATGAACTTTTTGTACCCGCGGGACTGGGAGTGAAAGTTAACATTGCGCGTGGTATAAACCTTGATTTGGGTTACCAGGTTAATTTTGTTTACTCCGATAACGTGGATGGATATGTCCACGGTTCAACGAATGATAAATTTGCCTATGCACATGCGGGTTTAGAATTTGCCATTGGCAAACGTTCAAAACCACAACTGGCTACTCATAACCCGGTATCGTCAATGCGTACCGAGTATTTATGGGAAAATCAAAATACAAGAAACCGTTTACAGGCTGAAGTTGATGCCGAAAAAGCTAAAAACGAACAATTAAGGAACGACCTTAATACAACCAATGCCAACATCGCTAAATTAACCACAGACAGCGATGGCGACGGGGTTGCTGATTTTTACGACAAATGCCCGAACACGCCTGCCGGAACAAAGGTAGACGGTTCTGGCTGTCCGCTTCCGGTTACTAAACCGGCTGAAAACGTAAAAGTGTACGTAACCGAAGAGGATAGGAAAATTGTAAAAGAAGCCATCAGAAATCTTGAGTTCGATTTTGGTAAGGCCACTATCCGCGAGCATTCATTCCCTAGTTTAGATCGCGTTGCTCAATTATTAATTGACAAGAACTTTAGTTTGAAGTTAGCCGGACATACAGATAATGTAGGATCGGCCGATGCGAATATGAAACTTTCGAAAGACCGTGCAGAGTCTATCAAAACCTATCTTGTGAGTAAGGGAGCTAATGCTTCACGAATAGAAGCCACAGGTTATGGTAAAACACAACCAATTGCAAGTAACAAAACAGCAAAAGGGCGACAGATTAACCGACGTGTCGAGTTTACTTTATTTTAATAATTAAGCTCGTTAAAAGAAGCTGTCCGCAAAAAACGGGCAGCTTTTTTTATGCCGTTCTTTTTACAGGGACGGTTCGTCGCTGTTGCAAATTAATGGTTTATTGTGCATCTTTGTGACGCTTATAGAGAAAGACGGAGGGATTAGACCCTGCGAAGTCTTGGCAACCTGTGCTTACAAGGTGCTACATTCTACTTGATCGGCTCCACTGCGATCAGGAAAGATAAGCGAAGGTCATTCACAACCGACTTTTCGATATAAGCTTATTTTGTGATTACACCGATTGAATTTGATTACACTGATTACTCATGTCATTTGAGAAATAATCGGCGGAAACAAAAAAAGTAATCGGTGAAATCTTATAGCACAATCGGTGAAATTAAATGAGTATTAAAGACGAACTGCAAAAACGCATTCTGGTAATTGACGGTGCAATGGGCACTATGATACAACGCTACGAACTCACTGAAGATGATTTTCGCGGCGAGCGCTTTCGCGGCCATGCATCTGATCTGAAAGGAAATAACGACCTGCTGAATATCACACGCCCGGATGTAATCAAAGCTATCCATAAAGAATACCTCGATGCCGGGGCTGATATCATCGAAACCAATACGTTTAGCACACAACGCATATCGCTTGCCGACTATCGCCTGGAAGAACTGGCTTACGAGCTTAGCTATGAGGGCGCCCGCATCGCCCGCGAAGTGGTTGACGAATACAATAAAACCTCGCCCGGCAAGCCCCGGTTTGTGGCAGGCGCTATCGGCCCGACCAACCGGACGGCCTCCCTGTCGCCGGATGTGAATGACCCAGGCTATCGCGCTGTTACCTTTGATGATCTTGCAGAAGCCTATTACGACCAGGTGCGCGGCCTTGTTGACGGAGGGGCCGATGTCTTATTGATCGAAACCATTTTTGATACACTTAACGCGAAAGCAGCATTATTTGCAATAACGCGGTATGCCAATGAATCGGGCAAACATTTGCCGGTGATGATATCGGGTACTATTACCGATGCTTCCGGGCGAACACTTTCGGGGCAAACGGTTGAGGCTTTCTGGAATTCGGTAAGTCACGGTAATTTGCTGTCTGTCGGTTTGAACTGTGCTTTAGGCGCAAAGGAAATGCGCCCGCATTTGGAAGAGCTTTCCGAAAAAGCCAATGTGTTTATATCGGCTTATCCAAATGCAGGTTTACCAAACGAGTTTGGCCAGTACGACGAAACCGCCCAGGAAACAGCACACCAGGTAGATGAATTTATGAAAGCCGGGCTGGTAAACATCGTCGGCGGCTGCTGTGGCACCACGCCCGATCACATCCGGTGTATTGCCGAAAAGGCAGCTAAATATCCGCCACGCATAAAGGCCGAACCTTCGCCTTATTTGCGTTTAAGCGGTTTGGAAGCCGTAACCTTAACACCTGAAACTAATTTTGTAAACATCGGTGAGCGTACAAACATTACCGGCTCACCAAAGTTTTCGAAGCTGATACTGGCGGAAGATTACGAAGCGGCATTAGCTATCGCACGACAGCAGGTAGAAGGCGGCGCTCAGGTCATCGATATTAACATGGACGAAGGGATGATCGATTCAGAGGCGGTTATGGTGAAATTCCTTAACCTGGTTGCATCTGAGCCGGATATTTCAAAATTACCCATCATGATCGATTCGTCCAAATGGACAGTGATCGAAGCAGGATTAAAATGTTTACAGGGCAAGGGTATTGTAAACTCTATTTCGTTAAAAGAAGGCGAAGAAAAGTTTAAAGAGCAAGCCCGCAAAATATTAAGCTACGGTGCGGCAACGGTTGTAATGGCCTTTGATGAAACCGGCCAGGCCGATTCATTGGATCGCCGCAAGGAAATATGTAAACGCTCGTACGATATATTGGTGAACGAGGTAGGCTTTCCGCCGCAGGACATCATATTCGATCCGAACATCCTAACCGTAGCAACCGGGCTCGAAGAGCACAACAATTACGCAGTAGATTTTATTGAAGCAACGCGCTGGATAAAGAACAACCTGCCACTTGCTAAAGTAAGCGGAGGAGTGAGCAACATCTCGTTTTCATTCCGTGGAAATAACGTGGTACGCGAGGCTATGCACTCGGCATTCCTGTACCATGCTATTAAAGCAGGGCTTGACATGGGAATTGTAAACGCCGGAATGCTTGAGGTTTATGAAGAGATACCTAAAGATTTACTGGAGCTGGTGGAAGACGTGCTGCTTAACCGCAGGACCGATGCTACCGAGCGTTTAGTCGAATTTGCCGATACGATAAAAACCAAGGGTAAAGAAGTGGTGCGCGACGAAGAATGGCGTAAAGCCCCGGTTGCTGAACGTTTATCGCATGCCCTGGTAAAAGGTATTATTGAGTACCTGGATGATGATGTTGAAGAGGCACGCCAGGCTTACGCCAAGCCCCTTGAAGTAATTGAAGGTCCACTGATGGACGGCATGAACGTGGTGGGCGACCTTTTTGGTTCCGGCAAAATGTTTTTGCCGCAGGTGGTTAAATCCGCCCGGGTAATGAAAAAAGCCGTTGCTTATTTATTGCCCTTTATCGAGCTTGAAAAACAGCGGGTTATTGACGCAGGGGAGGATTCAAGCCAGAGCCGCGCCAATGCCGGTAAGGTTTTAATGGCTACGGTAAAAGGCGATGTGCACGATATCGGTAAAAATATTGTCGGTGTAGTTTTGGCCTGCAATAACTTCGAGGTAATAGACTTAGGCGTTATGGTACCCGCACAACGGATCATTGAGGAAGCTAAAAAACATAATGTCGATATTATTGGTCTCAGCGGGTTAATTACGCCATCGCTCGACGAAATGGTGCATTTTGCCAAAGAGATGGAACGCGAAGGCTTTACTATTCCATTGATTATCGGCGGTGCAACTACCTCGCGTATCCACGCAGCGGTAAAGGTTGATCCGCATTATTCAGGCCCGGTAATCCACGTATTGGATGCTTCCCGGAGTGTAACGGTTTGCAGCAGCCTGATGAACATGGAGCAGCGCGGCCCGTATGCAAAGGGGATAAGAGAGGAGTACGTAAAAGCACGGGAGGCGCATTTAAACAAACGATCCGACAAACGATTTGTCGGCATCGGTGATGCCCGCAACCAGAAATATCAAATAAATCTGAACGGTTCTATCGCACCAAAGCCAACCTTTACCGGAACCAAAGTTTTCGAAGCATTCCCGTTGGAAGAACTGGTACCCTATATCGACTGGACGCCATTTTTCCATACCTGGGAGCTTCGCGGCAGCTTCCCTAAAATATTTGAAGATAAATATGTGGGCGTTGAGGCGAAAAAGCTGTATGACGATGCACAGACATTGTTAAAGCAAATTATAAAAGAAAAACTGCTGCAGGCAAACGCGGTAATTGGGTTTTGGCCGGCGAACAGTGCCGGCGATGATATTGAAGTTTACACGGATGATACCCGGAAAACTCTGCTAACCACCATACACACGCTGCGCCAGCAGTCAGAAAAAGTAAAAGGCGAGCCCTATTACGCTTTATCGGATTTTATCGCACCAAAAGAAAGCGGAATACCCGACTATTGGGGTGGTTTTGCAGTAACGGCAGGTATCGGCTGCGATGAAATGGTGGCGAAATTTGAAGCAGACCACGATGATTATAACAGCATTATGGCCAAAGCGCTTGCCGACCGCCTTGCTGAAGCATTCGCTGAGAAGATGCACGAGCTGGTGCGTAAGGAATACTGGGGCTATGCCAAAAGCGAACAATTAGGCGCGGATGAACTGATCAAGGAAGAATACCAGGGTATACGCCCTGCACCCGGCTACCCCGCTTGTCCGGATCATACCGAAAAAACAACGTTATTCGAATTGCTAAAAGCCGAAGATAACGCCAAAATGCACCTTACCGAAAGCCTGGCCATGACGCCAGCAGCATCGGTAAGCGGGTTCTATTTCGCACACCCGCAGGCGCGTTATTTCGGGTTGGGTAAAATAAGCAAAGACCAGGTGGAGGATTATGCAGTAAGAAAAAATATGCCAGTAGAAGAAATAGAAAGGTGGCTGGGCCCTAACTTGAACTATTGATTTTTAATTCACGTGTCATTGCGAGCGCAGCGCGGCAATCGCGAATATACAGAGCGGTTATGCAAAGTTCGCGATTGCTTCGTACCTCGCAATGACATTAATAAAAACAGATGCTTTGCAAAAAGTCTCGATACTTGATACCAGCTACTTGATACTACATGAAGATAACCGATCACATACAAAACGCCAAAGGCAAAACACTTTTTTCGTTCGAACTTTTACCGCCGGTTAAGGGGCAAAGCATCCAGGGGATTTATGATGCGATAGACCCTTTAATGGAGTTTAACCCGCCGTTTATTGATGTAACCTATCACCGTGAGGATTTTATCTACAAGCAACATGATAATGGCCTGCTCGAAAAAGTATCATACCGTAAACGCCCCGGTACGGTGGCTATTTGCGCAGCGATCATCAACCGTTATAAGGTCGACGCTGTTCCGCATTTGATCTGTGGTGGCTTTACAAAAGAAGAAACCGAAAACGCGCTGATCGACCTGCAGTTTTTAGGCATTGATAACGTGCTGGCTTTGCGTGGCGATGCCCGTCACGCTGATACTTCGTTTATACCTACACCGGGGGGACATGCCTATGCAACCGACCTGCTACAGCAGGTTACGGATATGAATAAAGGAAAATATTTATATGAGGATCACGAAGTAGTAAACGCTGACTTTTGCATCGGTGTTGCCGGCTATCCCGAAAAACATTTCGAAGCTCCTAACCTAAAAACCGACTTTAAATACCTGAAGCAAAAAATCGATATGGGTGCCAATTTTATCGTGACCCAAATGTTTTTTGATAACAATAAGTATTTCGAGTTTGTAAAACTATGCCGCGACAATGGTATTAATGTGCCAATTATTCCCGGGTTGAAGCCGATCACATCATCAAAGCAGCTTATTAATCTCCCTAAAATATTTCACATCGATATCCCCGAGGATTTGAGCGATGCAGTGCACGCCTGTAAATCTGAAAAGGAAGTGAAAGAACTGGGTATCGAATGGATGATCACGCAATGCCGCGAACTGATGAAGTTCGGCGCGCCGGTACTTCATTTTTACACCATGAGTAACCCCGGCCCGACGAAGAAGATTGCAGAAGCGATATTTTAGATGATTTGATTTAGGCTTGGAAACTGTAAAAGCACGTTGTGCTTTTATAATTCAGATCCCGCCAAAAAATACCGCATCATTATACAGGGCATGGATGAAAACGGCCGGCTGGGGTATTTGAACGAAGTGTTTTAAAAAAGTAAAGCCCGCTGATTTAGCGAGCTTTGACTTTACATAGCAAAGATTTTCGACTCAAGACTCAGGACTTCTCTACCATATCTTAATCCTGTTATCCGGTTTTTTATACATCTTATCACCCGGCTTAACATTAAATGCATTATACCACGCATCGATGTTGGTGATAGGGGCATTGGTACGGTGCTGCTCAGGCGAGTGCGGGTCAGTTAGTATCCGTGAAGCCGCACTTTCAGGGCGCTGGGAAGAACGCCATACCTGTGCCCATGACAAGAAGAAACGCTGATCAGGCGTAAACCCATCAATTTTCGTTGTTGATTGGCCTTCCTTAGTTTTCTTAAATGCTTCATAAGCGATATTCAGTCCACCTAAATCAGCCAGGTTTTCGCCTAGTGTAAGACGGCCGTTCACGTGAATGGTATCCAGCACCGTAAGGCCGTTATATTGCTCGACAACCATATCAGCACGCTCTTTAAATTTATCCGCATCTGCTTTCGACCACCAGTCGTGTAATGATCCATCCGCATCATATTGGCGGCCTTGGTCGTCAAAACCATGTGTCATTTCGTGGCCGATCACCGCGGCTATACCGCCATAGTTTACAGCATCATCCGCATGGAAATCAAAGAACGGGAACTGAAGAATACCTGCAGGGAAGGTGATCTCGTTATTTGTAGGGCTGTAGTTAGCATTCACCGTTGGCGGCGTCATATTAAAACGCTTCTTATCAACAGGCTTGCCATATTGATTCACATTGAAGTTATAATGCCATTCTTCAAGTCGTCTCAGGTTTCCAAAGTAATCGTTGCGGTCAATAACCAAGCCATTGTAAGCTTCCCATTTATCAGGATACCCGATCTTTACGCTGAATGCAGCAAGTTTTTTAAGCGCGTGTTCCTTGGTTTCAGCACTCATCCAATCAAGGCGTCTGATGCGGTCGCCTAAAACGGATTTCATATTGTTTACCAGGTTAACCATGTATTCTTTTGCTGCCGGCGGGAAATATTTCTCTACGTACAGCTGGCCAAGCAATTCGCCCATGCTGCGGTCAATATAGCCCGACATACGCTCGTTGCGCGGAGTTTGCACTTTCTGTCCGCTTACAACGCTGCTAAACGCAAATGACGCTTTTACAAAGGGTGAGCTCAATGCACTTGCAGATCCTTTTAAAATATTCCATTCCAGGTAAACTTTCCAATCGTCAACAGGTTTTGAAACCAGCATGGCATCGGCAACCTTAAAAAATTCCGGCTGACCCACCAGTACGCTATCTACAGCACCATGAATTTTTAACTCCGGTATGATCTGGCTCCAGTTTAAATGAGGTGTGATTTTTTCGAAGCCGGCAACCGAAAATTTATTGTAAGTCACTTTCGGGTCGCGCATTTGTGTGCGGCTCAATTGTGCTTTTGCCAATTCGGTTTCTATGCCAAAAATAATTGCAGCGTTTTTAGCAGCTGTTTCCTCGCTCGAACCTGTCAGGGTAAACAAGGTAGTAATATAGTGCTTGTACGCATTTTGGATTTTTACAGTGCGCGCATCACTTTTTAAATAATAATCGCGGTCTGCCAAACTTGTGCCGCCCTGGTTAAACCCAACGATGTATTTTGTAGGATGTTTCGAGTCTTGCCTCACGCCGGCCCCGAATAGCGGATCGGCAATAGCATGTGACCGTTCGTAAGTCATCTCGTTGACGACGCCCGTTTCGCTGTTTAACCTGTGGATGCGTTCAAGGTCGGCTTTAATGGGCTCATAACCGCGCTTTTCAATGCTCAGGCTATCCATGCCGCTGGCGTACATATCGCCAACGCGTTGTTTCAGGCTGCCTTTGGGTTGGCCTGATGTTTTGCTTACTTCATTTAAAATGCTAAGCAGGTGGTCGGTATTTTCTTGCGCAAGGATGCCGAAACTGCCCCAACGGGTTTGTTTGTCGGGGATGGCGTGGGTTTTTACCCATGTCCCATTCGCATATTCAAAGAAGTTATCGCCAGGCTTTACAGAAAGGTCCATGTTATCCGGGTCAATGAATTTTTTTGGAGGAATAGCAATGCTTCTTTTCGCCTTAACTTTCCCCTTTTTGCCGCCAATGGAGGCGTCTGCAGAAACCGACAGGCATAACAACCCTATCAGCATTAAATTTGTAAATTTTATTTTCATAATTATTTGCTAAGATTTTAAATGTAGGAATTTTCGAGAATGCTTGCAAGCGATTTTGGCCCGTACGTTACTTATTAAACCACGTAACCAGGAAGGATGATTTTGCCCTTTTTAATATCTCCGTTAAAAAACGATACAATGGCAAAGATTTCATTTTGGGAGGGGCTTTTTTAATTAAACTTTTTAATTGTAAAATTATTGTGATGGAGCGGGTTATAGACTATAACCGATAGTAATGACCATCTTTTAAATCCACACCCCAAAAAACGACGCTGATAAGACGTGTTAAAACCATGGACAAAAAATCCATGAACCATGAACTATGAACCATGAACTATTGTATTTTTGCAGTTTATGAGCATTCCTAAAACATACCAGCCCAAAGAGATTGAAGACAAGTGGTACAGTTACTGGCTAAGCCACGCGTTTTTTAAATCGGTACCTGACGAACGCGAGCCATATACGATTGTAATTCCTCCGCCAAACGTAACGGGAGTGCTCCACATGGGCCACATGCTGAATAATACCATACAGGATGTGCTTATCCGCAGGGCACGGATGAAAGGGAAGAATGCCTGCTGGGTACCGGGAACCGACCATGCCAGCATCGCTACAGAGGCCAAGGTTGTGGCTATGCTCAAAGAACGCGGCATCGGTAAAAAGGATTTGACCCGCCCTGAGTTTATGGCTTACGCCTGGGAGTGGAAAGAAAAATACGGTGGTATCATCCTCGAACAGCTAAAAAAACTGGGCGCCTCATGCGATTGGGACCGCACACGGTTCACCATGGAAGACGACCTGTCTGAAGCGGTTATCGATACGTTTATCCACCTTTACAACAAAGGACTAATATACCGCGGCGTCCGTATGGTAAACTGGGACCCGCAGGGTAAAACTGCTGTGTCTGATGAAGAGGTTATTCGCAAAGAGGTTAATCAGAAACTTTATTATATCAGGTATAAAATCTCAAGTCCTGAGCCCGAAGCCTTTAGTCAGGAGCCGGCTTCGGACTCAGGACTTAAGACTCGGGACTTCCTCACCATAGCTACCACCCGCCCTGAAACGATCATGGCAGATGCGGCGATTTGTATCAACCCGAACGACGAAAGGTATACCCACCTGCATGGTAAAAAGGTTTTAATACCCCTTATCAACCGCGAAATACCTGTTATACTGGATGAATATGTGACCATGGATTTTGGTACCGGTTGTTTAAAGGTTACGCCCGCGCATGATCTGAATGACTATGAACTGGGTCAAAAACATAACCTGCCCGTTATCGATATTTTAAATGATGACGGAACGCTAAATGAAAATGCCAAAATCCTGGTAGGAGAGGACCGTTTTGCGGCGCGGAAAAAGATCGCAGTATTGCTTGAAGCAGACAGCTATCTCGAAAAGGTAGAAGAATATAAATCACAAATCGGTTTTTCGGAACGTACTGATGCTGTAATTGAGCCGAAACTGTCGATGCAGTGGTTTTGCAAGATGGATGAAATGGCAAAACCGGCGTTGGATTATGTTTTGAAAGGGGATATCAAACTAATACCCGATAAGTTTATCAATACCTATCGGCACTGGATGGAGAATGTAAAGGATTGGTGCATAAGCCGCCAGTTATGGTGGGGACAGCAGATACCGGCATGGTACCTGCCCGATGGCCGGTTTGTTATAGCTAAAACAGTTGAGGAAGCATTTGAGCAGGCAAACAATCTCAAATCTCCAATCGCGGGTCTCAAACCTGAAGACCTAAGGCAGGATGAAGACGTCCTGGATACCTGGTTTTCTTCGTGGTTGTGGCCGATATCCGTGTTTGACGGGTTTAAGGATCCTAATAACGCAGATATTAATTACTATTATCCTACAAACGACTTGATAACCGCCCCCGAAATTTTATTTTTCTGGGTTGCGCGGATGATCATGGCGGGTCATGAGTTTCGCGGGGAGGCTCCTTTCAAAAACGTGTACTTAACCGGTATCGTTCGCGACAAACTGGGCCGCAAAATGTCAAAATCGCTGGGTAATTCGCCCGACCCTTTAGAACTTATGGAAAAATTTGGCGCGGATGGGGTTAGGGTTGGTATGCTGCTATGTTCCCCAGCCGGGAACGACCTGATGTTTGATGAAAGCTATTGCGAGCAGGGCCGGAATTTTGCCAATAAAATCTGGAACGCATTCAGACTGGTTAAAGGATGGGAAGTGGACGGTCAGCTTTCTAACAGCAACCAGGTAGCAATTGATTGGTTCGAAAGCAGGTTTAACCAGGCATTAACCGAGATCGAAGATAATTTTAAACAGTATCGCCTGTCTGAAGCATTAATGGCTACTTATAAGCTGGTTTGGGATGATTTCTGTGCCTGGTATCTCGAAATGATAAAACCGGTTTACCAGCAGCCAATCGACAGCGAAACTTATAAAGCAACAATTCGTTTTTTTGAAAACATTTTAAAAGTGTTGCACCCTTTCATGCCATTCATTTCTGAAGATCTTTGGCACGACGAATTGTTTGGGGAACGAGCGGAATTTGATTGCTGTATTGTTGCTCAAATACCAACCTCTGGGCAAATAAATACCCAGTTGCTTTTAGAAGTTGAAATGGTTAAGCAAATTGTTGGCCAGGTGCGCAATATTCGCAACAGCAAACAAATTTCGCCAAAAGAAGCACTCTCACTTTCCATAAAAGCAAACTCATCAGTTCGTTACCAGATTTATGAACAGGTAATTAAAAAACTGGGAAACATCAGCTCGATAGCTTTTATCGCTGAAAAATTGCAAGGCGCTGCGAACTTTATGATCTCAACGGATGAGTTTTATATCCCGTTAATGGAGAATCTCGACCCGGCTGCAGAAATCGACCGCCTTAAAAAGGACAAAGAATATTTGCTGGGATTCTTAAAATCTGTTAATTCAAAGTTAACCAATGAGCGATTCATGAGCAACGCAAAACCTGAGGTGATTGGAATTGAACAAAAAAAGAAAGAAGACGCAGAAGCTAAATTGAAAATAATAGAGGAAAGCTTGTCTGCTTTGGCTGAATAATTGCCTGTTAATTTATGCGAATTGATCTTAATCAGCATTGGTTGGCGCTGTATGCCATTCTAATGTAGGTTCATTATCAAGTAAGCTTTAAATTAATGAACAATAATTTAAGTCTGGATTTTTTAAACAACAGCCCATCAGTTGGGTTGGCTGCCTCGCGCAAAGCAAATAATTCGTCACTATACTATGTATTTGTTTTTGTTGCTGCAGTAACCGGGCTATCAGTCAGTGTTTATTTTCAGCATACGATCGTTACCAAAATCGTCGGGTTTACCCTGATGTTTTGCGCGGTTATTTTTTTCAGGTTTATTAAATTCCGGCCGGTATGGGTGCAAATAGCACACGCCATGCTCATCGCAGCCACGTTAGTAAACTTCAACGATGCATACCTTGCCGCACAAAGCGTAAATATCGTTACCATTCAGTTGATCCTGTTGGCTATACTTTTTAGCTTTTACATGCTCGGGAAGGATTGGGGCCTTTTTTACTCGCTACTTAACCTGGTGCCCACGTTCGTGTTTTTTCTTTTGGAATACGACAATAATTATTTTAGCGCGCTTCATTCAGGGAAAGTTGACTTATACGAACTTATTATTAGTTTGATGATTGACGCCGCCCTGATTGTTATTTTCCAATTCACCTACCACAAACCCTTTTTTAAAAAGATGATGCCAGCCAGCCAGTCTGATGATGAAGTTATTAACGTCAGTCATTTACAAGATTTGACGTTTAAAAACGACAGGGCATTATCGGAAGTTACATCTGAAATAAAAAAAACAATCAGGTTAAAGAAAAATGCAGACCGGCTGTCAGCAGGCGAATCTGGATTACGTGTATTGGTTGCTGAAGACAATCCGGTTAACGTGGTGCTTGTAAAAAAGGTGCTGGCAAAATGGCACATTGTTCCCACAATTGCGCTAAATGGTGCGGAAGCAATAAAGCTTATGACAGACGAGCATTTCGATATCGTTTTGATGGATATCCAAATGCCGGTGTTAAACGGCTTTGACGCAGCAAAAGGGATACGGAATTTGCCCGATACTCAAAAAGCGCGCACGCCTATTATTGCCCTCACCGCTGCTGCGCTAACAAATATAAAGGAGCAGGTATTTACCTCGGGTATGAATGACTATTTGCCAAAGCCGTTTAAGGCTGATGATTTGATGGCTAAAATCCATCGTCTTGTGGCCTTTGCTTAATAGGTGCCGAATTCGGGTAAATCAGGCATAAAGTCGTATGCTTTTTTTTCGAGATCTATACGGCAGTAATAGTGTTGCAGCCCGTTGCTTACGGCAAGCAGCTTTACTTTGTGTACCATATTATAACGCGCCACCTGTTCAAACACTTTTTGATCGATTATTACCGACGGCGCTTTACATTCAACAAGCAGTATTTTTTCTCCCGTTGAATTATATACTATAATATCAGATCGCTTAGGCATGCCATTAAGCTTATGGCCGCCTTCCAGTTTGATTAGCGTTTTTGGATATTTTTTTTGTTGGATTAGATATTGAACAAAATGCTGCCGCACCCATTCTTCGGGTGTTATTATGATGGTTTTCTTCCTGATAGGATCAAACAATGTAAATTGGCCGTCCTGTTCGCTGATCTTGAAAGGGTAAGGGGGCAGTTGAAGCGGCAACAGCAATTCCATGCGGCTAAAATCATTAATTTAAAAACGGAATCCTAATATTTCGTTAAACCGTTTCTTCACTTTCCCTTACTTCTATAAGCTCTTTCTTCAACACGCGTTTTAACTCGGGAATCAGAATTTCGCCATAATGAAATACAGATGCCGCCAAAGCCGCATCCACATTCGTTTCCTTAAACACATCCACAAAATGCTGTGCCGAGCCCGCGCCGCCTGATGCTATTACCGGGATATTTACAGAATCGTTCACCAATTTTAAAAGCTTGTTGTCGAACCCGGCTTTTGTGCCGTCGTGATCCATTGAGGTCAATAGTATTTCCCCGGCCCCACGGCTTTCAGCTTCTAAAATCCAATCCAACGTTTCTTTTTGTGTTGGCAGTCGCCCGCCATTTAGGTGAACAATGTTTTTATTCGCGATAACCCGTGTGTCAACCGCTATGATAACAAATTGTGCCCCGAATGCAGTTGCCAGTTCATCAATTAATGCAGGGTTGCGCACTGCTGCCGAATTGATCGAGATTTTATCCGCCCCTGCATTTAGTAAAGCATCAGCATCGGCAATCTCATTGATGCCACCGCCGATAGTAAAGGGAATATTGATCTGGCGCGCAACTGCTTTCACCAGTTCAACCATCGTTTTCCTGCGCTCAACGGTGGCAGTAATATCTAAAAAAACCAGCTCATCCGCTCCCTGGCGCGAGTAGTTCCAGGCCAGCTCAACCGGATCGCCCGCATCGCGCAGATCAACAAAGTTTACACCTTTTACTGTTCGGCCATCCTTAACATCTAAACAGGGAATTATTCGTTTCGCGAGCATATTTAATATCCTACCATTTTACGGGTAAAGATAAAAATTTATCGGCCCGCTTATCGGTTTATTAATAACTGCTTGCTGTAGTGAGCAGGCTTATCGATTCGCTGTCTAAATTTAAATGCACCGCTTTTGTCAGCTCATTCAATTGGCTGATGCTGGTTGCGCTGGCAATGGGAGCCGTTATTCCGGGCCGGGCAATTACCCAGGCCAATGCCACGCTGGCAGGACTGGTGTTGTATGAAGCGGCTACTTTATCAAGCGCTGCTAAAATCTTATAACCCCGCGCGTTCAGGTACTTTTTAACGCCGGCCCCGCGGCTGCTTTGCGACAGGTCATTTTCCGACCGGTATTTCCCGGTTAAAAATCCGCTGGCCAGCGAATAGTAGGTAATTATACCAAGGTTTCGTTCCCGGCACACCGGCTCAAGCTCCTTTTCATAATATTCACGATCGTATAAATTGTATTCGGGTTGCAAACATTGGTAGGCGGCCAGGTTATTATCTTTACTTACCTGTAAAGCCTCCCTAAGCCTGGTTGGGTCATAATTCGATGCACCGATAGCCCTAACTTTACCTTGTTTTATCAAATCAGTAAAAGTTTCCAATGTTTCCTGCAGTGGCGTTTCTTTATCGTCGTCGTGCGATTGGTATAAGTCGATATGATCGGTTTGCAGACGTTTTAACGAATCTTCCACAGCTTGTGTAATATATTTGCGCGAAAGCCCCTTTTTGTCCGGTCCCATGGACTTACCCACCTTGGTCGCAATAACTACTTTGTCGCGCTTTCCGTTTTTCTTCAACCAGTTTCCGATGATGGTTTCCGATTCGCCGCCCTTGTTACCGGGCGCCCACGACGAGTATACGTCGGCGGTATCGATAAAATCAAAACCAGCGTCAACAAATCCATCCAGTATTTTGAATGATTGCTGTTCGTCGATCGTCCAGCCAAAAACATTTCCGCCGAAGCAAAAAGGGTGTACCTTTATTCCCGAAGTTCCAATTTCGCGTTTTTCCATATCAGTAATAGTTCAAATTTACTAGTTATAACAGCTTTTACCAGCTACTGTTTGAACAATGGCGAACACAAATTTGTCATTTTTCAGAGACCGGGGAACAGCCTGATTTCCTATATTTACAAGGTGGAGAACGTTACGCCAGATTCCAAAATTCTTATCGAAATAGTACAAACCAGGATGCCGTTCGGTAAATACAAAGGGACGCTAATATGCGATTTGCCCGTTTATTACCTCGAGTGGCTGCATAGTAAGGGGATGCCTCCCGGTAAGTTGGGTATGATGCTCGGAACGACATTCGAAATAAAAACAAACGGATTGTCGGCGATATTGGTGAAGATAAAAAGGTCTTTGGGTAGCTAACCCCTTCAAATTGCGGAGCTTTAACACCCAAAATCAAATTACTTAACCATGACCATCCGTTAATTCCTTCTGCTCGTATATTTGGTTAAAACGTAATTAGTTATGAAATTATCAATTATATATGCCGCAATAATATTGTTGTTTGCAGGTTGCGTAAACGGCCAGCCACGCGGCGGATTTGCTTCATTGCCAAAACCCGCAACAGGCGAACAGGTTGCCACCTTTGGCGGCGGCTGTTTCTGGAGCATGAGCGAGGCGATGTCCGAACTTAAAGGCGTTACTAAAGTTGTTTCAGGCTACGCTGGTGGGAATACAAAAAATCCCACCTATGAAGAAGTGAGCACGCGTACAACCAATCATGCCGAATGTGTGCAGGTATACTATGACCCAAAAGTGATCAGCTATGCTGCGCTGGTTAATGCTTTCTTCTTTGCCCACGACCCAACCGAATTAAACCGCCAGGGGCCAGACGAGGGTACAGATTACCGTTCCATCGCGTTTTACCGTACGCCCGAAGAGCGAGCTACATTGCTGGAAGTGATCAAAAAAGTAAATGGTTCAAAGCATTACCCTGCGCCGATTGTTACGCAGGTTGTTCCCTTTAAAGCTTTTTATCCTGCCGAGAAATATCACCAGGGATATTACAGGCTCAATGGCGACAATCCATATATCGCCGGGGTATCTGAACCCAAAGTAATGAAGTTCAGAAGGGCCGAGAAACCTTTATTAAAGCCTGAATTTCAGAAATAGAGATTGGAGATTGAGACTTACGAAGTTTCCAAAACTTCGTAAGTCTCCTTTGACTAATCAACTGATGCTCTCAACATCAATGCCCCAACGGTTACGTTGGTACGACTGTCGATGATGATCGCGCCGCCGTTTGCTTTGTTATCCTGGTAAAGGTCAAACGCTAACGGTTCCGCCGTTTTTATCTGTACGCGGCCGATGTCGTTTAGCTTAAAGTCCTCGCTAAATTCTTTTTCCAGCGTATTGATATTCACCTTGTAAACCACTTCCTGTATTTTGCAGCGGGTAACTTTGCTGTTGTGCTGTATAAAATATGTTAGCGAAGTATCCATAGGACGCGTATCCATCCAGCAAAGGTCGGCTTCGATCAATTGTGCAACTTCGGGTTTATTGCTGCTGTTTACCAAAATATCACCCCGGCTGATGTCAATTTCGTCCTTTAAATGTATCGTGACCGACATGCCGGCAAATGCTTCAGCAGGTTCAGCATCCAATAATTCAATTTTGCTGATGGTAGAATGGAAGCCCGAAGGTAATACCGTTATTTTATCCTCCACCTTGAATGAACCGCTTGACACGCGTCCTGCATATCCGCGATAGTCGTGTAATTCTTCCGTTTGCGGCCGGATTACCCATTGCACCGGGAAGCGGGCATGGGCCCTGCTGTAGTCGATCTTTATTTCAATGGTTTCCAGCAGATGTAATAAGCTTTCGCCTTTATACCACGGCATGTGAATGGATTTATAAACGATGTTATCGCCCTTTAAAGCACTTACGGGAATATAGTGTACATTTTTAAGACCCACCTTTTCTGCCAGTACTTTATAATCGGCAACTATCTTATCGTAAACATCTTTGCTGAAATCAACCATATCCATTTTATTGATACAAACCACCACCTGTGATATCCCCAGCAATGATACCAGGAATGAGTGACGTATGGTTTGCTCAATAACCCCCTTGCGGGCATCGATAAGAATAATGGCCAGGTTAGCGTTTGAGGCGCCGGTAACCATATTGCGGGTATATTGAATATGCCCCGGGGTATCGGCGATGATGAATTTGCGTTTTTCAGTCTGGAAATATTTATAGGCTACATCGATGGTGATGCCCTGTTCACGTTCAGCCTTAAGGCCGTCGGTTAAAATAGCAAGGTCAATACTGCCGTCGTCGTTTTTACGGTTGGAGCGCTGCAGTGCTTCCAGCTGATCGAGCAATATCGATTCACTGTCGTATAGCAAACGACCGATAAGGGTACTTTTGCCGTCGTCGACACTGCCTGCTGTAATAAATTTTAGAATATCCATTTTTTGATTTCGAATGTCGAATTTTCGATTTCGGATTTTTTTTAAGTTCTTTTGAAATTTTGTTCTCTATTTATCCACTGTTTGCCTGACAGAGTGCGATATCCAATTTATCCCGAAATCGGCATTCCGAATTCCGCAATCAAAAATATCCTCCCTTTTTCCTGTCTTCCATAGCGGCTTCGCTAACTTTATCATCCATACGGGCGCCGCGCTCACTTATTCGCGAAGCGCTTATTTCGTCAATGATATCATCTATTTCAAAGGCATACGATTCAACTGCCGCAGTACAGGTCATATCGCCTACGGTACGGAATCTTACGTTGCGGTTTTCTACGATGTCTTCACTATCCATATTCAGGAAAGGGGAGGCGGCCATTAACTGGCCGTTTCGTGTGATCACGTCCCGCTTATGCGCGAAATAAATTGAAGGCAATTCTATTTTTTCCCGGCGTATATAGTTCCATACATCCAGTTCGGTCCAGTTGCTTATCGGGAATACCCGCACATTTTCGCCTTTATGTATCTTGCCGTTAAAAATATTCCACAGCTCGGGGCGCTGGCGCTTGGGGTCCCATTGCCCGAACTCATCGCGCACCGAAAAGATCCGCTCCTTTGCCCTTGCTTTTTCTTCGTCGCGGCGCGCACCGCCAATACAGGCGTCAAATTGGTGTTTGGCAATCGTATCCAACAGCGTAACGGTTTGTAACTGGTTGCGGCTGGCATTTTTGCCTTTTTGCTCAACCACTTTACCTTCGTTTATCGAATCCTGTACATAGCCTACGATCAGCTTTTCGCCGATACGTTTCATCATAGCATCCCGGTATTCGATCGTTTCAGCAAAGTTGTGGCCGGTGTCGATGTGAACCATCGGAAAGGGGAATTTTCCCGGCCTGAACGCTTTTTCGGCCAGGTGCACCAATGTTATCGAATCTTTACCACCCGAAAATAGGAGGGCGGGCTTTTCAAACTGACCGGCTACTTCGCGGAGAATATAAATGGCCTCCGCCTCAAGTTCATCCAAATAATCCAGTTGATGTTTCATGGTTATTAATTATAGAATTACTGAATTATTGATTTAGTGAATTGTTTGCTTTTGAAATTACTGCTTCCATTAACTTACTATGCCTTAAAAATTTCCTCATGCAGCCCGCATTCTTTTTTGGACTGGTCTTCCCACCACCATCTTCCGGCCCTGAAATCTTCCCCCGGCTGAACTGCCCGTGTGCAGGGCGCGCAGCCTATGCTTGGAAAACCACGGTCGTGAAGCGTATTATATGGAATATTATTTTTTTTGATATACGCTTTTACATCATCCAGTGTCCAGTCATAAATGGGATGAAACTTAACCAGCTGATGTGGCTCATCCCATTCAACATGCCCCATAGATTGCCGGGTTAGCGACTGCTCGGCACGGATGCCGGTTATCCAGCATTTGTTACCTGATAGCGCACGGTTCAACGGCTCGACTTTACGGATACCACAACATTCTTTACGGTTATCAACCGATTCGTAGAAGCTGTTTGGCCCTTTTTCGTTAACCATTTGTTCGAGTGCCTCATTTTTGGGATAATAAGCATGTATCGGATGCTCATATATTTCCATCGTCCGGTTCCAAACATAATATGTTTCCGGAAATAAACGGCCTGTCTCCAGCGTAAAAACCTTAATCGGGAGTTTGTTACTGAATATTATATGTGTGATCACCTGGTCTTCCCAGCCAAAACTGGTAGAAAACGTGATCTGTCCCGGGAACATATCAGCCAGAAGTGTAAGAGCTTCAGCAGGCTCAAGCCCTTTAGTTTGCTTTTCAATATTTCCAACTACCTCTTTCATCTTACAATATCTTCATTAAAAAAACAACGATACTTCTAATACTTATCAAAATTACGATTACTCCAACCGCTATCATAATTGCTTTTGCCGATATCCGGTTCGAGATTTTGGCCGCAATCGGCGACGCGATTGCACTACCGATAACAAGGCCGGCTACGGCTTCCCAATGGCGGCTGTTTAACATGGTGATAAATGTTATCGAGCTCATCAGGGCAATAAAAAACCGCGATAATTTTACGGTACCCAATGAAAACCGCGGATGCCTTCCGCCGGCAATCAGCGTAGACAGTACAATCGAGCCCCAACCGCCGCCGCCAACGGCATCAATAAATCCCCCGCCCAAACCCAGTAAGGAAATTCTTTTTACTTTGTCGGACGATTTTTTTGTGGCAGTTTTAAATGCCTTTGACAGGATAACCAAACCAAGTATTAATGTATAAACCGATACAAACGGCTTGGTATACTGGCTGTAGTGTTCCAGGGATGATAACAGGTAGGCGCCTGTAACCGCGCCAACAATTCCCGGGATCAGCAGCAGCTTAAAAAGCTTCCAGTTGATATTGCCCATGCGGTAATGCATCCACCCAGCAATGCCGTTGCTCATTATCTCAGACAAATGCACGCCCATACTTGCTGAAGCCGGGGGAACTCCCATCGAGAGCGAAAATGTTGTGGAGGTAACCCCGTAGGACATGCCAATGGCCCCGTCAATCATTGCAAAAACAAATCCTGCACCTAAGAAGTAATAAAACATCGGGCTAATGCCCTGCACGTACGACCTAAAGCCTGGCTCTTTGATCCAAAGCGCGGCAACGGCTGTAATTATCGAAACCAGGATGGTACCCCAAATGAGCCATATCAAATTCTTTTTATCCAGTGGTTTAGGCTCGACCAGTACAGATGTTATTTTATTTAAAGCCTTAACTTTATAAGCAAAATCGCCGTTAAGGGAGTTGCGCAAATGACTTATTTGCTGAAGAGTGGCATCGAGTTCGTCAGGCAACCCCTCGTTTAAAACCTCTTTGAGCCGCTTAGCAATGGTTGGCGATTTTCCGTTCGTTGAAATCGCAATTTTTAAATCGCCTTTTTGTACGATTGAACTAAGATAGAAATCGCACAGGTCCGGTTTATCGGCAACATTGATAAGTAGTTTGCGATCATGTGCTGACTGGCGAATAAACTTGTTCAATTCGCTGTCGTTCGTTGCCGCGATCACCACATCAGCCGTATCCAGGTCGTCATCGGTAAAAGTTTTTTGAAGGATTTTTACCGTTTCATATTGTTCGGCCAAAGTATAAACTTCTGGTAAAATATCCAGGGCAATGACCGTTACGCTCGCTTCCGGGCTGTTGTGAACGATGGCGTTCAGCTTTTCGAGCCCAACGTTGCCGGCACCAACCAATACGGTATGCAATGTGTTCAGCTTTAAAAAAACAGGAAACAAAGGATTGCTTCCGGCAATTTTTTTATCGCCGATTATATTTAACCTGTTATCCCTGGGCAACAATGTCATAAAATTCCTTGATCGGTTGAAAATCGGGGTGAAGCGATACCACCTCGCCAAATACAATAATTGCGGGCGAGCTGATCTTGTTTTCTTCGGCCAGTTCAACTATGTTGTCCACAATACCAACAACCACTTTTTCATCTTTAGTTGAGCCGCTTTGAATTACCGCAACCGGCAATTCCCTTTTTCCTTCGTTTTTAAATATCTCAACGATCTCTGCCAGTTTGTGAATGCCCATCAAAACAACTACCGTGGCCTTGCTACGTGCAGCTTCATATACATCGTTTGATACTTTTCCGCTGGCGGTAGTTCCGGTTACCACCCAAAAGCTCTCACTCAAGCCGCGATGGGTAACAGGGATCTGCTGTAACCCCGGAACCGCTATCGAACTGGAAATGCCGGGGATAACCTGGGCGGGAATGTTGTATGATGCTGCAAAGTCCAATTCCTCATAACCGCGCCCAAACACAAAGGGATCGCCACCTTTCAGGCGCACAACATGGCCGTAGTTAATGGCATAGTCTACCATCAGCTTGTTTACAGCATCCTGTGAGTAGGTGTGGTCGCCCGACCGCTTGCCGACATACACTTTCGTGGCACGTTTCGGGGCAAATTCAAGCAACTCTTCGTTAACAAGCGCATCGTACAAAACAACATCGGCTGTTTTTAATGCTTTAACGCCCTTTAGTGTTATCAGGTCGGTATCACCCGGCCCGGCGCCCACTAATGTTATTTTTGGTTCCTTATTATTCTTTTTGGTAGTGCTTATGCTCATGACTGTACCAGTTCCTCTCTTTTTGCTTTAACTGTTTTTAAAAATTCCGCAGCAGCGGCCCTGTATTCCCGGGCGAATGTTTCAGATGGCTCATTTTTATTGATTTGCAGCACCAGGTCGCTGAAACTGCCGTCGACATTAATTTCGCCCGTATTAATATAATTATTATCAAATTCACGGATAATACCAGCCTGGGTACTGCTGTTAATATTTTTATCAAGAAGCAGAGCTTTAGCTGAACTGATAAATACATTATATGAGTGATAGATGGCATCAGCCCAGGCACCGCCTTCAAATGATTCGTTGGCCCATCCCATTTTTTCATCCGATTCATATAGCAAGGTTGCTACCAGGTCAATAACCACCCCGGCACATTCGCCCACGCCAATAGCGGTCGCAAAAGTTTCCTGATGGCCCCAGTCAACAAACTCGTCGTCGGTTAGCGTAGTCAGGTCGGCAAGGGGTTTCAGTAACTGATAGAAATAATCTTTACCCTGCCTGTCATAATAGGAGTGAAAAGTTTCGTCGGTTATGGAATTAGCCTTATAGTCATTCAGCACCGCCCTTAAAACATGGGTTGCACGTTTGGCAGGCACTTTAATCACCTTTTCGGCAGCACGGCCAACACCATCGCCAACTGTTCCGCCGCCTAAAAGCACCTGTACAGATGGCAGTACCCTTGTTCCTGATTTTAATGAGCTGCCATGAAAACCGATATGGGCAAGTCCGTGCTGCCCGCATGAGTTCATGCAGCCGCTTATCTTTATTTTTATTTCACGGTTAAATACAAAGTCCTCATATTCATTATAAATAACATCCTCGAGCACACGGGCAAGCGTCATGCTGTTGGATATGCCCAGGTTGCAGGTATCTGTACCGGGGCAGGTGGTAACGTCTGCCACGCTGTCAAAACCTGGTGTTGCCAGTTCAAGTTCGGCAAGGGCTGTGTATAAAGCCGGCAACGCTTCTTTGCGTACATATTTAAGCAGCAGCCCCTGGTTTTGGGTAATGCGGATCTCGTCAGCTACATAAGGCGATATCGCTTCAACTAATTTACGCGCAATGGGGGTATGTATATCACCGACAGGTACTTTGACATATACACCGTAAAAACCGTTCTGCTTTTGCTCAAATACATTGGTAATGAGCCATTGCTCATAGCGCAGTGGATTATCCAAAGCAATTTCTTTTACTGGGATTTGCTGCGGAATAACCGGCTCCTGTATGGTGTTTCGGTTAATCGGGTACGTTTGTACCTTATTTGCCTTCCGCTCAGTTGCTACCAGCGCAAGTACTTCCTCCAGCCCGAGTTTTTGAATAAGATATTTAAAACGCGCCTTGTTTCGGTTATTACGTTCGCCATAGCGGTCAAATACACGTATAATAGTTTCAATATAGGGTATTAACTGATCCTCGGGTAAAAAGTCTTCAACTAATGTTGCCAGTAAAGGCTGCGCGCCCAAACCGCCGCCAATAACCACTTTAAAACCACGTTCGCCCTGCTTGTTTAATTTGGGGATCAAGCCCACATCATGAATATAGGAAAATGCTGTATCTGCGTCACTGGCCGAAAACGAAATTTTAAATTTACGCGCCATATCCTGGCAGATGGGGTTGCGCAGGAAATACTCGAAAGTGGCTTGGGCATATGGCGAAACATCAAAAGGCTCATCCGGGTCGATGCCGGCAGTAGGCGAGGCAGTTACATTCCTTACGGTATTGCCGCATGCCTCGCGTATGGTTACATCATCTTTTTCCAGCTGTGCCCATAACTGTGGTGTGCGGTCGAGGCTGACATAATGTATCTGGATATCCTGGCGGGTCGTTAAATGCAGGTTACCGCTTCCGTATTCATCAGCGATGTCCGCGATCTTTAACAATTGTTTAAAAGTCACTTTCCCGAAAGGTAATTTTATGCGCACCATTTGAACGCCCGGCTGCCGTTGACCGTAAATGCCCCGGGCAAGACGCAAGCTTCTAAACTTCTCATCATGTATCTTTCCTTCGCGGAATGCCCTTATCTTTTTTTCAAGATCGATAATGTCTTTTTCAACAATCGGGTCCTCCAACTCGGTTCTAAAGCTTTGCATAAAGTGTATTCGTTTCTATAATATAACAAAACCTCCCGGCCCAGGCTGCAGAGGTGTATTTCCTTAAGTATAAATTAACCTTTAATGAGCTGCTTTTTCGTCTCTCAAAATGTCCACTAGTTTTACAACAATAACGGTTAATTGTTTTAATTCATGAACAAATATATATATAGTATATGGAACTAGTAGTATTTATTTAAAAAAAATATTTTTATTTTTTGTGCTTACCTGAAAGCCATCTGGGAGATCAAAGTGAGTTACCAGCCCCCGGAGAAGGGCCTGTTGAATGAATAGAACGAAAGTAGTACAAAGCAAGTCTGGAGGCAGGACGAAAGATTAAGTAAATAGGTTTAATAAGCAAGGCCGGCAGCTCCGGCAATCTGTCTTGCTTATTAAATTCTTACCACTTGCATCTGAAATTATTCCCTTACAATCAGGGAGTTTTCGCGGGCTATAATATCGGCAATACTGGTTTCTGAAAGTATTTTGAGCGTAGCATCCCGTACATCAACAAACACGTCGCGGATACCGCAGGTTGTTTCCTGGCGGCATTCTTCACATTTGTGATAGAAATTCAAGCTGGCGCAAGGTACCATAGCGATAGGGCCGTCGGTAATGCGCATAACGCTAACAAGGAATATTTCTTTTGGATCTTTATTCAGGCTATAGCCGCCACCAGCGCCTTTTTTACTGTACAAGTACCCGGCATTACGGAGGTCCAATAATATCTGCTCCAAAAATTTTTTCGGTATCCGTTCCTCCTCTGCAATTCTTGAAATTTGCATTGGTGGTTTATCCGCGTTTTTCCCCAAAATTACAAGGGCTTTTATCGCGTATTTGGTTTTTTTCGATAACATCTTTTAAAGATACAAAGATAGTGATTGGTTAAATAGTTGACTAAGTGGGTAGTTGAAAAATAAATGATACAGCTCAACTTTCAGTCTTCGCAGTCGCAATATTAACAAATGTTTTTCGCGTTCCTGCAAATCATCACTCACACGGGCTCCTTTATTATAAATCTTTCTTCGTTGTTGATACTTATAATCTCTAAGCAATCGCCCACAGCTATCCTGCCGCTACCTTCATGAACCAGGTTTTGCCCGAATAAAAGCTTATTGTTTTTTTGCCTGTAGCCTGCTAACGTTTTCAGGGGTTCCTTGCCTTTTGACAGGTTATCCTGGTTGATGGTGGTTATAACGCAGCGGGAGCATAATTTTACACCGTAAAAGTCAATATTTCCTATTGTAAAATGGGCAAACAAGTCTTCTGCATGTGGTTTACCACCGGTAAACACTATATTTGGCCTAAACCTGTTCATCGGTAGTTTTACTGCCAGCCGGCGATTCAAATCATCCAGCGATGCCTGCCCGATCATCATAAAAGGATAAGCATCCGAAAATGATGTAATGGCATTGAATGGTGCGTACTGCTGGTCAACCAAACGCTTGCTGGTATCCGGCATATATACTAAACGGCAATTTATACCTAAAACTTCCGTAAACCATTTATCAGCTTTGTCACTCACATATTCTGCACTGCACGTATCATCCCAAATTATCACATTCGTTTCAAACCCGTTTGAAGTCGTGTTAAATGGGATAACAATTGAGCGGCCGCTTTTTTTATCTGTTATTTGCAAACCATCATCCTCGATCGATACCTGTAGTAAGGCCAAATGCGGAACCTCCCGTTGCGAAATAAACCGGTTGTTTTCATCAATCAGCATCCAACGCCTGTCGTATTCAAATCCGGTCGGGGTAACGTTAGCTTCCTTAACCGGGATGCCGGCTAATGATTTGATCGGATAAATATACAGTTCGCTTATTTGGAGCATGCCGGCGGTTGATTGAGCCCTATTAAAAATACAAATATCCCAAACTTATTAACTTTATCAAGGTCCTCCCATCAATGAATGTAATAATTGATTAAGGCCATAAATTATTGCAACTGATGTAACTTAAGTTCTGCATTTCAATCTATACCTTTACGCAATCACAATAAAATATTTATTATGTTAGTAACAACGAGCACAAATTTAGAGGGATATAAGGTTACCCAACAGTTAGGTCTGATTCGTGGCATTACCGTACGTTCAAGAGGATTGGGCGGCAATATGATGGGCGGTCTGCAAACGCTGTTTGGTGGCCGCAATACAATTTATACTGAGTTATGCGAAACTGCCAGGGATGAAGCGTACCAGTTAATGGTACAGCATGCTCAGCAAATCGGCGCTAATGCGGTGATTAATATGCGGTACGATGCAAACGAAGTATTGCAGGGCGTTACCGAAGTTTTAGCTTACGGAACAGCCGTGGTAGTTGAAAAATTATAGCTTTGTAAGCTGTAATGCAAAAGAGCAACCTTACCTTTTATATTTTTATCGCCCTTATTGCCGGCATCGTCGCGGGATACCTGTACAATGTTTATGTAATTAACGACATCAACACGCGATTAAGCACCGCCGACGCAAATATCAAAGTACTTGACAGCCAGATATCGGGTTTTAACGATACTACATCATTAACCTACGGGCTTCTTAAAAATCAACGGGCGGCAGAGGTTCGCGTCCGCAACCAAAATAATATACTTCAATCAAATAAGCTTGAGGTTTTTAATCTGTTGGGTGATATTTTCATCAGGCTTATAAAAATGATCGTTGCGCCATTGGTGTTTACTACACTTGTGGTTGGGGTAGCGAAGGTAGGGGATGTCAAATCAGTTGGCCGTATAGGGGGAAAAACGTTGCTCTGGTTTTTAGGAGCCACCCTTATATCGCTGGCAATAGGGATGGTTATGGTTAACCTTTTTGAACCCGGTCGGGCCATACATATTCCCTTACCCGACGGGCATGTGGTTACCGGAATCGAAAAAACGACACTTTCCCTGGCGGATTTTGCAGGCCATATTGTTCCTCGAAGTTTTTTTGAGGCAATGGCAAATAACGAGATATTGCAGATCGTTGTTTTTTCTCTTCTCTTCGGCATCGGCACGGCCTCAATCGGCAAGATGGGCGAGGTGGTGATAAAAGCCATGGACGCCATTGCTCATGTGATATTAAAAGTAACCGGGTACGTTATGATGCTTGCGCCGCTGGCAGTGTTTGGCGCCATTACCGCCATTATAGCCAGGCAGGGCCCCGGAATCTTAAAGACATACGCGGTTTTCATCAGCGAGTTTTACTTGTCGCTCATCATACTTTGGCTCGTTATTTTATTTGGTGGTTTTTTAGTGCTTAATAAACGCGTGTTTACTTTGCTGGGCTATATAAAAGACTCCATGCTGATTGCTTTTGGCACCTCAACCAGCGAGGCAGTTTACCCCAAATTATTGCTTGAGCTTGAGCGTTTTGGCTGTAATAATAAAATTGTAAGCTTTGTTTTACCCCTTGGCTATTCATTTAACCTCGACGGCGGGATGATGTATATGACATTTGCTTCGCTATTTATCGCGCAAGCCTATAATATTCAACTCACATTTCTGCAGCAAATCATCATGCTGCTCACGTTAATGCTAAGCAGTAAAGGGGTAGCCGGGATCCCTCGTGCTGCCCTTGTTGTAGTGGCTGCAACACTTGCCATGTTCAATATACCCGAAGCAGGTTTAGCCCTGCTTATCGGCATCGACCCATTCCTTGATATGGGCCGCTCAGCAACCAATGTGCTCGGTAACGCGGTTGCTTCAGCTGCAATAAGTAAATGGGAGGGAGAGCTGAGGTGATTAGTGAATTATTGATTGTTGAATTGGGATTAATAAAGGATATTTGCAGCTCAAAAATTCCCACAATATCTAATTCAATAAATCATTAATTCAATAAATCGATAATTAACCATCTATGTCTCCCCGATCAAAAAAGATATTTCTCCTGCTGTGTATCGTTGTGCCTTTTCTGATGTACTGTGTTTACTATTACGGAAATGTGTTTAAAAATGCGCCCTACCGGTTCACCGAATTTAAATCATTTGCATTTCAATATGGTACACGCGACAGTTTGTTAAACAAGTACGACTCGCAAACCGGCGACTACCAATATGTAAATAAACACGACTCATTAGTAAAAACCCATTTATTGCTGAATAAAAGCGAATTGCTGTATCTGCACCGCAAAGCCAGCGAACTTGGGCTGTGGGATTTTCCGGCTGACGAAACGGACAATGACACTACCCATTTAAAAGGTGCAAAGCCGCCGCGTTATGTAATCGAATTCAACTACCTGCACAAAAACAAAAAAGTCATTTTTGATGCCAATTACGGCGGCCCGCAAAAGCTGGTTGACGCCAACCTGCAAATGGTAAAGGAAATTGAGACGGTTTTAACCGAAGCGGAGAGCAGGCAGAAAAAATAAATCAGGTGTTGTTTATTGAGAATTGAATTCCTATATTTGCACCTCGAATTTTAAAACAATAATTAACAAACATGTACGCAATAGTAAGTATAGCAGGCCAGCAATTTAAAGTTGCAAAAGACCAGCAGATCTTTGTACACAGGTTACAGGGTGATGAGGGCGCTAGTATTGAATTTGACAATGTATTGTTAGCCGAAAACGAAGGTAAATTTAAATTGGGTTCTGATTTAAAGAATGCTAAAGTATCTGCTAAGATAGTGTCTCATTTAAAAGGTGAAAAAGTAATTATCTTCAAAAAGAAAAGAAGAAAAGGTTACAAAAAGAAAAACGGTCACCGTCAGCAATTTACCAGGATAGAGATCACCGGTATTACATTATAATTTAAAGTTTAATCGGTTTGCCTGATGGCGACCATAAAAGATATTAAAAAATGGCACACAAAAAAGGGGCCGGTAGTTCCAGAAACGGCCGTGAGTCGCATAGCAAACGTTTAGGTATCAAAATTTTCGGCGGTCAGCCGGCAATCGCGGGTAACATTATTGTTCGCCAGCGCGGTACCAACCATAACCCGGGCCTAAACGTAGGTATCGGCAGGGATCA
>JACXTT010000338.1_pt1 | contig 78396 bp, 76 predicted proteins | sample 9270951 | NCBI WGS metagenome assembly JACXTT01 (sample SAMN15532306, study PRJNA645909) | rock metagenome | isolation source: weathered quartz diorite | place: Puerto Rico | collected 2017-06-21
CCGTTGGGCATCAAGGTCGTATCGCACACGTACGTGAACGGCGAACTGGACGCCGTGCCCAGCGGTGTGCTCTGGCTGTCGCAATAAAACTCCACCCTGGTCGCGCAGACGTTGGCGGTAGCCGCCAGCGTAATGGTGTTGCTCACCGCGGCGCCACTGGTTGGAGAAGTCAGACTGACCGTCAGCGGACACGAGCTGTTCGTGAAGTTGGCCACCAGGGTCCGGCTCGCATTCGCGCTAAAGACGTAAATGGCTGAGGTGCTCACGACGGTTGAGTTTTCCTTCCAATTGGCAAAGCCGTAACCCGCATTGGCGGTGGCCGTGACACTCACGCTCGAACCGCAGTTGACTGTTCCGCCACCAGTTGTTGTGCCGGCTCCCGAAGGCGAGCTGCTCGTCGTGATGGTGTAAGTGATAGGTGCGAAATTCGCTACCAGATTGCGCGCGGCGGTGGCCGTAAAAGAATAGCTGGCTGAGGTGGCAACTATGCTTCCGTTTTCCGTCCAGTTAACGAAATTGTAGCACGATGTCGGCGTGGCCGTAATGGTAACGCTCGAACCGCAGTTAACAGTTCCACCGCCGCTGGTTGTTCCGGTGCCTGAAGGCGAGCTGCTTGTAGAAATCGGGCAATTGATTGGCGCGAAATTCGCCACCAGATTGCGCCCGGCGGTGGCCGTGAAAGAATAGCTGGCCAATGTGGAAACCACGTTGCCGTTTTCCGTCCAGTTGACGAAATTGTAGCACGACGCCGGCGTGGCTGTAAGTGTCGCGTTCGAACCACAGCTGACAGTTCCACCACCGCTCGTCGTGCCTGTGCCCGAAGGCGAGCTGCTTGTAGTGATTGAGTAGGTGATTGGCGCGAAGTTCGCCACCAGATTGCGCCCGGCCGTGGCCGTGAAAGCATAGCTGGCCAATGTGGAAACCACGTTGCCGTTTTCCGTCCAGTTGATGAAATAATAGCACGAAGCCGCCGTCGCCCTGACGGTGACGCTCGAGCCGCTGAGCACGGTTCCGCCACCACTCGTCGTTCCCCCGGCGGAGGGCGAGCTGCTCGTGGTGATTGAGTACAGCGGGAGAGTGGTGAAATTGGCCACCAGGCTTCGATTCGTATTAGCGGAGAACGCATAACTGGTCGATGTGGAGACCGGCGTTCCGTTTTCTGTCCAGTTCAAGAAACTGTAGCCGCTGTTCGCCGCGGCCATCACAGTAACGCTCGATCCACAAACAACAGTATTGCTCGGGCTAATTGAAGTCGATCCGCCGGCCGTCGGCGAGGAGTTGCTGGCGATCGTGGCGTTGCACCTCCTCCCCTTTTGCATGATTGTATAAGCCTTGTTCTTAACCCAAACTGTGCCGCTCCTATCGTTGACATCAGTGTTACCTTGAACGGAGTAGCTCACGGCCGCCGGGCCGCTTCCGCTTGTCGGGCCGAGCACTTGAATCCATGAGTTCGTCGGGTCCACCGAGGCTGTCCACGAACAGCCCAGAGCATCAACGACAAACGAACCGTTCGTGCCATCAGCACCGTTTGTTATCCCCGCGGGCAGAAGAAAGATGCAGGTATTGACGGCACTGCTCGTTGCCCCGGATACATTTCCTGCCCGATCTATTGCCGCCACGCTGTAACTATATTGGCCGCCGGCCGACACGGTCAGGTCTGTCGAGTTCGTCGTTCCATCGGATTCAGACTTCAAAAAGATGCCGTCGCGGTAAATAAGATAGCGGTCCAGACCGGATGTAAACACGTAGCCGAAGCCATCGACCATGCCGACATCGGTCACTGGCGCCCAGGAAAGGTCCACTTCCGACGCTGAAACCGCATTCAGGACGAGATTGCCGGGAACCGGAGGTGCCGCATTATCCATACTGTTCGTCACGCGGTTTGCGATGTAGGCAGCAGTGTTGGTAAAGAGCGCAACCCGATAAAAACAGGATGAACCACAGGTCAGTGCGGTTCCACCGAAAGCCGCGGTCGGTGCATCCACGGGAGACCAGGGACCGCCGGGAACCTGCGCTCGTTCGAGCTGATAGATCGCTCCGACTGTCCCGGACCATCGCACCTGGGCTATGCCATTCGAAACCAGCAGCTTCAAATTACTGGCGGGCGTCGCGGGGCAGCTGGGGGTCATAACCGGTAATGCGACTGAGAGTGCGGATTCATTACCGGCATTATCGACTGAACTTACCTGGTACGAATATGCCGCACCTGGAGTCACACCAGCGTCGGCTGCTGCGGGCACGGCGATGAACTGCGAGAGGGCGCCATTGCGGTAAATGTTGTATCCCTTCAGTCCTGAAACCTGGTCAGTCGTGCTGCCCGGATCACTCGACTGGGCCCACGAAAAACTGACTGCATTGCAGCTCAAGCTGGTAATCGATAGACCGGCCGGGACGCTCGGAGGCGTAACGTCAGGGCACAGCGGAGTGGTCAAGCCCGACGCGGTGGATTTATCGGATTCGTTGTTGGCGTTATCCACGGCGGAGACCTGGTAGCTGTAACTGCCGTTACCAGCCAGGCCCGAATCGGTTGTCGTGGTGCCGCTGACGAACTTCAGCAGCGCTCCGCCGCGATAAACATTGTAACCCTTGACGCCCGAAACTTGCTGAGTCGGATTGCTCAGGTCACCCGCCGTGCTCCACGATAAGACCGCCTGATTGCAGCTTGAAGGCCCAACGGATAGATTTGCCGGGGCCGCAGGCGCGGTTGTATCTGGACAAAGCGACAGCGTTACACTGGCCGTGACGGATTGGCCAGATTCATTTCCCGCAAAATCTAACGCCGATACCTTGTAACTGTAAGTCGTGTTAGCAGTCAAGTTGGGGTCCAAAGTGCTTGTCCCGGTCACAAATTTGAGCAACGCTCCGCCGCGATACACGTTATACCCTTGCACGCCAGAAGTCGTTTGGCCGTTAACGGTTGGGTCGGTGGACGCTGACCAGGATAACGTGGCTTGGTTGCAGCTCGAAGCAGTCGCACCCAGGTTTGCGGGCACACTCGGAGCCGTCTTGTCAGAGCCCGCCCTGGCAGTGCCAGGTTCGCACAACGCGCAGAGTAAGATCGCAGTCGCTAGCCCGAACAGCGATCGGCTCGGCTTTGGCGAAGCGCGATTCACCCAGATAACAGCCCCGCAAGCAATTGAAGTTCTAAGCGATTGAATTGAATCCCCCCCTCCTTTGCAGCTTCCCGCGGAATTCTCAAGCATCATACGTGATAGTCCGCGCGATCGAAAAGCCGTTTGCAGATGAAATGCCCTCTGAGATGATGACTGAATTGGAACAAGCAGTAAGCTGTGTATCAACATCTTGCGCGGAAAGAGCGGTTTCAGACTGCGCGGTTCTTGGAAGCCCTGCCGTTCTGCTTTCCGTAAGATGGTCAGTGTCAACGGGAGCCTTGACCAGGAGAGATGTCGGTTCCGGTTCTGACCGAGAACCTGCAACTAGGCTGGCTTGGTTCAAAAGTGCCAAGAGGACGGGTACGTCGAAGGGCTTCTCAAGGACACCACTTGCCCGCGAGGCGAAGGCGTGCTCCAACTCGCGCGCACGCCCGCTGGTTACAACGATCGGAAGCCCCGGTTGGCGCTCCTTCAGAGCGTGAAATGCCTTCCAACCCTCCTCCTTGCCCAGGTTCAGGTCCAGCAGAACCAAATCAATCGGCCTTTGGTCGAATTTATCAACCGCCTCTTGGACTGAGGTTGCGCTTGAAACCACATAACCCTCAGCCTCAAGGACTCTGGTTATCGACTCACGTACAGCCAAGTCGTCCTCAACCACCAGCAAACTGTTTTGTCTTGTCATCACCCTAAACGCGCGTGCCTTGGCCCCTTCGCATCTGCGATGCCAGCCGCCCTCCGTTGAGCCATACTTGATTCTCAACCTGTTACACATGCTGCCCAGTCGATTATCTTCTTTTTGGAGGAAAATTACCTTCCACCGCGACAAACAATTTTCCTCCTTTGGTTAAGACGGGGGGGCCCGTCTTCTGGATAATCCACGCCCTCGTAAGTCACGGCTATCGACTTGCGAAGCAAGTTGCGGTACTACCTTCCATGTTCCTCAGGCTTTTTCGACGGTTTGTGCTCACAGTCGAAAAGCGCCTGTTCACTCCGCAGTTATGCCTCGGGAAACCTCCCTGTCTCAGACCTTTCGTTACATCTTATCTCTGCGCCGGATACCGTGGGCCGTCTCTGGCGGCTCGGGCAGTTATAGCAGAATGGCTGAATCCTCCCAAGGGAATTTGGTCAACCGGGTCGGTCTTTTTCTACGGATAGCGGACTGGCGGAACTACGGATGCCGCGCCTGGGTCGCGTGTGCACCAGTGAGCAGAGCGGCCTCCCTGGCGCCGGATCTCAACGCGTATGGCGCGAGGCCACCAGGTCGAGCGCTCATTCAAATTCCAAGGTAGAAATCCATTGGCGTTCTGCGCCGGGTGTGCCAACGAACGCACACTTGCCGGAGAACCCTGGCAGGTGCAAGATTGAGGGTAACCCTGTTTGGTTTATGGAAGAGACGCCAGGAAATTGGGAAATGCGCCGGAGATTTCAACCTCCTCATGAGGCTTGTCCGACACATCCGGAGCACCGTGGCTGCAGCGGTTTTACTCTGATTGAGCTGTTGGTGGTGATCGCCATCATCGCGATCCTCGCCAGCCTGCTGCTGCCCGTCCTGGGAAAGGCGAAGGTCAAGGCCCAAGGCATTTCCTGTCTCAGCAATACCAAACAGCTTACGTTCGCCTGGCATTTGTATTGTGGTGACTTTGATGACCGCGTTCCCAACAATTTCGGTGTGTCTGAAACATACGACACTATTAGCAAGGGCGCATTCGAAAACTGGGTCAACAACGTCATGGATTGGGGCCTGGACGAAAGCATCACCAACCTCGCCTGGGTCGCCAATGGTGTGCTCGGAAAGTACACGGCCGCCAAGCTCGACGTTTACAAGTGCCCGGCCGATAATTATCTCAGTGCGCCACAAAGAAACGCCGGCTGGTTGCGGCGGAATCGGAGCCTCTCGATGAATTCGATCTTCGGTCTTTTCAGTAGAACGGATGGAAACACCCTGAGTGGCAAGAATTGGGGCTTCTCGGAGTACCGGCAATATCTGAAGCAAGCGCAAGTGCCGCGGCCAGCCAAGACCTGGTTGTTTCTCGATGAGCATCCGGACTCGATCAACGACGGCTACTTCATCAATAACCCGAATGCCTCGAGTTGGCAGGATATTCCCGCTTCATATCACAACGGGGCATGTGGGTTCTCCTTCGCCGACGGCCATTCCGAAATCAAGAAATGGCAAAGCTCGACCTCGAAATATCCGGTTCATTACGTTTACCCGAACACGAGGGCTTTCGATGCGGCGGGACGAATGGATTTCAAGTGGTACCTCGAGCGCACAGGGTATATTGACTTTCGCACCAGCCAGCCAAGGTTCGGCTACTGAGCTGGACATTGATTTCAAGTCAATCTCCGGAAGCAAAAAACGTCGGGTACGTCCCCCCATTCGCTTCGCGCAAGACCAGCAAGGCCAGTTCCCGCGCGTGATAGTCTCCCCACATCGAACTCTCACCATTCGGAATGTTCTGGCCGGGGGCGACATAATCCCAGCCGTTGGGCCGATGATACACCGAGTGAAGTAGCAGGCCCTGATGCCTGGAATCGGCGGAAAGATAGGGTTCGTCAAATATCGTATCGGCCACGCTCAGTCCAGCTTGACGAAAGCGCGCGCCACTTTTTTTGTCCCCCTTGCGAGCGAGGTAGTTTCCGAGGCGAAGCAATCCTTGAGCAGCAATGGCCGCAGCGGAACTGTCCACGGGCTCCCAGCGATTGAACGGGTCGGAGGGCCGGTGCAGATAATTGCCCAGACGATGGAGGTTGGGAGCACCGGTGTCCCACATCGGAACGCCGTCAGCGCAGGAGTTTTCCAAAAAGAAGTCGGCGGTGGCTGTGGCGGCGCGGAGGAAGGTCTTAATCGAAGAGTTCAAATCCAGAAGCTCGGTTGTGTTGGCGCGCGGAGGACCAGGGGAGCGTCGTAGCTTTGCTCGCTGAGAACGCGCCTCCCTGGCGTCGCCTGGGAGACCGGTGGATCGGCTGGGCATGATTTCGAGGAACTCCAGTTCCTCAGCAAAGCCGAGGATGGCCCAAGCCAGCCCGCGGGTCCAGGTGCTGAATGGAGAGTAGCCCTGCTGCGAATTCGGGCAGCGAAAACGGCCGTCGTTCAGGTTGAAAATGCTCTCGTGCGCGGTGCGGCCGCGCACATCGTAGGCGTCGCGCCCCTCGCCGTAGTAGATTGAGTAGACGGCGGTGGATTCGGCATGGTGGATGAGCCGCTGCAACAAGGAGATCTTTTCATCGTGCTCGGCCATGAGCACGTGGCCGAGTTGGTGGGCCAGTGCGAGCGAGCGCAGCGAGCGCAACGTATCTACGAAGAGCGAGTGCGGGCCGTTGAAGGAGTAAATATAGCCCAGGCCATCCGCGGTTCGCGTCCAGCGCGCCGTCTGCACGGCACCGGAAACCTTCAGCGCCAATACGTACAAGTCCTGTTCGTGCCGGTTAAACGGGATGCGACCCTCGCGCATGAGCCGCCAGAGGTTTCCGTACGTGGAAACATTGTTGAAGCCGTGATCGTGCACGCCGATGTGCGAGACATGTGAGGCCATGCGCTGGATCGTTTGCTCACGTCCCAGTTCGAGGAACCGTTTCTCGCCCGTGGCATCGAACTGGAGCAACGCCGAGCCGAACTGAAATCCCTGGGTCCATTCGGTCCAGCCGCGCGAGGTATATTTACCCTGAACGGTAAGGATGGGGGTGCTCTTTAGGGGCGACCACTCTTTCTCGATGCTGAGGATTTTCTCCGCCGAAAGCTCGAACAACCGCTCGAGTTTTGGCTGGAGCTTCTGGGCGGTCAGCCGATAGTTAATCTTGATGGCCATTGGCGGCGGTCACCAGCCTAAGCGCGCTTGTGCGCTCCAACCGCCGGAGCATTCGGATTCACCTCAGGCCCAAAATACCGAAGCACCACCAACGGCTCGGTTTCGCTGGTGTTCTCGAACGTGACGCCGGCTCGAGCGCCGACTTCGGTGCAGAAATACTCGTCCTCTGTCAGTTCGGTGAACCGGATCAGTTTCGGGCTGTTGAGAGGCTGCCGATTGATTTTGCCGCTGCCCTGGACGCAGATCAGTCCATAAGCGCCTTTGTCCTTGATCGTACATTTTGCGCCCGGATCAACAGTCAGTTCCTTGGCGCTGAAGAGCTGTGCGCCGTCGATCTTGCCATAAACGATCCAGCGGTCCATGAAACCTGCTTTGCGAGTATCGGCCACCGGCAGGGGTTCGAGGTAATGATTGTCTTTGAAGGCTGGGTCCACGTTCCCATCCCAATCGAGCTGGTCCACGATCCAGTCAAGGTCGTGATGTTTGTCTTTAGGTATGTCTTTGACGAGCAGCGACCAGGGAACTGCGCGCCCTTCGACGAGGGATTGGTACATGCCGAATACATCGCTTCCCCACTGCGGTTCGTAGGTGCAAAGTGAGCCGGGGGCGTGCAGGATACACGGAGGGATCAACCAGCCCGTGCCGGGTTTGAGGCGGTAAGCGCGCGACAAATCGAGGATCCCGTTGTCGCCTTGGTTCCAGTTCTCGAGGCAACGGCGGACCTGGGCGCGGGTCGTGCCGGGTTCGAGGCCCATGAATGTGTAAGGGAAATTGTTGCCGACGTTGTTGTGCTGCGGCGGGAAATAGTAGGACTCGGGTTTGCCCTCCTGGCCGACGAGTTTGGCCTGCCGGGCATTTTGGTGCATGTGATGCGGAATCGGGCCCATGTTGTCGAAGAACTTGGAATAGACCGGCCACTTTTTGTATTTGCTCCAGATTTTTTGGCCAATGATCGTGGCGCCGCATTCGGCGACGGCCTGCTGCAGGGTGAAGCGCCTCTTACCGGCGACGACGTAGCTGAGGCCCTCGTCCGGCGTGCGGTTCTCGTTCGCGGCCGGTGTGGTTGAGGCGAACCAGCGTTCATCGATTCCCCCACGGTTCAAGCCAAACGCGTAGAGGTCATCGGGGTGGAGCTTGAGTCGTTTGCCCGGTTGGAGAAACGAGCGCGGAACCCAGCACGGCGCGAGCCGAAGCAGTCCGCCGGATTCGCCGAGCGCTGTCTCCACCAATGGTCCGACGTTCTTGCTGACAGTTTGCAGTACTTTAATCGAGGTGATGCTCATGGTGGTGGCAGGCGGTGCTGGCACGAGGCGAAGTGAGGCGATGAGTCTACGACGCGCGAATAATTAATTATTTTCATGAGCGCCCGCGGACACAGTTGCGAAACAGGCTCCTGAGCGCAAGCATTGCTTGTATTCTTCCGCTGTTACCTCCTCACAAGAGGATCCCCCACGGCTTGAAAATACGGCGTTTTGCGAGCGTACCAAGCACAGATGGCGAAATTTTTCCCCGAAGCCCAGAGGCCGAAATAACGTGAAGCGTCCTCGACCCCCAATATGTATGGATCGTCGGTGTGGGTGACAGCTCCGACAGGCGTGTTCTCGTAATCTGTGTAGGTGCTCCCTCCATATGCATTGCTGAAGAACCACTGGGTGAAGTTTCCCTGGCCAGGCCAACGCCACCCGCTGAAAGAATCGAACGTTTCGATAATCCACCAACTGCTCTCCCCGCCCCATACGTTGGTTCCGTTCCTGGAGTACTCGTTGGCAAGCGAACTGTGTGAGCCCCAGGTGATGTGGCCAGCCACGTTTGACATACCGGTAGGATGAATGAGATTGTAGGCCACGCCGTTGGTGAGAGTCTCGAGTCCGTCGAAAAACAGTATGGCCGAGGGCGCGACTCCGGCGGCAAGCAGCGCGTTCGTCGCGTCCGAAACCATCCAGCCTAAGCCAGACCAGTCATAATCCGTTGGGGGACCGGTGTATCCCGTGCCGTGTCTGATGTCGTCCAGCACGTAATTGGTGTTCCCGTAGCCGGCGGCGCTGGCGCTGATGATGAGCTGTCCGTTGGTGCCGAAGCGCGCGAGCTTGTCGATGTAATGGATACAGTCATTGGTTAAATCCAAGAAACCCATGTTGATGCTGGTGATGAAAGGCTGGATCCCGGGCATATAGGTCGACAGCGCGTAAGCGAGGCTAGCATATGGACAGTACCCCGTCGGGCAGTTAGTCGAGTTTTTCGTCACACTGTAATGGACCCCCGACGGGAGGTCAGGGAATAAGACTATGTACTGTGGGTGCTTGGTCGGGTTGATCGCAAGCCACTGGGAAAGTGGCTGGGCTATCAGGCTGGCGAAGCCATTGGTGTCAATGCCCTCGTTCGTAGTGCACGAGACCCCGAGGGTGTTGGCGCTGCCAACCAGGGGTCTATGCGCAAGATAATAGTCTTTCACGACAATGCTGTTCGTGGAAGTCGAGTTGTAGATCAAGAGCAAATCCTTCGTCACGTCCACAGGGTACTGCACCAGCGGCGAGAAAATTGCGGCCAGCGTATGGTTCCCTCCCGCGGCAATTGATTTTACCTGGGGAAGGCCAGGGCCGAAGTCGGTCTGTCCGTTTGAGTTGTCTCCCCAGGTCACCACGGTGCTATCGTTTCTGAGCGCAGCGGCGTGGGCATAGCCGGCGGCAATTCCCATGACGTTCGTCAGGCCGCTGGGGATGCTACCGACAGTTGCGCCCCAATTCGTCACCGTTCCGTCGCTGCGAAGGGCCAAGGCTTGCGCGCCGCCGGCTGCAACCGCCACGACGTTAGTCAGACCGGAGGGGACATTGGTCTGGCCGTTCGCATTATCGCCCCAAGCCACGACTGTTGAATTGCTCTCCAGCACCAAGTGGAAATTTGTTCCGGACGCAATCGCAGCAACATTTGTCACGATGGGCGGGATAGGGGCAAAGGTTTGGCCCCACTGCACCACGGTGCCGTCCTGCATGAGAGCGAGGCTTTGGTTGCCACCCGCCGAAATGGCAACTGCGTTGGTCAGGCCGGCAGGAACGGTGGTTTGAGCGAAATTCGTTCTACCCCATCCCACGACCGTGCAGTCGGTCTTCAACGCCAAACCGTGATCGTCCCCGGCGGCAATGGCGGCAATGTTGGTCAGACCGCTGGGGTTTGTCTGGCCGTACGAGTTATCGCCCCAACCGACGATTGTGCCGTCCTCTCGCAGGGCCAGGCTGTGGGCGCGGCCCGCGGCCAGAGCGAGGACATTGGTTAATTGAGGTGCGATCGCCTGACCGGAACCGTTGGCGCCCCATGCTATGACGCTGCCGGGCTCAAGCACACCGATCTGCCAGGTGGCGTTGGTAGCGCCAGCCGCGTTGCTCACTACCACTGAGTATGTTCCGGCCGCCAACGCGCCAGCCGTGAGTGTATAATTGGAGGCGGTGGCGCGGGCGATATTGTTGCCCTTGAGCTTCCATTGGTAACCAATCGGGAACTTTTCCTGTCCAGGAGCTGTGGCTTTGACGCTTAAAGTCCAGTTGTTCCCGTCAAGGACATACTGGTTGGAGGCTTGAGAAAGCGCCGTGATGACCGGTGGCGTGACTAGAACGAAGGCCGCGCTGGTGCTGACAATTGATCCGTTGGTGTCGCTAACGATTACCGAGTAGTTTCCCTGCTGAGCGGCGCCAGCATTTGTGAGTGTGAGTGAGCTGTTGGTCGCGCCGGAGATATTGGTGCCCCCAACTTGCCATTGATACGTCGGCACACCGTAAGCTTGCGGTGCAATCGTGAATGAGGCTGATTGCCCGGCAATCTGGTACTGTATCTCCGGCTCATGAATGATCACCGGGGCCAAACGCCCATATCTGATGGCCACCGCGTGGTACGCCCCGGCGGAAATGGCGATGACGCCGTCCATACCCGAAGGCATTTCCATTACGGGACCGCTGCCCCACCCGACAACCGTCCCGTCTTTTTGCAGTGCCAGACTGTAGCCGGGGGCGGAAGAGTAAGAACCGGCAGCGATCGCAATTATGTTGCTGAGCCCCGAAGGCACGCTGCTCTGACCATAGGAGTTATCGCCCCAGGCCACAACAGTCCCATCGCTCTTTAGCGCCAAGCTGTGGACCCAGCCGGCCGCCACAGTTGTAACGTTGCTCAATCCGCTCGGGACACTAGACTGCCTGTGGCTGTCATCGCCCCAGGCGACGACGGTGCCGTCCGTTTTCACGGCCAGGCTGTGCATGCCCCCCGCCGCAATTGCCACAACGTTTGATAAGTCCGCAGGCACGTTTGTCTGGCCGGAACCATTAGAGCCCCACGAGAGGACCATTCCGTCGGCGCTCAATGTCATCGAGTGCTGCGAACTGGCGGCTATCGCGGTTACGTTTGTCAGGCCGGCTGGCATCGCCGTTAGATCGTATGGGCTCGTAGTGCTACGGCCCCAGTTCGTAACGGTTCCATCCTGTAACAGCGCGACGTTGTGGTACCATCCCGCCGCGATGGCCTTAACCAGAGGCAAATTGGCCGGCACCACGTTGGCGTCGAAGCCAGGAGAGCCCCAATTCGTCAAGGTCTCCTGGCTGCGCAAGGCCAGATTGTGGCGCAAGCCCGCGGCCACCGCAACGACATTCGTCATCGGGAACGGAACCTCGGTCTGCCCGTAAAGATCGCCTCCCCAGGCGACGACCATAGTCACCGGTGGTCCGCTCAGTCGGTACCAGCTAGCTGTGTTGGGCTGGTTGGAAAAAGTGCAGGTATTTGAGGCGAAAACCGGCCCCAAATAAGTCCAGAGTTGCTGCGTAAGACTGCTGGCTTGGTAGAGATTATAAGGAACATTATTGCTTGCGTTTGACAGGAAGAATTGCACCGTCATCCCGTTTGCCGATACGATAGCAGTGAGGTTGGAGATGGCGGCCTCGTCGGCACCTGTCGTAGCCGCGAACAACGAAACATTCGCGACCAGGAGGAGGAGGTTGACGGTGGTTTTTGGGCTCAGGCCAGATTGGCGAAGGACGCCTGTTCGATTGCAAGGCGATTGAGGTGGTGCCGACTGCAGGCCTGCTCCGGACGCCGGGGCGAGGGACGAGGTGGCCGCGCTGGAGAAAGCTAATGAGAGTCTCTGGAGCTGTTTCAAAGCCGGGTCTGTTTCCGAGTCGGCGGTATCAAGGTGCGCGGGGGTATTTTATGCACATTTTTTGGCGAAATTTCAAGCTTTTTTCGCATGGCACAGGAGGCTGCAATAGGCCGGACAAGCAAGCGCGGTTGCCCCTTCGGAGCGGTTTTTGAGAGTCGGCAGCCGTGAAAACTCGCGGACGAGGGCATCCGCGATCCCAGGTGAATTGGCTTCGTCGGCGACGGCCCTTTACTCCTTTTCCTTTGATAATCCTTGTGCGACGCTGCGCTGCAGAACTCCATGAAGTGCTTGTTATTTTCGTGTTCTCTATTGCTGCTGGAGTTGGCGGGGTGCGAGCGCCAGGCGTCAATACCGCAGGGGGTTCAGGTCTTCTTTTCGCCGAACGGCGGAGCGACCGAAGCGGTCCTCAATGCGTTGGCGCAAGCGACCAATCGCGTGCTGGTGCAAGCGTACAGTTTCACATCAGCTCCGATTGCGGAAGCCCTGTTGGCCGCCCACCGCCGCGGCGTCCTCGTCGAGGTGATCCTGGATCACAGCCAGCGAACTGAAAAATACTCGGAGGCAGACTTCCTAAGCCACAGCGATATTCCGACATTGATCGACGCGCAACACGCCATTGCTCATAACAAGATCATGATTCTCGACGATTATTTGGTCGTGACCGGTTCGTTCAATTTCACAAAAGCGGCGGAGGAAAAGAACGCGGAAAACCTGCTGCTAATCAATGATCCAGCGCTGGCGAAAGCGTACGTTGAAAACTGGCACACGCATGAAGGCCATTCCGAGTCTTATGAGCGTGCTCCTGCTGCGAGCGCGCGCAAGCATCGGTAGCCTCAACCCCCCCGGCCGCGCGTGAAGATTTCCGTCATCGTACCCGCTTACAACGAGGAACGGCTTATTGGCCAGACTTTGGGCGCGCTGCGCAAAGCGATGATTGCCTTCGCCGAGGCGGCATGGGAATCGGAGCTCATCGTCTGCGACAACAATTCCACGGACCAGACCGCGGCACTGGCCCGGGCGAGCGGGGCGGAGGTGGTCTTCGAGCCAATCAACCAGATCGCCCGGGCGCGGAATTCGGGAGCGGCCGCGGCTTCAGGCAACTGGCTGGTTTTTGTGGATGCCGATTCGGAGCCGAGCACTGCCTTGTTCGCGGAAGTTGTCGAACAGATCCGAACCGGGCGCTGCCTGGCGGGCGGCTGCACGGTGCAGCTCGAGGGAGAGTATCCAGTCGCTTCGCGGTTCATCGCCCTTTGGAACTGGTTGAGCCGCCGATTCCGGCTGCTGGCCGGTTCATTCATTTTCTGCGAGGCGGGCGCTTTTCGCCAGGTCGGCGGGTTCAACCAGGAGCTGTTCGCCAGCGAGGAATTGGATTTGAGCAAGAGACTGAAGAGGTTGGCGCGAAGAACAGGAAAACGGATCGTTATTCTGCATCAAAATCCGCTGCAGACTTCGGGGCGAAAGGTCCGCCTCTATTCCGCGGGAGAACTCGTCTGGTTTGTAGCAAAGACGGTACTAACGTTAGGAGGGACGCTGAAAAGGCGGGAGTCGTGTCAAACCTGGTACGATGGACGCAGATAGCACCCTTGTCCTTTGCAAACGCTTGCCAACGTGGTAACGCACCTGTTTAATCGGCCCGTGCTGCAGCAGCAAACGCTCAACCGCCCCGCCACTTTTTCCGGTGTCGGCCTGCACAGCGGCAACCGGGTGACGATGACATTTCTACCGGCGCCGGCCCATTCCGGCATCCGGTTTCGGCGTGTGGACCTTGAAGGGAAGCCGGAAATCGAGGCGCGCGTGGAAAATGTCGTCGAGAACAACCGCTCGACGACGCTGGGCAGGGGTAACACGCGAATTCACACGGTGGAACACGTGCTGGCCGCCTTCGCCGGCTACGGGATCAGCAACGCAGTGGTCGAGGTGGACGCAAACGAGCCGCCCATCGGCGATGGCAGCGCGCGCGATTATTGCAAAATCATTCAGGAGGCCGGGATCGTCTTCCAGGATGAGCGGCGCGAACCGTATGTCGTTAGCAGTCCGCTGGAATTGGAGATGGGCGAGACACTAATGACGCTGTTTCCAGATGAAGGCTTTCGAATCTCCTGCACCAGCGCTGACAAGAAGGGGCGATTCACGCAATTCTACACCGTCGAGCTTTCTCCGCGAAGCTGGGAGCGCGAGCTGGCCCACGCGCGGACTTTTTGTTTTTTCGAAGAGATCGAGTACTTGATCAAAAACGGCCTGATCAAAGGCGGCAGCCTGGAAAACGCCGTCGTGATTCGTGAGGATGCAGTGCTGACGAACGAGCCGCTGCGGTATCCGGACGAATTCGTTCGCCACAAGATCCTCGACATCGTGGGTGACTTATCTCTCCTGGGCCGCCCGGTGCTGGGACATCTCATTGCGATCCGGCCGAGCCACGCGGCAAATTGCGAGCTGGTCCGGCGCATCTCGGCGCAAATCCGAAAGCCACTGGTGGCGGCGCAGACCTTCGCCCCGCCTCCGACCGAGGAAGCCGCTTCGCCACAATCAACGACGGGCCAACCGCCAGCGCAGGACGGCGCGATGGATATCAGCGCCATCATGCAATTGCTTCCGCATCGCTATCCATTTCTCATGGTCGATCGCGTCGCGAAGCTCGAGGGCAATAAGATCTGCGCGATCAAGAACGTTACAACGAATGAACCCTACTTCGAGGGGCATTTTCCGGGGCACCCAATCATGCCGGGCGTCTTGCAGCTCGAGGCCATCGCGCAAGCGGCGGGAATTCTGATGCTCAAAAAAACGGAGAGTTCGGGTCAAATCGCTTACTTTATGGCCGCAGAGGATGTGAAATGGCGCAAACCGGTGCGCCCGGGCGATGTGCTGGTCATCGACGTGGAAATGACCAAGCTCCGGGGCAAAATCGGCAAAGCAAAAGGCGTGTGCAGCGTGCAAGGAGAAGTTGTCAGCGAGGCGGAGGTGACGTTCATGCTGCGGGAGGCGTGACTGTGGGCGGCGACCAACGACGAATCATCGCCGGCTATGATTGACCCCAGAGCGGTGGTCCATCCACGGGCGGAAATCGGGGCGGATTGCCAGATTGGTCCCTACTGCGTCATCGGAGAGCATGTAGTTCTCGGCCCGGAATGCCGGTTACATTCGCACGTAGTGATAGACGGCCACACTCGCCTCGGGCGCGGCAACGAGATATTTCCCTTTGCCAGCATCGGCCTGCAAACGCAGGACCTGAAATGGAAAGGCGGCACGACGCACACCGAGATCGGCGATCATAACACATTCCGCGAGTACGTCACCATCCACAGCGCGACGGGAGATGGCGAGACCACCACTGTCGGCTCGAATAATCACATTCTCGCCTACTGTCACCTGGCACATAACGTCCTGCTCGGCAACCAGATCATCATGTCAAACGTGGCGACCCTGGCGGGGCACGTTCTGGTAGAAGACCACGCCGTGGTGGGCGGACTGGCAGCAGTGCACCAGTTTTGCCGGATCGGCAAAATGGCATTGATCGGCGGTTGCTCCAAGGTCGTGCAGGATGTCGCGCCCTACATGCTGGTGGACGGCAATCCGGCAGAGACGCGCACTGTGAATAAGGTCGGCATGGAGCGCAATGCGGTGCCTGAGGCAGCGCAAACCGCTCTGCGGCAAGCCTACAAAGTCCTGTTTCGCGAAGGGCTGACGGTCTCGCATGCGCTGGCGCGAATCGAAGGCGAGCTCGGCGCCATCGCAGAGATTCAGCACTTGATCCGGTTTGTCCGGGCGAGTGAGCGGGGAGTTGCCAAATAGAAACCCGCAATGACCGCACCTCCGCCGCTTGCGCCGTCCACTCTTTACCTGGTGGCAACGCCCATCGGCAACTTGGAGGACATCACCCTAAGGGCCTTGCGCACGCTCAAGGAATGCGACCTCGTGACGGCCGAAGATACGCGGCGGACGGGCCAGTTGCTGCGGCATTACGGGATTGTCAAACCGATGCTGAGCTACTTTCAGTTCAACGAGGCCCGGCGTAGCGAGCAAATTATCGACCGTTTGCGACGGGGGGAGAAGATCGCCCTGGTGACCGATGCGGGAAGCCCGGGAATCAGCGACCCCGGCGAGCGCGTCGTCAGAGCCGCCATTGCAGCAGGCTTTCGAGTCGAGGCGGTTCCTGGACCGAGCGCGTTGGTAGCCGCGTTGACGGCCAGCGGTCTGCCGACCGGCGAATTTCATTTCATCGGCTTTCTTCCGCACAAATCCGGACAGCGCAAAAGGAAATTGGAGGTACTCAAACATCTCGAAGGAACGCTGGTGCTGTATGAATCCCCTTTTCGGGTTGAGAAGCTGCTCAGCGAGTTGAACGAAGCGATGCCGGAGCGCCAGGTAGTCCTGGCAAGGGAGTTAACCAAGAAATTCGAAGAGTTTCTGCGCGGCGCTCCTGCGGAACTGCTGCACGCCATGAAGACTCGCTCACGCAAGGGAGAGTTCGTCGTGATGGTCGCGCCTTCTCAAATTGGATGCTTTCCGGAGACGCCATCGTAATACACTGCGATTCAGGCAATTATGAGTCTGGCGAGGAGGAATTCCGGCTGAAAATCGGCGGTGTATTAGGCGTAGCGAATGTAAAATTATTTACTTGTCGGGCTCAACCGTTAGGAATAAAGTAGCGCCGATTACGCTGCACCGAAACCGTGATTCGGAAATTGTACTTGGTGCTGAAACAGCAGACGATTTGAGACCTGAACCCAGGAACGTTGAGCGGGTCGGAGCAGCGGACAAAACAAAAAAGCAGCTATGGCGTCTAAATTATTCGTAGGGAATCTCCCCTTCACAACAACCGAGAACGATCTGCAGGACTATTTTGCCCAGGTGGGTCCTGTGCTCGCAGTCAATATCATGCAGGATCGCGCTACCGGCCGCTCCCGTGGTTTTGCCTTCATTGAAATGGGGACTCCAGAGGATGCTTCAAAGGCGATCTCCATGTTTCACAAAAAGGATTTTCAGGGACGCCCATTGACTGTCAATGAAGCACGTCCGCGCGAAGACCGCCCGCCTGGCGGCGGATATCGCGAGCAGCGATAGACTGAACTGTTCCCTAGACCACCGCTCCTTCGCTTCAGTGGTGGTCTTTTTTGCTTTCGCGCCCGCTAAGCGAACTTCCCCGGATTCAGGATACCCCGCGGATCCAGCGCCTGCTTAATCGCACGGTGCAGTTGGCGGACCTGCTTTGAGACGGCCAGTGGCCACCAGCGCCGTTTGGCAAGACCGATGCCGTGTTCGCCGGTGATCGCGCCTCCCCAGGCAAGAACCTGGCGAAACAATTCGTCGAGCGCGAGTTCCGAGCGGCGGCGGGCGCCGGGATTGTTTAGATCCACCATGATGTTCACATGGATGTTACCATCGCCCGCGTGACCGAAGCAGGCCACCGGCAGGCCGTGCTTCTCTTGCAGCCTCGGGGCGAAAGCAAACAGCTCTTCCAGCCGGCCCCGAGGCACCACGATGTCCTGGTTGAGCTTGGTCAGGCCGGTATCTCGCAAAGCATAGGAAAATTCACGCCGAATCGCCCAAACTTCCTCGCAATGTTTAGCCCCCAGGGCCGTCTCAATGAACAAAGGCTTGCGGCTGCCCACCAACCGTTGCAAGGCGCGGATCTCCTCGCGGACCGAGCCGCGGTGTCCATCGAGCTCGAGGATTAAGTGGGCGCGGCACTTGCGGAGGCGCTCGCTCCTCGTCCGTTGGTAGGCCGCCGCGAGCGTAAATTCATCGGCGACCTCCAGTGCCGCCGGCAGGAAGCCGGCGGCAAAGATGGCACGAATCGCGCGAGCGGCGTCGCGCATTGCGGAGAAGCCAATGGCGAGACAAGCGCGGTAGGGCGGCAGAGGCAGGAGCTTGAGAATGGCTTCCGTAACCACGCCCAGCATTCCTTCCGACCCTACAAACAGACGGTGCAGCTCGAAGCCGGTCTTGTTCTTGTGGGTCCTACCGCCCAGCCGGAGAACAGTCCCATCGGCAAGCACAACTTCCAACCCCATCACATAATCGCGCGTGACACCATACTTGAGGCAGCGCGGCCCGCCGGCGTTGGTGGCAATGTTGCCGCCAATGAAGCTCTGCGCTTTGCTGGCGGGATCCGGTGGATAAAACAGGCCCAATTTTTCGACTTCGACTTGCAGCTTTTCGGTAGTCACGCCGGCTTCCACCACCGCAACGAAGTCAGCGGCACTGATCTCCCGGATGCGGTTCAGCCGCTCCAAAGATAACACGATCCCGCCCCGCACCGGAACGCAACCCCCGACGTAGCCATGGCCCGACCCGCGAGGAGTGACGGGAATTCTGTGGCGGTTGGCAAAGCGGAGCAGCTTCGAGACGGATTCAGCGCTGCGCGGCAGCACCACAGCATCGGGCGAGTGGGCTGCGAACCATTTATCACCGGCGTATTGGGGAAGGACGGCCGGATCAAAAGTCACCTCGCCAGGGGGCAGCAGGGATTTGAGTTTGCCAAGAACCTTCATCGTCTAATGCGACTTCTGAATCTTGCGTCTGATCACGGAACCCCGGCCCGATCTCGCGCGCAACTCAGAGGAAGCCTAGGACAGAGCTGGGTCAGCGCCACCTTGCGGCGGATCGGTCTCATTCTTCAGCGGTTCCGAGGCCAGAAATTCCTGGGCGGCCATGGCCTCCTCTGCCGGCACCTGGACCAGGATGCCTCCCGCAGCCATGGCGTAACCGTCCAGGCTGAGCGCCGACAGTTCGTGCATGACGACAGGATGAAACTCGGCCGCCTCGAGCCGCGACCGGACGAGGTGCGCATCGGCGGGATTGAAGGCGCGAGAAACGGTGACGAGTGCCATGGCTCAGGCCGCCAGCGGCTGTTTGTAATCGGCAAACACGATGATCCCCGCGCCGGTTTGCAGCAAGCTCTGCACCTGGACTTCGATTTGCTGGCCGATGGCGCTCTGCGCATTGTTCACGACTACCATCGTCCCGTCCGGCAGATAACCCACGCCTTGCCCTTTATCTTTGCCTTCGCGCACGATACGTAGCGTCAGGGTCTCCCCCGGCAGCAGAACCACGCGGAGCGACTTCGCGACCTCGTGCACGTTGACGTAGTTGACCGATTGCAACTCGGCGATTTTGCCCAGGTTGTAGTCGTTCGTGTAGAGCTTCGCGCGGAGATTGCGTGCCAGTCGAATCAGCTTGGTATCCACCTCGGGTTCGTCCGGAAAATCGCCATCATGGATTTTGACCTCGTTGCGCGTGTTGCGCTGGATGCGGTTGAGCATCTCCAGACCGCGCCGGCCACGTGCGCGTTTGATCGCGTCTCCCGAATCAGCAATGGCCTGCAGCTCCTTCAACACGAAACGCGGGACCACAATGATGCCCTCCATGAAGTTCGCTTCAATCAAGTCAGCGATCCGTCCGTCAATAATCACACTGGTATCGAGCAGTAGCAGGTTGTCAGGCTTGTTCTGGGGAGCGAACCGGACATAAGGAATGATCAGGGAGAAATCCTCCTTGTTGCTGCGCATCGCCAGCACAATGCCGATGTAACCGAAACTCAGAAACAGGCCGAGGCGCACCAGCCAGCGGGTGGTTGATTCTTCCACGTACTGGAACAGCCCGGAACGGTCGATGAGCAGGGCTACCAGGGTGCCCAGGAGCAGGCCGAAGGTCGTCGCCGAAAAAGCCCGCAGCGAGAATCCCTTCAGCATCTCGTCCAGCGCGATCATCAGCCAGCCGAACCCAAAACCGATGACCATTCCCAGCGCGCCCGCGAATGTGCCGCCGATGAATTCCGGCCGGACCTGGCTGATGGCGTAGCCGCCGACAGTGCACAAGGAGACGAACAAAATTCGAATGACCCACAGTGCCATAAATTACTCGAACGGATCCTTTGGCGCGGACAACGCCCGTCCGGTGGCCGTCGGGGGCGCGTTGGTCCGGGGTGGCTTTTGCTGCCACAAAATTCCCCAAAGACCCAGCCGGTTCAAATTGCTGCTGGTGATGCTCAAGTTATTCGCGATTTGCGTGACATCGGCTGCCAATTGCTCGTTCTTGAGCAGAGTTCCGGCCAGGCCCTTGCCTGCTTGCAACTCATCAAGCACATCTTTCAATACCACCGTGGAAGATTCAATGTTTTTTACGGCCGCGTTGATTTGCGCGCGGTTTGTGTCCAGCACACCGGTCAGGCCGCCGGCAAATTGGTTCAGTTGGTCAGTGAACGCAACCAGGTTGCTTCCCGAATAGTTCAGAGCTGGACGGTTTGACGCCAGGAGCGCATCCAGGCTATCCACAGTGCCCAGCGCGCGTTCGGAAACCACCCGCAGATTGCCCACGGCTGCGGAAAGATTGGTCAGCGTCGCTTCGTTGAGCACCAGCCGGCGCACATCGGCGATCGCGTCGTTGAGTTTCTTGGCGGTTTCGTCCACGCGCTGGATGAAACCGGCCGCCGAGCGGGCGACTTCCTGCATGTTAAAGGGCGCTTCGGCGTCGGCGCTGTCACCGTCCTGAAACATGTCGCCCAGATTTCGCGTCGGCGTAATGGAGACGTATTGATCTCCCAGAAATCCGGATTGCTCGATCAGGAAGCGGGCATCTTTGTGGATCTTGAATTGGCTGAAAAGGCGCAGGCCAATAATGACGTTCGTGCCGGAAGACGCCAGGCGGAGATCCGAAACTGTGCCGATCGGCACGCCAGCCATCAGGACCTGGGATCGCACCTTCAAGCCACCCACATTGGCCGCGCGCAAAAGGATGCTGTAAGTTGGGCGAAAGAATGTCGTGCCTTTGCTGAACTGCAACAACAGGCCCGCCAGCAATACCAGGCCGATGATGACGAACAAACCCACTTTCCATTCGTGCCGTGCTTTGTTCATACCTGAAATAAATGATCCTTGGGATCGGAAACGCCCTCAATGAACCGGCGCACGATCGGGTCCTGCGACCCAAAGATTTCATCGGGCGTTCCTGTAGCGTAAATCTTTCGGTCGTGCAGCATCAAAATGCGCTGCCCCAGCCGACGCGCGCTCCGCATGTCATGTGTCACCACGACGGTCGTCACGTCCAAACAGTCCCGTACTCGCAGAATGAGCTTATCGATGCTGTCCGATACGATCGGGTCCAGGCCCGTCGTCGGTTCGTCGTAGAGCACGATTCGCGGTTCGTAGATGATCGCGCGAGCCAGACCGACACGTTTGCGCATGCCGCCCGACAGTTCCGAGGGGTCCTTTTGCTCCGTGCCCGGCAAGTCCACCATTTCCAGCACCTGGGCGACCTTCGCGCGGATTTCCGGTTCCGGCAGCGCGCGCTCCCGTTGAAAGGCGAACCCGACGTTTTCGGCCACGGTCATCGAATCAAACAGCGCAGCGCTCTGGAATAACATGCCGAACTTGCGCCGCACCCGCAACAACTCGCGCTCGGTCATCTCCACGATGTCTTCGCCATCGATCAACACCTGTCCGGCATCAGGTTTCAACAGTCCAATCAGGTGCTTGAGCAACACACTCTTGCCGCCACCGCTGCGGCCTATGATGACGATTGACTCGCCATGCTCGATCCGAAAGTTGACGCCTTCGAAGATTCGGTGCGAGCCGAAACTCTTGCTCAGATCGCGCACTTCGATCATAGGCGGTGAAAGAGCTGGCCCAAAGTGAGTGTGAGAAAGAAGTTGCTGATGAGGATGGTAATGGAAGAAAAGACGACGGCTTCTGTGGTGGCGCGACCCACTCCCTCAGCCCCCTCCCCGCAACTCATCCCCTTGTAGCAGCCGATCAAAGCCACGATGCCGCCGAAAATAAAAGATTTGATCAGCCCGATCGCTACGTCCGCCGTGTTGGTATACTTCAGCATGTTGTACCAGGAGTAGATCGGGTCGATCCCGAGCAGGTAAACTCCGACGACGTAGCCCGCGCCGATGCCCACGACGATCGCTTCCGCCGTGAGCAGCGGCAACGCGATATGCAGCGCCACCAACCGCGGCACCACAAGGTAATCCACCGGATGCGTCGCCAAGGTCCTCAACGCGTCAATCTGCTCGGTCACGCGCATGGTGCCGATCTCCGCCGCGATAGCCGCGCCGACCCGGCCGGCGACCATTAAGCCCGTCAACACCGGCCCCAGCTCGCTGCACATGGACACGCCCACCACCGCCAGCGTTGCCGTGTCCATTTTGACTTTGTGAAATTGAAAGTAGGTCTGAGCACCGAGCACCATCCCGGTGAATGCTCCGGTGATCAGCACTACTGACTGCGACTTCACACCGATGAAATAGATTTGATAAAGCAGATCGCGCCCGGTGACCTTGAACGTGAGGAGCGATGAAATCGTCTCTTTGGCCAAAAGAGTCAAATTGCCCAACCCTTCGAGCCATTCTAGAATCCAGGCCTTGCCCCGGTCCATCACGACCGCAACGTAACAGAGGGGCGGCAGGAAGGAAAGATGCGTGTCTCCCTGGCATTCCGTGTTTGCCGGATTTCGGTCACATGTACAGCAACGGTCTTGCCGCCGAAATGCATTTCACTCATTGTCGGCGCATGAACAATGCACAGCATCTGCCACCAATTAGCAGCCGCGAAATACGACTCGCCTCCCGGCCCAAGGGCCTTCCGACCGCGGCTAATTTCACTCTGACGCGGACTGAGGTGACCCCGCCGCAAGACGGCCAGGCCCTTGTCCGAAACCTTTACATGTCGGTGGATCCGTACATGCGAGGTCGAATGATTGACCGCAAGTCCTATGTGTCGTCCTTTGAAATCGGGAAGGTGCTCGAAGGCGGCGCGGTTGGTGAAATTGTCGAATCGCGCGAGTCGGGCTTTCAGCAAGGCGACCTCGTACTTTCGAACCTAGGCTGGCGCGAGTACTTCACAGCTCCGGCCAAGCATTTGCGATCGGTTAGCCGCAAGGTCCCGTCACCCTCGATTTATTTAGGCGCCCTCGGCATGACCGGGATGACAGCATGGGCTGGTTTACAACTGGCAGAGATAAAGCCGGGCGAAGTCGTGTTTGTTTCGGGCGCGGCGGGCGCGGTTGGGAGTGTGGCGGGTCAACTGGCGAAACTGCGCGGATGCCGAGTGATCGGTTCAGCCGGTTCGGCGGAGAAAGTGCGGTTTTTACTCGAGGAATGCGGCTTCGATAGCGCCTTCAACTATAAAACCGGGTCGGTAGCCGAACAGCTCACACAAGCGGTGCCGGACGGGATTGACGTGTATTTCGACAATGTCGGTAGCGAAGCGCTCGAGGCGGCTCTTTCGGCTTTGCGTGTGCGTGGCCGAATCATCGCGTGTGGCAGTATTTCCGTTTACAACGACGAAAAGCCACGACCGGGCCCTTCCAATCTCTTCAACGTGACGACCAAGCGGCTGACGATGAAAGGCCTGCTGGTCCTGGATTGGCTGGATCGCTGGGTCGAATTCGAAAAGGAAGTCGGGGGCTACCTGCGAGCAGGCAAGCTGAAGCACAGAGAAACCGTCGTCGAGGGAATTGATAAAGCCGTGAACGCATTCATCGGCCTATTCCGAGGCGAAAATATAGGCAAGATGCTGGTGAAATTGGCTTGAGGTTAGAGCACGGCGACAGCCTCGATTTCGAGCTGGTTGCCCGGCGGTGCGAGCTCGGTTACGCCGACCGCCGTCGAAGCCGGATAAGGCTGGACGAGATATTCCTTTCGCACTTTGCGATAAATCGGCAGATCGCGGCTGAAGTGGACGAAGTATGCCCGCAAGATGACGAGGTTGCGCATCGAGCCGCCTGCCTGTTCGAGGATCAGCCTGATGCGTTCGAAGGTCTGACGGAATTGCGTCTCCATGTCCGCGTTGTAGTCACGCGGGCCCTGACCCGAGATGAACACCAGGCGCTGGCCTTCGGCCAGGATGCCGGGGGTGTAGCCGACGTCGGCCGCGGGCGCGTCAGGTGGATTCAATCCTTCGATTTTCACAGAACGTGAGCTGGTTGAAGCCGGATTTGGCGCATCCGCTGCGCCAGCGATGGATGGCATACTGCCGGCGAGGCACAAAAGAGCGGCATTGAGGAAGGCGCGGCGTCCGCGTGAGTCGGGTACATCGTTAGTTGTTTTCTTCATTGAGAGGTGCGTCCGGCGGCGGCGTCATCGTGGTGGCTTGGCGGCTCGTTTCGCAATGGTTTCGAGATCAACCAGGGCAGCGCGTTCGCCTGCCTTCTGAACGAGCTCGCAGACCAGCTCGACGACCCGGAATTCAGGATCGTTCGGGTACAGCACTGAGGGATGCGAGAGCAGATCAAACGCGGCACGGTGTTCGATGGCCCACTCAACCCCAAGGCGAATCGCCTTCAGGAAATCGTCGAGCTTCCACCGCGCGTTACGGAAAGCGCCAATATCGCTGATGGGGCTCATCGGGACATCAATCAGACCGGTCGGATAGACAAACGGCTGTGCGGCGGCCTGCATCTCGACAATGTTCTCAAGAACCTGCTGCGTTGGCGCTTCGGCTGGGTTGCCGTAGAGATGCGCGGGGTATTTGCAGCTTACCCATTTGAAACCGAGGTCGAGCATCATCTGTTGGACGTCGGGCCGGCCATTCAAACCATCAGCAAAGCCGCCGGGCGTCCGAAGCCCTGCCGGATTGAATCCGAGCCGAGTGCGCATGGCGTCAGTGCAAAGTTGGATGTTTTCGCGGATGACTTGCGCGGGAGTCTTGCCTTCAATGAGCCAGGGCGCGCGCTTGAAGCGGTACTGAATGTCCTCCGATTTTGTCGCCAAAACAAAAACGTGGTCGTAGGTATGATTGCCGATCGGATGGCCGGCTTGATGCAGTTCCCTCAGCCAATCCACATTTTCCTGCTCGAACACTTGCCCCACGGCAAAGAAGTGAATCACTCCACCCCGCGCCTTGACCCGGCGCGCAGCTTCGACCGCGTAACGTTTGGCCGCGTCGTTGAGATTCCCCTTCTCGTAGTCCCAGTGCATGTCCTCCCATCTTGGGAAATTGCGGGCCATCTCCAAATCGAGCGTGATCGCAATCAGCGCCTTGTCCAGTGGAGCTGGTGGACTGGATTGATGGATAGCAGATTGTTGGAATGACGGATGCTGAGCCGCGGCCATGGCGCTGCGGCCGAAGCCGGCTGCTGCGGCCGAAGCGCCGAGCGTGTGAAGGAACTCGCGCCGGGTTTGGAGAGCGGTGGAAGTCCGTGCCGGTTTTGAGTATCTAATCGGTAAGCGTTCGTTTGGCGCTTTCCCACTCACCTCTACCCTCTCCCCAGGGAGAGGGGGACCATTGCCACTGCTAGTCACCGATGTGACCGCTCGGCCTTCCGTTGCACGCGCGGCGATTCTCCCTCTCCCCGAGGGAGAGGGCCGGGGTGAGGGGGAATCAGACATCCTTTCGCCAATCGTGCTCGCCGCAATCAAATCGAGCGATTCAGATATCTCATTTTTTGCGAGGCTCATATCGAATCCAAGAAATCTGCGTGACGAGTTGGTTGAGCGAGGCAAAGGCGATGTGCGCGCTGGTCGCGACCCGCGGCGTATCGTGCGCCGGGAACGTGGCCAGGGTCGCGTCGCCGACCAAGAACGTGTTGAAATCCTTCGAGAGGTTCTCGTAGCCGGCGCACGTTCGGGCGTAGCACATGTCCGTTGCATAACCGGTGAGCAACACGTGCCGAATGCCGTTCTGCTGAAGAAACGCCCGCAACTTCTCGTAACCCTCGGCGTCATAGACCACGACATCGTCTGGATAAACCGTGATGTCACGAGTCACCGGGATGGGCAGTTCCCAGAAGCCGGCGTTGTTGAATCGCGCGCCGGCGTCCAGGCCCGGGAATTGTTTGAAATAATCCACCACGGGCTTGGCTTCGCTGAGCGAGAGAGTCGCCGGTAAAGGCTCGCCCCGGTATTTGAACCCGCGGAGCTTCGCGTCGAGCTCCTGAGCGCCCTGGCGGTGTTCCTCCGGAGCGGGATTATGTGTAAATGACCGGTAAAGCTTGCGGCGAATCGGATCGCACTCACCCGGCAGACTGTAGAGCACCGCGCCGACTTTGCCGCGCAGCGATTTGAGGAAGGGATCGATTACCTCGCGTGTATGCCGCGCGGCCAGATGATTCTTGGCGGGGGTGCAGAAGTCGGCTACGCCCGCGGGCTCAGGCGTGTCCCAGCCCTGGCCGTCATCGATCCCCCACGGATGGACCATGACCAAAGCTGTCTGCCGGGCGCGGAGATGGTTGGGGATTTCGATGATGCCGCGGGCGTTGTAGCTCCAGCGCCAGGCGCGCACGTGCAGGTCAGCCTCCGAATCGTTTACCAGGACGGGCGCCTCCCAACGGTTAGTTTCACGAATAGGTTCGACCCATGCCGGATGGTCAGCGAGCAGCGGCTTAGGCTCGCGGATGGGCGTGAGTCTGTTCTCGTAGGTGCGGGCCTGTTCCTGCGCAGCGCGCGACTGAAGCAGCAATGCCAGGAGTAGAAACGCAATCAACCGGAATGCGGTTCGAGCTTGAGAAACAACCTGTGCTTGCATGGAGTTCTGTTATTTTGCTTTCATGTTCCTCACTTTTTCAACCTTACCGGCCTTGTCGTAGTTGATCCACTCGCCAACTTGCTGGCCATTCTCGAAGTAGCCTGACCCCATCTTCGTCCCGTCCTTTCTGAACCATTCCCAATAGCCTGTCGCGGATCCATTTAATGTCTGCCCTCTGGCCCAAACAGTCCCATCCCTGTAATAGTGGATGAATTCTTTCGCGCCTGTTTTCTTCGCAGCCTTCCTTGTTCGGTTGGCCTGTGATTTTTTCATGTTGTTGTCTCGCGCCGAATCGTGAGCTTCCGCCGACGCCCATCCACAGTCAAACGTCAGCGCTTCGCCAGCGCGAGGCGGAACGCGACCATTTCGTGGTCGTTGCGAACGAGCAATTCGTCGCCCACCAGCGCCGGATGGTTCCAGGTCTTGCCCATGAGCGCCGGGTGGCGCGCGAGTTCTGTAAACTGCTCGGGCGTCGCCTTTACCAGCGCCAATTCCCCTTGCTCCGACAGCACCAATAACAAGTCCTGGTCAGGCAAACCCACCAACTGACCCTGTCCATAGCGTCCTCCCTTCCAATTGCGCTTGCCGTCCGAGAGATCGATGCACGACAGCAGGCTGCCGTCGAAGCCGTAGGCATGGCCTTTGTGAACGACAAAATCGTTGAAGTACGGCTTCAGTCCCGTCGATGTCCAGCGTTCTTCGACTTTCCATCCAGCTTGATCACGAGCGACCGCGAGCCGGCGCATGCCGACTTTCGCGTCGAATCCGGAGCCGCTACCGAGCAAAACGTCACCGCCCGCCAGCAGAGCCGGCTGCACGATGCCGTCGCTTTTCCATTCGTGGTTCCACAGAAGCTTTCCGTCGGTGGGCGAAACGCTGATCGCGCCGGCTCCGTTCAGCAACACGATCTGCTCGACACCGTCGATTGTCGCCAGGTGCGGCGAGCTGTAACCCCAGCCGTTGGTGGGGCCGACCCAGCGCGGCTGGCCCTTGGCGATGTCGTAGGCGGCGAGCGTTCCGGCTGTTGCTATGATCACCATTTCACCGACGACCAGCGGCGAGCTCGCGAAGCCCCAGTGCGGGACTTTCCTGTGTGTGTCGGACGCCGCGTTCCGCGACCAGACCACAGAGCCAGTTTGAGCGTCGAGCGCGTTGAGAATGCCGGTGCCGCCAAAAGCAAAGACGCGACCATTGCTCAGGGTTGGCGTCCCGCGCGGACCAGCGCCCGCATTCGATTCCCAAAACCGGGCGTGGTCGGAATGTTGCCACAATGGCACGCCTGTCACCAGGTTGTAGCACGAGACAACTTCGTCGTCGCCACGCTGCTCCTGCGTATAGACGAAGTTTCCCTGGACGGCGAAGGATGACCAACCCGGTCCGATTTGCCGACGCCAAAGTTCCACCGGCGCCGAACGAGACCAATCGGTGGCAATCTGGATACCGTGAATCGTGCCGTCGCGCTCCGGCCCTCGGAAGCCTGGCCACTCGATCTTCGTGGTCGCTCCGGCTGTGGCTGCGGTCGTCGCCGCGCGAGCAGCGGGCTCGTGGCCGGTCTGAGCCAAAAGCCGCTCCTCGGGAGTTTTGGTCCATCGCCAATGAAGATCCGGACCGCCAGTGCTTGAGAGGCCGCCCGTCCGCACGAGTGTCATGAATCCACACGCAACCAAGATGGCCCCGAGCAGCAACACGCGCCGAATCCCAATCGGCAGACGACTGGTGGCGACTGCCCAGGCCACGAGGGTTAGGCACATGATCGGAATGGCATAAACCGGGAGCATCAGTCCCATCATGCCGCCGGCGATGGATGGGTGAACCAGGCGCGAGGTCCCAAAAACTGCACCGACCATTAGAACGAGCGCGCCCACGCGCTCCAACCAGCGTGCGCGGCTGAAGAACAGCCACCACAGGATGATCAACAGCCCTCCTACAGCTCCGCCCAGCACTCCGAAGCCCGCCTGCTCAGGAGCGACGGCCGGAACGACGAAAAAGGCAAGCCACTGGAAAACCACTGCGACCACGCCAGGCCAGAGCCGGAGCGATTTCCTCAGAGTCGGTTGGCCGTTCTCAGGGGTCATCACATGCGATTGTGGTACAACAGATCGGGCTTTACAACCTCAGCCTGGTTTCGCTGGCTTCATTTTTCTCCAGCCGCCGGCGGAACTGGTTTGACCCGTTTCCACTCCGACGAGGTGCGCCCATCACCCGGCTGACTGGTGAAATCGGTAGGCCGTTCAGCGCCCGGTTTGGCAAAGCAGGCCTTAAACGCGTCTCCATTCACTTCATAAATTCCAAGCTGCTTTTCGCCTTTGGTAGGTCCAGCCGTCACGGCATAATCAATAGTCTTGGGATTCTTCGAGGGATCGATGGTGAATTTCGCTTGGAAATAGACACGTCCCGACATCGTCGTCGTCGCCTCGTCTCCCTTGCAGACTCGTTTCATCTGCTGGCGCATGTCATCGGGCATGGACATCCCGTCCGCGGAGCCTGATACCATCGACCATTCGCCTTGCATCAGAGCCATGTCTCTCTTGACAGCTTCGTTCTCTGCGCCCCAGGCAGGCGCGAGGGCCACTAACGCCAGCGCGCTGATGAATACAATTCGGATCGTTTTCATGTTTGTTGTTGATTGTCGCAATGAAATGTCGCCCAGCGTGCGCTTGCGCCGGGCCAAAGTCACGAGGAAATAAGCAGTTCGTTTGCTGTTCGTCGAGCGCTGCGTTATCGCTTGTAGCATGACGAACGGGCACTCCGACGAAGTTCCCTGCACGACGTTGTAGGAAACGACGTAAGGAGTTTCTGATCGATGAGTCGGTCGAAAACTTCAGAAACTCCTTACGTCGTTTCCTACAACCTTCGCACTGCGCGTCAGCCGGTGGAACGTGGTCACACATGAGGGATTCCGCCGCCACTCGCGCCCGCGGCGGCTGCGCCAATGACCAGGGCTGCTCCCACTGCAGTCGCGATGCGGGCCGTATCCACGACGACCGAAATGGGCGTCAATGCCGCTCTCCAAACGGTCGCCGGTTCACTCGTGGAATAAAGCGGCAATCGGAAGGGCGTGATTTCTTTGCCTTCGCGCCACAGCACATATTTCCCGTTGAACGTCGCGACATAATAACCGTGTTCCGGCGGAGCGTTCGTCACTGCGATATACCTTTCCGGCGAGACGGACAGTTTCCAGTAGAAGCTTCGCTCCGGCGCCGAATTCATCACGAAAAGGATTTGCCCCATCGCATTCGTGCCTACACAGATAAAATGAGGGCGCTTGGGGGAACCTCCACCGGTTTCTCGGCGCGGCCCGGCGCCTTTGGAACCCAGCGCTCATCACACGACAGCCATTTGCGCTCGGCTTAAGACGCAATCTGCCAGCGCGTCGAGTTCAATTGCGTGAGCGGCACGGAAAGCCCATTGGTTGAAAGTGTCGCGTCCACGAACTGAAACGGGCAATTCTTCGGCAGGTTCGTCGAAGTGAGCAGCCAACATGCGCGCGCCGTATTTGTCTTCGAACGGGAGAAGGGAAAGGTGAAGCAGTTATGGTCGTAGCGCACCAGCACATCTTCACTTTCCGGCGACGCTTCCAGGCTGACGAGCGACACCGGCCGGTAGGCTTTGGCGCCCCAAACTCCTTTGGTCACACAACCGACATTAAACAGCATGGATAAAAATGTGACGACGATCCATACTCATTGCGACGACAGTCTCAAGCGGTTCAATTGAGGCTGCTGGTTGTTGAGCGGACTGTGCGGGAAGCGCGAGTAAGAGGCAAGCGGACTAGTAAACACTTATTTTGGGGGGTCGGAGTGCGCCCGTCCTCAGGCCCGATAACAAGACCACTCCGGCAATCGTTGGCTGAGACATGACGCGGGCGCAGGAAGGATGAAGATGCTCGACGGCGGACGCCGCGCGCGGCGGGTGGGGTAAAATTGTGGCGGTGCTGTTCGCTTCGGAGAATTTAGATTAAATGTGTTCCAGCATCCCGGTGCTGTCGCCCACGCGCTCGGCCTGAACGCCCATGCGCTCAAGCATCGACAGGTAGAGATTTGTCATCGGCGTCTCACGGTCCATCTTAACGTGTCGGCCCGGCCGGAGTGTGCCTCCGCCGCGACCCGCCAGCAGGATGGGGAGGTTATCGTGGTTATGGGCGTTGCCATCGCTGATGCCAGCCCCATAAATAATCATGCAATTGTCGAGCAGGCTGCCCTCTCCTTCGGAAATTGATTTCAGTTTCAGCAGAAAATAGGCGAACTGAGTCGCGTGATAGCGATTGATTTTCGCGATTTTCTGCTTTTTGGTTTCGTCATTCCCGTGGTGAGAAAGATCGTGGTGGCCTTCCGCCACGCCGATGGCTGGGTAAGAGCGATTATCGCCGTCGTGCGCTGTGATATACGTCGCGATGCGCGTCGTGTCGGTCTGAAAGGCCAGCGCCAGCAAATCGAGCATCAGGTGCATGTGCTCCTCGGGGTCTTTGGGTATGCCACCCGGCTTGGCAACGTCCGGCGGGGAAGCGGCGAACCGTTCGGATTGTTGGATCCGCATTTCCACCTCGCGGACGGCTGTGAGGTATTCCTCCAATTTCCGCCGATCGGTAAAGCCGAGAGATTGTCTGAGGCGCCGTGCGTCCTCGGCCACAAAATCCAGTATGCTCTTGCGATTGCGTAATCGTGCGGCACGAGTGGCGCCGACCTCTCCTTCCAGTTCGCTGGAGAAGAGCCGCTCGAAGACAGCTCGCGGGTTCACTTCGGGCGGCATGGGCGTCGTGGCCGTCTTCCACGACAGGTTGAACTGGTAAGCGCAACTGTAGCCTGAGTCGCACTCGCCCGAGGGACGGGCTCTTTCCCCGCTCAACTCGAGCGAGGGCAGGCGCGTGAACCGCCACAGCTTTTCCGCTGCGATTTGATCCACTGAAACGCCGGCTTTGATGTCCGCGCCGGCCGTTTTGCGCGCCTGGCAACCCGTCAGGAAACTGGCGGACGCGCGCGCATGGTCGCCGGGCCCATCCCCATGCGGCCGCGCTTTGTCGTGGGCCAGCCCGGTGAGAATCTGCAAGTCAGGTTTGAACTCTTTCAGCGGTTCCAGGATAAACGGCCACTCAAAATCGGTGCCGACTAGCTTCGGCGTCCAGTCCGCCATGTTTGCCCCGTTCGGCAGGTACAGAAACGCCATCCGCTTCGGAAACGGGTTTCCACCCACAGGGTCCACCGCAGCCAGGGCCTTCAGCGACGGCGCCATCGCTTCGAGGGCGGGTAGCGCGATGGTCGCCCCCATCCCTCTAAGGAAGGTCCGACGCGGGATTCGCCCAGTCCTGTTCATGCCGCATCCATTGGCTGCTTAGCCAACATTAAACCTGGGAGCACCAAGAGCCAAGCTCCAAGATCCAGGGAAACTCCAAGCCCCAAACTCCAATAGGGTCGAACCCTCGGATCCCAGGTAGGTCCAGGGCACGCAGCGGGTTCTTGGATCTTGAAGCTTGATGTTTCTTTGGATCTTGGCGCTTGGATCTTGGCGCTGTTCATTGCTCAGTCTGCGCGACGGTTCGCACTGGCGCTGTTTCCCCTCTTCGCATTTGAAAAGGCGTGCTTTTGGTAATCTCGAGGATCAATGTCGAAAACTTATAATTATCTTTCGCCAAATTTTTGCAGATCTGATCGACTGCGCACTTATCGTAATATTCGAGTCCTCGGCCGAGCGCGTAGGTCAGCATTTTTTGCGCGAGACAACGGACGAAATCGTCTCGCTTCTTCGTGAATATGAGCGCCTTGAGCTCCGCCGGACCATTGAAGCTCTCTCCGCTCACCAGTTGCCCTGAGGCATCAATCGCGAACTCGTCGTCTTTTTCACGCCACGCGCCGATGGCGTCGAAGTTCTCAAATCCAAACCCGATTGGGTCCATGCGTTGATGACACGTGGCGCAGTTGGGGTCGGCACGGTGCTGCTCCATCCGCTGTCGCAGCGAGCCGGTCAATACCCCCTTGCCTTCCTTGAGTTCGGGCACGTTCGGAGGCGGAGGCGGTGGCGGAGAGCCGAGAATATTTTCCAGCACCCATTTGCCGCGCTTCACGGGCGACGTCCGCGTCGGATTGGAAGTGATCGTCAGGAAGCTGGCCTGTCCGAGAAGGCCGCCCCGCTCCTTTCCAGAGAAGGTGACGCGCCGGAATTGCTCGCCCTCGATGCCGTCGATCCCATACAGGCTCGCCAGTTTTTGATTCAGGAAACTGTACTCGGCATTGATAAACTCCAGCACGATCCGGTTTTCCCGCCAGATGTTCTCGAAGAACAATTCGGTTTCCTTCTGCATCGCAGCGCGGAGGCCTTCGTCGAACGCGGGAAAATGTTTCGAGTTTGGGCTGGCCAGCTTCAGATTGCGGAGCTGCAGCCATTGGCCGGCGAAGTTCTCTGCCAGCGCGTGAGTTCTTGCGTCCTTGAGCATCCGTTTGACCTGGACCTCCAGGTTTCGGCGCAGGGTCTGATGGGCTGCCTGCGTGAACAATTCCTCGTCGGGCATCGAGCTCCACAGAAAATACGAAAGACGCGAAGCCAGCGCATATTCGTCCAACGGCCGCACTGCTTGTGCGTTGTTCGGCTCGGGTTGGGCTTCCCCGCGGAACAGGAATTGCGGCGAGACCAGGACCGCCTCCAGCACGAGTCTGAGGTTGTCGCTGAAGTCGGCGCCGCCCGCGCTCGCTGATTCGAACAGCGCCATCAACCGCCGCTGCTCGTCAGTTGTTAAGGGCCGCCGGAAGGCCCGCGTGGCAAAGTTCGTGATAATTTGAGTGACTCGTTCCGGTTTTGGCGCATCGGTCTGCGGGGCGACCAAAGCGCGCCAGTAAATCACCTCGGTCGGAGCGCCGGCCGCTGTGGTCGCGCCCGCGGCGGCACGATCCCCGGGAACCAGGTCCTTCACAATCTTTTCAGCCGCCAACAGATACTTCTCCATCAGCGCAGGTGAAAGCGAGAGCACGTCGCCGATGTTGTCAAAACCGTAGCCCGAATCGTCTGCAGGAAAATTGTCTGCCGGCTGGAACTCCACACCAGTCAGCTCACGGATGGTGTTATTGTATTCCGCTCGATTGAGGCGGCGAATCGTCACGCGCCCGGGGTCCGGGTGATTGCAATCGCATTGGAAGAAGCATTGGCCCACCCAGTTGGTCATGAGGTTGCGTTGAGCATCGGTGGGCTGAGGTTTGCTTTCAGGTGGCATCTCATGAGCTTGCAATTTCCCGAGCACCTTCTCGAAGACGCGCCGATCTTTCAGGGCCGACTTTTCATCGTTGTAGATCCGGAAATCCAATCCGCCCTTCTTCTTTTCCCCATGACAGCCGTAGCAATACTCAGACAGCAACGGCTTGATCTCGCGGACGAAATCTATCCTGGGCATTTTCGCGCTCCGACTCGGCTCCCCAACGGAGGCCGCACTCGAGTTGCGCTGCTCATAAACGAGCAGCCCTGCCACCAGTCCGACGAGAACGGCTCTACCTATTGCGTTTGATTTCATCTGAAGTTCGCAGTTACGCAAACCTTCAGTCGTCAAGATACGATAATGCTCGACTGCGGCAAGGCGCTTCCTTCCCCCATATTTTGACGAAGCGTGTTTCAGTGGGAATTTACGGTACGGATGGATGGACGGATGAGTTCCAGCGTTTTGTTTTTGTATTTTTCTCAATGACTGGCCAAATTGGAAGCGAGAACATTATGAGCGAAAAGCCAGGGAAGAGTTCCTTTTTGGCAGGGACGCGGACGACGGCGCTCCTGCTGGCGGTAGTATTTGGGCCGCCGGGAGCAGCAGCGTTTGCGGCAGGTGATTCTACTGCCAATCCGCCGCCCAAATTGAACCTGAAGGAAGAGCCCTTACGTGCCGAAATCAAGACTGCAACCAGTCTCGCTCCCGTAATCAAGAAAATCGCTCCCAGCGTCGTGAACATTTATTCCACAATGACAATCCGCGAGCGCGCAACGCCTGACCCATTCTTTGACAGCCCGCTCTTCCGCCACTTTTTCGGCGACCAGCTCCAGCCGCGCGAGCGGAAGGCACAAAGCCTCGGCTCAGGAATTATCGTGACGTCGGACGGCTACATCCTCACCGCGAACCATGTGATTGAGGGTGCAGATAAAGTCAAAGTCGCGCTGGCTTCAGGCGAAAAGGAATATGACGCAAGAATCATCGGCGCCGATCCAGCCACAGACGTGGCGGTCCTGAAGATCGAGGCCAAAGGCCTGCCCGCCGCCGTCGTAGGCGACAGCGATAAACTGGAGGTCGGCGATGCTGTGCTGGCGATCGGCAATCCGTTTGCCGTCGGACAGACGGTGACGCGCGGAATCGTGAGCGCGACGGGTCGCGGCGGATTCGGCATTCCCGGCTACGAGAACTTCATTCAAACCGATGCCGCGATCAATCCCGGCAACTCGGGCGGCGCGCTGGCTGATGCCGAAGGCCGATTGGTAGGCATCAATACCTGGATTTATAGCCGCACGGGCGGTTACCAGGGCATCGGCTTTGCCGTGCCCATTAACATGGCTCGTTACGTCATGGAACACCTGACGCGTGACGGCCGGGTCACCCGCGGGTTTTTGGGCATTTTTCCACAGCCACTCACGATGGATCTCGCAAAGGCATTTCACCTGCCGGATGACAGCAGCGGCGTCATGGTGGGAGAAGTCGAACCCAACACTCCCGCAGACAAAGCGGGTTTGAAGAATGGCGACGTCATAGTCGAGATTAACGGCAAGAAAATGACTGATCCGCGCACCCTGGTGCTGTTCATCTCTCAGACTGCTCCGGGCTCAAGAGTTACGCTTCGAATTCTGCGCACCGAACCTGGAAAGGCACCTATGGAAAAGACGCTGGCTGCCAGCTTGACAGAAAAGCCCGAGGAGGGCGAGGCCAGCCGCCTCCGCAACCCGCAGCCCGATCGCAGCCATACCAGCATCGACGGACTCGACGGCGTCGAAGTGACTGACATAGACACGCGCACGCGCCGCCAATTGGGAATCCCCAACAATGTCCGCGGGGCATTGGTCAGCAACGTGGAGCAGGATTCGAATGCTGCCAAGGCCGGTTTGCAGCCAGGCGATGTGATTTTGGAAATAGATCGGCAGCCGGTGCGAAACGCTCAAGACGCTGTGACGTTGAGTGAGAGAGCCAAGGGCGACAGCGTCCTGCTGCGCGTCTGGAGCAATGGTGACGGGGGACCTGGCGGCATCCGTTATGTGCCTGTGAATAATAAAAAGCGGCGGTAGCCGGGATCAGGAAAAAAACTCCCTGCCCCGCCAGAGCTGAAACCAGCCCGTATCCGAATTCATCTCGGCGAACAGGAATTCCTTCGCCGATTTCCCGTTCCCCAATTCGGCGTCGCGCCAATAATCCCAATACTCAAGTTTCAACGGCGCAGTCTTCGAGGCCTTGCCTTCAGGAGTTGTCTGCGATACCAGCAGTACCGCCGCCTGATACGATTCGCGCAAATCATTGATGCGGGAGAACGTCGTCGACGCGCCGGATTTGTCGTCGGTCACCTCGAAGATACCCGTATCGTCCTTTAGCACGCCAAGGAAGTCCTCGGCGAAAGCAAACTCGTCCTCAAGCCGCAGCAGAAGCGAATCGCGCGCTCCGGCCTCGTTCGGCACAACTCGAAGCCGGACCTCAATCCGCTGATCGGCATCGAACGATTTCGTGTTCACGCTGCGCAGGACGTAATCCGTAAATACAAAATCCCGACCACCAAGTCGACGGGTGTATTCCCGGATTTCCTCGACCGTAAAATCATAAGACGAAAGCTCCGGCCCGTTCGCGGCTGGAACGACCACCCCTGAGCCGATGCGCAGATCCAGCGGGTTCTCGAATGCGATGCCTGCCCCGTTGCCGGCGCCGCGAAGCCGCTCCTGCAGCATTTCCCAAAGCGTTTTTCCCTTCTGTGTCTCCATTGGTGCTAATAAGTCTATTCGTGTCCCTTCATGGTTCCTACTGCTCCACGATTCAACGATTGCCCGGCCTCACCCCCCCACCACTGCTGAAACCACGCGCCCAATCACGTAGCACAAGCCCAGCATGAAACTGCCGATGACAATCGCCAGCGCTACGTTCCCCTTGTTCAGCAAATCATCGAAGTCCAATTTCGGCGTCAATCTGTCAAAGGCGACATACCCAAGGATAATGAGAAGGATCGCGACGATCCCAAATGCGATGGTTGCGACCAGGTCGCCAAAGAAGTATTCAGGCAGGTGGAATTCCATAGGGTTGTTTTTTTGTAGGGTCAGGTTGCGGTTTGCCAGCGTTTGAACCAAATCAGCCAGATGAAAAAGGCGCACAGCCCGCAGGCTGTGGGGACGCCGAAAACCCAGAAGGCGATTCGGCCGAATGCGGTCGGGCGATTGCGATACGAGCGCGACACATACTGATCCGAATACATTAGATCGCGGCCCTCGAGGCCGGACGGAACGTAGTTCGGGTCGCGGGCGGCCTGCTGGGCTTCGAGTTGCGCCACACGGGCCTGCAGTTGCGCGTCGGTTGCCATAAGGGCTTCGTAGCGGGCCGGGTCCATGTCATACCGGTGATGGTACGCCCACCAGGCCCGGTCTTCGATCGTGCGATCCAGCAGCCACCACCAAAACAAGCTGCTGTAAGGGTCGTTGTACGTTATCCACGGACGCCAGCGGTACGAGTTGTACACATTGTAAATCCGAATTGGCCGCGTAGAAATCGTCACCTCATCCGGTACATAAACTGTGCGCCGATATGAACCGCCCCTCGAAGGCGCGATTGGCGGCGGCTGTCCCCGGTAGGAAGACGCGTCGGGCCGCGCAATCGTATCGCCAGAACGCTGCGGTTGCGTCTGCGACTGTTTGAACTCCGTAAACTTCGACTTGCTGGCTTCTTCCTTCCGCGCGCGAGCTGCGGCGGTGTCGAACGAAAAACCGCTCGAACTGGAATCCTGCCTCGTCTGACGCGCCGCGCCGGCACTGGCGGGCGCGTTTTCCCGAGGCGACGAGGACTTGAACGTCTTGCCGCTATCTGAGCTATAGCTCTTCGAGGAACTGTAGCCCTTTCGGTTGTTGCTATTCCAGTTTGACCCGGAGCTATAATTCTTGCCGCTACCGGAACTGAATGACTTGCTGCCGCCGCCGCCGGAACTGCGACTGCCAGCGCCTGAACTCCGGCCGCTTCCGTAACTGGAGCTATGAGATGAGCTCGAATGCGAAGAATAGCTGTGTCCGCTGTGGCTGTAACCAGATGCGCCGTTGGCGTCAGGCAGGCCGGCGCCCAGCAATACCATTGCCAGGCACCAACTCATTGCGCAGTTTCGCAGGTTCATGATCTGAGCCTGGCAAAATAATGGCACTCTGCTGAAAAAAGCCCATTATTTTTTTAGGTCACGTTTGTACTGCCACCTGCCACACGCCTCGCCGATTCGTCAACTCGTCGGATCCGTCCGATTCAGTCCGATTCGTGTTACTCGCCTCACAAAAGTCAGTTGTGCACGTTGGTGTCGATCGCTAAACATCATACCAAATGAGCAGCATCAAGTGGCGGCGCATTGTTGCCAGCGGTGCACTGTGGACACTGGTTTACAACCTTGTTTGGGGCCTGGCTTGGTTTGCTTTCATGCGCCGCGAGTGGGAACAGGCCGTCGCGGCGATTAGGCGGCCGTTGCCTTGGACAGCCGAAGTTTGGTTTCTATGGGCGGTCCTGACCGTGCCAATGGGCGTCGCGATCATAGCGTATTCGGCAAGCCGCGCTCGCTCTTCGACAGCCGCCTCCGTATTGGCCGCCCTGCTTGTGTGGCTGCTGCTGACGATAGGGATGGCCGTTCACTGCCTATCTCAGTCTCTCTCAGTGCGCGTAATCGCTTTGGACTCGGCCGTGAATCTTGCCGCGATGGTAGCCGCGTCGTTTGCCGGAGCCTGGAGCCAACGTGACGGGAGTCAACCGGAGCGACTAAACGCCTCCTTGCATTGAGCAACGTGCTGTAGCGTCCGGTAGCGGCTCGCGTAGCGGGTGCTACCCCTCGTAACCCCAAATTCAAGCGGTTCGTAGCGGTGTAGCGGGTTTGGACCCCCAAATCGGGCTCCTTGACCCCGAGATCGATACAGGCTTACTCTGCTGCCGGCAGACGCACTGCCGCGATCAGTTCGGGCTCTGAAGCCACCAAGTCTATCAAACAATGAGAGGCTAGCATGAAAAAGCAATCAGGCACCCTGACTCGCCGCGCCTTCGTGCGCACGGCGGGCACAGCCGTTGCCGCGTTCACCATCGTTCCGCGCCACGTAATCGCAGGCAGCGGCCAGGTTCCACCCAGCGAGAGAATCAACATCGCCGGCATCGGCTGCGGGGGCATGGGGGAAAGTGATATCAATGAGGTTGCACGAAATAGCAATATCGTGGCGCTGTGCGACGTTGACTCTGACCGCGCGGCAAAATCATTCCAGAAGTTTCCCGACGCGAAGCGCTTCACCGATTTTCGGAAAATGTTCGATGCGATGGAAAAGCAAATCGATGCCGTGACGGTGGCCACTCCGGACCACTGCCACGCCGTCGTCGCGATGGCCGCCATCAAGCGGCGTAAACATGTTTATTGCGAGAAGCCGCTCGCTCACTCCGTTCACGAAGTCCGCGAATTGATGAAGGCGGCGCAGAAACACAAGGTCGTCACCCAGCTCGGCAATCAGGGTCATTCGTTCGAAACGATTCGCGTCTTCTGCGAGTGGATTTCGGACGGGGCCATCGGCAAGGTTCATACCATTCACTGCGGCTGCAATGCCGTCAATTCAGGCATCGACCAACTCCCAAAACTGAGCGAGCACCATCCAGTTCCAGCAACCCTCGATTGGGACCTCTGGCTCGGACCCGCTCAGCACCGCCCCTACCATCCGGCCTATCTGCCCGCCTCCTGGCGCGGCTGGGTCCCTTTCGGCAATGGGACAGTCGGCGACTGGACCTGTCACGTGGTCGATCCCGTGTTCTGGGCTTTGGACCTGGGCGCCCCCACAACTATCCTGGCGAAAGTCAAAGATTATGACTTCAAGACTCAGGGAGATGCTTTTCCCAAGGGTGAAATTATTACTTACCAATTCCCCGCCAACGCCAAGCGCGGGCCGGTGACTCTTCACTGGTACAGCGGCACCGAAAAGATCCCTCGCCCGACCGAACTGGAAGCGGACGAGAAGGACATCGATACGGGCGCAGTTGTGATGGGCGACAAGGGGACAATTGTCTATGGCTCGCACGGCGCCGGGCACGTGCACATCATTCCACAGGCGCAGGCCGACGCCTATCAACGCCCGCCCAAGACGATTCCCCGGGCCAAGGAGCATCACCAGGATTGGCTGCAGGCGATTCGGAACGGCACCAAGGCCGGCTCGGATTTCTCTTACGGCGGTCCGCTGACCGAAATCGCGATGCTGGGCGTGATCGCCATCAAACTCACCGGAACGAAGCTGGAATGGGACACAAAAGCGGTTCGCTTTAAGAACTCCCGCGAAGCCAATGAGTTCCTCAACCCGCCGTACCGGAAGGGATGGAGCCTTTAGTAAAGAGGCAAAGAAATTTCGTCATGCCGCGACCAGTTGGCCGTAGGGCGTCAGTTTCCCCTCACCCCAGCCCTCTCCCCAAGGGAGAGGGAGTTCCTGCGCGCAGTGCCGGAATGTATCAACGCCCTTCGATTTGTCGCCCGACTGGCGGCGATTCCCCCTCTCCCAGAGGGAGAGGGCCGGGGTGAGGGGGTACAGCGCCCACACTCAATGACGACCTGCGATGTACCGAAAATTATTTTTCGAAGTACCAGTCTCGAGATTCCTAAACGCAGCAAACCCGTGTGTGAACTTGGGCAGGACTTGTCCCTTACGGATCCTCATGGTCCTTCCTGTCCTTGCCCTCCTGTGGGCTGGTGCAGCGGCTTCGTGCGCCGCTGATTCGCGCCCGAACATCCTGTTCTGTTTGGCGGACGATTGGTCGTGGCCGCATGCGGGCGCGTATGGAGACAACGTGATCCGGACACCGAACTTCGATCGGTTGGCACGGGAGGGGATGCTCTTCAATTATTGCTTCAGCGCCGCGCCAAGTTGCACGGCGTCGCGCGGCGCAATGCTGACCGGCCAATATCCTCATCGCTTGGGCGAGGGTGGTAACCTTTGGGGAACTTTGCCCAAAAAGCACCCGAATTACGTGGACTTGCTGGAGCAAGCCAATTACGCGGTCGGCTGCATGCGCAAGGGCTGGGGCCCGGGCGATTTTGCGCCGGGCGGTTACACGCGCAATCCCGGCGGACCGAAATTTGAGACTCTCGAAGCGTTCTTAAAGAGCGTGCCTGCGGAGAAACCATTTTGCTTCTGGTTCGCCAGCCATGATCCACATCGCCCGTATGATCTCGCGTGCGGCGCGAAAGCGGGCTTAACCACCAATAGCGTAGTCGTGCCGCCGATGTGGCCCGACAGCGAAGTCTCGCGCAACGACATCCTCGATTACTATGCCCGGACCGAGCGCTTCGATCGCGAAGTGGGGGAGATGCTGAATCTGCTGCAAAAAGCCGGCAAACTCGATAACACCCTCGTGCTCATGACGGGCGACAACGGCTGGCCTTTCCCCCGATGCAAGGCCAACCTTTATGACGGCGGCACGCGGCAGCCGCTGGCAGTGCGTTGGCCGGCCCGCATTCGCGCCGGCCAGGTCTGCGACGATTTCATAAACCTGATGAACCTGGCGCCGACCTTTCTCGAAGCCGCCGGATTAAAGCCACCGCCTCAGATGACTGGCCGAAGCTTCCTCGGCCTGCTGGCGGGCACAGAAAAATGCGGATCGCGCAACGTCGTCTTCCTCGAACGCGAGCGCCACGCCGACGTTCGCGCCGGCAGCGTGGGTTATCCCGCTCGCGCCATCCGTACGCAGCAGTTTCTTTATATCCGCAATTTCCACCCCGAGCGCTGGCCGGCTGGAGATCCGGAAGTTGGCAAAGATCCGCCTCGTGAATTCGGCGATTGCGACGATGGCCCGACGAAGAGGTTCATTCTCGCGCACCGGAATGAACCCGGAATCGACAAGGCGTTTGAGCTTTGCTTCGGTAAGCGGCACGCGGAGGAGCTCTACGACGTAGTAAAAGACCCGCACGAATTGCACAACCTGGCGGAAGATTCAGCCTACGTTACGGTGAAGAAGAAGCTCCGGGCCGAACTGGAACAATGGATGCGCGAAACGGCCGATCCTCGCGCTACCAGCGACGATGATCCCTGGGATCGGTACCCCTACTTCCGCACCGCCCGGCCCGGAGCGGACCGGAAACCGAAGTGAAGGAGGACTGGATTGACATTGACCCTGAAGCTCGGTGCCATACTTTTTGCCCGGCAACAGGATCACAATGAAATGCCCCCTTATCTTCTTCCGGTTTGACCGAATTTTAGCTCTCTCCGCCTCTCTGCTGATTCTGCCGTTGCTCGCAGCCGGCTGCGGGAAATCCGACAACAAGGGCGGAGCGCCAAAGCCCAAGGTTGCGCTCGTGATGAAATCGCTCGCAAACGAATTCTTCAGCACCATGGCCGAAGGAGCAAAGAAACATCAGGCCGCTCACGTCGCCGACTACGAGTTGATCATCAACGGAATTAAGAACGAAACCGATCTGGCCGAACAAGTAAGTTTGGTGGAACAGATGATCGCCCGGCGCGTCAACGCCATTGTCATTGCACCCGCCGATTCAAAGGCGTTGGTGACCGTTCTCAAACGTGCCCAAGACTCGGGAATTACGGTAGTGAATATCGACAACAAACTCGACGCGGACGCTGCGCGGCAGGCGGGCCTATCGGTTCCTTTTGTCGGGCCTGACAACCGCGCCGGCGCTCGCCGCGTCGGCGAGGCCCTGGCAAAGCATCTTCGGGGCGGGGACAAAGTGGCTCTCATAGAAGGAATTCCCACCGCCTTCAATGGCCAACAGCGACGGCTGGGGTTCGAGGAAGCCATGAAGGCGGCGGCCATCAATATCGTCACCGTTCAGAGCGGCTATTGGGAAATCGACAAGGCGAACAATGTTGCTGCGGCGATCCTCAACGAACATGCGGACCTCAAAGCCATTCTCTGTTGCAACGACAGCATGGCCCTTGGCACAGTGGCGGCCATTCAAGCCGCGAGCAAAACCGGCAAAGTGCTGGTGGTCGGCTTTGACAACATCGGTGCGATCCGTCCCATGCTCGCTGACGGCCGCATCGTGGCCAGCGCCGAGCAACACGCCGATCAACTGGCCGTCTTTGGCATCGAAGCTGCCTTGCGCATCTTGAAGGGCGAAGCTTCTACCGCCGACAAGGCTACAGCACTGGAAATCGTCACCGGAGCGGAATCGTTATCTCTGCCAACGGGCACGAAATAGCGTATGCAGGATTCTTAATCGTAACCTTCATCCGAACCTTCTGCCTTCAAACGCGCAGAAGAGGAAAGAAAAGAAGATCATGAATACGATGACGATTAAGATTACGATCGAAATCCGGAGTCTGGCCTGATAGCGCGCATGAGCCGCAAATTCACAGCCTTCGGCGATTACGCCGCGTTACTGTTGACTTGGATTGGCCTGCTGTTGCTCTTCGGGGCGCTGGGGGAACATTTCCTCTCGCATCAAACTTTCAGCGCCCTTGCCAACCGGGTTCCAACGCTCACCGTCGTCGCGGCCGGAATGACCCTTGTGCTTGTCGTGGGCGGTATCGACCTTTCCGTTGGCTCAATCCTCGGCTTGAGCGGCGCTTTGGTGGGAGTGGCCATGGTGGAATGGCATTGGCCGCTGTGGGCGGCGGCTGGACTCAGCGTTGCCTGCGGACTGGCTGCCGGCCTTTTGAATGGCTGCATCAGCGTGCTGTTGGGGATTCCTTCTTTCATCGTTACGCTTGGCATGCTTGAGGTCGCACGCGGACTGGCTTTTCTTTGCAGCCATTCGCAGACAAAATATATCGGCTCGATGGTCACCGGCCTGTCGGAGCCGATCTCTCCACTTGGGATTTCGCCGGCGTTTATGCTCATGGCGGCGGTCGTTGCCGCCGGTCAGCTTACGCTTTCCTTGACAGTCTTCGGCCGCCACATTGTGGCGATCGGCTCGAACCAGGAGGCGGCGCGCCTCGCGGGTATCAACCCAGCCCAGGCGAAGATTACCGTTTTCGCCTTGCTCGGACTGCTGACCGGGCTCGGCGCGGTCTTTTACACGTCACGCCTCGGTTCGGCTGATCCGAACGCCGGTGTCGGCCTCGAACTTTCCGCCATTGCCGCCGTTGTCATCGGTGGCACCAGCCTCATGGGTGGCCGCGCCTCAGTGGTGAAGACATTTTTCGGGGTGCTCCTTATCGCGACACTGGAAGCCGGGCTGGCTCAAGTAGGTGCCTCCGAACCGGTCAAACGCGTGATCACCGGCCTCGTTATTGTCATCGCCGTGGTGTTCGACGCCTGGCGCAACGAAACGACGGGCCACAAATTAGAGGCATTGAGGCGAATTCTCCCCCGCAAATTCAAACGGCCATGAAAATTTCATTTTCCGCAGAAGCATCGGCGAATCCTGTTCCGGGTCAGGACTGTGAGGCTTGGCTTGTACACAGGATGCCCGGACGTGTGGTTTGCCGGTCGCCGCGGTTGAAAGCCCTTATTGGCTTTGTTGCCTTGCTTCTGACCAGTAGCGGCCTCCTGGCCGCCCCTGCCTCACCAATCCAGGATACGCCGGTGAAGATCATTTTCGACACTGATATTGGAAATGACGTCGATGACGTTCTGGCGCTTTCGATGCTGCACGCTTTGCAATCGCGCGACGATTGCGAGCTCCTCGCCGTTACAATCACGAAACCGGACGAACTGGCCGGACCGTTCGTTGATGTTATCAACACCTTTTATGGCCGACCGAAGATTCCCATTGGGTGCGTCCGACCGTCGCAAGCCAATGAATCGAGCAAGTTCCTGCAACTCGCGCAAATCAAGGACGGAGGCTGGCCGCGCTACGCTCGTCGCCTGAATCGAAGCTCGGACGCACCGCGGCCAACGCCCCTGCTGCGAGGAATCCTCTGCCAGCAACCGGACAACTCCGTTGTCGTCGTGCAAGTCGGCTTTTTCTCTAACCTGGCTGCACTGATCGAGACGCAGGGCGATACCGTTTCAACCCTCAGCGGTCGTGATTTGGTCAGACAAAAGGTAAAGCTCCTCTCTGTAATGGCGGGAGCATTCCAAAAGATCGGGCAAAACGACCATTATCTCGAGTTCAATGTGGTCAAAGACATTCCGTCCGCGCGCAAGCTGGCCAGCGAATGGCCCACGCCAATTGTCTGGAGTGGGTTCGAAATCGGCATCGCCGTCCCCTACCCCGCCGTGAGTATCGAGCGGGATTTCAGTTATGTCCCACATCATCCAGTCGCCGAGGCTTATTATCTTTACGAGCCGCCGCCACACGAGCGCCCGACCTGGGACCTTACGGCCGTTCTTTATGCGGTCTTCCCCGAACGCGCTTATTTTAACCTCTCCTCACCTGGTCGAGTGGCCATCGAGGCTGATGGCTTCACTCGGTTTACTGCCGCGCCAGAAGGCCGCGACCGATATCTCATCCTCAACGAACACCAGATTCCGCGCGTCAAGGAAGCCCTCGTCCAACTGGCCTCTCAGCCGCCGACACCAGGAAGGACCAATGCAAAATGACGAATGACGAAAGTAACAGAAGAGTCGCTGTCGTTGGTTCATTGAACGTTGACTATATCGCCTCGGTCGAGGAACTGCCCGCGCCAGGCGAGACGATCGCCGCTGCAGGCTTCATCAGACGCTTCGGCGGCAAGGGCGCGAACCAGGCCGTCGCTGCCGCGCGTCAGGGCGCACGGGTGGCGTTGATTGGATGCGTGGGAGACGATGACGACGGAACGGCCTACCGCCGACGCCTGACTGCAGAGCACATCAGCAGAGCAGGCATTTCGGCCGCCAAAGCATTTCCGACTGGTGTGGCGCTAATAGCTGTGGATAAGAAAGCTGAAAACATGATTGTTGTTTCGGCCGGAGCCAACGGAGCGCTAAGTCCGCTCCTGATCCGCGCCTGCAAGGCCCAGATTGCCTCCGCTCGCATCCTGCTGCTCCAATTCGAAGTGCCAATGCCCGCAGTCATCGAGGCCATCCGAGTAGCCAATCGCGGAAATGTGCCTGTCGTGCTAAATCCTTCCCCGTTGCGCGAGGGATTTCCCTGGGGAAGGTGCGCCATCGACACGCTCGTCGTGAACTCGGGTGAGGCGCGAGCCATCTTCGGACTGAGCCTGAAAACAAGAGCCACTTTGCGCCGCCGGCTGGCACGATGGCAAATTCAACGATTGGTGATCACTCGAGGCGCGAAGCCAACCAACAACTTCGACGCGGCGGGACGTACCGAAATTCCAACCTTATCGGTCAAGCCAGTGGATACTGTTGGCGCTGGCGACGCCTTTGCAGGCGCGTATGCTGCCCGTCGCGCCGAGGGCCTGGACGTGGTGACTGCAATTCGTTACGCCAATTGTGCCGGGGCCCTCGCCACTCTCAAGACTGGCGCGCAGGAAGCAATCCCGAATCGGGCTGCGACCGAAACCGCGTTGCAAAAACTCAAGATTTGAATGGCGCCCCATCGAATCTTTCTAAGTGTCGCGCTTTGGGTGCCGACATTTGGTTCGGCCGGCGTCGCATCGGCGGCCGAGCATCCAGGTCGGTACCTGAAAAGGCCCGATGCCTGGTTTTCTACCGGCGAGGCAAAGCGAGTGGCCACAAACATTCTTTCCTACCAGAGTGAGCTGGGTGGCTGGCCGAAAAACGTGGATACGACCGCCTCACCTTTCCTCGGCGACCAAAGAGAACTGAAGCCCACGTTCGACAACAGCTCTACGACCGACGAGATGCGCTTTCTGGCCCGGTTCTACCGCAATACCAAGGACGAGCGTTGCCGCGAGGCGTTTGAGAAGGGTTATGATTACATCCTGAAGGCGCAATATCCCAGCGGCGGCTGGCCGCAATTCTACCCGCCGGACAAGCAATATCATCGTTACATCACATTCAACGACGATGCCATGGTGCGGCTAATGCTTTTCCTGCGCGAAACCTTCACTTCGCCAGTGTATGGTTTTCTCGACAGGAAGCAGACGGCACGAGCCCGAGAGGAGTTCGCGAAGGGCGTTCAGTGCATTCTCAAGTGCCAGATCAAAGTCGGCGGCAAACTCACCGCCTGGTGCGCGCAGCATGATGAAGTTGATTATTCCCCCCGTCCCGGACGCTCCTATGAACTGGTATCGATTAGCGGCGGGGAATCAGTCGGCATCGTACGCTTGCTGATGAGCCTCGAGCGGCCTAGCGCGGAAGTGATCCAGGCCGTGGAGGGAGCGGTGACCTGGTTTGAGGCGGCCAAGCTCAAGGGAATTCGTGTCATCAGTGTCGAGGAGGAGAACTCACCCAAGGGCACCGATAAGCGAGTGATTGAGGACGCATCGGCCCCTCCCATTTGGGCGCGATTCTATGAGATTGGCACGGACCTGCCGATCTTTTGTGACCGGGATGGCGTGGCGAAGCGCAAGCTGGACGAAATCGGTTACGAGCGTCGCAATGGATATTCATGGCTGACCTATGCACCCGCGGCTTTGCTCGAACGAGAATATCCTGCCTGGAAGCAGAAGATAGCGGCCGGTGCTACAGCCCACTGACTCACCGCACGCGGAATGGCACAGTGCACGCCGCCGCCTCCAGGCTTTGTTCGAAAGTTCACTTCGCGGCCGGAATCGGACGGTAAAACCGGATCCATCCCTGGGCCAAATGCTTCAGGTTTGGGTGCCCTTCCATTACAAATCGCTTGCCACCAATATTTTGTTGATAGGTTCTTATCTTCCCGGCCGCCGGGTCCACCTCTGCGACCACCGCCGTGTGATGATGAAACCCGCCGGTAGCGCCAAACTTCACGTCCCGGAACTGCATAACGTCGCCCGGCCGAATGTCTTGAAAGCTTCCGGTTTCTTTTGGGCCGCTGGAGGTAGCCTCAATCATGTAAACCTGTTTGCCCCAAACGTAGTCGCCTTTCGCCGGGTGATCCGGACCGCCGCGGGCTTTGGCGCCGGCGGCTTTCAACGCCTGAAACGCCAAAGCTGCGCACTCTCCGCTGCCGACGGTCTTGTTCAAGTGGTCTCGGCAAAACTCCGTCACTTTGTCACCCAATGATGCGAAGTCTCCGGCACGCGTCCCCGGCAGCGCGAGCAGCAGGAAGGTTAATGCCAGCATCATCGGTCTCATGGGAAAGAGAGTGCCGAATCCGTTTGGCGGCGAAGGGCGGGAGTTTCTCAAAATATAGGAGCATTGAGTGGGCATTACTGCTTCCTCGTCAATCTTACGCGGCCGAAGGGAACGCCTTTGCCGTCGTGGACGTTGTCCAATCGCCAGGTCCACGAATCTGCCTTTTTATCGTATGAAAAGGTGTTCCGAAAACCAATCTGCTGTTTGTCATCTTTGAAGACAAAGGGGATGTCATCGCCAGAACGTTTTGCGTGGCCTACGCCGTCGCTCGGAAAACTGCTGGTGCTCGTCGAATCAAGCCACAGGCAGGCGTACTCACTTGCTGCCTGGTTCCACCCAATAAGAACTATGGCCTCATAAGCCGGCTGCCCATTCGTTTTGCTTTCGCGCGAGATCTCATGCAGGCGCAGGTATTGATGGCCCAATATCCATTCGGCCGAAACATCGTGGGTTGTCTGTTTGTGAGCAAGTTCGCCCCGGAGGACCCACTTTCCAACCAGGTGATCCAGGAAGGAATCCTGAAACGTGGTTTGTTGCGCGAAGATTGAATCCACGAGCAAAAGGAATACAGCAAGGAAACCAGCACGTTTACACAGATTCATACATTGTGGTTTGCAGCAAATGATTTAGTTAGACCGTATAACGTCTGGCAAGTGGTTGGCACAAGAAATCCTGGCGGACTAGAGCGTAAAGGTCCACTCGCTCTCTGCTGCCCGGCCGGACAGACATCGAATTACCAAGGTTGTGGACAAAATGGTGCCCCGGCTAGGACTTGAACCTAGAACCAATTGATTAAGAGTCAACTGCTCTGCCAATTGAGCTACCGAGGCAAATCGTTTACTGACAACGACTTGTAGAAGTCAATAAATACTGCTTGTATCCCGTCTTTGTATCCCTTATAGTCTTAGTTGCTATGAAGACAATCAGAGACACTCGACGGGACACAAAATCCCAGAGAGACAATCGCGCGCGCCTCTCGCCAGACGGCAAGTGGCGCTCGTTTCCGAAAGTCCCGAACCTGTTGCAGTATGTCAGCACGGGACTTTATTTCGCACGCTGCAAGGTCAATGGCAAGCTGATTCGGCGCGGCCTTAGCGTGAAGGTGTTCGAGGATGCCAAGCTCGCGCTGCACGACTTCCTCTCCAGAGAACAGAAGCGGCGACACGTCCAGGGCGCGCCGGTCGTGTTCAGCGAAGCGCGGCGGCTGTATGAATCGACGGTGGACAATGACCCGACGCTTTCACCGCATAGCCGCAGGTATCGCCATTACTGCATCAAGCGCCTCTTGAAAAGCTGGCCCGGCTTGGATGTCATGAAACCGCGCACGATCAATCGGCAGCAGTGCGAGAAGTGGGCCAGTGCCCTTGCGGGCGAGATTGACGCGCAGTACTTCAACAACGTGCTCGGCAGCTTCCGCGAGATCTTGCTTCGCGCCGGAATCTCCAACGGTGAGAGTCCACTGGCGGGCATCAAGCGGATGGGAGTTGAAAACACTCCGCTGACGCTACCGGAGCCGGGCCAGTTCACCGCCCTGATTAACGCGATGGAAAACAGTGGCGCAGGCCAGCAACAGGAATGCGCGGACTTCGCGCGCTTCCTGGCCTTCTCCGGGTGCAGACTCTCGGAAGCGCGACAAGCAACCTGGGCAGACGTTGACTTTGGCCGAGGCTTGTTGACCGTCCATAACGCAAAGGTGCGGCGGGCTCGAAACTGGACACCGACGCGCAAAGTTCCAATCATCCCGGACATGCGGAAGCTGTTGGAACGGTTGCACACGCGCTGGTCAAAGCCGGATAATCAGATCTGCAAGGTCGGCGAGTGTGAGAAATCGCTGGCGCGGGCTTGTAAGGAAATCAGGATTCCCAAACTTACCCATCACGATCTTCGGCACTTGTTTGCGACCCGCTGCATCGAGGCCGGGGTGGATATTCCGACTGTCTCGCGCTGGCTCGGCCATTCGGACGGCGGCGCTCTGGCAATGCGCGTTTACGGACATCTCCGAGAGCAGCACAGCACGGCAATGGCACAGAAAGTCACCTTCAGCACGCAGGAGGGAGCATGAAAACTCGAGAACGCATCAAACAATCACGCCGCGCGGTGAGTTTCACCGAAAGGCTGGCCCTGGCCTATGATGCGGTAACGCCCGAACTGGACGGGTTCTACGGCTGGTCAAAGACACCATGCACAGTCAAGGAGCTTGGGATCAGGTTCGCGAATATGCTCGCCAGGAGAGACTCCGGCACACTCCGCAGAATCGCCGATGCTCTGGATGCTTGGAGCCCGAACCCTGACCGGCTGAGAATCGGGTTGCTTCTTGCGCACTGGCGATTGACCGGAGGATCATCGAAGCAATCGGTTTCAATGCGTGCGCTCTTAGCAGCGATCAAAGCACAGCGCATCACGGTCGAGGAAAACACACCGCGCCGGATCAGGACTCTCTGCAAGGAATTGCAGATTCCGATTAAGGGCAGGTCTGGCCGTCCGAAGAAGTAACCACCGCGCCCCCCCTCACACCCGCCCCGAAACGGGCGGGTTTTTGTCTGCCGTCAACGCCCCGGAACGTGTTTCACAATGTTAAACAAAGTCAAACAACAAATTCTTGTTGACTCTTTCGGGCTCTTTTGCTGGAATAGGGTGCCCGGAAGTTTCGGGCGGCTATCTGCCGGAGAATGCTGGCGGCGCGTTCGGCGGTTAGCCAACCAAACGCGCGCGCGGTGATGAACCACCGGCCAGCCCTGAAAGATTAGCATGAAGACCAGGAAAATCAAAGCAGAGACCATCGAGTTTGAAGAAATGGCCGCGCCTCATCGCCTGACAATGACTAGCGACAATCGGCTATTCCTCTCTGGCGGGAACGACGCAAAAAGGCAGGTGACGCTGCGCGAAGCGCTGGAATGGTTCCACACGTGTTTGAGGTTCAGCGATGGCGGGTTCGTCGGTGCTCTTGACCGCCTGGTGGACCTCGCCGCGAAACAGTTATCAGCTTAGAGATCATCGTCCGAGAACGAGCCCCCGGGGGTTTGACCCCTGGGGCATTTTGTTGTACATTCGAGCCGTGAAGCGTTGGTTCTTAGCGCATCGAGTCTGGCGGATTCGCTTGAATCCCGGCGTGCTGCTTGCCGTGCTTTTCTTCGTCCTCGCCGTGTGGCTTCTTTGGTCCTTCGTGCCAATCATGTTTGAGTCCGACATTGATCCCCCGCATCCGCCTTGGCAGTATGGCGAATCCGCCATTAAGCACTAAGGCTCGTACTTCAGCCTCCAATAGCATCTATCCCACGGCGGATCGTTTGTCGTCATCCCAAGCCCACTGACGATGTTGGTGAAGTTGCAGTAAACCCAATTCGTTCCGTTGTCACCCATTGGGGCATTGGAGATCGAGCAGGAATACCAGTCTGACAGATTCGTTGAAACCTGCATCGAGTACGAGCAATTCTCACCCCCTCTTGCCGCAACGACAAAGTTACCGAAGTCGATCACCGGCGGGACATCGGGCGGTTTTTCAAACGGATGGAACGGGAAAGAGTACGGCGAGTTCACCGGGCCAGGCGGGTAGCTGCTCCAGTACCAGAAAGGCCAAACGTTTGTGCCTCCGCCTGAATCCAATGGCGGATACACATAGCCAAGGTAATTTGAGCCAGGATAAGCCCCGTCGCATGAATTGGTGTAACCTGGAAGCCCTTGCAGGCTCCCTGGCGGGTTCGTGCATGGCTGATACCATCCATTGGTAATCGCCAGCGGAATGTTTGTCGGGTCCTCGTTGAAAAACCAGCGCCCATAGGGCGAACCATAATTGGTTTGGTAAGCCTGGATCGAGTTCGTCGTCCAAACGTCGTTCGTTGAATCGTAATGAACTCCGTAAAGCGTGAACGCAGCCCACGACGCTCCGTGGTTCGTGCATTGGTAGTGCCAGAGCACATCTAGCCGATCTCCATTCCCATCGCTCGCTGGCGAGTGCTCCCAAAAAGGCCAGGAACCGCTAAACCCACTATGAGGGCAGGTCAGCACCCATCCAACCGGCGCAACATTCGCTGGATGATTTGTCCCGCCAGGACAGCCATTGCCGACTATGTAGAAGAAGTTTCGGTCTAATGCTGGCGCGTTCGTGTCCCCATCACCCGGATCAGGCCCCGCGTCAGTCCAGCCTGGGGGCGGGATCTCCGAATTGTTGTCATTGACCCAACACAGGCCGTTGCCCATCGAATAGATGATACATTCCGGGCACCAGTTCACAGGTGACGGAGGCGCGTCCGGGTCTGCCATTGACATATAGGTTGTGCAATCGTCTTGCGCCCATGCCGTGAGGCCGATAAGGGACGCAGTTAATGCAAGGAGTGTTTTTTTGCTCATTGGTTTTGATAGAGAAACACTTCCCTGCCGGTGCTGTGACGCAGGCAGCATACGGACGGATGTTGCCGCCGACAGGGAAGTGAGATTTCGATTGAGCTATACTGCGTCACCACTATTGGGCGTGACGTCAGGTTCTGCGACTATCCGATGTGGTCAGTGAGCGACCGATGGAGAGATTTGTAGTCGCGATCCTTGCCGGTGAAAGCCGCGCTCGTGGCGACGAGAATCGCATCCAGGTTGATCAACGCGCGCTGCGCAATACCACGCTGAATCGCTTTCTGCATGATCAACAGTTGCGCTACGGAATGCTTGCGGACTTCAAACAGCGGCATCCCATATTCAACTGCAACGTCGCAGCAAAGGTCAGCGAGGCTTCGAATCTTCGCCGGAGCACCCCGCCTTGACGGTTTGCTCTCGGCTTGCGATGTCGCGACGCTGGCGAAGAAATCGACATTGATGCGCTCGCCTTCGACGATGATCGTCTCAAAGGAATGGGGGCTCAGTGTCCGCGCCCACCCGGACGGCTTGCCGCAATACAATTCGGCCATCGCAAGTTCATCTTCTGCGACGGCGAGCAGCTTCGGGTAGGTCTCAACCGCAAGCTGGCGTATAAACACGTTTTCCGTTGTCTTATCCCGCTTGGCCACGATGAGATCGAGTCCGCCGAAAAGTGTTTCTGTTGGTGTCGGGCCGGGGTTGCTCATGGTTCGACCCGCTCCAAGACTTCGAGGATAGCTTCGCCGACAACTTCCCTGAACGGGACGTGCTCATGCAATCCGCGCGCGAGTTCGGCTTTCATGCTTTGCACACGCGAGGCTACGGCATTGTCAACGACTCGCCGCGCGTCGGGGTTTCCTGCCCACGGTGAATTGTTGATCAAGGTGAAGCTAGGATTGTCATCGTTCAAGCGGTCCACGTAAGAGCCCGCGCCAGTGTTGCGATGAATCCAGGCGGGTAACTTGCCGCCCAGGTGCTCGACGCTCGCACCCCATCCGCCTTTGGCGCTGCCAACGCGCGTTTGCACGGAGTCGATATATGCTTCCAAGGGATCGCGCCGAACCGTGAGCTTGTGGACTTGCTTCCACTCGGGTTTGTTCGCTGGACCGGCCTCAACGGTATCGGGTAGAGGCCGTCCGACGATATCACCCTCCCGATTCCTGAAAGGCTGGTGAAAACTCGAGATCTCGCCTTCGCTCGCGGAGCCTTTCAGCAGTTCCCTGATGACGCCGAACACAGTCCGGCTTTTGACAAACAGCTTGACGAAACGATTATCGTTTTTCAGCACGGCCTGGGGATGCTCGAATGCTTCGGTGTCATCGAGTCCTAAAATCACTTTGCGGATGTCTGCATCGACGCGCTTCTTGCCTTCGGACAGCGTACGCGGCGGCGTGAACTTGATCAGCCTTTGGCCAAGTAACCGAGCTTGCTGCTTGATGATTTCTCGGCACGTGCGGCGCGACGCTGCGATGTACTCCTTGAGCGCGTCGGAGTATTCCTTGAAGTTTCCTGTTACTTGAACTTCCACAAACCAGTTTAGGGTTGCTGCGCGGTCTCGCAGACGTAGGCGATCCGCACGTCAATCGAATTGTCTTCGATCATCGTGATGCGATAGGACTCGCCGGAATCCTGGTTGACGAGCACTGAGCCGATGCCGATCTTGGCCGCGCCGATGTCGGCTCTGAGGATGAACACTTTTGACGCGCTGCGGACTTCCTGGCTCAGCGCGTACTGTTCGGGAGTCGGTACGATCGGCTGAACTAGGGCGGTGAACTCCGGGCCGTTCGGGAAAAGTGAGACTGTGACGCCGCGCACTGAGCGCGATCCATTGAACCGGTCGGTTGCAATCTGTTGAGCGGGAGTCATCATGGTACAGACCGATCAGAGTGGGACCCTAGAAATTGGGCATGTCGCGCGAATTGAATGCCAGCCCCAGCCACCGCCTCGGCTTTTTGGCAGGGAAAAGAAATCCTTTACCCCCCCTACCCGTGCCTTTGCGACTGCCAAGCCAGCCGCTACCCGCGCCAGTCGCAAGCGCCAGTTAAGCCACGCGAAGCCGAAAGCCTTCCCGCCTGCCCTGATGCCCCTCCCGAAGCTCCAAAGCCATTCCTGCGCGAACCTGAGACTTGCCGCAGCCATTCCTGCACGCATGTTCAAACCGCTGTTGGACTTTCGCAGTAGAAATCGCCACACAACCCGGCTGGCAGATTTCGCAGCCGGTCAAGGTAGAGCGGATAAGCCACGGCACGCCGAAGGTGGGTGGGGAAGTCTTGCAGAAAAATCTTTCGCGCGATCAAAAGCTCGCGGAGTTCCTTTTCAATTTCAAGAGCATCATGCCCGGGCGGATCGCCTGTGACACCGATATTGTTGCTGTGATGCTTTGTGGTCAGTCCGGGCATGTTGCTAATTAGCAAAACTTCCGCTGGCCGGGTAAACACCCCAGGCAAGCAGTCCTGGGCAGAAAGGGCCCGGCCAGCGGGTCATGGCGTCACCCGGTCTGCGAGACAGTCGCAGCGGCGCTGGAAACAACGAGAACTATGCCAACACACCGCGCCGTGTGACGCCAAAAATTCATTGTACCGAATAGCGAATGCCGCGCTTTTGGCTTTTGAGATTCAACAGAATCGTGGCGTTGGTGATATTGACGTTCGCGGCGTTCTCGATGCTATAAAGCGCCAAGTGCGTCACACTAGTTGTGTCGATGCTTTCGGCAACGTGCGTTGCGGTTAGCCCGCTGATGGTGACGCTCTTACGGATGCTCGGATTGTCTTCAAAAATGACGCCGCCATCAAAGCTCTTGCAAAACGAAAACGTCACGGTGCCAGTGCCGCTCACTGCCGGTGCGACCGTGCAAGTCAACCCGGCGTTCTCAAATTCCGAGACGCTGATAATGCAGGCGGGATGTTGAATCCCGGAAGGTTCGCTGGTGAGGTCTTGCGCAGCCCACCGCGAAGTGTAGAGGTTGGTGCTTGTGGCGCTGACGCTGTTGCTGAAGACCAGGGCATAAAGTCCGGCCTTTTGCCCGCTGGCTGACAGCGTAACGACAGCCAGGGCGATGATTGCAAAAAGTTTTTTCATGGTCTTAAACGAGAGTGATGCCGACCCAACCCAGAAGATGCTCCGGGTCTGGAGGAACAAACCGGGACGGCGAGCTTTCGTTAGTCGAAGGCTTCAGCCGGGCTTCAAACTCGGCAATGATCCGGTCGAACCGTTTCGACACGTTGGTTGATTCGTGAGGCAAACCGTGTTGCGAAAAAAATTCTTCCTCGGCTGCACTGGCAACGTCTTTCTGATGCTTGGATTCAACGATGCAAGCCCTGATGAGATTCGAGAGCGCAGCCGAAAACGTCTGAAACATGTTGCTGCATTGCACCTGGAGCGAATGGCAAGCTTCTGCTGCGCCGGGGCCTTCTATAAAATTCAGTTCACCGTGAAACGCATTGAGTTGCTGGAGGTCTGTTGCCGTGGTGATAAGATGTCGGAGTTCCCCCGCCCGGTCTCGCCTGCTGATGAGTCCGAAATTTTCGAGCAGGAAGCGGGAGTAATCCAACCCGGTCCGCTGGACATCGCGCAAAGGCGGGAGAATCGACGAGTCCGGCTTTTTCAGTTCGCCATTGATAAACCAGTTTGTGGAAGTCTTTGGCGTGGTTGATTCTTTTTGTGCGGCTATGACTATCGCCAGTTGTTTCGCTCGACGCTCGGCGCGGCCCGCGTGTGGATGATGAAATTCGGCGGAAGTGATCTCTGGCGCCGGCGGGCCGCCCTGCTGGATGCGGAAAATGAATCGACGAATCGGATCGATCTGTGTCGCCACGAATGTATGTCTCGCTTGAGTCTCTGCGTGCGTGAGTCCAGGCATCCTCGCCGCCTTCGCGAGATTTCGATTCAGCCGCGCATAGGCAACGGCGATGTCGGCGTGTGTTTTGAGTTCGCGTCCGTCATCCTTCGGATCGGTGGCGCCAGGATTGCTTGATCGGGCCGTCATGATCTCGCGCAATGGCGCTTCCGCTGCGGGTGCCGCGCCCTGGTCGCTGGCGTGCGCTGGCGCGCGTTGCTCGCTGGCGCGCGTGCGGTCGGTATCCCAGTCGCCAGTATCCGCGCCAGCCTCGAAGGCAGCTTGCGACGGCGCCGGGCGGTTGGCGAAAATTGCTTTTACTGATTCGATGATGTTCATGTGAAACGAGTTTATGGTTGGTTGCTTTTCAGTCGTGGGCAAATGGGTTGGCTTTAGCCCGCGCCTCCTGCAAATTCTTGCAGCCTCGCGCGGCGAGAGCTTTTTCAGTCCAGGTCATTGAGCGCGCCTTGATAATCTTCCGGCAGTCGGCAACTGACAACGAGCCCGTGGCCGCTCGAAGTCGTTCGGACTTTGTTAGCCCCGACAGTTCCACGGCGGAAAGCTCCGCGCTTGGCGATTGAATGACGATGACTTGAGCGGGAGCCGGAGCGGTCGCCGCTGGCACGCGTGCGGCTGGTGTGGCTGGCCCCATGACAGTCTGCACGATTTCTTCGGCACGCGCCTCGCTCGCTGCCTCTTTCTTGCGCATCTTGTTCACTTTACCCACTGCCCGGCTCAGATCGTCCGAATAAGTTTCCAGCGCCGCTAGGTAGGCCAAATCGTCGCCAGCGACTCGCTGCGGTGCCTTTGGCATGCCGGAGGTTCTTTCAGGATTTGTTCCGGCTTTTGTTAGGAAGCCGATGAATCGGGCGCAATCACCCTCAAGCTCAGCAATTCGCGCTTCTAAGTCAGACTCTCTCATAGGTCAATCAGGTTTCGGTTCATTTGCTTCAGTTGTTCGAGCTTTTCGCGCGTGAAAACCGATTCGATCTTTCCGGCATCATCTTCGAGCCTTCCGGCCCGCTTCAGTTTCCCGGCGCGGATCAGCCGATGCACCATCTGCCGCGACAAGCCCGACTCGCGGGCCATCACGGTCGAAGTCACCAGGTCAAGTTCATCGGTTAAGTTCATCGCATTTACTACTGTCCACACTTCACACTTAGGGGAACGTCAGCCAGCTTTCTTCTTTTTGAAGTTCCACGCGTGCCCGGAAGATCGGTTGATCAAGCCCCATTTCCGCCGCGCGTCGGCGACATCTTCGCTGAGCATCTCCTTGTGACATTTGAATTTCTTGGCCAACTGGCTTGCGGACGGCCCGCCTTCGTGAAGGTTCGGGTTGACGATATGAGCTAGGCCAACGAGCCGCCTTCCAACGATGGTTAGCTTTTTCGTCGCACAGCACCACGTCAAGATCGCCGCAATTACCTGTGCTAGTTTCGCGTACTCGTCCGCGTTGAGCTTTTCGCACGGGTCCAAGTTCGCGAAAAGCGTTTCCCAATCGAAGTCCGTCTGTGTCGGCGCGTCGGCGGTCGCCTCTGGGTGAACCTTCGTCTCGTCGAAATAGCGCACCGCGCCGGAGTTTCGGCATCCAGGATCGGGGTGCTCGCCCCCGAGCCCAAATTCGGCAATCGCGGCGGGATGATCGTGCTCTTCCATATTCATGCGAGCCCGCGCTCCACCATCGCGTAACTTGGAACGCCAAACAGATCGACGACTTCGGAATTTCGGAGCAATCTGTCGGCGATTCGCGTGTCAAACCTTTGCGGCCACTGATCCGGGGGGAAGTTGGTCGTTATCACCGTAAACTTAGTTTCACGGCGGTTCAAAATTTGGCACAGCTTGTTGACTCCGACTTTCCACGGATCGTCATCCGCTCCGACATCATCAAGCAGCAACAAATCGGCGTCCATTAACTCTGGCAGAATGCCTGCTCGTCCAAGTTTCTCATCCTTCTTGAAATCGTCCACAGTCTCGGCCCAGCGACTGAACGTCGCTGAAGGAACGCGGCCACCTTTATCCCAAGCGCCGGACTCCAACGCCTTGAAGGCTGCTGCGAGACAGAAGCGAAAAATCTTTCCCGCAGTGTGGCTCTTTGCCGTGTTTGACTCGCCGCATAGAACGAACAGCGTCTTTACATGCTCGTTGCGATACCAACGGCCACAAAATGCTTCGGCCTTGTCCGCGAGATTTTGAATCTCAGGACGGTAGCAATCCAGGCTGAGCCACTTTCGCTGCCACAGTGTTCGGCACGAGTTTCTTATTGTCGGCGGCGACGGCGGCGGCGCAGTCTCGTCCCTGCTTGGCCGGGTCGGTAGCAAGGCCAGCGTTTCGAGAGTTCGGTTTGTCACTTCGGGCATGGTTGTTGTTGCTGTCATTTCTTTCTTTCCAGTTGCTTAGGGCGGCTTTCCAGTTGCGCATTGGGTTGCGGCCAACTTTCCAGCCATTGCTTTCGTAGAAGTTGAAAAAGACTTCGGCCCTGGAGTCGGGTAAGCCGATCTTTGCCGCTTGCAGCTTCACTGCCTCGAGAGAAGGAGAGAAAAAGCGCGCTCGCGCGTCTTCTTTCTTTCCCTTCCCTTCCCTTCCTTTCTCTTCCAAGGGAGTCGGTGGGGGGTGCGTCGGGGGTTCGTCGGGGGTAGTCGGGGGCTTGGACGTTAGAAGCCAGTCAACGCCTGGGGATGAGAGCACCTGAAAGGCGCGCTCGACTTCGGCAACTGGACGGCGAAACATCAAAGCTAGGTCGCCAGCAGTCCACGGCGGGCCATCTGGCTTGCCGTTCGCCGTCAACCATCCCTCCCTAGGTCGCGCCTGTCGCGAGCACGCGCTCACAATCAGGAGCCAGATCCCGTACAGCGCCGCGCCATCGGCCTCCGAGATGATTCGGCAGAACCCGAGCCCATCGCGCTTATTCGGGACGCAGACAAACGAGCACTTATCGCGCTCGCGGCTGCGATCGTTCTCGAAGTGAGTGTCCCAATCCTTAACCCGGTAGGTTGTCACAGGCCGGTCAAGGAAGCGTTGAGTTCAGGAATCGCTCGATCTCAGAGACGGGAAAGAGTTTCGTGCGGAGCGCGGTACTCGAGCGGAGTAGGCCGCGCTTGCACAGACGGTAAACGGTTTGGTATTCGACGCCGAGGATCGCGGCAGTCTCCCTCATGGTGTAGGCCATCCGAGGCGGCGAGGCCGCTTGCGGCTGGTTTGATTTTGCTTCTGTCTTAGCGACATGTTTCTTACTCATGCCGCCTACTCTCCGCCATTATCGGCTCACTTAATAAGGACTTTGACGGCACTAAATTGCCGCGTTCGCGTCCCTATTTCTTTGCGAGTCAACCGCCCTGCCTTTGTATCCCCATTGTATCCCGCAAGCAGTTTTTTGAATGGAATTGAGTAGAGCGCAATGGAAACGCGCTCCAATTTCGCCGAATGTTTGTTAGGTGAGACTAGGTGTAGATACTAGGAGTGAGTTGAGCAAAAAACCCATTCTTCGATTAAGAGTCAACTGCTCTGCCAATTGAGCTACCGAGGCATCCGAACGGCCGAGACTTTAGCACCGTGAGATATCGAGAACAAGAGTGGAAACGCGCAATGAACCTGACGTTGCGCCGATTTCTCTCACTCGCTCGCGTTTCAGGCCGCTGGCACGGCTGCCGGCGCCGGTGTGGAGGCCGGAGGCCTGACCATCGCCGCCAGCACCAGTCCGCCCACGAAAAGTGTGATCAGCTTATCGACCAGTTCCATCATCGTGAAGTGCCCCGGAAAGCCATACCAATTCCAATAAGGAAAGTTCACCATGAAGAACGGCAACAAACCCATCAGCGTTACCAGCCCCAGCCTCCTGCCGTAGCTGCGCAAACCGCCTGCTTGCGCCAGCAAGATGGCAGCCACCAAACCGCCCGCAATGTCTGCTCCGAGTTGCAAGCCGAGTTGCTTGGGCGACATCGCCTGCTGGCCATCCGGGTGATAAACGAGAATGCCGCGCGGCCCGGCCTGATATTTCTCCGTCCATTGTTTCTCCGCCGCTGCTTTCTGCTCCTTGGTCATGTTCGGGGAGGTGTCCATGCCCGGGAAAAAGCAAAACCCGGCTTCTTTGATTTCTCCCTTCAACGCTGCCAGCACTGGCACTTCGTTGGAGAATTGCTTTATCCCGGATTCTTGAAGTCCGAGCGCCATGTGCGACACCGCTCCCCAGATGAACATTGCAAGGCCCGCAACCGCGCCACCGATGATAACTTGTTTAGTCATGTGTGTTTTCCATAATGAATGTTTGGGACCTGGCGATTGTGGCAGGCCTCTTTGAAGAAGCCAGCACTTTCTAGAGCGGGGTGGGCTCGCTTCGAGGCCGCTAACAAAGTCCAATGGAATGTAGCCGCCGAGGTCACGAGGCGGAAGTGGCATCTGGAAATTCCTGAAAATCCGCCTCGTCCCCTCGGCGGCTGCTGTTTCAACAGCCTGCTAGGCCGTGGACTCATCCCGTCGCGAAATCGGAGGCAAATAGATCCCTTTCAGCTCTCGCCGCCACCATGCGCCGGTCTGGCGGCGCGTGGCGAAGTCGGTGAAATGGTATTCGTAAAGGACAGCACGAACGTAACGCGGAGGCGCGTTCGGGAACGGATTGTGCCCTAGCAATTCCAGGACTTCGGGTGAACCTTCAAGAAGCCGGACGCAAAAGTTGAACAGCCAGGGATTCTGCCGGTAATTGCCCAGGGCTGCGAACCACAGCTGCCAATCCAACCGCGGTTGGTGCGGTTCGACGAATCCGGGACGCCGGTTGACGTCGCCCGGTTTGTAATTGAATTCGTAGTCGCGCCAGTTCGAGCCGTCCTCACTACCCTGGACGATAATCTCCGGCCGAGTAGTTGTCATGACGGCGAACAATCCGTACGTGTTGAGGCTTCGGAATGGTGCCAGCCATTGGTAAACCGCGGCAACCGGAGCTGGCCAGGTAATGTGCAGACGAAACATAAACGAGAATTGGATTAGCGAGACGGCCAGTGTGATGCAAAACAGGGGAACAGAGAGCTGCCGCGGCCAGCGGTGGAAACGGTGAGTTGAGGATTGAGCCGCCGTCGCTCCGCCATGGCGGGCCAAGGAGTTGAGAGTTGAGACAAGGGCACGCCACCTCGTTGGCATGAGCCGAAGCAGAACTGCGTCATCCAATAGCAAAAGACAGAGGGCAATCGTCAGAAGGTTAAAGAAGCAGTAGTTGCCCGTGAGAAAAATCAAGAGCTGAAACGCAATCAGCGTCACGCAGCAGAGATGGCGCGGACGCCGGGGAGCGAAGATTAGGAATGGAATGAGCAGCTCGACGCCAAACATCACCACGACAGAGGCCGCCTGCAGCGAAGGCGGAAGTTGATGGGCATACCAGCCTGCCCAAGTCGGCAACGGTTGCGTCTCATAATGAACGTTCAGCGCGGTCAGATTGCGCCAGGTGGGATCACCGCTCAAGAATTTGACACAGCCGGATTCGAACATCAGCCGAAACAAAAGCCACCGCAACAACCATAAAACCAGGCGCGACGGCGGTGGAGCGCGGGCAAGCCGCGGCAGCAATTGCCACGGAGCGAAAAAGATGGAGAACAGCCCGGTTTCCAGCAAAAGGTTGTCCCACTGGAACCCGAGAAATTCGTGGCAAACGGTGGTGAGCGAGAGATAAATAAGCCAAAGGAGAAGCAAACAAGGCGCAGGCGCGAGGCCAATGATCAGGAAAACGGCCAAACCTGTCCCGACGGCGCACCGCAGTTTGAGGGAGCGATCGCTGGCATTGAGCCAGCAGAGCGTCGGAACCAGATGATACCGATCTAAACCAATGTGGTGCGTGAGCGCCTGCTGGCGGATGACCTCCATGGTGCCCTTGGCAGGCAGGATGCCGTCTGCGCCGATGAGTCCAGTGATCTGAACCCAGAGAGATACGAACGCAATCAAGTAGATGGCACCCAACGACCGGAGAAAGAGCCATCGGACTAAGTCACAAGAAGGCGGCAAGGTTTGGCGACCCCAGCCAAGAGCTGTCAGGGCGGAGAAGAGCCGCCGATGGCTCGCGACGAAGCGATAAGCCCATTCGCTCACGCGGGAGAATCCGGGAGAATGCTCATACCAACCGAGCAACCAGTGCTCGTGCGGGTTATAAGCGCGCACGCGAAAGGCAGCCTCGGCTCCGTGGAACACAGAGCCGTCTGTCTCGATCAGATGCAGCGCGGTTTCCAGGCGCTCCGCCCGCAGCTCGGGAAAGCGCGCGGCCACGCTCAAGTCTTGAAACGGCAGATAGTCAACGCGGTCGCCAGTGGTGTGCATCCAGCGCTGAACCCAGAAAAAGCAGAACCTGCAGTCGCCATCATAGATCACGAGCGGCCTGGCCGGCGGGGCGGCCACCTGAATGGCGGATTTCACGGCGCACTTATAGCCTGAATCCCTCGCCACCGCCAGACTCTCGCCGGCGCTCAAGGATTTTGCGTCTGTTCTGACGGGACGAGTACCGCCGCTCCTTTGATCTTTCCTGTCCGCAACCAGTGCAGAGCCTCATTCGCTTCGCTCAGCCTAAAGATTTGGACGTTCGTGCGCACGGGCATTTTTTTCAAAAGCGCGAAGAACTCCTCACCGTCTCGTCGCGTCAAATTTGCGATGGAGCAAACCGCTCGCTCCTGCCAGAGTAGTTCGTAAGGGAATGAGGGAAGGTCGCTCATGTGAATGCCGGCGCAGACCACCAGGCCGCCCTTCCGTACCACCCTCAAGGCGGCCGGCACCAGCTCGCCTGCCGGCGCAAAAATGATTGCCGCGTCGAGTTGCTCCGGCGGCACCGCGAGGGAATCGCCAGCCCAAGCCGCCCCCATATGAAGAGCGAACTGCTGACCTTCATGGTCCCCAGGCCGAGTGAACGCAAAGATTTCGCGGCCTTGAAAACGGGCGACCTGCGTGATGATATGAGCAGCAGCGCCGAAGCCGAAAACGCCGATTCGTTTTGCGTCGCCCGTGCGAGAGAATGAGCGGTAGCCGATTAAGCCGGCACAAAGCAAAGGACCAGCTTCGGCGTTTGAAAAAGCCTCCGGCAATGGAAAGCAAAAGCGCTCATCGGCAACCGTGTATTCGGCATAACCGCCGTCAATTGAATAGCCGGTGAATCGGGCCTGGTCACAGAGGTTCTCGCGCCCGCTCAGGCAATAGTCGCATTCACCGCAGACCGCGCCCAACCAGGGAACACCGACACGGTCGCCGACTCGGAAGCGCTCTGCGCCCCGCCCTCTGGCGGCGACCACGCCGACGATCTCGTGACCCGGGATCAGCGGCAGCTTCGGCTCTGGCAGTTCCCCGTCCACAACATGGAGGTCGGTGCGGCAAACTGCACAGGCGCGCACCTGAAGCAGGACTTGGCTCGGGCCGGCTATGGGCACAGCCATTTCCACCGGCTCAAGTGGCTGACGCGGAGCGCCGAGGATCATTGCCTGCATGAAGAAATTGAAACCCTTTGGTTTCGCCGGTCAAGCAACGGTTCTCCCGGCATGGAGAATCCGTACTTGCGCAGTCAGACACCTGCAAGTAGGGTTGCGATCGAACCCAGAGTCACGGAAAGAACGCACTATGAAACATCAATTAATGACCGTTTGTACGGCGCTGGTTGTTGCGGGCGCCGTGATTGTCCAACCCGCGCTGGCGCAGGACAAGCCAGCAGCAAAGGAAAACAAATCCTCGAGTGACAAGGCCGCCGCCGCGCCTGACACGCAGGAAATGATGAAGAAAATGGCGGAGCTCGGGTCCCCAGGCCCCGCGCACAAAGCGTTGGAGGCGTTAGTGGGCGATTGGAATGTGGAAGCGCGCTTCTGGATGGGTGGCCCGGAGCCGACCGAGTCGAAGGGGACCGCGACCAAGCGCTGGATTTTGGGCGGGCGGTTCCTTCAAGAGGAGTACAAGGGGGAGTTCATGTCCATGCCCTTCCAAGGCATGGGCCTGACCGGCTACGATAAGATGAAGCAAAAATACGTCGGGGTCTGGGTTGACAATATGGGTACGGCCATGGCCACCAGCGAAGGCGCCGCCGATGCTCAAGGGAAAGTGGTGACAATGACCGGAATCATGGACGATCCAATGACGGGCGAGAAAAATAAACAGTTCAAGTACATTTTGCGAATCGCCGGCCACGACAAGCATGTGATGGAAATGCACGACGTGAGCCTGGGCGACAAAAGCAAGATGGGCGAGATCACTTACGTGCGGAAGTGAAGATCGCGATTGGCTCGGACCACGCCGGGTTTCAATACAAAGAAAAGATTCGGGCTAAGCTGGAATCTCTAGGGCATGATGTTGCCGATTTTGGCACGCACTCGGAGGAGCCGGTAGATTATCCTCTGTTCATACGGCCGGTGGCGGAGGCAGTGGCCCGGGGAGATTTCGAGCGTGGAATTGTGCTGGGCGGCTCGGGCAATGGCGAGGCGATCGTCGCCAACCGGGTGCGTGGCATTCGTTGTGCGCTCTGTTGGAATGAGGAATCAGCCCGCCTGGGACGTCAGCATAATGATGCGAATGTGCTCTCGCTCGGCCAGCGGATGCTTGGAATCGAACCCGCGCTGGACATCGTCCGCATTTTTCTCGAGACATCCTTCGACCGTGGCCGGCATCAGCGCCGCATCGATCTGATCGACTCGCCAGTCCTGCCTGCAGAGTCCGGCGAGGGCAAAAACCCAGGCTAAGACCAGCCGTCTGGCAGCCTCAAACGTATTTGGCCAGCTCCGCCTGGCTGGCGGCAAAAATCTCCCGGTGCAGCGAGTTGCCGTGCGCGTCCATTGTGACCACGGCCGGAAATCCGGCCACTTCGAACTCCCAGATTGCTTCCGGTGCGCCAAATTTCTCCATCAGGTGCACATTCGCTACGCGTTTGATGCATTCGGCGAGTACTTGGGCCGCGCCGCCGATGGCATGCAGATAAACACACCCGTGCTGTTTGCAGGCCGCCAGCGTTTTCTCACCCATGCCCCCTTTTCCGATCACGCCTCGCAAGCCGAAGTCGCCTATGACTTGCCCCTGATAAGGCTCTTCCCGGATGGAAGTTGTCGGCCCCGCGGCGGTGCATTTCCAGGCGCCGCGCTCGTCCTTGAGGACCACAGGTCCGCAATGATACAAGATCCCGCCGTTGAGCTTAACCGCGTCTGGGAGCCGGCCGCCTTCGTGCAGATATTTGTGGACTGCGTCCCGGCCGGTGAACAGCGTGCCGCGAATCGTCACTTCGTCACCGACTTTCAACGCTCGGGCGTCGGCCTCAGACAACGGCGTGGTGAGTTCAATCATCGGAAATTGGACTTAGTAGAGCCATTCCTCGATCCTGCCCTCGCGGTCGAGTGTCACACCTTGCCGGCGGTAGGCCCAGCACATGTAGCTGACGCTGACAAAATAGGAGGCCGGCAATCGGTTGAGCACGCTGATCTTGGCGCCCAGCAGCGTCGTCTTGCCGCCGAAACCCATCGGCCCGATTCCAAGCTTGTTGGCCGTCTCTACAATGTCCTGCTCCAGCCGGTTGAGCTCCGGGTTTTCATTCTGGTCATCCAGTTTGCGCAGAAACTGGAGCTTGGAGTGCTCGTAGCCGGTCGCGCGGTCGCCGCCGATGCAAACGCCGAGAATGCCCGGTCCGCAGCCTTTTCCCTGCGCCTGTAACACCGCATCAAGGATCGCCCTGCGGCAGCCATCCAAATCGCGGTTGGCCTTGAGCTTCTCACTAGGCAGCGAGTATTGTGCGCCAACGTTCTCGCAGCCGCCGCCCTTGAGCACCAGCCGGACGGTGGTTTGTCGTGAACTGTTTTGGTGGAAGTGAATCGTGGGGGAACCCGGGCCGACGTTTGTGCCGTCGTTCTTTCCGGTGATCGAGTCCACGGAGTTCTGTCGCAAATAGCCTTTCTTGGTAGCGAGCCTGACGGCCTCGCGCGCCGTTTGTTCGAACGAGAGCTGATCCAGGCCCGAAGGGCAATCAACGTAAAAAAGAATGCTGCCCGTGTCCTGACAAATGGGTTGCGACTTGCTTTTCGCCATCTCGATATTCTGCTGGATAATTTTCATCGCCGACTCAGCGATCGTTCCCTTCTTCTCCTCCTCCAGCGAGTCAAGAATGGCCTTGTGAACGTCGTCAGGAATCTCGGCCGAGGTGCGGCGGATGAGCTCCAGCAATGAATCTTGCAAGGTATTCATCAAGAGAAAAACTAGAGATGAACTGCGGACAAGTAAAGGCGTGTTTGTTTGCCAAAGGCCCGACTCAACTGATATTGATTTGCCAGGAAGGCAGCAATGGCCTCACCGCTGCGGACCTTCCAAATCCATTGGCATGAGCACTGAATTCCGAACCGAGTCGGATTCGATGGGACCGATGCAGGTCCCGGCAAATGCGTATTACGGCGCGCAGACCGCCCGCGCGATCGAGAACTTCCCCATCAGCGACTTGCGCTTTCCGCGCGCGTTCATTCGCGCGCTGGGCCTGATTAAAAAACATGCAGCCACCACCAATGCGGCGCTGGGCCTGTTGCCGGAGAAGATGTCCGCGGCCATTCAACAAGCATCCCAGGAGGTCATCGATGGCGAATTGGATTCCCATTTCCCGCTGGACATTTTCCAGACCGGCTCCGGCACCTCCACGAACATGAATGCTAATGAGGTGATCGCGAACCGTGCGATTGAATTGCTGGGAGGCAAACTGGGTGACAAGTCGATCCATCCGAACGATCACGTCAACCGAGGTCAATCCAGTAACGATGTGATTCCAACGTCGCTGCACATCGCGGCCTTGGAAGGAATTGCGAATCAGTTGATTCCCGCGCTGAACGAGTTGCACGAGGCCTTGGTGGAAAAGGCGGACGCGTTTAAGGAGATTCTGAAAATCGGTCGAACGCACCTCCAAGATGCGACACCCATCCGGCTCGGGCAGGAATTCGGCGGTTACGCCAGCCAGGTAGAGCAGAGCATCAGCCGACTGAAAAGTGTCGTGGGTCATCTTGGCGAGCTGGCCCTGGGAGGAACCGCTGTCGGGACAGGCGTGAACACGCATCCCGAATTTGCGCGGCGCACGATTCAGGCTATAGCCAAGGAAACCGGCCTCAACCTGCGTGAAGCCTCGAACCATTTCGAGGCGCAAGGGGCCATTGATTCTTGCGTGGAAGCAAGCGGCGCTCTCAAGACAGTCGCGGTCAGCCTCATCAAAATCGCCAACGACATTCGCTGGCTGGGTTCCGGGCCGCGCTGCGGCCTGGGCGAACTCAGACTGCCGGCGACGCAGCCGGGCTCATCCATTATGCCGGGCAAGGTAAACCCGGTCATGTGCGAAATGGTGATTCAGGTTGGAGCCCAGGTCCTGGGCAACGACGCCGTGGTCACATTCAGCGGGACTTGTGGCGCATTCGAGTTGAACACGATGCTGCCGGTGACGGCTTACAATCTGCTCCAGTCGATCGCGCTGCTGGCCAGCGCCAGCCAGGTTTTCAGCCGGCGTTGCGTTGTCGGATTGGAGGCAGATCGGCAGCGGTGCGAAAGCAAACTCGAGCAGAGCCTGGCCATGGTCACGGCACTTGCGCCGGTGATTGGCTACGATAAGGCGGCCAGGATCGCCAAAATGGCCTATGAAACTGGTCGCACCGTCCGCGAAGTCGCCCTTGAATTATCAGGCCTGGACGAGGCGAGGATCAACGAACTCCTCGACCCGAGGAAGATGGCGGGGTTGGAGAAGTAAAGTGCCAGCGCTCACAGCTCCGTCAGGACTTCTTTCGCGTGGCCGACCGGTTTTACGTCCGTCCAGATTTTCTTAATAGTGCCTTCCGGTCCAATCAGAAACGTGACACGGTTGGTGCCCATATATTTCCGGCCCAGAAAACTCTTCTGTCCCCATACGCCGTAAGCTTGGACAATCTTTTTATCTTCGTCCACCAACAAGGCGAATGGGAGCTTGTATTTCCCGGCGAATTTCGCGTGCGACTTTAGAGAATCCGTGCTGACTCCCAAAACTACTGCGCCTTGGCGTTCAAACCCCGCAAATTCATCGCGGAACGAGCACGCCTCCTTTGTGCAGCCGGGCGTATTGTCCCGAGGATAAAAATAGAGCACGACGCTTTTGCCGCGAAAGTCTGACAAAGACACCTGCCTGCCTTCAGTCGTAAGGCCGGTGAAATCCGGAGCCGGGTCTCCTTCTCTTAATTTTAGTTCGAGTGCCATTTAGTGTGGAGTGAAGCGTGGTGAGCAAGGTGCCGTGAGAGCAGTCGGGAGGCTCTTGTAGTTTAACATAGGGTCAATGGTCCGTTAGTCCTGCCGCTTCGTGGTCGTGTGGTCCCTCCACTCGCTTCGGACTCGAAGAAGGGTGCGCGCTCAATTGTTTGACACCATCCAAAACATAAAGCAGTCCTGAACAGCCGGTGAACAGCGCCGCCGCAATCGCCCAAACGCTGAGCCACCGAGCTGGCCACTGCAAGAGGACCCAGATGACGACTGTCATTTGGAGTACCGTCGCAACTTTGCCGATCATCCGCGGCCGGACCGTGACCTTGCCGACGGTCATTTGAATCACCACCATACCAATCAGGATCAGAATATCGCGACCAATAATCGTGCCCGTAAGCCAAAGCGGAATCGTATCGAAGTAAGGCCAGTTAAAGCTGAGCAGCACGACACCTGACACGAGCAAGAGCTTGTCCGCCAGGGGATCCAGAATTCTTCCCAACTCGCTGCGCTGGTTGTAGCGCCTGGCGATGTAGCCATCGACTCCGTCACAAATCGCAGCGCCGGCAAATGAGAGAATGGCGAGCAGCCAATGCAGTTCGTTCCCGGTCTTTCCGTAGTAGAGCACTTCGACGACAAAAAACGGGACCAACAAAATCCGGAGGATTGTGATCTTGTTGGCTGTGGTCATGCGCTCGGCCGCAGTTTTACGGCACCCGACGAAAAGTCAATCACGCATCATGCATCACGCATCACGTTTCCGGTACACAAACCACCAAAACCAAATCGTTCCCAGCGCTCCGCAAGCGGCCGCGCCGATAAAGTTCGCTCGCGGACCCAGGCTCCACAACCACGCTCCTAGAAACGACCCTGTTGCCACAATGCAATCTCGCATAAGATAGTATGCGCCGTAGGACCGGGCGCGAAACTCGGCAGTGGCCTCGCCAATAATGAGCGCTTTCCGCGCCGGCTCGCCGAACTCTTTGAGGCCACGGACGACGAAGGCAAGCGCCAGCCAGCCAAACGTGCGCGCCCACATCAGCGTTATCGGAAAGAGCGTGAAGAAGCCGAACGTGGCCAGCACGAACGGGCGCCGGCCATACCGGTCCGCAAGGTGCGCCACTGGAATGTAGCAAACCATGGCAGTGATCATTTCAATCACGACCAAATACGCGAACTGTTGCGCATTAAGCCCGGCATGATTCATGGCCCACAAAACAACAAAGGCATAAGGAATGCGCTCGCAAAACCGAATGAGGATGTCGCTCACCAGCAGCTCGCGCAGCGCGGGCGTAAAGGACCGGAGAACCGCAACGAAATTCCCCGTGGCCGCGTCGGCCGCAGCACCAGACTGATTCGAACCAGGCTCGAGCATTAGCCGCTGGAAAACCATCGTCAGCAAGCTGAGCAGAATACAAAGCAGCAGCGAGATCTGAATCCCCCGTTGCCAGCCATACCGGTTGATGAGAAATCCCCCGATCAGCGGCCCGAGCATCATTGGCACCCGGCGCACCATTGATTGAACGCCAATGCCCATCGTGTGTTGCTGAGCTTGCAGAGACGTCGCCACGACAGCAAAAGTGGTGGGCAAAGAAAGCGCGCTCCAGGCAAGGAAGAAAAACGCGCCCAGGACCAAAGCGAGCCAATGATGCCACACCAGCACGACCGTGTAGCCAACCAGAGAAAGCCCGCTGAAGAGCATCAGAGAAAGGCGCTGTCCCCACCTATCTGTCAGCCAGCCACCGGGATATGCGTAAAGAGCTCCGAGCAGCGTTTGGAGCGCGTCAAATAGTCCAATAATGAAAATCGTGGCTCCAAGGGTTTGCAGATATTTAGGCGCAAAGCCTAGCCAGAGCTTTTCGCCAGTACCGGCCAGGACAAGGGCGACCAGGAGCAGAGACGTGTTGCGTCTGAGAGCGAGGAATTCAGCAAACTGGCGAAGGTGTTTGCGCGATTGGGCCACGTTTAGTAAGGGGAATTGCCAACTCAGAGCGAAGAAATTTCTATTGCGCAGAGCTGGAACTCAGCGCTACGTCCACGCGCCGCTTGCATTCGGCATACAGCGCGTCATATACGACAAACTCTCGCTTCAGAATTTCACGGTCCGACAGGCCCATCGAACTGAACCCAAACGCCACCCATCGCAATCCCTCGCCAACCGGGTGCGGTTTCGTTGGATGCGAGTCGGCCGCACGCACGATTTCCCCGAGCAGCAGCAGCGCCGGGTCGGTCAGTTTGTATTTTTTCAGAATCGAATTGAACGACACATCCTCACCGTGATGCCCAAGCTCGCAGCCCTCGATATCGTACGGCGTTGCACCCAGCCTGGCCGCCTGTGATGCAACCTCGCGCGCCGGCACGAACAGAAACTCCGCTTTCGGATCCACGAATTTCTTGATCAGCCAGGGACAGGCCACGCGATCCACCTTTACCTTTTCTCGCGTTATCCATTTCATGAGATCACCTTTCCAGTTGCCGATACAGCCCCTCAAAACAGTCAATACCCTTCGCCAAAAGCTCAGCATCGCTCATCTTCGTCCTGGCCCATCCGCTCAGGACGGCATTGATGCCAATGCATTCTGGCCTTTGAAACTTTCCGTCTTCCAGATCTGCATCATGCACCATCTCCGCGATCTTCTGCACCGCGGAGTCTCTGATCCCGAATCGCTTCACCAAGGTTTCGAATGTGCAGTCATCTCCGTGGTGTGAGAACTCGACGTCCGCCATGTCGAATGGCAGCGCCTTCGGATGGATCGAAGGTTCGCTCCCGAACACAAATTTCGCTTTGGGGTCAATAAACTTCCGGATTAACCACGCGGACCCGGCCCTATCAATTCCAGGCCGCGGGCGCGTTAGCCAGGTTCTCCCCTGAAAATCCTTCGCCGCAAGCTTCGGCTGGGTGGCAGCCCGCGCTATGGGATTCAATACCTTTTCGAATCGCCGGAGAATCATTTGCGCATCATCCGCAGCCGGCGACCGGAAGTAGTCCACCTCTTTGATCTCGTGAAACCGCCGCTGCTGTCTGCCAAACTCAGCCGCCAGCTCCGTTTCGTCCATCCTCTTCGCGTCGGCAATCGCCGCCTTGCAAGCCTCGGTTACCTCCTTGTATTCCACCATCCGGACCTCGTGAAACATCCGAATGATTTGCTCATCTTCCATGCCCTCGATCTGCGCAACGCGTATCAAGGTAGCCTCACCGCCTGCGTCCTTTATCTCCGTAGCGAGCCATTGAAACCGCTCATAGTGCTCCGGCTTGTCCGGCAGCACATAGGCGGAGGTCTTCAACTGGATGGCACCGTACCGTTTCAGCTTCCGCCACAAGTTTACACGCGCAGTGTTCCCCTTGGCCGGCAGCCCGTACAGCAACAAGAGCCAACTTGAATTCTTCATTTGATATGGATTTAACTTCGTGTAATAGGTATTACAACAAGGCCACTTTGAATCATGAAACTGAGAATGTCAAAAGCCCCGTTTGGAACCTTGCTTGTGTTCCTGGCTGTCGCGTTAAGCGCCGCCCAATTGGAAAAACTGGATACTGCCCGGATTGACGAACTCACCGGTCTCAAAGGAAAGCTTAACGAACAGGAACAAGTTTACAAAGTCACCTCGCCTCGCACGGATATTCAAATCTCCGTAGATAAGTGGCAGATGCCGCCCTTCATGGGTTTGACTTCCTGGGCCGCGTTCATGCCGGGCATAAAAGCTCAGGCCATGGTAATGGGTGATCTCGTGCTTATGCAGGATGAAGTCAATCCAGTTATGAGCGCGGCGCTGGACAATGGTCTTCAGATCTCAGCGTTGCACAATCACTTTTTCTTCGATGAACCCAAGGTCTATTTCATGCACATTGGTGGCGAAGGCGACGCTTCGACTCTAGCAAGGGGCGTCCGAGCCGCGCTCGACACCGTGAAGAAAATCCGCGCCGCTGCTCCGCAGCCCCCTCAGAGCTTCGGCACCCTAGCAATCCCGGCCACAAGCTCCATTACTGCGGATGCCATCCAGAAAATTTTGGGAGCGAAGGGCGAGACCAAAGATGGCATGTTCAAAGCCATCTTCGGTCGAACAGTCCGGATGCCTTGCGGCTGCGAAGCCGGAAAAGAGATGGGCGTCAACACCTGGGCGGCATTCGCCGGCACTGACGACAACGCGGTCGTGGATGGAGATTTCGCGGTACTCGAGGACCAACTCCAAGGGGTGCTCAAGAGCCTGCGCGCAGCAGGCGTCAACATCGTGGCGATTCACAGCCACATGACGCACGAGAATCCTCGGACGCTGTTCCTTCACTATTGGGGCAGAGGCAATGCAGTGGAGTTGGCCAAGGCAATCAAAGTCGCGTTGGACACGCAGCAAAAGTAGGCGTTGGTCTCTTCGGGATTGCATATGCAGGATGAACTTTCAACCCAGTTGAGTTCTTCAAACGCCTCGACGGTTTTATATGGAACACTTAGCATAACGGACGCGATGCAACGCATGATGAAGCCGCTCATGCTAGGAGCGCTGGTTGCCGTGGCCGGGGGATACGGGGCATGGCGCTGGCATGCCCGCAACCTCCCCACGTTTCGCTTCACCACAGCCGCGGTTAAGCGGGGCGACGTGGCTGCCACGATCGGGGCGACCGGCACGATCGAGCCGCTGGAAGTCGTGGACGTGGGCACGCAAGTGGCCGGCCGTATCAGCGCCTTCGGTACGGACGAAGAAGGCAAAAGAGTGGACTACGGCTCAGTGGTCGAGGAAGGCGCTTTGCTCGCAAAGATTGATGAGTCGGTTTACGCGGCTGATCTGTCGGTCGCCAAGGCGCGAGAACTGAGCGCCGCGGCGAGCCTCGAACAAATGAACGCGAAGCTCGATCAGGCAGTGGCGGAATGGAAACGGGCCCAGGAATTATTCGCCGGCAAATTGATCTCGCAGGTGGATTACGACACGGACAAAGCGAATTATGAAGTCGCCAAGGCCAATGTTTCGGTCGCTCAGTCGGGAATCGCCCAGACGCGGGCCGATTTGGACAAGGCGCAACGCAATCTGGATTTCTGCACAATCAACTCGCCGGTCAGCGGCGTCATCATTGACCGTCGCGTTAATATCGGCCAGACGGTAGTCGCCAGTCTCAACGCGCCGAGCCTCTTTCTTATCGCGCGCGATTTGACGCAAATGCAAATCTGGGCGGCGGTTAACGAAGCTGACGTGGGCCGAATCAAACCAGGCACAGCCGTCAAGTTCACCGTTGACGCCTTTCCAGGCCGCGAGTTTCGGGGTGCGGTCGGCAAGGTGCGCCTCAACGCGACGATGACGCAAAACGTCGTGCTCTACACCGTTGAAATCAACGTGGACAACCCGGACAAGCTGCTGCTGCCTTATCTCACGGCCAGTGTCCACTTTCAGTTGCGGCGCGAGACCAACGCGCTCCTCGTGCCGAACGCTGCCTTGCGCTGGTCGCCCTCCTCGCTTGCGCAGGTCGCCCCCGACGCGCGCAAAGGAAACTTGATTGATCCGCCCGGCGAAGTGACTACGACAAATTCAGTGCCACAAAAAAGCGCCGACCAGAAAACGTCGCACCGCACGCTCTGGATCAAGGACCGTGAATTTGTCCGGCCAATTGAGGTGACTGCAGGCATTACCGATGGCGCGAACACCGCCATCGTCGCGGATGGACTGCACGAAGGCGATCCAGTTGTCACCGGCGAAATCGCCGCGACGGCCGCGGAGGTAAAGAATCCATTTCTCTCGCGATACATCCGCCGCTGAACCAACCGATTCGACTCGCATGAAGACCATACGCCAGACCTTGCGCATGGCCCTGCACGCGCTACGGCGGAATGTGATGCGCTCTGCCCTCACGTGTCTGGGCATCATCATCGGCGTCGCCGCCGTCATCGCAATGATGGAAATCGGCGGCGGCTCGACTCGCTCAATTGAGCAGGCGATCGCCAGTCTCGGCGCCAGCGTGATTCAGATTGATTCAGTGGACGTTTCTGTCGGCGGTGTGAGCACCGGACGCGGCGGCAACATGGACTTGACGATTGACGACGCGGAGGCGCTCCGGCGCGACTGCAGCGTGTTGCAAGGAGTCGCGCCGAGCGTGGATTGCTGGGGCCAGGTCATCGCCGGCAACCGCAACTGGCGGCCCAGCCGCATCCTCGGCACCACGCCGGATTACTTGTCAGTGCGCAACTGGCCTGTCGCGGAAGGCGAGCCGTTCACGATGGACGACGTGCGCAGTTCGGCGGGGGTATGTCTAATTGGCCGGAGCGTCGCCGAAAAGCTCTTTGGCGCGGAATCGCCACTCGGCAAGGAAGTCCGTCTGCGCGGAGTCGGCTTGAAAGTCGTTGGCCTCCTCGCCCGCAAAGGCGCGAACGTGATGGGTTGGGATCAGGACGATTTCCTGCTCGCGCCACTCACCACGGTCAAATACCGCGTCATGAGCATGAGGCAGGCGACGCAATCACTGTCCGCAGGTGCCAGCCCGGGCAACCCTTGGAATCAGATTTATCCAGCACAGCAGGCTCCGCTCTATCCGCCCGCGCCGGCGGAGCGGGCCACGGATACGCCGCAATTGACGCGTTTCGCCGACATTGACGATGTATGGGTCGCCTGCGGTTCGCCGCAAAACATTCCATTGGCCATCCGCCAAATCAACGCCGTGCTGCGCGACCGACATCACATAGCGCCGGGAGCGCTGGACGATTTTCATATCCGCGACTTGACGGAAATTTCGGAAACGTTTGCCGCCACCAGCCGCATCATGACGAATCTATTGCTTGTTGTGGCGCTCATTTCGCTTGCGGTCGGCGGCGTTGGCATCATGAACATCATGCTCGTCTCCGTGACCGAGCGGACCCGAGAGATTGGCATCCGTATGGCCGTCGGTGCCCGTGGCCGCGACATCCTGCGGCAATTCCTCACGGAAGCTGTCGTGCTTTGCCTTTCGGGCGGCGTCGCGGGCATCTTGGTTGGCCGCGGAGTGTCTGTTCTTGTTACGCGGTTCCTGAATTGGCCTACCGTCCCCTCGCTGCCGGCCATCGTTGCGTCAGTGGCGGTCGCCTGCTCTGTTGGCATCGTGTTCGGGTTTTATCCCGCATGGAAAGCGTCCCGGCTCGATCCCATCGATTCTCTCCGTTACGAGTAAGAAAGCTTGAAGTGGTAATGAACGCAGTCACCAAACCAGTTAACTAATATGAAAACGACCCATGCCCTCGCGCTTATGAGCACTTTCGGAACTGCAATGGCAGTAGCCGATACGGTCAACTTCGACGAGCTCAAAACCCATGCGCCGCCGCCCGGCTGGACCGCGACCCAGACCGGGCGCGGCAAAGCAAATTGGACCATCGAAAAGGACGAAACCGCGCCCAGCAAACCGAACGTTCTCAAACAGTCTGGCGAAGCGACTTACCCAGTTTGCTTCAAGGACGATACCAGCCTTAAGGACGGCTTTGTCCAGGTGAAATTCAAGCCCGTTTCCGGCAAAGAAGATCAGGCTGGGGGCGTCATCTGGCGCTGCAAGGACAAGGACAACTACTATATCTCCCGCGCCAACGCGCTCGAAAACAATGTCACTATCTACCACACTGTAAACGGCAAACGCAGTGAAAAGAAGCGTATCAACACCAAGGTGACCTCGGGCCAGTGGCACACTTTGCGTGTTGATTTCAAAGACAACTATTTCGTGGTCACCTTCGACGGCAAAGAAGCCTTCACCTGGAAAGACGAAACTTTCAAGGACGCAGGAAAGGTCGGCGTCTGGACCAAGGCCGACAGCACCACGTTATTCGACGATTTCAGTTACGGTGCCGAGGCCAAAGTCTCCAGCGCCGACCAGCTTGAGAAGGAGTCCAGGAAAAAAGCCGCCAAAGGAGAAGGTGACGACGATGACGACAAAAAGTGAGGGATACCCCATGAAACTCCCGGTCTCCTTCCCTTTGGCGCTCGCCGCCTTCCTGACGGCTCTCCAAGGTCTTTCCGCAGAGCTCTTAAAGAAAGTCGCAGACATCCCTCTACCCGGAGGCGCGACCCGTTTCGATTACGCGAGTATCGATGCAGCCGCAGGCCGCCTCTACTTCTCTCACATGGGCGACGGCAAACTCATGGTCTTCGACATACGCGCCGAAAAGCTGGTCACGAACCTTCCCGGCTTTCCCACGATGACCGGTGTCTTGGTTGTTCCCTCGCTCAAACGCGTTTATAGCTCAGTCACAAAAAACCACGAAGTCGCGGTTGTCGACACCGAGACGCTCGCGATCGTCAAACGGATTCCCGATGGCAAATTCCCGGACGGCCTCGCCTTCTCGCCAGAAACCAAAAAGCTCTATGTCTCCGATGAATCGGGCGGCGTGGACACCGTCATTGACACGACGACCAACGAGAAACTGCGCTCCATCCCCCTGGGCGGCGAAGCCGGCAACACGCAGTACGATCCCACTTCCCATCTCATTTACGTCGCCGTCCAAACCCGGAACCAGCTTGTGGCCATCGACCCGCAAACCGACAAGATCACCGCCCGCTACGATCTAAAAAAGGGCAACCATCCCCACGGGTTCTTCATTGACGCCCCCAGGAACCGCGCCTACATCTCCTGCCAGGGCGACAACAAACTGATCGTTTTCGATCTCGACTCCCGCCAAGAGGAAGACGTCTTCCCCGTCGAACCGGACCCGGACGTTCTTGCTTTCGACACGGAACTCCACCTGCTCTATGTTGCCTGCGAGTCCGGCGGCGTCTCTATTTTCAAAGCCGATGGCGGCAAGCTAACCAAGCTGGGCGACGCTGACGTTGGCCCCAACTCCCACACTGTTGCCGTTGACTCGAAATCCCACAAAGCCTACTTCCCGATCAAAAATCTCAATGGCACTCCTGTCCTCCGAATCATGCCCCCATCAGAAAACTATTAATAATGAAAAGCCGGCAAAATCGGCGTTTGGACAAAGGCCGACAGCGTGACGCTTTTTGATAATTTCAGCTACGCGAGCAAGTGAGCCACGGTAGTAGGATGAAACAACTATGAATCTGGTCCAAACTGCCTTGCGGCGGCCGTTTACTGTGATCGTGGCAGTGATCGCGGTTGCACTGGGCTCGGTGCTGGCACTGCGGCAGATGCCCCGCGATATTTTTCCCACGCTTGGGATCCCCACGATTTACGTCGCGCAGCCTTTTGGCGGCATGGACCCGGCCCAGATGGAAGGATACCTCACCTATTATTACGAATACCACTTCCTGTACATAACCGGGATTGAACACGTCGAGTCGAAGTCAATCCAGGGCGCCTCCATCATCAAGCTGCAATTCCATCCCGGGAAGGATATGTCACAGGCCATGTCCGAAACGGTTGCCTATGTCAACCGGGCAAGGGCGTTTATGCCGCCGGGCACGGTGCCGCCATTTATCATGCGTTTTGATGCCGGCAGCGTTCCCGTGGGTAACTTGGTTTTTTCGAGTGACACCCGATCGGTAGGCGAGATGCAGGACGCGGCGTTGAACCTTGTTCGGCCGCTCTTTGCCACCTTGCCCGGCGTTTCGGCCCCGCCACCATTTGGGGGGAGCGCCAGAAGCATTGTAGTCAATCTCAAGCCGGAGCGGCTTCGCGCTTACAACATGTCACCAGACGAAATCGTGGCGGCTATGACCTCGGCCAACACGATCAGTCCGTCAGGAAACATGCCAATTGGTGGCGAGTATCCGATGGTGCCGCTGAACTCGGTGGTCAAGAGTATCAAGGATTTGGAAAGCGTACCGATTCGCACAGGAGTTTATCCGGCTATCTTCCTGCGAGATGTTGGCGAGGCTGTGGACGCTTCTGACATCGTTACCAGTTATGCACTGGTCAACGGACGGCGCACCGTTTACGTGCCGGTGACAAAACGGGCGGATGCTTCGACGCTCTCGGTAGTCAATTTGGTTAAAAAGAACATTCCGAAGTTCCAAAGCGTAGTTCCGGGGGACGTTAAGGTCAGCTATGAATTCGACCAGTCGACCTATGTGACACGGGCGATTCGTGGGTTGATGCTGGAAGGCGGGCTGGGAGCTGTCCTTACCGGTTTGATGATCCTTCTCTTCCTCCGCGACTGGCGTAGCGCTCTTATCGTGGTCATCAACATTCCTCTTTCCTTGATGGCAGCCGTGCTGTCGTTGTGGATTTCCAAGCAGACCGTCAACATCATGACCTTGGGCGGCCTGGCCTTGGCGGTTGGGATCCTCGTGGATGAAGCGACGGTCTGCATCGAGAATATTCATACACATCTAACGCGAGGCGGTTCGCTTCTTCGTGTTGCGGGTGCGGCGACCACCGAGACCACCGTCCCGCGGCTGCTGGCGATGTTCTGCATCCTG
>JACXTT010000339.1_pt1 | contig 78365 bp, 67 predicted proteins | sample 9270951 | NCBI WGS metagenome assembly JACXTT01 (sample SAMN15532306, study PRJNA645909) | rock metagenome | isolation source: weathered quartz diorite | place: Puerto Rico | collected 2017-06-21
TGGCTGCCAAAAGCGCAGCAGAGGCGCGGGGCCAAGGTAGGACCAGCTCCAGGGAAGCTTTTCCAGATGGAAGCGTCTTGATGTTGAGCAAAGAGCTGCTCAATCCTGGAGTCGTACTCAACTGGTCCCAGCGGAAGCGTTGGCGGTTTTCACTTGCTCGGGCGGCATTTCGCCACTTTGGCGGTTATCGCGAGTTCAACCCGCTGGCGGTTGTCTTCTGTCCCTTTCGCCGCACACGCAAGTTTCGTTTCTGGCAGCCATTCCGGGATTGGAAGCACGGTCAACCAGCAGCACTCCATCAAATGGAAAGAGACTTTTTCGCCCTGATTCAAGTTCCTTATGACGAGTCGGCGCCCTAACAAATCGTCGATGAAGCCGACCGCCCCCAGCCGAATAACCACGGACGTGTTTGCAAAGACACCCTGCCGCGGCTTATCTCTGTCTCGTTGATGCTATGCGTTGCCGCGCGATTCGTTTCTCTTTCTTAATACTATTGCTCTTCAGCTCGGCGCATCGGCTACCGGCACCGATTAGTGAAGTTGCGACGCCGACACCGGAGCAATCGGCGAAAGCAAAACCAAAGCCGAAACGGACACCAACAATTAATTCGAAAGTCGCAAGCGAGAGTTCGGAGCCTTCGACAAAGCGGCAAACGTCCTCGCTACCGGCACGGGTTGAGCAACATCCTAAATTTGCAGGGATCTGGCGCGGAACAGTGCACTTGGGCACAAGTGATTTTAACATGACCTTCATAGTCAACAATGAAGGAACCCTAATCACGGAGTCCGGCGGCTGGGTCGATGGTTCACATCGTGGATCTCACAACGGCGACGTAGTGATATGGCGCAGCGGCGCGTTTGACGTGATTGGTTGGAGGCTAACTCCAGCGCCGGACGGAAAGACTGCAATCCTAGTCGTGAAGGGCCCATTCGTTGGCGACAATTCGGCTGTTCTTCGCAAGACTCCACCTTGAAAAGTCGAGTAAATTAGGTGTTTGCGAGCGACCAACGGAATAGGAAAGGGGCAGAGGGGTCGTAGCTTACTATCGACACTGTGCTTGAAAGCTGAACCGTTGAAGAACTGAAACGCAGAAATCTGAATTCGGCCGATCGGTTAGCCCCAGAAACAGCCATTCGCATCCTGGTCTACGAGCCTGAGGAAGCTTTCGAGGGATTTCACTTCCGGCTGGGGAGCGTAGCGATGCCATTTCAGGTCCGCTCTTTTCCAGAACACTTGCCATACATTCCGGCTCTTCACATAACGAGCCTTCGCGATCGATTCCTCGATCTCTTGCGTGGGATCGGAAAAACGCGGCCGCACCAGGAACAGCTCGATCTCGTAGCCCTCGATCCGCTGTCCTTCCCTGACCTTGTCGCGCAGGCGCAGCGGTGGCCGGCGCTTCGCCCAGATCAATTTCTCGATCAATTCTGTGTAGCGCAATACGTCGGTGTCAGTGAACGCCATCTGCCAAATTCCCAGCATATCAATTCGCCGCAATTCGATCTGATCAGAAGCGGTAAATTGCGATATCGAAGAATTCGCGAACGCAAGGGTGCCTTCGGTCTGAGCTCGCCACGGCGAGTCTTCGACCGGACCGGCGTAGTACGCGAGGGCCCCCACACAGGGCGGGCAGGCAGTGTGCTACCCTTGCGGGCCGCGGTTGGCGATCTTATATTTAGAGCGCGCTCAGTGCGTAAGAAGACACGGAGGTTTCAACATGCCCACCACCATTGCTGCTCCTAAAAAGGCTCCTGCGGCAGAACCTGATTTTTTGCCGCTGCAAGGGACCGATTACATCGAATTTTACGTTGGGAACGCGAAACAGGCCGCGCATTTTTACAAGACAGTTTTCGGATTTCAGAGTCTCGCGTATTCCGGGCCGGAAACGGGAACGAAAGATCGTGCGAGTTATGCAATTCGGCAGAACAAGCTCACCTTCGTTCTCACGACGCCTGTCCGATCGAATAATCCGATCGCGGACCACATTGGGAAACATGGCGACGGGGTAAAGGCGATCGCGCTGAAAGTTGAAGATGCAACCTCGGCTTGGAACGAGACGACCAAGCGCGGCGGCAAAAGTTTTATGAAGCCGACGACATTGAAGGACGACGACGGTGAGTTGGTAATGAGCGGCATTCATACTTATGGAGATGTCGTTCATCTATTTATCGAGCGAGAAAACTACAACGGCGTTTTCATGCCTGGCTTCGAGAAATGGGAATCGACTTACAACCCGCAGGAAACCGGATTGCTCTATTGTGATCATTGCGTGGGCAACGTCGGTTGGAACCAGATGAATCCGTGGGTGAAGTTTTACGAGGAAGTGATGGGATTCCGAAACATCCTCTCCTTTGACGACAAGGATATCTCGACCGAATACTCAGCGCTCATGAGCAAAGTGATGAGCAACGGAAATGGTTACGTGAAGTTTCCAATCAATGAGCCGGCCGAAGGCAAAAAGAAATCGCAGGTGGAAGAGTATCTCGAGTTTTACAACGGAGAGGGTGTCCAACATGTCGCCATCGCGACCAAGAATATCGTCAAGACCGTGACCGAGCTGCAAACGCGCGGGCTGGAGTTCTTGAATATTCCATCGACTTATTACGACACGCTGCCCGAGCGGGTCGGGCACATCGACGAAGACCTCGAACCGTTGAAGCGGCTCGGCATCCTGGTCGACCGAGACGATGAAGGTTATTTGCTCCAGATTTTCACGAAACCGGTCGAGGATCGGCCGACGTTATTTTTTGAAATCATCCAGCGCAAAGGCGCCAAGAGTTTCGGCAAAGGAAATTTCAAGGCGCTGTTTGAAGCGTTAGAAAAGGAACAGGAGAGACGAGGCAATTTGTAAAAGGCCCACGAAACACATCAATGACACGAATTAAGGCGAATCACGAACTCAGTTCAAAGACGGAAGCTACGCTGTCGTGTCTGCGGAACTTTCGTGTTTTTTGGTATGTTTCGTGGGTTGAAAATCGGGTGCTAACTTAAAGGAGGTAAGATCGACAATGCCGTATTATCAAAAGCTCGGTCAGATTCCGAGAAAGCATCATATCTGGTTTCATCGCAACGGGGCCGCGCCGACCTACAAAAATGAAGGCATCGCCTACGAGCATGTCTTCACTACGCAAGGGTTCGACGAAGCCTATTCGATCATGTATCACCTGCGGCCACCCACACGTGTCCGCAATGTCGAGCTGATTAAACATTGGGAACCGAAAAAAGTCACCGATAGCCCGCTGCGCCATCATCACTTAAAGACAGCGAACATTCCACGCCGGGGCGATCTCTACACCAGCCGCATTCCAATGCTCTTCAATCAGGACATGACCGCGTATCGAGCTCGGCCGGCAAAAGCGTACGATAAATTTGAATACTATAAGAACGGTGGTGCGGACGAAATTATCTTCGTCTTTAAGGGCGGCGGCGTGCTGGAGAGTGTGTTCGGTAAGCTTCCATATCGCGCCGAGGATTACATCGTCATTCCGCGCGGAGTCACCTACCGGCTCGTTCCCGACAAGGTAGAGGAGGAGGATTATCTCATTCTCGAATCGGTCGGGCCGGTTCGAATACCGCAACGCTATTTGAATCACGAAGGCCAGATCAAAATGGGCGCGCCGTATTCCGAGCGCGACCTGCATGCGCCTGTTGAGATCATCACCATCGACCAGGAGGAAGATGTCGATGTTCTGGTAAAGGACGGTCCACGCTTTACCCGCGTCACCCTGGCGCACCATCCATTCGATGCCGTCGGTTGGGATGGTTACTTGTATCCGTTTACTTTCAATGCGCAGGATTTCGAGCCGATTACGGGTACGGTGCATCAGCCACCGCCGATCCATCAAACGTTCGAGATTCGCGGTTACGTTGTTTGCACATTTGCTCCGCGCTTTTTGGATACGCACCCCGAAGCGGTCAAGATTCCCTGGGTACACGATAACGTGGAGGCCGACGAGGTTCTCTTTTACGTGCGCGGCACCTTCGGTTCACGACGCGGCATCGAGAGCGGATCGATTACTCTGCACCCGCGCGGAATTCCGCACGGGCCGCATCCGGGGACGATCATGGCCAGCAAGAACGCTAATCGCCCAGAAGAGTTAGCGGTAAAGTTCGATACGCAGCACACGCTTGAGCTTACCGAAGAGTCGCTCGCCCTCGACGACGAGAAATATCCGCAGAGCTGGCTTGATTGAAGGAGCGGCGGCTTCCCAGCCGCCGCGGCGCTTGGGAAAGCGCCGCTTCTTACTGGGCGACTTGGAAGTCGCCCTTCCTCGAGTACATTTCTAATCGTGCGAACTCATAATTCCGAAATCGAAACCGAGGACAGGTTGGCGCGTCATGCCGAGCCGCTCCCGCCTGACCAGCTCGGGAAGCTAAGGAAAGTTTACCGCGATTTGCTCGACGCCATCGGCGAAGATACCACGCGAGCAGGGCTGATGAGCACGCCGGATCGTGCCGCGCGGGCAATGGAATTTCTCACCCAGGGCTATCGACAGCGTGTCGAAGAGATTGTCAACCACGCGATTTTCCCCTCCGACGCGAGCGAAATCATTCTGGTGAAAGACATCGAGCTTTACTCCTTGTGCGAGCATCATTTGTTGCCCTTCATTGGACGTGCGCACGTTGCCTACATCCCGAATGGAAAGGTGATCGGTCTTTCCAAGGTTGCGCGTATTGTCGATGTTTTCGCGCGCCGCTTGCAGATTCAGGAAAATCTGACGACGCAGATCGCCGAATCGCTGATGGAATGTCTTGAGCCGGACGGTGTCGCCATAGTGGTGGAGGCAAAACATCTCTGCATGATGATGCGCGGCGTCGAGAAACAGAACTCGATCATGAAAACTTCCTGCCTGCTGGGCTCGTTTAAGGATGACGCGCGCACCCGCTCGGAATTTCTCTCCCTCTTGAAAGAATAATTTGTAGGGTGTCCGCCGCGGCGCACGCCATTAAATTAAAGTGCCGTCTCACAGAGACGGCTTACAATTCTTCGCATCATGCTTCTGACCGTCAGCAAGCGGCTTGAGTTCTCTGCTTCCCGGCGATTGTTTGTCCGTCGCTGGAGCGAAGAGGAAAATCTCGCCGCGTTCGGGCCTGAAACCCGTGCCCGTTATGGAACCGGTCGCAATTACGTCGCTTATTTTGTTTTCGCTGGTCCGGTCAACCCCACTACCGGCATGCTGATCAACATTAGCGAAATCAAAGAGAAGGCGGGTAAAATTATCGCCGAACGTTTCGATCACAAATTCCTCAACAAAGATAACCCGTCCTTCGCTGATGTGCCGCCGACGCCGGAGAACATCGCGCGGCAACTCTACCTCGATGTGAAACAGCTGTTTTCCGATGTCGACGCAAAACTGGTCGCGTGTCATTTGGTTGAATCGCCGGATAGAAGCGCAACCTTTTATGCCGACGGCGCGCGCGAGGCACATTTTTGGTTCGAGTTTTCAGCTGCGCGCCAAACGATGTCGCCTCATTTGAACGAATCTGAAAATGAGCGCCTCTTCGGCGACGCGACCTCAATCCACGGACACAATTATCGCGCGCGCCTCACCTTTCCGCCGCAGAAATTGGATGCTGAACTGCCATTTGTTCCGCACGACAAGATTAGAAATTGTATTTTGTCTGTGGGCAGTGAACTCGACCATCGATTTCTAAATAGAGACGTACCGGATTTGAAGAACCGTCCGGTTACGACCGAGAGCCTGGCGGGATTTATTTATAGACGTATCAACCTGCTAGTGCCGCTTGATTGCGTTCGGTTGCACGAACGCGAAGATTTTTTCGCCGAAGTTTGGAATGAGGACATTGTCTTCTTGGGCATGAGAGCCTCTTTCTGCGCTGCCCATCGGTTGCACGTGCTGGCTTTTTCAGAGGAAAAGAACAGGGCGCTCTTCGGGAAATGCAATAATCCGCTGGGACACGGTCACCGTTATGTGGCAGAGGCGACGGTAGGCGGAAACTATGATGAGCGAACCGGAACCCTGTGCGATTTTGGCCGGCTTCGAAATGCGCTTAAGGATTCCCTTGCACCGTGGCAAGATCGGCACCTTGATTTGGAAACGAAAGATTTCCGGGATACACCATCCACCGGGGAAAATATTGTTCGTGCGCTTTGGGCGAAAATTGACGGCCGCCTCGGCCACCAACTTGTACGGTTGCGTTTATGGGAAACGACAAACAACCGGTTTACGTTGCGAAGAATGTAGTTTTAGCCGCATCTGCGTGCTGCATAGATCTGAAGAGGCAGCTCGAGCGCTTTCGCAGCTACCCTAGGATATCGCAGCGACACTCTTCGTATACCAGGTTCTGTAATTCGAAGTTGGACGTTGGGCGTTGAACGTTGGACGTTTTCAGTCGTAACAAATGAAACGGATTCTTATCACTGGAGCGAGCCGTGGAATTGGCCGCGCCATTGCTGAAAAGCTCGCTGGTCCCGATACAACGATGTTGCTACATGGACGTGACACAGTCGCGCTCGCGGAAACTCGCAAAATGGTCGAGCCGAAATGCGCAAAAGTCATTCCTCTGATTCACGATCTGGCCACCCGGCCAGGTGTATCGAATCTCATCTCGCAAGTGGGTGCAGATCCTCTCGATGCGCTGGTCAACAACGCTGGGATCGCAGTAGTGAAACCGTTTCGCGAAATAACCGCGACCGAATGGGACCAGACCGTGGGCGTGAACATTACGGCTCCATTTCTATTGATTCAGCATTTCGCCGGTCAAATGCCGCCGCGCTCGAGCATTGTGAATATTCTATCCATTGCGGCGAGGACCGGCTTCGCAAATTGGAGCGTTTACTGCATGAGTAAATTTGCAGTGGAAGGGCTCTCCCAATCCCTGCGCGAAGAATTGCGCGACCGCTGCATTCGCATGATTAACATTTACCCGGCAGCGACAGCCACCGAGATTTGGAATGAGGTTTCGGGCAACTGGCCGCGCGAGAAGATGATGTCGCCCGCTGAAATTGCCGGAGCTGTCGCTTATGCCCTGTCGAGACCCGGCGAAGTCGCCGTCGAAAATATCACCATTTCGAATGCGGCTGGAAACCTCTAGCCGAAGCGCAATCTATCGTTAGGGAAATAAACTCTCAATCTGCATGAGCCTGAGATTCCTAAGTCGACGCAGTAACCCAAGATCAAGTTTAAGGTTCGCTTTAAGGGTGGTTGAGAATCGGTTTGGGGAGCGCACGCATCCTGCGTGCAGTGTTCGGCATCCGTGCCGAACACCGACCATGCGGTTTCGCATGTTATGACCAAGGTCCTGCAAAGCGAGCTCGGTATTAACGTCATCGCGTCCATTATCGCCTCACTCGTTTTTCTCGTGGTCGGTTTTCTCTGGGGAAAATACAAGGAGCGCCGCCGTAAATTTGGCCGCAACCTCGAGGAATACGACTTTTACCCGTTTACCGTGACGCGTGAAAATTTTGGGGAATTCAGCCTGAAAGATTTCCGCCTTGGGATGCATTATTTCCTGAAAAACGAAGATCACAACGCAGCACGTCAGCTCATTTTCATTGGCGAACAAAATCGGGTGCGGGAAAAGCTCGAGCCAACGGAGCAAAAAGTTTACGCGCAGCTCTTTGAAAAGTATGGCGGCCGGAAAATTGCCGACGATACGCAAGAGTTTCTCGAAAATTACGCTCGAATCGTTCGCCTGATTGGAAAATCATTCCCCAACACCGGTATCGAAATCCTTTTGCACAACCTGGCTGATCCAGCCCACTCGTTGATCGTGCTGGAAAACAACGTAACCGGACGGCACCTGCACGACGGCACTACCAATCTCTTGATCGATCTGAAGCGGCGGCAGCTTCTCAACGAGGAAAAGCTGAATTACGAACTCAATATCGGAGTGCGCAAATTCAAATGCACGACGATTCCAATCACACGAAAGGATTTTGGGATTGTTGGCGCCATCTGCATCAATGTCGACGTTAACTATCTGACGGACGAAGTGATGAACAGCAAAGAGCGCATCGAGACGTTTTTCAAAAATCTTTGTCGCACCGACATGCAGCTCGATGAAAACATTCTAAGCAAGGACGAATACGCCAAGGCCCTCAAAGGCAAACGTCATTTCAAAGGCGAAACGGTCTAGCGCGGGTCCGCTCAAGCGTTTGTCATTCCGAGGGGAGTCGAGGAATCTCGCGCTATTCCGTCAGAAAATGATGAGAGATGTCTCGGATTCGCTCGACATGGCAAGTTGCGAACTTTGATTGCTATCGAATGCCGCTCCTGCCGGGGGCAGCGGCTACAGCTATTTAGGCGATGCGTGCAGTGCTGCCTGGTATTCCGGTTTCTTGTGATACCCGACCAAGCGAAAACCCCAGCTGATCAAAGTCGATAGATCCTTTGTCCTGGCTTTCGTTTCATTCAGGAATTTCTCGATTTTACCCTTCAGTTCCGGTTGGTGCCCGGTGGCATCAAGGATCTCGAAAATTTCCATCGATAAGAGCCAGTCCTCTGGATGCTCTTCCTGCTGCGTCTCCCAAATCTCGCCGAGCCGTTCGTAACCGCCCTTGCTCTCGCGAATCTTGCGAACCTGCGCGTAAAGATTTTCAAGACGCTTGCGCTTCGCGTCCGATGGGACTTTGATCGTGCGCTCCTTCGGAACGAGCGCGACCTGATTGTAAGCATCTTTGTCTGCCGCGCCGTTGAATACCGAACTGACCTTCTCGCCCACCGCCATATCGTAAGTTCCCCAATCCGGATCGAACAGGACGCGGTCGCCAATTTTCGCGATGCAATTTGAAAACGTGATCAGTAAAATCTTCCCGTCGCGGCGAAGTATCTTGTCGATCTTGCCTTCAACCGTAATCCCGCTTTCGAATTCGAGTTTCGTTTTCTTTCCTTCAGCGAGCTTGGTCTCTTTCCACTTACCGATGGGCGAACCGAAACCGTCTTTGTGATAATCGATTCCGTGTCCGGGTAGTTCCTTATCCTTGAACGCAAGCGCAGTCTTACCCGTCGTGCGCAAATAGATCGGTTGCTTCTTGTTATCGGTAAGAGCTTCTGTGAACACGCCGCTGACTTGCAGACCGGATGAGTATTCGCAGGTCGCGGTGTTTTTGCATTCGATCGCTTTGTCGATGCCTTCGAGCCCGCCGACTTGATAAGCCATCTTCCTGGCAAATTCTTCCAGCACCTCCTTCAAATGCTCAAAATCACGGCAAACGAAAAGCTGCGGCTGTTTCGTCGTGATATCGAACGGCGTGTTCATTGCGTCGATAGAGTAGGGGATCTTCTTTACTTCCGGCTCCAGACACGAAACCGATTCACCGATCGATGAAAGTAACCCCGCACCGTAAATCTTCGCGTTCTCCAGCGTGCCGATAAGTCCGTACTCGACCGTCCACCAATGCAAACGCGAGAGCAGCGCCATCTCTGATGGTTCGCCAAGATTTTTTTGCCGGTACTCGACCAGTTTCTGCGCTTCCTCGACTTCTTTCGGGTCACTGTTCGGTTGCTCCTTCAAGATCGACAAGTGACGGATAGCCTCATAGAGCTCGAAATCTTTCTTTGATGACATCGCCTTCGCCCCGACTTCGCCAAATCGCTGCAAATACTTCGAGTATTCGCGGTCGACAATGATCGGCGCATGACCAGCGGCTTCGTGCACAATGTCGGGTGCCGGCGTATACTCGATGTGATGGATCTGGCGCATGTCGCATGCGATCACCAGGACTTTGTAAGCTTGAAACTCCATGAATGCGGCCGGTGGAATAAACCCGTCCACCGCTACCGCGCCCCAATCGATCTTGGTTAGGATGTCGTTCATCTCCTGAATTCGCGGGATGCGCTCAAAAGAAATGCCGGTGTCGAGCAATCCCTGGAAGTAAACTTTGTGCGCGTATTCCCGTAGAAAAAAGATGTTCTGGCGCATAATGAATCGCCAGACCGCGTGGTCGACCGACGTGTAATCATCGTAACGCTGATCGACGGCGAATTGGAGAAGATGCTTGGGTGTAGCGGCGACGGCCGCGTTGTTCAGGCTGATACCGCCTTCCGATTTCATCAATATCCTCCTCACTTGTAATGGTACGACTCGTTCCCGAAGTGGGCAAGAGTGATTCCTATCGTGATGGGCGTGCATGCCACGCCCAAGACAGCCGATTGTAGGGCGTTTCTATGAAACGCCTAACGAAATTGGCGTCTGACATAGACGCTCTACAATCTATTGGTCTTTTCGCCGGGCGCGGGTCACGCGCCGAACAACCCAAAACACGCCGCTCAGTGCAATCGCCCACGGCGCCAAAAACGCCACCGCCACGCCGATCATGCGCAAGCTCCACGTGATCGCACTGGCGCTTTGCGCCAGCGTCCGCCGGATCGTTGCAAATAATCCGTTTTCTTGCGAGACGATGTTGCCCTGACTGTAAACCTGGATGGAAATGTCGGCTGGCGCATTTGCTCCGTCGATTTGCACGCCGGTGCGTTCCTGTCGTTGCACACTAACATCCTCGGGTTTGCCTAACGAATTGAGCGATTGCATCAACGCCGGGTAATTTTTCATCGGGACGCGTAAGGAAACGTTGGCAAATTCGCGGCCATTGGGGTCGCGGCTGAACGTAGAGCTAAGGACGCGACCGCTTTGCTTCTCAGCCAGATCGCGCAGGGCCTTGGTTTTTTCGTCCACCGATGCGGTCCGAATTCGCAGACTTGTCTGCTGTAGCGCCTGCTCTTGTTCGTCGCGCGACATGGTGATGTTCAAATCCACTTTGTCGCGCTTCGTCTTTGCATTTTGCGACATCCCGTTTCCGCCTTGGGCGATGCGCTCGGTCTGCACCTGGAAATTCTCGACCCGCCCAAACGCTTTTACTTTTCCGATTACAGTCTCGCTCTCTTCCGGTGCAATCAGGATGCTGATGCTTGCTGACACACGTCCCGTGTTATCGCGATTGAGCTGTGCATTCGTGACTTGAACCTTCGGCGAAGCAAGCGCTTTGACGTCGTCGTAAACTTTCTCAACTTCCGGTGAATACAGCGCGAGTTGCGCGTGCTCTTTGAGCAGAAAAGCGGCCGGCTCTTCCAAATCTTTCTCGGCCAGTGAAATCGTCACGGTAGCAAACTGCACTTGAGAATCCCAATACTTCAGTTCGCCTTGCATCTTCTCGATATCTTCACGCACCCGGCCGAGTTCCTTTTCGACTTGCAGCAAATCCGAAACCTTTCCCGTCTTCACCTTCAGCATGTCGATCAAGCGTTGTTCCATCACTCGAGCGTTTTTAAGACGGGCATCAGTATCGAAGTAGGCCTTCGTGACGTCTTCGGTGCCGAGGGTTTGATTTTTCAGCTCGCCAACGCCGCGGACTTTTTGAAGGAATCGATCGAGATTTTCCGGCAGAACCTTGGCGGTAATTTGTCCCGTCAACTTGCCGTTTTCCTGTTTCTCTGAGTTGGTTGTCGCAACGTAACCGCCGTCCTCGTTCGCAAACGCGGTGATCCTTTGCACAGCGTTATCGAAGCTAACAATCTCCAGTTCGACTGTCGCATTGCGGATCAGTTTACGATTCGCCAGCGCTGGATTGGACGCCCTTGTTAGATTGGGTGCGACTTCTTCGGCCGTTGGGATATTGGACCCGGTAACGATCGTTCGTTCTGCTTCAGCGGACGCCTCGTGTCCCGCACCCTTGCTTTCCAACCTGTCCGCTAGCTCAGCCGTTTTCGCCGATGCGCCTTTACCTAAATATCCGGCCTCTTCATGAAATTCGGGTTGAACTTCTGGGCGCGGCGGCGGCGGAGCACTCGCCGCGACTTGCTTGGACCGACCAAGTTCTAGTGAGGCCGCAACCTGATCAGTTTCTGTAGCCAGGCGAGTTTCCGATCGTTCTAATGTGCCAGCGTAATCTGAGGAAGAAAGAGCTGCTTGCCCAAGTGTCGCAACCCGTTTGTCGGCGAGGTACCGGCGAGTGTTTGAAAGACTTCCGCCTTCACCGGTAATCATTCGCCCGACTTGAACCAGCACGAGAACGACGGCCGCAACCGTTGCGATCTGCGTCGACCGCAAGCGCATCAGGTCGGCAATTAATCCGATCAAACTTGCAGTCTTCCCAGGTGCCTGATTGCGAAAGCCGGCCAGCATTCGCTGTTCAAAGGCCACGTCGGGTTTTTCATTCGTCAATTTTTCTTCGAGGATTTCATTCATAACTTTGGTTTCCCGATGCGCCTGGCGGCAGCTTCCGCATTCAACGAGGTGGGCATGGAGGGCGTTGCGTTCTTCGTCAGACAGCTGGCCGTGAGAATCCGCCGCGAGATAGTTATCAATTTCGTCGTGAATGGTCATGGCTGTTGGTAAGAGGCAAGGGCGGGACGAAGTTGTTTGCGCATGGCAGCGAGCGAGCGGCCGAGAATTCCACGAAGCGCGCCATTGGTGAGCCCGAGCAGTTTTTCGATCGACTGATAATCCATCTCCTCGAAGTACCGCAGGGCCAATGCGCTGCGATGAAGTTCCGGCAGCTGGGCAAGAGCGGAATGTAATTGTCGATCTAACCCCTCGTCGCTCGTGTTTTCACGTGTGTCTCCGGCGAGGGCCTCGGTTGCTTCGTTAGGCAATGGTAGAGGGCGGCGTTTGCGAAAGACATCGCGGGCGCGGTGTCGGGCGATCATACAGAGCCAGGCCGGAAATTTTTCCGGATCGCGCACACGCCAGCGCGATTTCCAGGCTTTCATTAAGGCGTCTTGAACGGCATCTTCGGCTTCCTCACGATCTTGGAGAATGCCATAGGCAATTGCAAAAAGTGCCCGGCTGTGTGTGCGGATGATCATTTCAAATGCGTCTCGATCGCCGTGAATGGCCGCTCGATATATCTCGCGTTCATTGTGGTCCATCATGTCGATCTAAAGCCTAGACGTATGAGGTAGTGTTTCCGCGCGAAAAATCTTTGGAATTTTCAATGTGGGAACGGCCTCACTGCCGCGAGTCCGAGCCGGACGGGCGTTATCGGAACACTGCCTCCTCTGGTTGGCTCCGGCGCGCCAAGGAGGTCCCTCCCACATTGCCAGTCAGAAAATAAATACGGTATTGCCGACGCTGACGAGGTCTTTGAGTCGTGCGGCATCCCAGTTCGCCAAACGAATGCAACCATGACTCGCAGCGCGACCAATTGTTTCCGGGTTATTGGTGCCGTGAATTCCGATGCCGGGTTTATTCAAGGCCATCCACAAAACGCCGACGAGATTGTTCGGCCCGGGAGGAAGATTGTAGTAGTTTTCCGTACGCACACCGTAATTCAGCATGCCTTCATCATAGCGAAACCATGGCCAAATGGTCGCGCCGAGAATTTTCCAGGTGCCGATCGGCGCCGGTAACGTTTTCGATCCCGGAGTGATTGGAAACACAGAAACAAGCAGATCGTTCTCGAAGACTTCGAGCAACCGCTCCTTGGTATCGACAAAAATCTTTCGCGCAGCAAAAGCGGGATTCTCCGGAACTTTGCCCTCGCTAAATCTTTCAATCTCGAATGGCAAAACATTTGGCACTTTGAGCTGGTCGCCCGGTTTGAGGTGCTCCGGACGCATTCCGGGATTCAGTTTTTGAATGTAGGCTTCGGCAGAATGATATCGCTCTGCGACAAATTCGAGCAGCGAGGTGTAGGGCAGGAATTTCAAACGCGCCTGCGCCGCATGCTCGGTCGGTAAGTCCCCGACATAGGCCAGGTCGTCACCTTTGATGGTGTAGGTTGTAAACGTTAGCGGGACCTGATCGAGAAGCCATCGATCGACTACGCCGGTCTCCCGCATTCCGTGCGCGTGCTTGTAAGAAATGAGCGCCTTGCGAAAGAATTCGCCCATCCTTCCGTCGATCTTTCCCGGCCCGAAATCGTTGTTGTCCAGAAAAATCTGGAGTCGCGTCGCCGTTTCCTCGTCGTAATTTGGCAGCGCCACGATAATTTCGGGTGTGGGTCTTGATGGTGGAGTCGGCACCATGATAGGGACGGCTCGAAAGGGTTCCTGCTTGGTTGCAGAGACGCCCAGCCCAGAAAAAGCCGACATCAGCCCCAGCATCGAAACTGTGCGCCATTTCATGGCCGAAAGTTATGCGCTGTGAAATCGCCCGGTGCAACCGGCTTTGCTTTTATGGTCCGGTCGCTAGCCTGCTACTACCGTCAAGCTGTTTTCGCCCAACCGCGCAAAACTTCGGCGACGCTCCAGGCTTGGGCGATGCAACCGCCGGCCATGTGCGGCTCGCGCGCATCAAAAACTTCGCTGATCGTCCCGATGCCGTTGTCGCTTAGGTGCACGGGAAAGACTTCAAGAAATTTCCGCGCGGCGGCGCGATCGTGCGGATGAATTTTCAACCACGCATCAATGAATGGTCCGATTAACCAGGCCCAAACTGTGCCTTGATGATAGGCACCGTCGCGGGAACGCAGATCTCCGCCGTAAATCGGTTTGTAGTTTGGATCGTCTGGCGAAAGCGTGCGCAGACCGACCGGCGTGAGCAATTTTTTCTCCGCAACTTCGAGAACCGATTTCCAATGTTTTGCGTCGAGAACCGGATGATCGAGTGAGATGGCGAACAATTGATTTGGCCGGCAGGACGAATCTTTTGCACTGCCGCCATCAACGTCGACAACGTCGTAAAGGTAACCGCCCTCCGCGAACCAAAAGCGGTTGTTGAATGAAACGCGCGCACGGTCGGCATGTTCCTGGTAAAGCTGCGCGGAAGTTTCGTCACCGCTTTGGCGTAACCAACCGGCGAGCAGGCAAAGCGCGTTGTGCCAAAGCGCGTTGATCTCGACTGCTTTTCCGCGGCGCGGGGTGACCACCCAATCCCCCATCTTCGCATCCATCCAGGTGAGCTGATATCCTTCCTGTCCTTGCGCAAGCAAGCCGTCGGTTGGGTCGACATGAATATTAAATTTCGTGCCGCGCAAATGATGCTCGGCGATGTCGACCAAAATTGGCAAAAGGAGTTGCCGCGTGTTGCGGTCGTTAGTGCGTTCCAGGTAACGGCTGAGCGCGTGAAAAAACCACAGGGTCGCGTCCGCAGTGTGATACATTCCTTGCTTCGCGCGGTCGGGAAACATATTTGGAATCAAACCGTCGCGGACATAGTGCGCGAACGTGCGCAGGATGTAACCGGCTTCGAGAAAGCGCCCGGTGATAAGCGTTAAACCTTCGAGACTGATCATGGTGTCGCGTCCCCAATCGGTGAACCAGTGATAGCCGGCAATCATCGTGCGGACCTCGTCGCCGGCGGCATGAGCGCGCGCCGCTTCCTCAAACCGGCCCGCAGGTGTGATGACGAATTGGTCAGCCGCAAAAACCAGTTCCGCTGGAAAACCTTGGCGCACCTTCGGGATCGCGTCGTGGAGAAGGCGGGCGCGCCGCTCACGCTCAGCCGCGAGAACGTCTTCGGGACTCAAGACGCCGATAATGTCCCAAACCTCAGTTGAGCCAACCAACGTCGCCGTGCTTCGTTCGGTAAGATCGACTCGAAAGAATCCCGGGCTCCATAGCTCGCCTTCGTAGGTATAACCTCGCTGCTGTTCGAGGCGGTAAACGACTTGAGGAATTTTCGATGGAGCGATCGTAAAAGCAGATTCGCGGCCATGGAGCTGCATGCGGAGCGGCGGAAGTTTTCGGCGCGCGGAAGCGATTTCGTAACGACCATCGACTGCAGTGAGTTTGTAAGGTGCGCCCAGGTCCGTGTCTACCGGCGATTCATGATGTCGGAAATGAAAAGCGGGACGCAACTCTAGTCGCGGAGGAACTCCTTTTGAGATCACCCGGTAGCTGACATGAACCGTATTCTGCAAATGAGGAAGCAAAACGCGCTTCTCGACCACGACTTCGCGAACGTGATAAGTCCAAACGGGAATCCCGTCCTCGAGCCGGAACTCAGTTAGGTAGTCGGCGCTTTTCAGATCAAGCTGTCCGCCAGCGCGCTCCTCTGCGCCAAGAGAGACTACATCATCATCACTGAAACGGAGAAATTCCGATACGTGGCTCCACATCACAATGCGCCCGAGAGGCGCCGGCAATGCCGCGATGAGCAATCCATGATAACGACGCGTTACCGCCCCGGAAACGGTGCCCGACGCGTAGCCGCCCAGCCCATTCGTAACAAGCCACTCACGATTAAGCAGGAGCTCGCGCGACATTTGCGCACCGTCCCAGGGCATCGCGCGAACGACCGTCGGGTGCAGACTCTCAGCGCGTTTGTTCATCGATAAGGTCGATCCAACGTTGCCGATTATTTTCTGACTTTCGGTTTGCGCCGCGGCGTCGTTTCGCGCATGAGTTTCAGCACAACCGTTGATTCCGCTGGCAAAGTCCAAGGGTCCTGCGTTGGAAATACAACGGCGCCTGGTCCGCCATACCTTTCTGATTCGCTCGACCAAAGCGTTCCCCACTCGAATCCAACCGGCGGCGCAAGCAGCGGCTCCGGCATGGGCTCGAGCAACTGAGCTCCGCCAAGATTCACCAGCAGCAAACGGTGGTCATTCTTTTCCGAAAAATAGCGAAGCACAAAGCTTCTCGGCCCGAGGACAGCGCCATCCACGCCCCCGATTCTTTGTTCACGAAGATGCGAATCTTCGCGACGCAGTTTCATAAGGTCGACATGTAGATCGTAGAGTTGCCTGCTTTTTTCTCGCTCCGAGAAATCTAACTTGCAACGAGTGAAGCTATCCGGGTCGGAGGGTATCGGCAGTTGCTTCTGAGTTTCCAGGCCTGCAAGTGACGGGAACTGCGAGAGAAAATCGAAGCGCCCTTTGCGAACTGCTTCCCGAAGCTTGTCGTCGCCCACGTCGCTAAAATAAAGGAACGGTTTCGATGTTCCGAATTCCTGGCCTTGAAAAAGGAGCGGCGTCCAGGGCCCGAGCAGCAGAAGCGCGGTCATGGCGCGATATCGTCCGGGTGAAGTTTCAAAGCGCACTCGCCGACCGGCGAGCGTGTTCGAAACTTGATCGTGGTTTTCGATAAACGCGACGAACGCTTCCGGAGGCGCACCCAGAGCCAGTGTTCCGCGAGGTGCTCCTTGCCAGGAATACGGCTGTCCTTGAAAAAGGTAACCGTATTTCGCAGCGGAAATAAATTCCTGCGATGCCCCAAAATAGTCCGTGCAATAGGCTTCGCGCCGGCCGGTGAGCGCGACAAACGCGCTGTGATGAAAATCGTCATTCCATAAACCGTCGAGATCGTCGCCCCCTTCGCTCCGCGGTCGAATCAATTTCACATCCTGCCGTTCATTCTCCGCAACCAGAATAATGGAACGTCTAGCTGCGGCACTACGGGCAGCTCGGCCCACGGCCCCGAGGATGTGTTCGCCCGATTTGTCGAAGATGCTTTCCGTTGCATCGAGGCGAAATCCATCGAAGTGAAATTCCTCGATCCAGTAGCGCGCGTTGGTGATGAAGAATTCGCGCACAGGTCCCGAATTAGGGCCATCAAAATTAATACACTCGCCCCAGTCGGTCTCGCGTTCAGTGTTGAAATAATCGTCTGAGTAAACGCCGAGATAATTCCCGTCCGGGCCAAAATGATTGTAAACGACATCCAAAATCACAGCCAAACCCACCGCGTGCGCGCGGTTGACGAAATTGCGCAAATCATCCGGAGTTCCGTACAGGCGTGTCGGGGCAAAGAGGTCGACACCATCGTAGCCCCATCCGAACTTTCCAGAAAAATCCGCAATCGGCATCACCTCGATAACGCTGATGCCGATGCGTTTCAATTCGGCCAATTGCTCGGCCGCGGAACGCCAAGTGCCTTCTGGAGTGAATGTGCCAATGTGCAGCTCGTAAATGATCTGCCCCTTCAATTTGCACCCGCGCCATCGCGAGTCAGTCCATCGAAACTTCAACGGATCGACGACACACGAAGACTCATGCGGTCCACCCGGTTGAAAGCGTGACGCCGGGTCGGGATGAAAATGTTCATTCTCATCTACCCGGAAACGGTAGAGGGCGCCCGCACCGGCTTCCACCGAACCGGAGAAATATCCGCTGGGTTCAGGCGACAACTGATGAAATGTGCGCTTCGCGTTTTTGTCGGCGCTGGCTTCCAGAACAAGGTCAACCTGCTGCGCCTTGGGCGCCCACACCCGGAAATGCGTTTCATTTGGCCCAACCAATTCTGCGCCGATTGGGTAACGACGCTTTTGGTTTAAGGTCACGCATTTGTTTCGCTCCCTGCCCACGCGCTGATTGTGCACCAAGTGATTTCGCGCCTCCGGCATTGATCGACAACTGAAAATAAGCGGGCCCGCCGCGGCGCGTTAAATCAGTGGGCAGTTTCGCCTCTGCTCTTGATTCCGCCAGAGGACTTGTTCAAATCGCATAATGAATGAGGCCGCTCCGAAGATCGAAATCTTCAAGCCGTTTGGCGAAGCATTCGAACTAATGCAGAAGACTCTTTTTCAACCGTTCGATTTCAAGAAATGGTGCGTGATTGGTTTTGCCGCGTTTCTGGCCGGTCATTTTGGTGGGGGATTCAATTTCCCATCACCATTTGGAAACTTTCGCGCAACACCCAGTCAACAGAACTTGCCTCATTTTCCCGTCGAACAGTGGAGACCCTGGCTGCCGCTGATCATCTTCGGCTTCTGCGTCTTTGTTCTGTTTTTTATCGTTGTTGTGACCTGGCTCAAGGCACGCGGCAATTTTATCTTCACTGACTGCATCGTCCGAAATCGCGGGGCGATCGCAGAACCATGGCGTGAGTATCGCAAGGAAGGAAACAGCTATTTCAAATTTCAGCTGGCGATCATCTTCGCGTCGATTGCTGTCTTTGCCGGGGTAGCCCTGACTCTCGTTTTGTCGCGCTGGCTTATCACTGGGTCTCGCCATTCCAATATGGCGCTGGTTATTTCCATGGTCTTTCTGTTTGTTCTTTGGATCGCATTGGCCATTTTCGTTAACATCGTTATGTACTTCATGGCGCCGATTATGTATCGGCAAAGATGCCTGGCAACGGATGCATTTCGTGAAGTCTTGCGATTACTCGCGACGAATCCGACTTCTTTTGTTTTGTTTTGCCTTTTCGCAATTGTGCTCCTGCTCGCTATGATGGTCACCGCAGGGATAGTCAGTTGCGTCACCTGTTGCGTAGCGGCTCTTCCGTATGTCGGCACAGTGATTTTGCTGCCGGTTTACGTTTGTGTGCGGGCATTTGGACTGCTGTTTCTGCGGCAGTTCGGTCCCGACTACGACGTTTGGGCGACATTGCCGCCGCCCGGACCTCCGCCGATTTCACTCCAGTCCCCGGGGTAGGTCGACGATCACACTTCGGTCATTTCCCAAAACTTTTGAAAGGCGCTTGGCCAGGTGCGATTCACCACACTTTCACGCGCACGTTCGCCCATGCGCTGGCGCAGTGCTGGATCGCAAACAAGTGTGCGAATGGCCTGCGTGAAATCCTTAACGTCGTGGGATTTGGTGACCAGACCGTTGGCCTTGTCTTCGACTAATTCTTTCGGCCCGCCCGAATCGGAAACGACAACCGGAACGCCGGAAGCTTGTGCTTCAATGATCACATTTCCAAAGGTGTCGGTGGTACTTGGGAAAACGAAAATGTCGGCGGAAGCATAGGCCGCCGCGAGTTGTTCCCCCCGAAGATACCCGGTAAAACAGGCTTCCGGCAGATTTTCAGAGAGCGTCTGCGAATAGGGGCCGTCGCCAACAAGATAAAGTTGGACGGGTAACTTTTCCTCGCGCAGTTGCCGGTACGCATTCGCCAGAACATCAAGATCTTTCTCGCGGGAAACGCGGCCGACATAGAGTAAGCGCACCCCTCCGTCACGTGTGCCGAACTTTTCAAAGAAGGTGGGGTCGCGGAGGGCTGGGCGAAAAAATTCAGTGTCGAGGCCGCGCGGGAAGATTTTCAATTTACCAGGGTCAAGGCCGCGTTTGATCCAGCTTTGGCGATATTGCTCCGAGTTAACGAAGACGGTGTCGAGTTGGCCGTAAAACCAGTGCATGTAATTCCAGGCGACGCTTTCGAGAAAGCTATCCTCGGTCAGAATCCGGATGTATTGCGGGAAGTCGGTATGATAGATGCCGCTGGTTTGAAGATTGAGCATCTTTGCCGCAAGCAACCCGGTTAATCCAATCGGCCCGGGTGTGCTGATGATAATCTCGCTAAATCTCTCCCGCTGGACGTAATCAAGCATTTGCAGGATGGGGGGGAAGCTGAGTTTTTGCAATTCGTATTCGGGTAGCTCGAACTCACCAATCGGCCGGAAATTCTTGATCGGAATATCGTCGATGTTCAGGCTGCTCCGCGAAGTGACGACGACCAGCTCCTTGCCGACGTCAACTGCCGCCAGCGCCATTTTGCGAATGGTGGTGGCCACACCATTCACGTCTTCAAGTGTGTCCGTGAACCAGGCGCGCTTCCGGTTTTGCAAAACGGCTGGAACTTGACCAGTGAACTGCCGGAAAATTTCACGCAGCCATTTGCGGGACGGCGCCTGACTGTGAAAACCGTAAATGTACGGTGACAAAACAAAAAGGATCGGCGCGATGGCGCTCAGGGCTTGCATGCTCTCGATGATGTCTCCGCGGGTGCGCTGTCGGACGAATCTTTGGAAAAAACGATAGACCAGCTGCTCCGCGACCATATTGGCCATGAGAAAGGTGCGGCGCTCCGGTTCGGCAACCGACTCCAGTTCGGCAGCCAGCTTCATCTTCACTTCGGGCTGCGCGAAATAGCCGGACATCTCTTTCCAGAGCGATGTGTTCGCCTGTTTGACCAGGTCAAAAATTTTTCCCGACGTCACCCCGTGTGCCACAAAACTCAGCTTTTCAGCAAGGGTGAACTCGGTCGGGTCGCGTCCTTCCATAAAACGCGAAAACATTTGCTCGAGGAGCGCAGCGCTCGGCCCGAGTTTTTCATGAAAGCGATCCTGAATAAAACACGAGACGGTATTGTAAAAGCCATGCGAGAGGGCGAGGGGAGTTCCGCCCTCGCCGCAGGCACGGCAGTTTCCATCGCGCACAAAGCTTAGAAACTCCCTAGCGGAGCTGGCCGGCGGCGTTTCCGTGCAGGCGGAAGCGATGAATTGACCACCGTGATCATCCGAACCGCCAACAAAAATTTTTTTCCATGGTTCGATGTGAGTGGGCGCAAGTTTATGCTTCCTGGCTAATTTTTCGATCTGGTTCGGCGTAAGCGAGCCGAAGAGTTCTTGCGCGAGCTCGCTTAGGAGCGCATCTCGCAGGCCGTTGATTCCTTCGAAATGCTTGAACAGCAAAATAAGCCGCTCAAGATGTGCTGGTTCCAATTTACCATTGATACTGTAAAGGGGATGCGCAACTGCGTGGGCGATTTGGCCGGCTTGGAGATACCGTTGCAGGATAAAAATGTTCTCACGAGCAATCATGATGTCGGCATGCTGCGCTTCACTGATGCCCCAGACTAAAATATGGACTTTACATGGATCCTGCGGGAAATAAGTCGTAACCTGCTCACTAATAAACGTATTTGGTAAGTCCACTATCTCCAGACAACCCGCAATTGTGTCGTGATCTGTGACCGTTACGTAATCCATTCCACGCCCGATCAGTTGCCGGTGTAACTCGCGCGGGTCAGAGGAGCTGTCCGGAAAATCAAACCGGCGGAAAAACCATTCCTCGGAACGGTCGCTGAACCGTGAGTGAATATGCAGATCGCACTTGCTCATTGCCTAACCGGCGGTGGTCCGCACCCGTCGCTCCGCAATCCAATCTCGATAGGTCGTCGATGTCCGCGGCTCTCGCATCCTATCTAAGGAATCGAGAATCTGTCCCCAGATGCGTGGGTAAAGAAAATCCACTGGATGAATGCTTACCCGGAAAAGAGGCTTTTCTTTCAGCAAACGAAAAAGCGCGCCGTTCAACGCCAGACTAACCCCACGTCGCCAACTGTTGTCCACGCTGTAAACAACCGATCGCGCCGCGAAATTGGATTGTGTGCGCAGATCACGGACCGTTCGCAACCGCGTTGTGTATTCCAGGTCGGCATCGCGAGCAGCACGTTCTCCGTCTTCGCTCAACAACCAAGCCGGTGCGATGAACCCTCGCGGCGTCAGGCCGGCTTCGCGGAATTGATCTCGCGCTTTGAGGATGCGACGCAACGCTTCGTCATAATCAAGATCGTAAAATTCACCTTCGAAGCGCGTGTAAAAGCGCGTGATGAATTTATCTCGCAATGTCTCGTTCGCCCGCGCTGCTCGCTCGTGGAAATAGCCGTGAATGACCATCTCGTGCCCGGCCACCTCCAAGTTCCGCAGCCAGGAGACAAATGATCGATCCTGCGCGAACAGTCCCTGGTGATGGTAATCTGGAACGACGAGAATCGAACAAGACCGCACCCCTTTGCGCGCCACTTCCGAAAGAATCTTTTCAACTGTCGCGCGGGTCGAAGGCGCAACATCATGAATCGACACGATCAGTGCCTCCTGCTCGGCGCCGGCCGCGGCGATAACCGGAAGAAACTCTGTGGCCGCAATAGTGGTCATGCTGCCAAATTTTCGACGGCAGCCATCGAAGAACAAGAGCAAATTAAACAGGAGTATCGTGCAAGACACGTTGGAGTGCACAGAAATGTCTGCGCTTTACGACGACGTAAGGTGCCAGTCGGAACAAAGTCGCGACGTGTCGCCGCACTCCAAGGGCGATGGCTCTCAGACGCCTATGCTCACAATGATTTCAAATTCTTTGGAGCTGAGTGGCATGACCGATAGACGTGATTGGCGCACGAGTGGGATTTTCTTCAATGAAGGTTCCCTTTTGATTTCATGCAGTGACACAGGGCGTTTTAACGCGCGCATCGGTGTCAGATCGACTGTGCTCCAGTCTTCGTTCCCCGCTGTCGGATCGTGATACGCGGGTCGCACAACTTTCGCGATCCCTACCACTGACTTCTCGGCGCCGCTGTGATAGAAAAGGAGCTCGTCGCCTTTCCGCATCCGGCGCAGACTGTTTCGCGCGGCGTAGTTCCGCACTCCAGTCCAGCTCGTTCTACGTTCGGAAACGAAATCGGACCACGAGTAGGAGGAGGGTTCCTGTTTGACGAGCCAGAAACTTTTCATCCGCCCATTTTAAGCAAAGACCTGCGGTTTCCAAACAGCTGTCTATCTGCCGCGACCTGGGCGCGGAAGCACTCTGGGGAGCGCACGCGCCTCGCGTGTCCATTGCCGGCGCCCTCGCCGCAATGCCGGCGGGCCCGCCCGAAAAGTTCGCGACGACGAGGGCGCCATCGCCAACACGCGGGGCGCGTGCGCTACCCAGCAAGCATTACCTTCCTTGATTCGACAACGTCGCGCGATTACGACAAGATCGAGATGATGCCGCGACTACCGTTCATCACCTTTGAAGGATCGGAAGGCTGTGGGAAATCAACACAGGTGGGGCGGCTCGCTGCGCGGTTGGAAAGGCTTTCGGTTCCATTTCTTTTGACGCGCGAGCCCGGCGGCACATCGATCGGCGAATCGATTCGCGAGCTTTTACAGTTCGCTCCGCAGAGTGCTCGCATGTCGGCGGAGACCGAGCTGCTTCTTTTTGAAGCGAGCCGCGGCCAGCTGGTGCGCGAAGTGATCAAACCGGCGCTGGAGCGTGGTCTGTGCGTGATCTCGGATCGTTTTTTTGATTCCACAACCGTTTACCAAGGGGCGGCGCGAAAATTGGATCGCCAGATCGTTGAACAACTCAATGCGTTTGTGGCGGGCGGTTGTATTCCCGACATCAGTTTTGTGCTGGATCTCGATCTGGAAACGGCGCGATCGCGCATGCAATCTCCACGCCGACCGGACCGCATGGAGCAGCAATCGCCCGACTTTTACGAGCGGGTTCGCGACGGTTATCGCGATTTGGCCAAGCGCGAACCACACCGGATCGTTATGATCGACGGTTCGCGCGACGCGGACAAGATCGATAATGAGACTTGGGAAATCCTTTCCTCGCGTTTTCCCGCATTGATCGCGCAGGGAAATCGAGAATCGAAAATCGAGAATCGAAAATCGTAAGATGGCGTTCTCACGCACAGCCGCGCTTGGTTATTTGCGCCGCGCGCATGAACAAAAGCGATTGGCCCACGCCTATTTGATTTCAGGCCCGCCAGGAAGCGGCAAGCGTGAGGTTGCAGCGGAACTGGCGAGTCTCGTAAACGGAACAGATCCAGCCGAAATTTTCTCTGCGAGGGCGTGTGAAATTTTTTTAGCCGGGCCGGAATCGAAATCTCGTCGCATCGTCATCGAGCAGATTCGTGAGTTGGAACATGCCTTGCAAATGCAGATATCGAATGGCCGGCGCAAAGTCGCAATTATTACTGAGGCCGATCGGTTGCAACCCCAGGCGGCGAACGCATTTTTGAAGACGCTGGAAGAACCGCCAAGGAACTCACTTTTACTTCTGCTCAGCGCCTTGCCAGAGGCGCTGCCGGATACAATTCTCTCCCGCTGCATTTCCATTCCTCTGGCGACCAGTAGCGGGGGAGAAACCCCGACCCAGGAGCGTGAGATTCTGGAATTGCTTGGCGAGATCGCGGTGGAAAAAACATGGGGCGTGCAGACCGCCTACCGGGTCGCTCGGGGTTTTCAGAACTTACTCAGCGAAATCCGGGAGGAAATCCGAACGCAAAACGCGGAAACCCTCAACCAAGAGGAATTACGTTACCGGAATTCCACTGATGGAGCATGGCTTGATGAGCGTGCCGAATATTACAAGGCGCTGACCGAAAGCTCGTACATCCAGCGTCGCAGCGAGCTTATTGAGATCGTGTTCGGGTGGTGGTCGGATGTGCTGAGAGCATCCAGCAGTGTTGATCACCGGGATTTTCCTTCGGCAAAAGAGGAAACTGCCGCGGTAGCCGGGCGCTTTATCACTGCAGATGTGTTGCGTCGCATTCGCCGCCTGGAAGAACTGCGCGATCACCTCGGTCGGAACATTCAGGAAACGCTCGCGATCGAAACTGCCTTTCTGGAAATTTTCGGACGTTAAGGTGGAACGCGTTGTCCCCTGGCAAGCCGTAGCCTTGCGCGAAGGCTGCTCAACGCGTTGCTAAAATGATGCGGCGTTGGCGCCTAATTTTGAACGCGCGTGATTTCTGCAGGCGACTATCTTGCGCCTTCGGCGATTGGTTAGCATCGTCTTCAGGAGAAGCCGATCCACCTTGAGCCTGTTTATTCCGCAATATGCCCACGAAACGGACGCTTAATATTGGCCTGATCGGCTACAATTTCATGGGCAAAGCGCACTCGAATGCGTGGCGGCAGGTTTCGCATTTCTTTGATCTATCTGCCGAACTGGAGTTGAAAACGATCTGTGGTCGTACTCGCGGCGCGGTAAAGGAGGCGGCTACCAAATTTGGCTTGAAGGAGTTTGTCACCGATTGGCACCGCGTGATCACGGACCCGCAGATCGACATTGTCGATATCTGCACGCCTAACGATTCGCACTGCGAGATCGCAATCGCAGCGGCGCGAGAGGGGAAAGCCATTTTGTGTGAAAAGCCGCTTGCCCGAAGTGTCGATGAAGCAAAGCGAATGGTCCGGGCAGTGAAAAAGGCGCGTGTAGTCAACATGGTTTGCCACAATTATCGCCGTGTCCCGGCAATCGCGCTGGCAAAACAAATAATCGAGCGGGGCCAGCTGGGCGACCGCATTTTTCATTTTCGCGCGCGCTACGCTCAGGACTGGATTGTCGATCCAGAATTTCCAATCGTCTGGCGCTTGCAATCCGAGAGAGCCGGGTCAGGTGCGCTCGGCGACATTTTCTCGCACATTGTCGATCTTGGACGTTATCTGGTCGGCGAATTCAAAGAAGTGGGTGCAGCCATGGAAACCTTCGTCAGGCGACGCCCGCAAAGTAGGGACGCCGCGCTGCGGCGTCAGGACGGTGCAGCGCGCCGCCCCTACCAACGCGTTGATGTCGATGACGCAGTCACAGTGATTGGCCGTTTCAAAAACGGTGCAATCGCCAGCCTGGAGGCGACGCGCTTCGCCCCCGGCCGTAAAAATTCGATTACGCTTGAGATCAACGGAAACGATGGCTCGCTATTTTTTGATCTCGAAGAAATGAATCGCTTGAAATTATTTAGCCGGCACGACCGAAAGCCCGAGCAGGGTTTCCGCGACATCATTGTTACCGAACCGATTCACCCGTTCATTAGGAATTGGTGGCCGCCCGGTCACATCATTGGCTACGAGCACACCTTCACTCACACCATCGCCGATTTCGTAAAAGCCGTGGTCGCGCGCACAAAGGTCCAACCGAGCTTCGAAGATGGCTTGCAAACTCAGCGTGTGCTCGAGGCAATCAAGAAAAGCGTCAGGACGAAACGAATGGAAAACGTTCCAGCAAGATAGCGGTGCTTTTAGAATTCGAACGTCACACAAATTCAAATTGCCGCGTGTTAGTCGCCTCTCCCCTTGGACAAGGGGAGAGGACTAAGGCGAGGGGTCGGGAGCCCCGGCAGGTTGCCAGTTGCCTTGAATAAATCCTCATCCTCACCCTCACCTTTGTGAAAGGAGAGGCGACCATACACTTGCCCGTGAACGGCCGTGATCCCGCTTGACGCCTTGAGAGGTGCCTTCCTACGATCTGCGGTTTAATGGCGATGTTGCGCAAACGAGCCGGCAAATCGGAGGCGAGCGCGCGAAATATTCCACGTAAAAATTGGGAATTTTGCCTTCGGCCGCGGGAAGCTCTCCGGATCCTGATTGGGGCCGACTCTACCTAAATCCTTCTGCTCCAGGCGAAAAAGCACCGCGTAACCTGCCGGTGCTCACCCTCATAGATTTCGTCGCCGGAGTCCGGCACGTTGGCCCGGAAAATGGTGCACTCGTTTGCAGGCCGCCAAGGACGCTCGCGCGCCTGGCAGTCCACCCAAAGCAACACTTAGCTTCGAAATGGAAACCCTCCGGATCCTTCTGGCAGACGATCACGAGATCGTAAGACATGGAACGCGAACGCTTTTGGCTTCGGTCCCCGGGTGGAAGGTCGTTGGTGAAACCGATAACGGCCGCGACGCTGTCGCGCTCAGTGAAAAGTTGAAACCGGACATTGTGATTTTGGACCTTGGCATGCCCGAACTGAATGGTTTGGATGCAACGCGGCAGATTAAGAAAAACTCACCCGAAACGGAAGTCCTCATTTTTACAGGACAGGCAACGGAAGAGTTCATTCACAACGTCTTTGCCTCGGGAGCGCGCAGCTACATCCTAAAGAATGATGCCACGGATCAGTTGATTGACGCGGTCAAGGCGCTGGCAGAACATAGAACCTTCTTTACGTCCCACGTCTCCCAAGTCATTTTTTCACGCTACTTTCAGGGAGAGCGGAGTGGAGACGATACCTCAGAAAAGAGTGGCATTTCCGGTCGTGAGCGTGAAATCGTGCAACTTCTTGCCGAGGGGAAGAGCAACAAGGAAGTGGCGGATATCTTGGGAATCAGTGTTAAAACCGCCGAGACACATCGCGCCGCGATCATGCGCAAGCTTGGCTTAAAGTCTTTCAGCGACATGGTCCGCTACGCTGTCAGGAACAAGATAGTTGAACCTTAGACGGTGTAGCGGCAGCGTGTCGCCAATACCGACAAGGGCAGCCGACGCGGCTGCCTCTGCGTCTATGGCGGTCTAGCGAAGATCTTCTACGTAACTGGCGATCCGGTAATCAACAGCCTGACCCTGAGTTTGGAGGGCGCGGTCGAAATGCACGCTAGTGTTGCCGTTGCCGGAGAATGTCTTGCAAACAACGGCACCGGTTAGGTCCGGGTTTCCGTTCATGTGGAAATCCGCGCTTGGTGCATAGAAGGTCGCTGCCAGATTCCCCGGCGGAGCAATATCAATCGATTGCGGAGTCAACGGATCGGCCGGGCTGATCCCGTAAAATTGAAGATTACCGGCGACTCCGCTTTCGTTAACAATGTCGCCGGCTTTGAGACTGATGTTGCCGTCAAAGAAAATGTCCGCATGCACACCGGGCTTTAGGTCGATGTTGCCGGTAATGTCACTCGTCACGTGAATGGCAACATAGGTTAGAGCGCTCCCCACTGGGTCGATGGTCAATTTACCGCTAAAGGAAGAAACCAAGTAGAAATTGGGACCCTTGGCGCTGCCGGGGACAAGAGGCGTGAGCGTAACATTGCCGATGACGGCTGTGAGATTTGGCAAGGGAATCGGCAGATTTGGCGGCATGACATAGGGCGTAACCGTGAAGGGAACACTATTGTCAATCGTGCCGTGAATATTGGAACTCGGCTTGACGTTGCCGCCGTTCGTTGAAACGTCTCCCCAAATAGCGCCGCCTAAGTTAAAGTTGGCGCTGTCCACTGCGACTCCGCCACTGTGCGAATCGACATAATGCGGGTCGGTCGGGTTATCGGCGCAAAAATAGTATGGTCCGTTGTTGGAGTTATAGCTGTCGACCATCCCTGCTGAGCCCGGACCGTCGAACGCACCCAAAGCCTTTATTGCCGCCTCGAATGGGGTTACCGGTGCGGCAATCAACTCGATTCGGCGTGTTAGTTGCGGCTGTCCCACGGGGATCAGTGCCTTACCCACGCCGTCCCCCTTGGGACCGTAGGTGGCAATGAAGTGGTCGTAATTGAAATCAATTTTACGAAGCAGACTGTCGCCCCGTGTGCCCACACCCATGCGATCATCCATGGTGACGCGCCTCACCCCTAACACCGGGGCCGTACCCTTGGCGCGGATTCGATACCAGGGGTTGCCATTGGAGTCGTAAGCAAAAAGATCAACCGTGCTGCTGGTGGTCAGGTTATCACGGCCGAAGGTGACGGACGCATTGCTGTAAACGCCGCCAGAATTATTCCATCCGCTGAACGAATGCGTGGGATCGAGAATCGTCTTGCGCACTTCGCCATAGGCAATATCGCCGCCGGCTTCTGCCGCGTAGAGCGATTCTTTCCAACCACGCACCTGACTGGACGTCGCGTTGTATCGCGTCACAGAATTAAAGAGAACGGTCGCCCCTGATAAGGATACGACGGCAATCGTGCAAAGCACATAAGGCAGCACATTGCCGTCTTGAGATTTTTGATGAGACTTTCGCACGCCCAGCCTTGCCGATTAACCTCGGCGCTTGTTACGCAAATAAGCTGTCTCGTAGATGCTTGTTCCAGTTCGCTCGGCAACACTACCCGCCGAGGTAAATATCGGCATGAAGGTGACAGAGGTATTAGCATATTCCGTGTTCGCCAGCTGCACGTCCGTTGTCTGCGGAACTAACTGGTCCGTGCTGGAAGCGATTGTTGTGACGACGCCGTTCTCGGTCCGTAGGATCGAACTGTGGTTTACGGAATAGACAACCGAGCTCGTGGTCGATCCATAGTTTATCTGATATCCGCTCGACGTGTACGCGATAGTAGGCGTGCGCGGGGAACCGACCAGTGAAGGATTGGCGATTGCTTCAGGATCGCCAGACTGAATGATGTAATTAGGAACCGTTACTGTAACTGTTTGCAAGTCCACCGATGTCGTGACGATAAGTCCCCGTTTCACATCGCGATTGAGGTAGTCAACGATACGGATCTGCTGCATATGGGTGGTGAAATAATTATCGACCGCATTAAGGCTCTTTTGCAGGGCGACGCTGGAAGTCACCGCAGCAGCCACAACAATGGAACCCAGGCTTGTGCTGATGAGCGCTTCGCCAAGGGTGAAGCCGGCATTTCGGGAGGAGAACTTTAGTTTCATTTTTTTGACCCGTTTGAGATCATGGTAATGGCTTCTTCGGAGCGAGGACGCCCGCCAAACGCCATGCTCCAAGAGGTCGTAACATCCACCTGCACCAGCGTGCTCCCAAGATCGGTGGCAACGGAATCCTTCGTGACCGTCCCATCCGGTTTTCGCGTGAACTGAGTCACGCCGTTCGGGGTCGGGTATGCGCTAATCTTGACTACCTCAGTCGCGCGGTTGCAAAAGTCCGATGCATTCGCGGGTGCGGCGAGAAGGCTTTGAACCGATGAAACATTTGTGAGGTCGATGAAGTTTAGGTTACGCAACGATTCGCACCGGTCGTGAACGCTATCCAGTGCCGCCATCGACTGCTTGGCGGCATTGATAAGGCGAAGGCAAACCGAATTGACCTCAAAAATGCAGGGGTAGAAAGAGCCCAGAAGAAGGACGGCCACCAGAACTTCTGGCAGAGTCATGCCCGATTGCGGCAGGGTTTTTGAGGTTTTCACGTCACCCTAATTAGCTGCCGATGTGCCCGCGTCAAAGGGGGCAACTATGTAATCAGGGATGGGAAAACTATGTAGCAATCCGACGAAGTGCCGACCGACAGCTGCGCCACGAAAGGCCGCCGCTTTCCATATGGATCCAGAGGCACGCCGTAACGTTTGCGAAGGCGATGTCGAAGGCGGCTGCGTGCCGTTTCTTCTCATCGGCAAGCAAGGCCCTTACCTTCCAATTAGAGATTGCCAGAACCCCCGGGACGCAGCGTCAATCTGGTTCCACTCTTCCGGAGTTAACTTGAGGTTCGCGGCCCCTACGTTTTCTTCCAGGTGAGCGATATTTGCCGTGCCAGGAATAGGGAGCATGACCGAAGATCGCTCCAGAAGCCAGGCCAGCGCAATTTGAACAACACTCGCGGTGTGAGCCTTGGCCGCCGCTTGCACCGCAGCGCCGGCCTTGAGCCCTCTATCTCTGCCAATTGGAAACCATGGCATAAAACCAAGGCCCTCGTTCTCGCAATATTTTAAGCTATTTTCCCATTTCCGGTCGGCAACGTTGTACCGGTTTTGCACGCTCACGATCGGAAGAATCTTCCGCGCCTGCTCGATCTGTTCCGGTGTCACTTCCGATAATCCGATATGCCGGATCTTCCCGGCCTGCTGCATTTCCTTGAGCGCGCCGAGCGATTCCCCCATCGGCACTTTCGGATCTATTCGATGCAGTTGATACAAATCAATCCGCTCAAGCTGTAGCCGTTTTAGACTCTTATCGACACATCCTTTTAAATATTCCGGTCGACCATTTGGGACCCACGAGCCGGGTCCTGGCCGGGTCAGACCGCCCTTTGTCGCGATAACGAGTCCAGCGGGATACGGATGGAGTGCTTCGGCAATGAGCAGTTCGCTCGTTTCCGGCCCGTACGCGTCGGCTGTGTCGATCAAATTCACGCCAAGCTCAACCGCGCGCTTCAGGACTTTGAGCGCGTTGTCCCGGTCAGGCGGCCAACCCCAAACGCCCTCGCCGGTGATACGCATCGCGCCAAAACCAAGCCGATTGACCTGAAGATCGCCGCCCAACTTCCAAACGGAATTCGTGGCCAGACCCGGTGAGGTCGCTCCGAAAATCGCGTCGGATCCTCCCACCAAAAGTGTCGCTCCACTTGCCAGACTCATTTCAACAAATCTTCGGCGGGTAACACCATTTTCCACCGGATTTTGATTCGCCTGCGAAGCGTTAGCATTCATCTCGCGAAGCGTATGTCCACGCGCATCACTGTCAACACAAGCGCCGGGGCACGGCCTGTCCCTTTTGAATTTGCTGGCTGAGTGATGGTTGAGCGACATGCTCCCCAAGCGGAGCGGCTTCACGCGAGAAACTGCCTTGAGGTTGTTCCATCGACAGCCAGCTCGCGGTGCTGACTTGTCTACGTGTCCAGCGCCACCACGACCCCTTGCTTTTACCCAAAAAAAACCTTTTCTTGTCAGGCATAAATAGCTCGTTTTTATGGTAATTATGGCATGCGAGCGGCTCTTTTTTACAATATGCCGCCCTGTTGCCTCGGTGTACGCCGGTCAAGCTATGCCCACTACGGACGGCTATTGTGTGCTCTGGCTTTCGCTGTTCTAGCGCGTGGCGCCGATGCCCAAACTTGGAACGGCGGCGGCACTGACAACAACTGGAGCACCGGCAGCAATTGGACCGGTGCCGCCGCGCCGGCGAACAACGGTACTGCCACTGTGGCCTTTGGCGGTAGCACGAGACTGACTCCGGACATGGACACGAACTGGAGTATTCTTTCGCTTACGTTCAACAGCGGGGCCGGTGCGTTCACGCTGGGCTCGACCGGCGGCTTCACGCTCACAATCGGAATTAACGGAATCACGAATAACAGCACGAGCCTAGAGACGGTTAACAATGCAATTACGCTGGGCGCGGCGCAAACGTGGAGCGCTGCTCTGGGAAATCTCAGCTTCAATGGCAACATCGTTAACGGCGGAAATCTCTTAACCATCAGCGGCAGTTCCAACACGAGCGCGGCCGGAGTTATCAGCGGCCTGGGTGGTCTGACAAAAAGCGGCGCGGGCACACTCACACTCATAGGTGCAAACACTTACTCTGGTGCGACGACGGTCAGCGCGGGAATCTTAAACATTCAGAATGCAACCAGTCTGGGGAGTACGACCGTGGGGACCACGGTAAGCAGCGGTGCGACACTCCAATTGCAGGGCGGCATCACGATTGGCAGCGAAGCGCTGACCATCAGTGGAACCGGAGTAAGCGGACAGAATGGCGCCTTGGTTAACGTCAGCGGAACCAACAGCTATGGTGGTTTACTGACTTTGGCCGCGGCCACAACCATTTCTTCTGATAGTGGCACGCTCAATCTCACTAATACCGGAACAATTACTGGCGCCGGATCTGCGCTCACCCTAACCGGTTCGGGGAGCGGCAGCGTTTCGAGCATTATCGGAACGGCTACGGGGACATTGACAAAATCTGGAATCGGCGCTTGGACGTTGACTGGAGCGAACACGTACACGGGTGCGACGACTATCAGCGGCGGCACGCTTCAGCTTGGTAACGGGGGCACCACTGGATCACTTTCTACGAGCAGCGCAATCACGGACAGCGGGAACTTCACGATCAATCGGAGCAATGCGGTTTCGCAGGGCACCGATTTCAGCGGAGGCGCGATCAGCGGGACCGGCTCCTTCATGCAAGCTGGGAGTGGAACAACGACATTGACTGCGGCTAACACATACACGGGTGCGACGACAATCAGCGCGGGCACGCTCCAACTCGGTAACGGTGGCACCACTGGTTCGCTTTCTACGAGCAGCGCAATCACGGATAACGGGAACTTCACGATCAATCGGAGTAATGCGGTTTCGCAGGGCACCGATTTCAGCGGAAGCGCGATCAGCGGGACGGGCTCGTTCACACAATCTGGCAGCGGCACGACGACCCTCACCGCAGCGAACACCTACAGCGGTGGCACGATATTCAATGGCGGCACTGTTTCCATCTCTTCCGACGCGAACCTGGGCGCTTCTTCCGGCAGCCTTACTTTTAACGGCGGCACACTTATGGCGACGAATAACGTCGTAGGTTCGCGCGCAATTACCATGAGCGGCGCAGGCACATTCAACGTGGGCTTCGGCCTTACACTAGAGGAAAGCGGCGCCGTGAGCGGAAATGGCAACCTTACCGTGACCGGTAACGGAACATTGATCCTCTCCGGCTCCGGTTCCAACGGGACGGGGACAACGTCGGTGACAAACGGTGTGCTCGCGCTGCGAGGAACGGTGTCGCTTGGCAGCGGCAACCTAGCACTTTCAGGCGGACTTCTTGAGCTTGGCAGTGGTGATTTCACGCGTTCGCTGGGTACGGGAGCTGGGCAAGTAAATATGAACAGCGCAGGCGGTGGAGCAGGCTTCGCTGCCTACGGCGCCGACCGAATCGTCAATCTCGGCGGCAGCGGGGCCACTGTCACGTGGGGCTCCGGAAATTTTGTGGCCAACGGGCAGATATTATATCTTGGTACGCCGACCGCCGATCACATGGTCGATTTTCAAAATGCGATTAATCTCAATGGCGCGAGTCGCACGATCGACGTGACAAATGGTACCGGCACCGGGCCGGCTGCGAAGATTTCCAGCGTGATTTCCGGCACGGGCAGCTCCGGCCTTGTTATCAGCGCCGTGGGGTTTGCTCCCTGGAATCCGGGCACCCTCGTTTTGTCCGGTGCAAATACCTATACAGGTGCGACAACCGTTAGCGCTGGGACTTTGAACATTCAGAACGCAACTGCTCTTGGAACGACAGCGAGTGGCACGACAGTTTCCAGCGGTGCGACGTTGCAGTTACAGGGCGGAATCACAGTTGGTGCCGAAGCGTTAACCATCAGCGGAACGGGCGCAAGCGGGCAAAATGGCGCATTAGTTAACGTTAGTGGGACCAACAATTATGGCGGGCTCCTTACACTGGGCGCCGCTTCGACCATTTCTTCCGACAGCGGCACGCTCAATCTCACCAATACCGGAACAATCGTTGGTGGAAATTTTGCGCTAACATTGACCGGCTCAGGCAATGGCACTATTTCTAGTATAATTGGGACTTCTATCGGCTCGGTGACGAAATCAGGAAGCGGCACGTGGACGTTATCCGGAGCGAATACCTACACCGGGACAACAACCGTCAATGGCGGTAATCTCTCAACTGGAACGTTCACAATCACCCCAACCGGGACGGTCACTATTGCCTCCGGGGCGACTTATACTTCGACAGGAACGCTGAACCTCAACCCCTCGACGACCGCTGCGCAGACTTTCATCACCAGCGCTGGAACCTTGAGTTTGCGCAACTCATCTTCCACACTCTCGGCGCCGGATATCTATTATGATCCCACCGGAAACCCAACGCTCGGCACTGGCTACCAAGTTACTATCGCCACTAATATTGACGTCGGTACGGGCACTCGATACATCAACGGCATAAGTCAACGTAATGATTACGAGCGTTATGGTGGTGATCTGGTTTTTTCCGGCAACTTGAGCGGCTCCGCCAATCTCACCTTTACCGGAACACCTAACACCGGAAGTACTCCCGGCACCTACCAGATGGCTTATACGCTGAGCGGAAATAATTCTGGATTCACAGGGGGAATCACTCTAACCGACGGCGCAAATCTCACATTGAATAATGCCAATGCATTAACATCGGCCAATACTGTTACATTCACTCCTAGCTCAGGAGCAGTGGCCGGCCTCTATCTTTATGGACGCAGTGTCACTATAGGTGATCTCTCAGGAACTTCCGCGGGGACGATGAATATCCGCAACGGTTCGCTAGTAACGGATACCAATTCCACGATCAATCCCGGCATCGTGCGATCGAATGCTGTGTTGACCGTGCAGCAAAATACCAACACGACTTTCAACGGCAGCATCAGCGATGGCCTGAACGATCACGGCTCCGGAGACTCGGGGACTTATTACACTCTCGGATTAACCAAGTCGGGAACGGGCACCCTAACATTGGGCGGCACGAATACCTATACTGGTGTGACGACAGTCAACGCCGGAACACTTCAGTTCGCCAAAGAAGTTTCTCTTTACAACAACAGCACGGCAAGTTGGACTGCAACCAATATCGTTGTGGCGTCTGGCGCTACGGCCGCATTCAACGTTGGCGGAACCGGCGAGTTCACTTCTGCTAATATTGACACGCTCAAGGCCTTAGGAACAGCCAGCGGCGGGTTTAAAAGTGGCTCGACTCTTGGGCTCGATACGACTAACGCCAGCGGAGGCAACTTTACGTACGCTTCTACCATCGCTAATCCGAACAGTGGTAACAATGTCCTCGGTCTAACGAAGCTCGGCGCCGGCACGCTCACCTTGACCGGTTCGAATACCTACTCCGGGACGACCACGATTAACAGCGGCACTCTGAAATTAGACAGTGCTGGTTCCACGACGGCGCGCCTGGCAAGCACAAGCGGTATCACGATCAACTCGGGAGGCACGTTGTTACTGGCAAACTCGAGTGGCACAACAAGTATTGATCGCATTAATGACAGCGCGACGGTAACCGTTAACGGTGGGGGGACATTCAACACCGCAGGCCTGAGCGAAGGCACGCGATCAACCAATGGAAGTGCAACCAATGGCGCTGCTGGTATGGGTGCGCTCACCTTGGCGAATACAAGCTCGGGTTCTCATGCGGTTATTGATTTTACAAATGGGAACAGCAGCTCCCTTGTCTTCAGTTCTCTCGCAGGTGCCAGTGGCGCCTTTGTTGATATTAAGAATTGGACGGGCTCGGCCTTCACCGACAACGGAGCTACGACTAACGACCGATTACTCTTCGCCACCGATCCCGGTCTTACCGCAGCGCAGTTGGCGAATTGGCAATTCTTCAATGATTCCGGTACTGCCTTTGGGACCGGCGCTATCGAGATCGCTTATGGAAATCTGTTTGAAATTTGTCCGGTGCCTGAGCCAGGCACTTATGCTGGTGGGATTCTGGCGTTGGGTGCCTTCTGTTGGAATCAGCGACGGCGCTTGTCCGCTGTGTTCCACCCCAACAGCAAGTAACCCCGTCTCAATTACCTGCGTGTAAGATGCAGGCGAGGACGCCTGCCGCCACAGAGCACTGGTTGTGAATTTGCTTTCCTGTGGAGGCAGTTCGTCCCCGGCTGCTCAGTGCGCGCGGCTCGGAAACTGTCGGACTCGCGCGACTCCGATCACGCGCGATCGAGCGAGATTTGTCTCTTAAAACGCATCAATCGGCCCGGCAAATGCTCCTTTTAGTGGCACTGTGGTTTCTCCCCAGAACACCGCAGGACGGATAGACCGTGCCTCGCACCGTAGGGTTTTTAGAGCCGCACCGGGAAATTCGCACTGCCAGAGATGTCTGCTGCGTGCCGCTCTCGGCCTTCTTCTATTCTCTTTTGGGTTATGCCGCGCCTACGCGCAGACTTGGAACGGCCTTAGTCCCCTCGACAGCAAGTGGAGCACGCTACTCAATTGGAGCAGCGTCCTACCGCCCGCGAACAACGGGACAGCCGACGCGCATTTCGCCGGCAGCACGCGAACCAGTCCCGATATGGACGCGAACTGGAACGTTAACTCGGTCACCTTCGATAGCGGTGCGGCAGCATTCACCCTCGGCTCTACTGGTGGCTCCACTCTTACCATCCAAGGTGGCGGCATCGCAAACAACAGCACCAATACCCAGACAATTGGCAATGCAGTCACACTAGGGGCGGCGCAAACGTGGAGTGCAGCCTCCGGTAATCTTATGGTGAGCGGAAACATCGCGAATGGTGGTAATCTTCTGACGATAAGCGGCGGCTCTGACACCGCTGTGACCGGAGTGATCAGCGGTTCGGGTGGTCTAACCAAAAGCGGGAACGGCACCCTCACGCTGTCGGGAGCGAATACCTACTCCGGCGCGACGACAGTCAGTACGGGTACGCTCAAACTGGACAACAGCGGTACGACGACGGCCCGTCTGACGAATACGAGCGGTATTACGGTTAATTCGAGCGGCACGCTGCTCCTGGCGAGTTCGTCGGGCTCAAGTACCAATCGCATCAATGACAATGCGACTGTCACGCTTAATGGTGGTGGGACATTTAAGACCGGAGGCTTGAGCGAAGGAACGCGACCGACCGATGGTTCTTCAAACAACGGTGCAGCCGGCATGGGAGCGTTAACGCTTCAGAACACGAGCTCTTCGTCGCACATAACGATCGATTTCGGGAGCACGACTGCCGGCAGTTCGTTAGTTTTCAGCAGTCTGTCGGGCGGATCGAAAGGCGCCTTTGTTGATATTCTGAACTGGGGCGGCGCGGCCTGGACTGACAATGGGGCGACGACGAATGATCGTTTACTTTTCGCGAGCGATCCTGGATTTAGCGCGTCCGATCTGGCCAACTTTGCCTTCAGCGGTTACGCGACTGGGGCAGTCGAAATTGCCTACGGAAATCTGTTTGAAATTTGCCCGGTGCCTGAGCCAGGCACTTATGTTGCCGGTATCCTGACACTGGGCGGCCTCTTGTGGAATCAGCGGCGGCGATTATTCGTCGTCTTGCGTGGCTACCGCAAGTAATCAGTTTTTCATTACCTGCATATAAGAATGCAGGCGAGGACGCCTGCCACCACAGGGTCACAGTCGTCAATTTGCTTCTCTGTAGAGGCAGGCCGTCCCCGCCTGCTCTGCGCCATAATAACGGAATAGAACTTCTGCGATCACGCGACAAAAAGCAGCCGAGGTGCTCCGGGAACCGTGGGTTCCGCGCTTGCAGAAATTCCCTTCATCGCGTGCAATACACTCTAAATGAGATTCGAGAACCAAGTAGTGGTCGTTACTGGAGCGGGGGGGGGGATTGGGCGTGCTATCGCTTTGCGCCTGGCTAATGAGGGCGCCCGTGTGGCATGCGTCAGCCGTGTGGAAGAGAACGCAAAGCGAACCGCCGGTGAGATAAATACCGGTCGAGCCGATTCCGCGAAAGCGTATGCGGTCGATGTGGCTGATCACGCCGCGGTGCAAAAAATCGGCGCGCAAATTCTAAGCGACTTCGACAAGGTCGACATCCTGGTCAACAACGCAGGCGTGACGCGCGACGCCCTGGCCATGCGGATGTCGATTGAAGACTGGGAGGCGGTCATCAACACGAACCTGCGCGGAGCATTCAGCTTCACTCAGGCAATCCTGCGGGCCATGGTCAAGCAACGCAGCGGCCGCATCATCAACATTAGCTCCGTTATTGGAATAATCGGCAATGCGGGGCAAACCAACTACGCCGCGAGTAAGGCTGGCCTGATCGGCCTTACGAAGTCGCTCGCTCGCGAGCTGGCCAGTCGCAATATCACCGTGAACACTATCGCACCGGGATTTATCACGACCGATATGACAGCAGAGTTATCGCACGAAATTAAGAGCGGTATTCAATCGAAAATACCGCTCGGAAGGACCGGTACTCCTGAAGAAATCGCGAACGCGGTCGCGTTTCTTGCGTCGGCGGAGGCCAGCTATATCACGGGTCAGGTGCTGTGCGTGGATGGGGGGATCGTGATGTGACGGTTTTTCCTGGCACACACTTTGGGAGTGCGGCGACATGTCGCCGCTTTTCTAAAGCGCGGACGTGTCCGCGCAGTCGCAAATCCTGGTATCGCCGTCACGTGCGCAGCATGATAGTAATGCGGCCGTCGGCCAAGAGAACATCGCTGGCTGAGATGCGGCATTCGTAAACCGTGTTGACGGTATCTCCGAATAAGCGGCAGGCGTAAACCTGGAGCGGTGATGAGATGTCATCGAGGCGCGCCGCGTGCAAATGTGCCTCACGCAGTGCGGCCAGGTACCCCGGGGGCGCGATCTCGCCCGCGGACCGCGCGCGCAATCCACCGTGCACTGCGGCGGCCTGCGCACCATATTCGAAGGCATGCAAGGCCGAGAGTCGCCCATTTCGGCGTAATGCGTTGGCCGGATCGCGATGTGTCTCGCTGGTGCAGACAATCGATCGGTCATCCCATTCAATCACTCGATCCAGCAGGCACATTAGACCCGCGTGCGGAATGAGTTTGCGGATTTCCGATTTGCTCACCGGCATATTGCTAACGGTTCCTAAGAATCAAGCCACCTCACTGAACGCATGAGCCGCCTTTACGGGGAGCGCCCGCTTCCAGCGGGCAGCGTTCGACATCCTGTCGAACGAAAGAAGTATTCGGCAGGATGCCGAGCACAGCACGCAGGATGCGTGCGCTCCCCGTCGAGGTGACCCCGTCTGCAGATTTCTTAGTCGAGTCGTTAATCCCAAAACGGATAAAAGTTGAACCAATTGTAAGGCGCAATCCGAACGTAATGCTCCAATCGCTCGACATATCGTTGGGTCCAACGTTGGACCTCTTCCGCCCGGTGATCGCGATCCAAAATTACCTCCTGCGCAAAATGTTCGAATTGAATTTCGTAACGGTTCCCGTTACGATAAAGACCGAAAAAGAGAACGATCGGGCAACGCATAATGGCAGCCAGCAGAACCGGTCCCGCTGGAAACGTAGCAGACTTACCAAAGAATTGGCATCGCGTGATCTTGCCTCCACCCGTAACGCGATCGCCCAGCATCCCGACTAGACAACCCGCGTCCAAGCTTTCCTTGACCCTAAGTAGCGTTTCTGGCCGATCCGGCACGATTACCGTGCTGGCAATTTCCTGATTAAGACTGTCAAGGAAGAGGGTGATTTGTTCGTTGTGTTCAATATCCATCAATACCTTAAGCGGAAAATCGTGGGTCACTCCGAGGCTGCGCAACACTTCGAAACTACCCAAGTGTGATCCTAAAAGGATGCAGCCTTTCCCACTTTCGAGCTGTCGGTGCAAGACTTCCTTGTCATGAAGTGTTACTTCAAAATGGTCGAACTCGCCTCTGAGTAGGTAAACCCGATCCAAAATCGTCGCCGCGAAGCAATGAAAATGACGAAAGACTTGCCACCAGTAGATCGGACGCCCGCGGACGCGTTTTAAGTAGTCATATGACACGCGCCGGGCTGAGTGGGTGCTGATCAGAAAATAAAGAGTAATGGGATAGAGCAGCAGCCTGGCTGCCCATCGGCCGACGTGAACTGCGATCCAGCCAATGAGCCGCAGCGAGGCTGGTGTGCCACGTTCCGGCAAATTTGCCCAGCGCTCCGTGGGCAAGACTTCAGTAGCGGGCGCGTCCGAGCTCATTTTGGGGAGGCATTTTTCTGGCCGGCAATGGCACCAGTGAAAAAGTGTGGATAAAGTTCACGAATTCGATTGACGTCGGGTGCGACTTGGACACGACCAAAACCGGCCCGCATAAATGCCTGTTGCCATTGACTTGCAGTCAGGAAACCTGGCTTCGGGCGAATTTCGGGATCTGTGCAGACATCGGTAAAACTCTCCAGGATTTGAAACATCAGCTCGGGATAGATCGGCTGATTAGGATATGGATGCAGACATTCGCCAATCACCAACCAGCCGTCGCTCGCCAGCGCAAACCGCGCTTGATTCAAGGTAAACAAAAGATCCTTGGCGATATGCAGAACATTAACAGCATACACCAGATCGAACCCGCCTGGCAGAATTCCCTGGGTGTCCCACTGGGCATTGATATCGAGCGCACCCCATTCCAGCGGCAGGTCGCGATAACGGGTTGATAGCTCGCGTTGATTGCGTCGGCGAAAAAACGCGTTCGGCTCGGTGATGAGGTAACGTTCAATACGCGGAAGAAGCCCACATTCGTCAAGCCAGCCGAGCAAGGTTTCGCTGCCGCTGCCAGGACCCGCCCCGAGCTCCAAAATCCGCAGGTTGGATCGCGTAACGAGACAATTAGCGGCGAGGACTGCGCCGACGCAGTTGTTTACTGCATAGGTCACATTGCCATTGTGGAAATAATTGAGCCATAGAGGTACCCCTTGGGGCCCGAACAGACTCTGTTCACCGGTTTGCTCGCCGCGCGCCACTATTGGATAGAGACCGGCTGCGCGCTCTAATAAATCCAAAGTCGCCGCATTACCTGGATCAATACCAAGTCCGATTTCGCGCAACTGCGCAAGCTGGGGTTGCCACGGCGGCTGCTTGAGGCGATACAAAGGCGAAATACCGTCCATTCGCGTTTCAACGCATCCAGTCTCAATCAACCGGTCCAAGGTCCAGGCGATCGCGGGGCTGAAACTCGGCTGAAAACAAAGGAGCTGGCAAAGCTCATTCGCGGAACGCCAGTTCGAAAGCTTATCGATCAGATCCAACCGGTACAGCAGATCGATCGCCAGATCTATGCTGTAGCGTTCCATCAGCTCGATGCTTCGATACAAACTTTCGCTGAAGAACGACGCCGGGTAACCGCTGAGCCAGTCCGCTAGCCGCGGATCGCGGGGCCGAGGGTTAAAGGCCGGTGCCTCAGACGAGATCGCGCTCACGACGTCAGCTTGCTGAACCATGGAGTTGAAGCCGGCCTTCAACTATCACGCGGTCTTCAACACGGCAGCAAAAATCGACTTCATTGCCGGCCTTTGTATTGGCAGAAAGGTGAACGGTGAACAGCTGCTCAGGTTTCAAGGGCACGAGAAATTTCACCCCATGGATAACCGCTACCTGAGAACCGGGACGCCATTCAGCCAGGGTTGCGAAGACCTCATCAAGGATTACCACCCCAGGAACGATAGGCGCATCGGGAAAATGGCCGGCCAAGCTAGGATGTTCGGCGCCGATTCTGCGGTGCACCTCAAAGAAACGCGTGGTTTTAGAGGTCATGACTTAAGAGACTGTTGAAAAACTCAGGCGTGTCGCGTTGCTGAAGATTTTTCCCCTCTCCAAGGCGCGAGGAAGAAGAATATCCTTTATGGATCTTTGACTGACGAGCAACGCCGGAGAGGCGAAAAAGCGGCGCAACCCGAGAGGGCGAGAACGCCGTGTCCTGTCTGGCGGCGTTGCTCGCTCGTCACAGCTCCCAAGCAGACATGCTCCTCGCTCGCGCCTTGCCATCCAGCGCACAGCTTTCTCGCGCGACATGCCTGAGTTTTTCAATAGTCTCTTTAACGAAGTGATCGTGGCGGAAGGCCCGTTAACCGGCAACACGACCGCCTCCAGCTTCGGAGAAACCAGGCTTGAAAAGGAGAGTTTCTCTAGCTCCTGATAATTCGCTCGAACGGTCCGCGGACGCGCCGAAGCGGGCACAGTACATTCCAAAGTCGTTTTTGTGGTCCATCCTCTCCAGCCCGAATTGCGATGGACAATAACGATGGAGGCCGTTCTGTTCCGGCGGCTGTTTTGCCAGGCTAATTCTTACGCAGCGTTCGGCATCGGATGAGAGGCGCCATCCGAAATAGGTGTAGACATATCGAACTGCAGCCATTGGGTCGCGACGGATGTCCGTGTAGTTCAAGTCACAAATTCGTTCCGGCGACAGATAACGATCCCGATCCCGCATGAACTTTGTTATCGTTTCCGACCAGTATCGCCACGCCTCGCGCGCGACTTCCTGCGGATCGACGTCGTCACTGAAAACTCGCCGAAGAATGGTGATCAGGCTTGAAACTGAGGCAATCGCTTCGATCGGGTTGCGATGTGTCTGCACGAAACGCGCGTCGGGATAAATGGTCAATAACGTCGGCAGAGCGAAAAGATGAGTTGGCGCCTTAAGAACCCAACGACGCGCTTTCTTACGTTGTTGCAAATGTTGCAGGAAACGGCGGTGAAATTGATAGGCCGGCCGCAAATCTTGCTGCAAAAACCACGTCCGATAAGATGGGACATTGTACATGGTGTCGAATTGATCGCTGAGAAAGCTTGGGCCCATCAGCGATACGCACTCCTGCGGCAACTCGGCGCCTGTTGCATGAACGTGGTTAAAGGTAGGCGCGAGCCAGTGCAATGAGTCCAGGCTTTTATTTGCGCGACGGATTCTTTTTTTCTGATGATTTTTACCCGGCGGCGACGGCCACATCACTTCCCAACAAAGCGGCGCTCGATGGTCAGGATCGGCGGCCAGCAGCATATGCAGGAGAGTTGTGCCGCTACGAGGCAACCCGATAATGAAAACCGGTTCACGAATTTGCTGATTTGCGATTTCTGGCAGGAGCTGCCGATCGCGCTCGATCAACAATCGGTTCGACAACATGCGCACGACATCCGCCCGCAGTGCTAGCTTTCCAACAACGTTCAGCTCCGCTTCGCGGTGACACGACTCCAGCAAACGAGAGAGCGGTTCAAAAAATTCGCCACGACCGAAATCGTCAGTAGCGCAGCGGTACTTTGCAATCTCGATTAGCTGGGCCGGCGACCAAACGCCCCATTTTAGGCCGGTTTTTTGGAGCAGCGCGCCGCATTTGTTTAGACAGCGAACTATGATCGGGCCGCGAGTTTGCTCAACAGTCGTTGGTGCCGACATGGGACGACAACATGTTGTTTCAGACGCCGGCGAAGGCAAGCAGGAAAGGAATGTTAAGACGTTAAAGCGTTAAAACGGTTGAACGGTTGAAGCGTTGAAACGGTTGACGCGAGGGTTGTTGCGTGAAGATCATTTTCGCTTGATCGTTACAAGGTGACGACAGAAAAAGCGACATTTGGAGCGGGCTGTTTCTGGGGAGTTGAAGAGACTTTTCGCAAATTGAAAGGCGTCGTTTCGACAAACGTCGGCTACGCTGGCGGGAAGAAAGAGAATCCCACTTATGAGGACGTTTGCACGGACGAAACCGACCACGCTGAAGTGGTAGAAGTTGAATTCGATCCATCGCAAATCAGTTATGAGCAATTACTCGACGTTTTCTGGTCGAATCACAATCCAACCACTTTAAATCGGCAGGGACCCGACGTCGGGACGCAATACCGTTCCGTCATTTTTTATCATGCGGCGGAGCAGAAAGCGGCCGCTGAAAAATCAAAGATGAAGAAAGCTGCCAGATTTACCCGGCCGATCGTAACCCAAATTGAACCAGCGCCCAAATTTTGGCGGGCGGAGGAATATCACCAGCGCTACCTGGAGAAGCGCGGCCAATCCCATTGCGCCATTTGAGCGGTGGTGAATAATGACCGGCCGTTAGTGACTGGGTTATTCCAGCCGGGCCGCTGTTTATTAACACAGTGGGCATGATTCAGCCTTTCGATGAAAGCTGATCCCGCAATTATTCAGACAAAGCATTTCGTACCCGACGCGGCAAATTTCGTCATCAAGCTTGCCCACGAAGGGCTGGGCAAGCGGGACGAATTTCGTATTGCCCTGTCGGGCGGCAATACACCGCGCCCGGTCTACTCAAAAATTGCCCGCATGGCCCGTGACCTTCCGTGGGAGAAAATTTTGATCACATTTGGAGACGAACGCGGTGTGCCGCCAGATGACGCGCAGAGCAATTACCGCATGGCCCGCGAAAATCTGTTTCAACCGGCCGCCGTTCCGGAGAAGTCGATTCTGCGTATGCGCGGCGAGCTGGATCCGCAAATAGCGGCACAGGAATACCAAGACAATCTCGATCTTATTGCGACGCAACACGGCGAGCCGATTTATCGGCACGATCTCATTTTGCTCGGGTTAGGTGACGATGGGCACACCGCTTCACTTTTTCCCGGGACCGCAGCAGTGGAAGAAGCGAAGCGCCGAGTCGTGGCCAACTTTGTCGCAAAACTCAACGCCTGGCGATTAACATTCACGTTTTTACTTATTAATCACGCGCGTCATGTCTGTTTTCTGGTTAACGCCAACAAACATCGCGAATTGATCGAGCGTGTTTTAAACGGCGATTCGCAATACCCGGCCGCGAGAGTGAACCCGTCAGCGGGCAAGCTGACATGGATTCTCGGAGAATGATGCCTGGAGCACGGCACGATTTGCGCTGAAATCAACGCGGTGCGCACAATCATCATCACAGGCTCGGCTGGATTGATCGGTTCGGAAACGGTGAAGCATTTCGCAAACGGAGGCGCACGCGTCGTTGGAATCGACAACGATATGCGTGCACAATTTTTCGGCGTCGAAGCCTCGACCAAAAAGACACGGGACAACCTGGTCAAAAACGTCCGGGGTTATGAACATCACAACATCGATATCCGCGACGCAAACGGGATCATGCAGTTGTTCAAGCAGCATCGGGGGGAAATCGAGGCGGTTGTGCATACCGCTTCGCAGCCGTCGCACGATTGGGCAGCGCGCGAACCGCAGACCGATTTTACCGTTAACGCAAACGGCACCCTGAATTTGCTCGAGGCCGCAAGGAATTTTTGTCCGGAAGCGCCCTTTGTCTTTACTTCTACCAATAAGGTTTACGGCGACACCCCAAACCGTCTGCCGCTCCGCGAACTGGACAAACGATGGGAAATCGAGCCTGGCCATGAGTACGACCCCGGTATTTCCGAAACGATGAGCATCGATTACACCAAGCATTCGCTCTTTGGCGCATCGAAAGCAGCCGCCGATATTCTGGTTCAGGAATATGCACGTTATTTTGGCATGCCGACGGTTTCTTTCCGCGGCGGTTGCCTAACTGGGCCGGCACATGCTGGCACCGAGCTGCATGGTTTTCTTTCGTATCTGATGATTTGTACCGTGACCGGCCGGCCTTATCGCGTTTTCGGTTACAGGGGCAAACAAGTTCGCGACAATATCCATAGCTTCGATCTGGTCGAAGCATTCGCCGAATTCATTCGCGCGCCGCGGGCCGGGGAAGTTTACAACATCGGCGGCGCCCGCCATTCCAATTGCTCGATGCTCGAGGCGATTGACTTGTGCGAAGAAATCAGCGGACGCAAGTTAACCTGGAGTTACGAAGAAACGAACCGTATCGGGGACCATATCTGGTGGATCAGTGACGTGCGAAAATTTCAGGCGCACTATCCAAATTGGAAATTCCGCTATGGCATGCGTGAAATTTTGGAGGAAATTTACGAGGCCGTGAGACGTTAAAAGGTTAAAATAGTTAACAAGTTAAAAAGGCAGCCCGATTTAACGTTGTAACTTTTTTAACTATTTAACTAGCCAGCTGAGCGCAGTCCGCTCAGTACTCCTCGCCCTCGTCCGGCTTCGAAGTGACGCGATCGTCGATACCCCAGACGTGGATCATGACTGCGAGCCAGTAAAAAACGAGCATTCCGATTCCGAATCCGGCCGAAGCAAAAGCCGCGAGAAAACCAAATGCGATCGCGACCGGCGTAACGAGAAGAAGTAAAACGGCGCCCATCACTCGGTGACCTTTATAAATGTGCCCGAGGCCCGGGATAATGCTGAGCAAAATAGCCATCGCGTCGCTGGCTTTCGGATCGGCCGGCGCAGTTGCTTCGCGAGTCCAGTCGCAGCGATTACACGCTCGGGCATCCTTTGGCAGGCTAGCGCCGCAATACGGACATGGCATCGTATCGGTGCCGGCCGGTTGCGCTTGAGTTGGTGCGTCTGTGTACTCCAATTGCTTAAGGTTAACAATTGAAGGTCACAAGAGCTGTTTCATTCGTCAAGCAAACTCGGGGTCCAAGCTTCGATTTCAAAGTTACAGGCAAGCACCTCCTCGCTTGCCAATCCGGAATTCGGCAGCCGGAGGGACCGTCCTACCACCCCCGATAACCACGTTTGGAGTTTGGCTGAAAGCTCATACAATTGGCTCATGCCTGAAACGAAATCGTTAGTCGCCGTGATCATGGGCAGCAAATCGGATTGGGAAACGATGAGCCACTGCGTCAAAATTCTGGACGAGCTGGGGGTGCCCAACGAAGCCCACGTCCTCTCCGCTCATCGTACGCCCGAAGCCACCTCCGATTTCGCGCGCAAAGCTGCGTCCCGGGGATTGCGCGTTATCATCGCGGCCGCCGGGGGCGCGGCGCACTTGGCCGGAGTGATTGCCGCTCATACCTGGCTGCCAGTGCTCGGCGTCCCGATTGAATCTCAGGCATTGCACGGCCTCGACTCGCTTTTGTCTACCGCGCAAATGCCGGGCGGAATTCCGGTTGGCACTCTCGCGATCGGCGCGGCCGGCGCGAAGAATTCAGCGCTTCTCGCTGCCGCAATATTGGCTACTTCCGACGAAAAGATTCGCAAGAGTCTGGAGGCATTTCGCAAGCGACAAACGGAATCTGTCCTGGCAGCGAAACTGCCGACGTGAAGCCGATCGTGCCGATGCCCAGGCGAGCGTCGAATCAAAAGAACGGCGGAAGACCCACCGGCACGCCACGATTTCAGGCTTTGATGCGGCGCTGAGTGCAAACTAACGTTATTAGAACATCGACGCCGGACGAGCGCGCACAGGCAGAGTCCGTTGCGGTTGAGCTGTTACAGAAAGGCGAGACCGTCGCGCTGCCGACTGAAACCGTTTACGGACTCGCGGCCGATTCACTAAGTCCACTTGCGGTGGTAAAGATTTTTGAAGCGAAAGGACGCCCGCGACTCGATCCGCTCATCGTTCATTTGCCTGACCGGTCGTGGTTGGAAAAAATTGCGCTTCTGTCCCGACAAGATCGACAAGTGACTTTGAAGCTGGCTGAAAAGTTCTGGCCCGGCCCTTTGACCATGATTTTGCCGAAACGGGAGATTGTTCCCGATATCGTGACTGCGGGCCTGGAGACCGTCGCTGTCCGGATCAGCGCACATCCAGTTTTTAACCAAATCGTCCGGGCGTTCGCAAAACCCATTGCGGCACCAAGCGCGAACCGATTCGGCCGAATCAGCCCAACCACGGCGGAACATGTTTTGAAAGAGCTCAACGGGCGAATTCCATTGATTATTGACGCTGGACCAACGGAGCACGGAATCGAATCGACGATTGTTGTCGTTCGCGGCGATAAGGTCGAGATCTTGCGCCGTGGACCAATTACCGAAGAGCAATTGCGTGGCATCGGCTTCCAGCCAGTGTCTGATCGGCAGGATGCCGACTCCACCGCACGTAGCGTTGGCTTCCAGCCAATGGATCCCTACAAAGAGATTTCCATCCGCCGCGGAACTTATCTCCCACACTGGACTCAAAAAGGGGCGACCTATGCGGTCACGTTTCGAGAAGCCGACGCTTTACCCGCGAGGGTGGTCGCGGATTGGGAAGCTGAACGTCTCGACATCGTAGCATCTGCACGCAAGGAAAAGCGCGAACTAACGGACGCTGAACAACGGCGCCTCGCAGAACTTTTCTCCCAAAAAGTCGAACGCTACCTCGATGCCGGTCATGGTAAATGCCGGCTCCGCGATGAACGAATCGCGAAGCTTGTCCGAGAGGCGTTGCTGCATTTCGATGGTGAGCGTTACCAGCTGTTTGCATGGTGCATCATGCCTAACCACGTGCATGTAGTCGTGCAGCCGGAAGCCGGGCACGTTTTGTCAGAAATTTTGCACACATGGAAATCGTTTACGGCGCAAAGGGCGAATCGGTTGCTGCGGCAAACGGGAAAATTTTGGCAGCCGGAATCCTATGATCACCTGATTCGAAACGAGCAAGACCTTCGCAACCAAATTCGCTACGTGATTGAGAATCCTCGAAAGGCAGGACTGAAATCGTGCCCGTGGGTTACTGCTCCACCAAGTGGCATCGGCTTCCAGCCAGTGTCTGATCGGCAGGATGCCGATGCCACGATCGTGCGCGCGCCCGGCCAATTGCCAATGCATTACGCCCCCAAAACACCGTTGCATCTGATTGACAATGTTAAAAACTTTTCACCAAAAAAAAGCGAACGCCTCGCACTGCTCGCCTGGAATCCGATTAAGATCGACGATCGCTTCGTCGCCATTCGTCATTTAAGCGAGCGGCAAGATCTGCGCGAAGCGGCGGCGAATTTGTTTCGGTTTCTGCGCGAACTCGATGCGCTCGAAGACGTCGATCTTATCGTTGCAGAACGAGTTCCGGATCAGGGACTCGGGGCGGCGATTCTTGATCGGTTGCAACGGGCTTCGCACCCTGCCGGGCGAGACACGCCTCGACGAAACCCCTGAAAAGTGGATGCGGCTTGGTCGGTTTGCTTTGAAATTCCGGGTGATATTGGCATCCGATGAAGTAGAGATGATCGCGCAGCTCGATCAGCTCGGCGAGCATTCCGTCCGGTGACGTTCCGGAAATTACGAACCCTTTCGCGCTCATCGTTTCTCGATATTTCATGTTGAACTCATAACGGTGACGATGGCGTTCCATCACGTCGGTGCAACCGTAAAGCTTTTCGGCAAGCGTGCCTTTGACGATTTTTGTCGGCCAGGTCCCCAGCCGCATGCTCGCGCCCTTATTTTGAACGCCTCGTTGCTCTTCAAGTAATGAAATGACCGGGTTCTTTGTGTCCTTATCGAACTCCGTGCTGTTTGCTTCGTCAATTCCGCAAACATTTCGCGCGAATTCGATCGTCGCCACCTGCATACCGAGGCAAAGACCGAGGTAGGGAATGTTGTGTTCGCGAGCATAACGCGCCGCCTTGATTTTTCCTTCGACGCCACGCTCGCCAAATCCTCCTGGAATCAGCACTCCCGACACCTCCTGCAATTGTCGATCTACTCTGTCTGGCAAGGTTTCCGCGTCGACTAGCTGGAGATCAATCCCACAATCCTGGCTGGCGGCGGCGTGGGTGAGGGATTCGTAAATACTTTTGTAAGCATCCTGCAAATCGATGTACTTGCCGACGACTGCGATCTTGATCCGTTTTTTCGGACTAACGACGCGTTCGACAAATTTTCGCCAATCCGCCAGATCGGGTTCGCGCGTCTCGAGTTGCAATAACTCGCAAACGAGCTGGTCGAGTCCTTCGCCGTGCAGCATCAGGGGATATTCATAGACCGTGTGCTCAACATCCCGTGCTTCGATCACGGCCTTTTCTGAAACGCTGCAAAACATCGAAAGTTTCTGACGCAACTCGCGGTCGAGCGGTCTCTCCGTTCGGCAAATTAACACTTGCGGTTGCAAACCAATCTCGCGCAATTTCGCCACGCTCTGCTGCGTCGGCTTCGTCTTCAATTCGGCCGCGGCCTTGATGTATGGCACCAGCGTAACATGCATGTTCACCACATTGTGCGTGCCGACTTCGAGAATGAACTGCCGGATCGCCTCCAGAAATGGCAAGCCCTCAATGTCGCCGGTCGTCCCGCCGATTTCGGTGATAACAATGTCGTATTTGCCTTTATCCGAAACCTCACGAATCCGGTCCTTGATGACATCGGTCACGTGCGGAATAACCTGCACGGTCTTGCCGAGATAATCGCCGCGTCGCTCCTTTAAAATCACCGACTCATAAACCTGGCCGCTGGTCAGATTGTTGTGTCGTGAGAGAACGCAGTTGGTGAATCGCTCATAATGTCCAAGATCGAGATCGGTTTCCGCGCCATCGTTTAAAACGTAAACTTCGCCGTGCTGGAACGGATTCATCGTTCCGGGGTCGACATTCAGATAGGGATCGAATTTTTGCAGGACAACGCGCAAGCCGCGCGCTTCCAGTAATGTGCCCAATGATGCGGCCGCCAGGCCCTTGCCTAACGAACTAACCACGCCCCCGGTCACAAAAATATATTTCATCGAGGGACTCGGTTTCGCCTCGCCGGAGCGAGCCGTTTCTCCAGCGCTTTTGCGTCCTGCGGCGTGTCCACGCCGGGCGATCCATGTTTCGTGACGAGCACATGAACCTTTACACCATTTTCAAGAGCGCGCAATTGCTCGAGCGACTCCGCCTGCTCGAGAGGTGTCGGCTTCCACTGGACGAATCGAAGAAGCGCATCGCGTCGAAAACCGTAAATCCCTTGATGGCGCAAATATTTGATCGACTCGGTGCGGTTGCGCGGGAAGGGGATGGCAAAGCGGGAAAAATAAAGCGCATTCCCTTGAAGGTCGACTACGACCTTGACTTGATTCGGTGACGAGATTTCCGCCTGACTTTTAAATGGATGCGCAGCGGTAACGATTTGGATACTGCGATCCGAGCGCAGCGTATCGACAAATCGGTCGATCAAGGCAGGATTGATGAGGGGCTCGTCGCCCTGGATGTTAATAACAAACGCGATCTGCCTGGTCTTTCGCGCGACTTCGGCGACGCGATCGGTGCCGCTATGATGACGAGGAGAGGTGAGTGCGACGTCCGCTCCCCAATCGAAAGCCGCCTTGGCGATCCGCATATCGTCAGTAGCAATGATTACCGAAGTCAATTTTCTGGCCCGTTGACAGCGTTCCCAGACATGCTTCAGAAGTGGCTTGTCTGCAACTTGATACAATGGTTTTCCCGGAAAACGCGTTGAAGCCCAGCGCGCGGGAATGATGGCGACCGCTTTATTCATGCGGCTGCTTCAGGTTCGGGGGAGCACAGGCTGCTAGCCTGTAATCGTCGGCAGCTTGCCGACGATACATCGCTGCAGTGGCTTTGAGCTGCGAACGGGGCTTTTCGGCAGGCGCTCGAAAAGGACCGGCTGGCAGCCTGTGCTCCCCAAAACGTCCCGATCACACGATGCATAAGATCAAATCGACGGCCGCTGGCAAATCTTCTGCGACCCAATCCGCAGAGCTGCCGTTTGTCATTTTATCGAAGCCAGTGCGAACCCGAATCGTCCGGACACCGGCGTTCTGGCCGCATTTAACGTCGATCTCCTTGTCGCCAATGAAAAACGAACGGCCAAGGTCGATATGGTGATCGCGAGCTGCCTCGAGAATCATTCCTGGCGCCGGCTTGCGACATTTTGAGGGTTGCCCCGGCACATCGGGACAAAAATAGGTTGCTTCGATCAAGCTGGATCCAATCTGGCGCAACACTTCCTCTTCGACTGCGCGATACTGAGCGACGGTGAAAAATCCACGTCCGATCCCGCTTTGGTTAGTAATCACGATGATTTTGTAACCGCGTTTTTTCAGACGACCCAAAGCGTCCGCTACGCCCTCAAATAGACGCACCTGTTTTGGATCCGAACAGTAGTCGGCGTCATGGATTAGGGTGCCATCGCGATCCAGGAATACGGCCGGCAGTTTCGCCTCACCTGAAATCATGTTCGAAACTTGCGACCAATTCGTCACGCGTCACGGTGGCGGTACCGAGCTTGCCAACGACTACGGCACTGCCGTGGTTGGCAATTTCAGCGGCTTCACGTGGTGTTGCGTCGCAAACAAGCGCGAGGGTGAAAAGCGCTATAGCGGTATCGCCTGCGCCGGAGACGTCAAAAACGTCTCGAGCTTTGGTAGGGATGTGATGCGCTGGTTGGTTTCTTTGGAAAAGCATCATTCCATGTTCGCCGAGCGTGATCAGAATGCATTTCGTGTCCCACTTCTGGAGTAGTGTCTGCCCGGCGCGGATCAAATCGACATCGTCCTCCGGCGATTTATCCGGATCGCACCAGGCAATTCCGGCGGCAAGAAATGCCTCTGTGCGATTTGGTTTTACGACGGTCATGCCGCGCCAATCGATCAGGTTACGTGGGTTAGGGTCCGCCGCGATGATTTTACCGGCCGCGCGCGCGTCGCGTGCGATCTGCGAGACCAGATCGCCAGTCAGAAAACCCTTCCCGTAATCTTCGAAGATGAGTGCATCAATTTCGGCAAACGCTTTTTGCACCGACGCGACGACTTTTGCGATTTGCTCGCCCGAAGGACTCGCGATCCTCTCGCGATCAACGCGGACAACCTGTTGGTGCCGGGCAATAATTCGCGTCTTGACAATTGTTTGAAAATTTTCGTCCTCGACCAGATGGGCAACGTCGATCTTCTGGCCGGCGAGCAGGTCGCGCAGTTGTGCTCCGCTGCCATCTCTTCCGATCCGACCGGCCACTGAGACATGTCTGACAAACTCGCAAAGATTGCGCGCGACATTGGCGGCGCCGCCTGGATAAAATGATTGACCCGTTACCTCTACTACCGGCACGGGAGCCTCCGGCGAGATGCGGCCGACTTTCCCCCAGACAAATTCATCGAGCATGAGATCGCCGACCACCAAAATGCGTTTGCGCGGCGCCTGGTTAAGAATTTCCTGCAATCGTCGGGGCTCCATATTTGGTCGGAAAATTGTTAGGCGCGCGGATTTGTGCGAAACGAACTTCTGCTTAGAATGGCTCCATTAATCCTGAATACAGGCGGAAAATCAACAGTCGAAGGTTCGCGATGATTTCTTTGGCCGGATATTGGAAGTGGCATGTAATGCTGGGTAGCGCGCTGGTGCTTTCCGCAGCAGAGGCGGTGCCGCCACCGTCGCACATTGAAGTTAAAAACTTAGCGGAAAAGGTCGAAAACGTTGTCGTCCCCTTGCCAGATGAAGTGTTCGATGCGCTCAACAAATTGGGGACGGTAAACTGGCGGGAGCACGTCCGGACGGAAAAAGGAACGAACTTCATGGAACGTCCGCGGGTTGCACTGCTTCTGGGTACCGTAATCGCGGATGGATTCATTGCTGTGCAAGCTGAAGACGCACCGGCAGTGAAGGAAATTGGCCAGCGTGTGCAAGCGCTGGCGAAGGGTATTGGTGTCGAGCGGTCGATCACGTCACACGCGAAGGCGATTATCGAAGCAGCGGACAAACGCAAATGGCAAAATGTCCGGCAGGAGCTTGATCGCACCCAGAAAGGCGTGCAACAGGCGATGGATGAACTACACGATGAAAAACTGTCGCAACTCGTCAGTCTTGGTGGCTGGTTGCGGGGAACGGAAGTTCTCACTGCGGTGGTCAACAAGCGATTCTCGGCCGAGGGGGCGGAGCTACTGCATCAACCGGACCTGCTTGTCCATTTTCAAACCCAACTACAAGGATTGCCGCAGAATTATAACGTGCCGATCGTCCAGGCGATTCAGCAGGCCCTGGGCGAAGTTAAGCCGATGATCGATGTGGCCAACGTACGCATTTCGGCGGCATCGGTAAAGAAAATCAATGACATCACGACGCGGCTTGATAACGGGATCGTGACAAAAGATTAGGTGCGCTTGATGAACGGGCGGTCTTTTCTTCGCGGTGGGGTAGTTTCTGCGCTGTTGCTCGCAGGTCGCATTGCCGTCTGTGGTTCGGTGGACGATGCGCAGTCGTTTGCCTTGCAAGCGGCCGAGCCGTACGTGAAAGAAGGTTTTCAGGTGCGGGAGGATTACTGGGGCGGCGATCTCGGTGTCGGTGAAAAAAAAGCTGTGCGCCAGCAATTGTTTCGCGGAAATGAATACTGGTTCTGGATGGGCACGGAAGTCGAGCGGGCGAAAATCTCCGTGCACATCTACGACGCAGAAGGGAAACTGGCCGAACAGCCCGACAGCTGGGAAAAGGGCCATTTTGCCGCAGCCCATATCATTCCGAAAGCAACTGGAAGCTACTTCATCATTGTGGTGGTGGAAGAATCGCCGGAGGAACGTACGCATTGGGCGCTGGTTTACGGATTCCGGTAACCAGACGATTGTCGATGTTCGGAAGTGCTGATCTTTTTCGCCTCGCCCGGCAATGACGGAGACGCGCACTCTCCATTTTGATAACGCTCGCAATTTGCAGTCGCTTTATGCCAACGATCTCAAGCTTTTGAAAAGTCTCGAAGACTCGTTAGGCGTAAAAGTGACCACGCGAGATGGCTGGCTTAAAATTGAAGGTGAGTCGGAGAAAATTGACAAGGCGCAACGGGTTTTCGATCAGCTGGAGCAGGCCCGGCAAAAGGGTGCGCCCATCCAAAAGCATGAATTCCAATACGCTCTCGACTCGGTGAGTGAGTCGTCCGCTGACGACATTAGCGAAGTGGTCGCAACCCGTGTTACAACTTCGCCACGAAAGCCCCCAATTTTGGCGCGCTCGGCTGGCCAACGTGCGTATATCGAGGCAATTCAAAACCACGACGTTGTTTTCGGAATCGGACCGGCTGGCACGGGTAAAACCTACCTCGCGGTCGCGATGGCCGTGGCGGCCTTAAAAAAGGAACAAGTCACCCGAATTATTTTGACCAGACCTGCGGTTGAAGCCGGCGAAGCCCTTGGATTTTTGCCTGGCGTATTGGAAGAGAAGATCGCGCCCTATCTTCGACCGCTTTACGACGCCTTGCGCGACATGCTGGAACCGGATGAAATCGAGCGCGCCATGGCCCGGCAAACGATCGAGGTTGCGCCGTTAGCGTACATGCGCGGACGGACTTTGAACCACGCCTTTGTCATTCTCGATGAAGCACAGAATACGACCACCGAGCAAATGTTTATGTTGCTGACGCGGATTGGACCAAACTCGAAATGCGTGATCACGGGCGACGTGACGCAAATCGACCTGCCGGCGAACAAACGCTCGGGAGTCCTGGAAGCGTTGCAGGCGTTGAAGAACGTTCCCGGAATCGCGACGGTTTATTTCACCGATCGAGATGTCGTCCGCCATGAACTGGTCCGGGCGATCATCAATGCCTACCATCAACACCGCACGCCCGACACGCCGGCGGAGAAATAACATTTGTATCAGTAATCGGAGGGTCGACAGTCTCTCTTATGCTTGACTTTCTCAAGCGCGGACGACTCGTTAGGCGAGGGTTGGCTTCACGCAAGACCCGTCGCCGTCGAACACGCAACGAACTGCTGCAGAGCCTGGAGCACGCGGTCTACGTCAAAGTAATCATTTTCGCCGCCTTCATTGGTGGACTGGCTTTTCTCGTTTTTAGCGGACAGCAACCAGAGCCGACCAAAAATTTTGTCATCGCGCTGCTCTTTCTGGCGACCGCCATCACGCAGCTCTGGATCAATCAACCCAGAACGGTTTCCCAAAACTCGCGTGTCCTTCTCGTTTTCGGTCTCATCCTGCTGCAACTGGCAGTGACTAAACTCCTCTTGGTGATTTGCAACAGTGGCAACTATCGTTTTCTCAAGCCCGAGATGGGCGGATTGATCACGCCATACGCTTTCGCGCCGTTGATCTTGAGCGTTTTGCTCGGGCGACATCATGGACTATTTGCTGCGGTATTCGTCAGTTTTTGGGGCAGCATGTTGTTTGGGAAGATTGATGCGCCGCTGCTGGTGACCAGCTTAATCAGCGGTTTCACCGCTGTTTCGCTTACTTTGCAAGTAAGACGGCGCAGCCGACTCATCCGGGCTGGATTTGGCATCGGTCTGGCCATTTGGTTGCTATCGCTGACTTTCGGCCTGATCGGCCCGATTAACCTCTTTCCGCCAACGGCCAACGATTGGGGAATGATCGGCCTGCAAAGTGCATTCGCTATTGGCAATGGAATCGTGACTGCCATGATCGTGGGGGGCATGCTCCCTCTCATCGAGCACCTGTTTCAAGTCACGACTGACATTTCCTGGCTAGAAACATCAGATCTTAATCATCCTCTGCTGCGCCGGATGACAATTGAGGCTCCGGGCACTTATCATCATAGCCTGGTGGTCGCCAATTTAGCGGAAGCGGCCGCAGAGGCGATTGGGGCCAATGGCACGCTGTGCCGCGTGTGCTCCTATTTTCACGATGTAGGGAAGTTGGTGAAACCCGAATATTTCACCGAGAACATGAACTTTGAGCGCAACCCGCACGACGATCTCGCCCCGACGATGAGCGCACTCATCATTCTGGCGCATGTCAAGGAAGGTGTCGATCTTGCTCTCAAAAATAAGCTAAACCAGCGCATCATCGACATCATCCAGGAGCACCACGGAACCTCGCTCGTTTACTACTTTTACCAACGGGCAATCCAGCAGCAGGAAGATGCACGGGCCGGCGGGAAAATCATGAACATTCGGGCGGGCGACATTCCCGAAGTGCGCGAGGAAAGCTTCCGCTACAGTGGACCGAAGCCGCAAACCAAGGAAAGCGCGATCATCAGCCTGGCCGACGTCGTCGAAAGCGCCTCACGCAGCTTGGAAAAGCCGACGCCGCAAAAGATCGAGCAGCTGATCAGCGAGTTGATCGAAGAGCGCATTGCCGACGGTCAACTCGATGAGTGCGAGCTAACGCTTGGCGAAATAAAAATCATTGCAGCCAGGTTTCGATTCACGCTCATGACCATGCTGCATACCCGGATCGCTTATCCGAAACAGGAAACCAAATTCGTTTTTCCTCGTGACGAAACATTCCGGGCCGACGTAATGGCAGAAAGGCGCAAACCAGCCTCAGCGCCTCCAGTTTCCGCCGCCTAGAAAAGGAGGGGGTCAGTCCTTTTTTCTTGCATTTTGCTAGTTGAGGCGAGGAAGCTTGCGAGATGGCTAGGAGGATACGGGTCGAGTTTGAGGGTGCGACCTATCATGTTGTGTCGCGGCGGCGACCGGCGCGAGAACATCTTTGGAGATGATGCGGACCGGGTGCGTTTTTTGGAGACGATCGCCGAGCTTTGTCAGCGCACCGGTTGGAAAATTCATGCCTACGTTTTGATGAGTAATCATTACCATTGGCTTTTGGAAACGCCTCGGGCCAATCTGGTCGCGGGAATGCGCTGGTTTCAGAGCTGTTTCACCGCCCGCTACAATCGACGCCATCGCAAGGCCGGCCACTTATTTCAAGGCCCCTACAGGCGATGTTGGTGGAAGCTGGCGGCGACGGCTATTTTGCGGCGCTTGCCGATTACATCCACCTTAGCTCGGCGCGGGCAGGACTGACCGGGAAGAAAGGGAGATTGAGAGCTTATCGGTGGAGCAGTTTGCCTTTTTATCTGGCGTCGCCGCGAAAGCGCCCCTCGTGGCTGGAGGCGTCGATGGTGCTGGGAGAATTAGGCCTGCGGGACCGGTCGCGCGACCGGCGCCTCTACGGGCAAAGACTGGAGCGTCGGGCCAGAGAGAGCCGGGATGAGGAGGAGCTTAAACCGGTGCGTCGGAGCTGGCTTTTGGGAAGCGACGCGTTTCGGGACCGGGTTTTGGATTGGATGGAGAGAAAGCGAGCAGGCAGAGGAGCAAAGGTCCGTCGGGAGCAATCCGATCACGATCACGGGGAGCGACAAGCAGAAAGGATGATTAAGCAAATGATCGATCTGCTCGGTGTGTCGGAAGCAGATCTTTTATCGGGGCGGAAAGGCGATTGGCGCAAACGCGCAATCGCGCATCGAGTTCGCGCTGAAACCAGCGTAACTCTCGGCTGGCTGGCCAAAACGGCTGCGGATGGGAAGCGAAGGCCATCTTAGCCGGGTTGGCGGTACGCTGAGCGATCTTCAACGACACTCTGGCGTCTGGCCTGCGATCGTTTCGGAAAGCGCTTATGCAGGTGCAAGAAAAAAGGACTGACCCCTTTTTCCTTCTTCCGCTTTTGTTGCGTTAACTCGCGTTGCTTTCGCCCACCGCGATCAGCTTGTTCGATTTGCAAAATCCGCCGCGACTACGACCGAATTTCACGATCGCCGCGACCGCGTCTCCGAGCCGTGGTGGAACGGTGTACGGAGCGGGCACATATCCCGGCGCTGCGGATGTGAACGTCGATGCCTATCCGAACAACGGATACCGTTTTGTTAACTGGACTGAAAACGGTTCCGTCATCAGCACCTCGCCCTTATTGAACTTCAAAGCGCATTCAGATCGCACGCTGGTTGCCAATTTCGAAGCCGTTCTGCCAATTATCGCGACGCCAACGCTCAGTCCCAACGGCGGAGTATTTCACAAAAAGAGAGTGAAGGTGTCGGCATCGTGCGCCACGCGCGGCGCGCTCATTGTTTATACTACCGGCGGGGGCGATCCCGGGATGTTTTCGGCGCGCTGGCGCAAAAAAGGTTTAAAAATTACCGGCAAGGGACAACACACCATCAAGGCAAAAGGTATCGTGAGCGCCTACATCGATAGTGAAATCGTGACAGCAATCTTCACAATCCAGTAACATTCGATTCCTTCCCGGGAGGAGATTTGACCCCGCTAACGCGCCATAGATTTGACCTAGCGAGAGGTGATCAGTTTTCGAAGACGCAAGCAGCCCATCGAGAACGGCTCACAATTCCGGTGGCCGGGCGCGCGGCTCACGGTATTTGGCGATCGCTGTGCTTGGTTGAGTAACAAATGGGCCACCTTCCATCGGCGCGGATTTGGTGAACGCAACCTCAGGCATTTCGCTCGGGAGACCTTCGAGCGGAAATTCTTTGCGCAAGGGAAAATAAGGGTACCCATCCCACATCAGGATTCGGCGCAGGTCCGGATGGCCGTTGAACTTGATTCCCATCATGTCGTAAATCTCGCGCTCATGCCAGTTGGCGGTTGGCCAGATATCAGACACGGTATCAACCGCTCCGACGTCCTCCGAGATTTTTACTTTCAACCGCAGGTGAACGCCAAGAATCATCGAGTAAAGCTGGCAAACAATTTCGAAACGCGGCTTCTCTCCGAAATTGTCGACGCTGGTGATGTCGATCAAATAATCAAACGACAGATCGTCGCGGCAGAATTTTGCGACTTCGCGAAGGTCGTCAGGCAAAATCGTATAAGTCGTTTCGCCCCGAAACTCGGTTTCGTCTTGAATTTTTGGTCCGAACAATTTGCCTAACGAACTGAGCAGTTCCTGGCCAGTCATTGGCAGAGAAGTTGAGAGTTGACAGTTGAGAGTTGAGAGAAAAGAGGCACGTTCGTTCGGGAGGACAAGGCATTCATCCGAGCGTTTCGATCAGCTCCTCGGTTAACTTCGGTTTTTGCGCCGCAAGCGATTTCTCATGCGAAATCTTCTCCTGCAATTTAATCAGGCCGGCGAGAAGTGCTTCCGGCCGCGGCGGGCAACCCGAAATGTAAACATCAACCGGAAGGAGTTGGTCGATTCCCTGCAAGACCGCGTAGGATCGATACATCCCGCCGGTAGAAGCGCATGCTCCCATGGCAATAACCCATTTCGGCTCAGGCATTTGTTCGTAAATCCGCTTAACGGCCAGGGCCATTTTGTAGGTGACTGTTCCGGCGACGATCATCACGTCACATTGCCGGGGCGAAAAGCGCATGACCTCCGCGCCGAACCGAGCGATATCGAAACGCGAAGCAGCCGTCGCCATTAACTCGATCGCGCAACAAGCCAGCCCCATTGGCATCGGCCAGAGTGAATTCTTTCGCACCCAATTCAGCGCCGCCTCAAAGCGTGTAAAAATGACGTTGCCCTCGATCTTGGAGTCGTAGGCATCGGCGCGAGTTTCCCGCATGGAGAAACACTAGAGTCAGGCGCAATCGTCGCAAGGGAAAATCAGCCGTGGATTGACACGGATGAAACAGAGATTAGGGAAGAGCGGATCGGAATCTTTTCAAGGTGAAACTGTACTATAATGGCGCGAGTCGGCGCATTTTCGGCAAAAAGTGGGCCCACGGCGAAAGGGGGCAACTAAGGAACATCGGCCCGTGGCCTGTGCGCTCAGCGCGGCAGGTAGCCCGCTGTTCTGCCCGCCTACGGTATGACAGCGGAGTGCAACTCCGCCGGCCGCACAGATTGAAAATCTATGTTCCCAATAAATGCGGCAAATTTGAAGTCAAACCTGTGGCAGAGCTGCAAGCCGCGCTAGGTCTATCTGTGGCGAAATTCCTGCTCGCTTTTAGCGAAGAGATGTCATGACCGGAATGGGCCACACTTATCTCGAGGAACTCGAGAACCAGAGCATTTTCATTTTTCGTGAGGCTTACCATGCCTTCAAGAACATTGCCATGCCGTGGTCCATGGGGAAGGATTCGAACGTCCTCGTTTGGCTGGCGCGTAAATCGTTCTTTGGTCGCGTGCCGTTTCCCGTGCTGCACATCGACACGACTTATGAGTTCCCGGAAATGATCGAGTTCCGCGAGTGGGCAACAAAACATCACAAGCTTGATCTTATCGTCAAAATCAACACCGAGGCGCGTCAGGGTGGTATCGGCTATGAGACACACGATCCCGTGACGGTAACGCACGAACTGAAGACGGTAGCCTTGCAGCAGGCACTGGCAGAATATAAATGGGATGCGCTCATCACCGGAATCCGTCGGGATGAGGATCCGACCCGCGCCAAGGAGCGCTACTTCTCGCCACGAAACGCACAGTCCGAGTGGGACTACAAAGATCAACCGCCGGAATTTTGGGGGCAATTCGCAAATAGCGCGACCAAAGGTGAACACGTGCGGGTGCAACCGCTGCTCGACTGGACCGAGATTGATATCTGGCGCTACATCCAGCGCGAAAACATTCCGATCCCGCAAATGTATTTTGCCCGTAATGGCAAGCGATTTCGTTCTCTAGGCTGTCATCCGATTACACACCCAATCGAGAGCAACGCGTCGACCATCGACCAAATCATCACCGAACTGGAAGCGACGAAAACCACCGAGCGTGCTGGCCGGGCCCAGGACCACTACGAGCGCAACGCCATGCAGAAGCTCCGGGCGAAGGGATTTTTGTAGTTACGGATTGCGAAGTGCGGACTGCGGATTTCAGAGTGGGAGTATGACAACACAAGAACTTAGGGAGCGCACATTTCAAATTGGGGTCCGGGTGATCAATGCGGTGGAAGGCTTACTGGAAGGCGAAATTGGACGAATTCTGGGGCGGCAATTACTCCACGCGTGCACTTCGGTTGGAGCAAACTACCGCGCGGGAGCGCGGGCCAGATCGCGAGCGGATTTTGTCGCGAAGCTCGGCGTGGTCGAAGAGGAGTGCGACGAGTCCGCATATTGGATGGAAATGATTCTTGAACGCAAGCTTCTAAAAAGGGCGCAGCTGAGAAAGCTACTCGCTGAAGCGAATGAATTGCTTGCCATAACGGTCACGTCGATTAAGACCATGCGTCGCAATCGACGCATATAAAATGCCATCCTGTAATCTGTGAATCCGCAGTCAGCAATCCGCACTCCACAATTTTCAGCGGCCGTGCCGCTGAAGGTCGTTTTCGCCGGTCACGTGGACCACGGGAAATCGACCCTGATCGGGCGCATCTTGCACGACACCAATTCGTTGCCCGAAGGGAAGGTCGACGCGGTGAAGAAAGCATGCGCCGACGAAGGGATGGAATTCGAGTTTGCCTTCGTGCTCGACGCGTTGCTCGAAGAACAAAAACAGAACGTAACTATCGACACGACTGAGATTCGGCTCAAGGCGAAACGGCGTGACTACATCATCATCGACGCTCCAGGACACAAAGAGTTCCTGAAAAATATGATTACCGGTGCGTCGAGAGCAGACGCTGCGGTCCTGGTGATCGCGGCGAATGAAGGGGTGTGCGCGCAGAGCCGGCGACATGCCTATTTGTTGAGCTTGCTCGGAATCGAGCAACTGATCGTCGTGGTAAACAAGATGGATCTGGCCGATTTTTCCGATCGACGTTTTGCCGAGATCGAGAGTGAATATCGACAGTTCCTCTCCGATCTCGGCCTTGAAGCGCGGCAGTTTGTGCCGGCTTCGGCGAAGCTCGGGGAGAACATTGTCAGCCCAAGCCGGGCAATGAAATGGTATCACGGCCCAACCGTTCTTGAAGCGCTCGATTTGCTCGAATCGCAAAAGGAAGAATTCGATCTTCCGCTCCGGTTTTGCGTCCAGGACGTGTATCGCTTCGATGACCGTCGAATTATTGCCGGTCGCGTCGAGACCGGAACACTAAGGGTGGGGGACGAGCTGGTTTTTTCTCCCGCAAACAAAACGTCCAGGATTCAATCCATCGAACGCTGGAATTCAACGAACAACAACGAAGCGATCGCGGGTGACTCGATCGGAATTACCTTAACTGAGCAAATCTTTGTTGAGCGCGGTTATGTCGCTTCGTATCAAACCGAGACCCCAATCGAGACCAATCGTTTTCATGCGGACCTTTTCTGGATTGTGCGGGACCCCTTGCGTATCGGCCGGCTTTATGATCTGCGGCTGGGCGCCCAAGCTGTCAAATGTGAGGTGGCCTCAATCGAGCAGGTGATGGATTCCTCCACGCTGGAGGTAATGATCGACAAGCGGGAGCACTTGGACCGCAACGAAGTTGGGCGACTGACGATCCAGACGCGTCGTCCGCTGGTAATGGACAACCACGATCGAATTCCCAGGCTGGGACGATTCGTCATCGTGGACGACCGCAAGATTTGTGGCGGCGGCAAGATTTTCGGAGGCGTCTATACGGATCGCACGGTGGCCAAGAGCAAAAATATTTTTTGGGTTGAAGGAAAAATCACGGCGCATGATCGGGCGGAGCGGAGCGGCCATCGCGGGGCGGTCGTTTGGTTTACCGGGCTTTCCGGTGCGGGCAAATCGACGATTGCGCAGGCGTTGGAGCGTGAATTGTTTAGTCGCGGGATGCATACCTACGTGCTCGATGGCGACAACATTCGACACGGTTTGAATTCGAACCTTGGATTCTCACCCGAAGACCGCGTCGAAAATATTCGCCGGGTGAGCGAGGTGGCGAAGTTGATGGCCGATTCCGGGATTGTCGCGATCACGGCATTCATCTCACCTTATCGGATGGACCGGCGTCGGGCGCGGGAAACCGCCCTCGAAGGCAATGCCGAATTCATCGAGGTGTTTGTGGACGCGCCCCTCGAAGTTTGCGAAGCGCGCGACCCAAAGAAACTCTACCGAAAAGCGCGGGCCGGACAGATTAGGGATTTTACCGGAATCGACGCGCCCTACGAGGCGCCGGAGGATCCGGAAATTGTGGTGCATACCGACCAGCAAACGGTGGAAGAATCGATTGCCACAATTCTTGAGCAATTATTGCCGCGGTTAACGCCGGACACACGAGATGAATGAGGAGGAGGGCGATTTTGCCATCCGGGCAGCAGAATTGGGCGACGCGGATGCATTAGCTGCCTTGATGACGGAACTGGGTTACAAGACGCGGGGCTCAGAAATGACGATGCGGATGGAATCAATCGTGGTCGATTCACGCTACCGCACCTTTGTGGCAGTCAGAGAAGGGCGCGTCTGCGGAATGATCGGAACGTTCTGCTACCATGGTTACGAGCACAATAACCCGAGTGGGCGGATCATTGCGCTGGTAGTTGCGAGCGACTCGCGGGATCACGGTATCGGCCGCCAACTACTTGCCTGCGCGGAAAATGATTTTGCCCAAAGGGACATTCGCCGGGTGGCGGTAAGCGTTCGCTTCGAGCGCAAAGAGGCGCACCAATTTTATGATCGGTGCGGCTACACGCGAAACGGCTTCCGGTTTGTGAAGAATCTGGCGACGGCCGCCGATTGAAGCGAAATCAGAGATTGCCAACGTCTGGGCAGCTGAAGTTTTAGCTCTCGCTAGGCGACGCGCGTCGCGAGTCTTCCATCCTCGTAATGTTCAACGAAGTTCACGCGGCCAGCGCTAATAACGTCATGCACTATTTTGCCGAGCTCGGCAGCTTCGTACGGTTTGGCGATGACCCCGCGGAAACCGAAATCCTGATATCTGCTCATCGTTGCATCCGTCGCATAGCCGCTGGAAACGATTGCATTTACCGTCGGGTCAATCTCGATTAATTTTCTCAACGCTTCCTTACCGCCCATCCCACCCGGCAGCGTCAGGTCGAGAATAACAAGATCAAAGCGTTCGCCAGCTTCGAGTTTCTGGCGATAAATGTTCACGCCTTCAAGCGCGGTCGCGGCGGGTGTGACCTGATAGCCCAGGCGCGTAAGCGTAGCGTCCACCAGTTCTCGGATTACTTCCTCATCATCCACGACCATCACGCGGCCGCTTCCAAAGACCGCTCTGTTGACCACGCGAGGCTGCTCCAGGGCTGTTTGCTGATTTACCGTGGCTGGCAGATAGACATTGAAAGTCGAGCCGACATGCACCTCGGACTCGACAGTCATAAGCCCATTGTGGTTTTTGATAATCGAATACGCAGTTGCGAGCCCGAGTCCGTTACCCTTTGATTTGGTCGTAAAATAAGGATCTAAAATGCGCTTCAGATACTTTACCGGTATCCCTACACCTTCGTCACGAATGGTGATCCGGATGTAATCGCCGGGCAGGAGATCAGGGATGACAGGGGTGGTGGTCGATGTGTAGCGGAAGTTGTCGGAGCTAACATGGAGCGTTCCGCCATTGGGCATCGCCTGATCGGCATTGACAACGAGATTTGCGATAACCTGGCTGATTTGGCCCGAATCGACCTCTGCTGGCCAAAGATCAGCCCCAAAGTGGAACTGGCTGCGGTTGTGGCTGCCCCGGAGTGAAAAACTCACCGTGTCCTGAATCAGTTTGCCAATCGAAGCAGCTTTTTTGATCGGCGCACCACCACGGGCAAAAGTAAGGAGTTGCTGGGCCAAGTCACGCGCACGCATGGCGGCGTTCTTTGCGTCGTCCAAACGAGAGGCCATTTCATTGTGTGGAGGCAGGTGGAGCGAGGCAAGAGAGATGTTACCGAGAATGGCGGTGAGAAGGTTGTTGAAATCATGCGCGATGCCGCCGGCGAGCAATCCAAGCTGCTCAAGGGTTTCGGCTTTTCGGCTTTCCGCTTCATTGCGTTGGCGCTCGGTGATATCGCGGAAAACGAGAACGACGCCAACGACTTCATCCTTGTTGTCACGGATAGGCGAGGCCACTTGCTCGATCACTCGTTCAATACCTTCACGTGAGGTGAGGGTGAGACTTTCGGGAAGTTGTTGTAGAATGGATTGCGCTTCGTTGCGCGAACCGCTTTTTTGTGTCTTTGCCTGGGTGGCAAGGTCGACCACGACATTGAAGACCGATTTGAGCGGCTGACCGATCGCTTCCTCTGACGTCCAGCCGGTCAATCTTTCAGCTTCGTTGTTAATGATGACGATTTTCCCGTTGACGTCCGCAGTGATAACTCCATCACCGATGGCGCGAAGAGTCACCCCCAGGCTCTCCTTTTCAGCTGCGATTTGTTGCTCGAAGTGTTTGCGTTCCGTCACATCGCGTATCATCGCCACATAAAGCACCTGTTGATCGGCGATCATCTGGCTGAGCGAGATTTCGACCGGGAACGTCAGGTGTTTGCGCGTCCGCCCAACCGCGAGAGTCGTGCCGCCGGTGCGCTGGGTGATCTCTTCCCAGGCGCAGGGCACTGGCTTGCTGTCGTGCGCTGCATCATATCGCTTCGGGACTAATCGGATGAATTCGTGCCCGACCATCTCGTTATCGCGACAACCAAACATTTCTTCTGCAGCCGGGTTCATAGAGCGAATGATGCCGGCTTCATCCACGGTGATCATTCCATCAAGGATGTTCTCGATGATCGACCTGATTCGTGTCTCGATCCCTTCGAGTTTGGTCACGTGCCGTCGGACCATCCCGAAGCTGTAGGTATTCGAAACGATGAGGAGGCCAACCGCCAGAAATGCCAAAAAACCAAGAGCTGTTGTTTTAAAAATCCGCTGATGACTGGCGGAACTAGAACGTAATTCATAAACATTCAGTTCGTTCTTCGCGAAGTTCATTAGCATCTGACGCGTGTCACCCATCAGTGCTTCGCTGCTGTCTCTCAAAGCAATGTTAACGGTGTCTCTGCCCGCCCGCTTCGCATCCATTTCCGGAACGGCCGATGTGTTAATCCAGCGGTCGACATTTGCGCGGATTTCGGCCAGCAACTGGGCTTGCCCCGGAGAACTTGCCACTAAAATCGATAAGTAGGCATTGTAGTTGTAAAAATCCGTTACCGCGCGTCTGTAAGCTTCGGCAAAACTGTTTTCTCCGGTCAGCAAGTATCCACGCTTTTCCTTCTCCATCTCGACAACCGCGCGTTCCAACTTTGGCAGGAAGTCAAGTATCTGAGTCGATTGCGCGGCCCATTCCTGATCATGCATCCGCTGATTGAGAACAATCTGCTCTTCGTCCTGTAATGACTGGAGGACTTCACGTGCCTGGTCGAGCAAGTTGTTGCCAAGGGCACTTGCTCCTGTCACGCCAGAGTTTAGGCTGGCAGCGCTTGCGCCCCTCTCCTGGCGCAACTTGATTCCCGGTATCGCAATGGTTTGAATCCACTTTTGAACAACCGTGTTTACCTTCATGACCCGTTTGCGCTGCGTCGGGCTCTTTAGAATTAGCGCCGTCAATTCTTGGGCTCGGTTTTGAATTTGTGCTCTCTGGCGATCGAAGGTTGCCAGGAGAGATTGGTCGCCCGTTAACAAAAACCCACGATGATCGCTTTCCATCGCCGCGATGTCGTTCTCGACCAGACTACTCAGTCTCATTACATCGATGGTGTGAGCGCGTAAGACGTCCTGATAGTAATTTCGCAGCGTTACGTAAAGAAAGGCTCCCGCGAGGAAGATAATGACGACAGCGCCGGCGGTGGCGCCAGAGAGAAGCTTAAAATGGAAATGTCTTTCGCTAAAAAGCCAGTTGAAGAGTGCCTGAACGAGGGAAGAATGTGGCCGCGGCGGCGAAATAACCTCATCGTCAGTCTCGGCCAGACTGTCCATAATTCTCATAGAGCAGGTGCCTTGCCAGCCCCCGGTCGACCAAGTGCGCCCGCGCCAGGTGTAAACCGGTTCAATAGCGAACCCGGACGAGAAATAATCCTTTAGCCGGCGCCACCATCCGTGGGCCACCAGCCCGACCGGAAGCCAGCTGCATTTTAACTGTCTCAACAGCCAATTTTCCAACTGCACAACGAGCCACGGAGCCGACCATGAGGCGGACCATTTTATAAAGAAAACCATCGCCATCGAATTCGATCGTTATGCACGGGCCAATTCGACTAGCGCGAGCCGACTGGATAGTCCTGATAGTGCTTGTTTCCTGTTTCCCACGGTTTGCCGCGAAGGCAGCAAAGTCGTGCAAGCCGACAAATTGCTCGGCTGTCATCCTGAAAAGGTCGAAATCGAGCTCTTTCCGAATGTGCCATGCCCTTCCAAACTCGAGGGGTGGCAAGATTGGCGCCGACCAGATTCGGTAACGGTAGATTTTGCCTTTCGCCGAAAAACGCGCGTGAAACTTTGTCGAGACGCAGCGGCAGCCTAAAACACGGATGGTCGGAGGCAGCAAAGCATTTAGACTGTGCCTCCAACGCTCAGGCGACAGGGTCCGCTCCGCCATATCCGCATGCGCGCATTGACCGAGAGCGTGGACGCCGGCATCGGTGCGTCCGGCGCCATGCACCCGCGTGCGCTCGCCTGAGATCTGGCCAAAAGCACGTTCCAAGGCATCCTGCACTGTGTTGCGGTGCGCCTGACTCTGCCAACCTGCGAACGCCGCTCCATCATACGCGACAATCAACTTCAGGCGCTGCGGCATCTTGATTACCGCAGTATTTGGTCGTTCGAAGCAACTTCGCGTGCGCGATCGAGATAACCTTGCAAGATCATTTGCGCGGCAACTTGATCAACAATCGGACGAATGGCGCGAGCTTTTTTTCCGGTCTCACGCAATGCCCGCTGTGCAGCAACAGTGGTAAGCCGCTCGTCCCAGGTAATAACTTCACATGGAAGAACTGCTCGCAATTTTTCCACGAATTCAAATGCGTCATTGGCCGCCTTGCCAGTCTCCCCGCCCATTTTTTTTGGGATTCCCACGACCACGAGGTTGATGTTCCGATCGCGAATAATCCGGACAATCCGCTTGATCGCACTGCTGCTTGCCAAAACCGTTTCCAGCGGGTGGGCGAGCAGCCGCAACTCGTCCGAGATGGAGAGTCCGATGCGCACTTTGCCGAAATCCACTCCCAGAACGGGATTCATAGCTACTGCAATTCGGGCGGCAGCTTGGCAATTACGCTTTTGATTCTTTCCGCCTGGTGTCGGTGGCAAACCAGAGTCGCATCCCGTGTCCGCACCACGATCAAGTTGTGCACGCCAAGCAGCGCGACGCTCGTCCCATCTTGGTTGAACACGATGTTGTTGCTGGAATCAACCGCCGTCACCGCGGTGTTCGCCGCGTTGGCTTGCTCGTCTTTCTTGAAATAGCGTGATACCGCGGTCCAGCTGCCTACGTCGTCCCAGTCGAAGCTGGCTTCTACAACTATCACTCGGTCGGCTTTTTCCATGATGGCGTAATCGAACGAAATGCGCGGGAGGTCGCCGAAATTTTCATGCAAGACTGTTTCGAAATTTCCCGGGGCGCGAATCTGGGATATGAAATCAGCCAGCTCCGGCGCATGGCGATTGAACTCGCTTAAAACCGTCGGCACCGACCAGACAAACATTCCGGCGTTCCATCGAAAATTTCCTTTCCGCAGAAACGACTCGGCCAGGTCGACATTGGGTTTCTCGCGAAAACGCAGCACGTGGTGAATGGTGATTCGCTGGTAACGATTGCGCAAACGAACCGGCTCGCCCTGCTCGATGTATCCAAAACCCGGGCAGGCCCACGTTGGCTTGATCCCAATGGTCACGAGCGCGCCGGTTTCCTCGGCGGCGGCGGCGGCAACGGTCATTGTTTCTTGAAATGCTTTCCGATCGGCAATTACATGGTCGGCTGGCAGCACGAGCATCGTGGCAGCGTGATCGCGTCCTGCTGCCCAGCCGGCCCCGAGTGCGACGGCCGCTGCCGTGTCACGTTTATGCGGCTCCGCCACGATATTCTCTTTTGGAAATTTCTTCAGCAAATCGCGAACTGCGCTCTCTTGTTCAATGTTGGTGAGAATGAGAATGCGATCGGGCGGCACCAGGCCCTCCAGTCGGCCGACCGTTTCCTCGAGGAGTGTTTTTTCCGAAACAAGGCGCAATAACTGCTTTGGACGAGCCCGTCGACTCAGTGGCCAGAAACGCTCGCCGCTGCCGCCGGCAAGAATGAGCGCATAGATGGGATTAGACATGTCGGTGCAACAAACAGCGAGTTGCCAAGATCACGCAGTTGCGCAGATTTTCCCGTTTCTTTTTCGTAAACGAGACGTATAAAATAGGCGATGTCCCTTCCGATATCCATTTCAAAAACATCTGAACCGCTCGATAGTCTGCTGACGCTCACCCGCACTGCTTTTGGGCTGGGGATCGGAATGCTGCTGGCGGGCAAGATCAGGCAGCCGGTCCGGCAAGCTGCCGCCATCGCACTCGTTTCCGTTGGCGCGCTCGCAGCCGTACCTCTGCTGGTTAAGGCCGCTTTGGAACGAATCAATCACCCGGAATCGGAACGCGGCAGCCAGGCTCGGCTTCGCTCGATTCGCGGGTCCTCCGGTTACTCGACCGACGGGGACATTTATTGATTCTGCGAGGCGCGTCTCATTGACGCGTGGAGAGCGGTCGTACCAACAATTTGCTTGAAGCTAGGACGTCCCTCACTGTGACTGTCCCGCCTCTCCCCTTTGTCAAGGAGAGAGGCGACCGCAGGCTTGCAGAAGATTCGATAGATGAGCACGTAAGCTGACAATCGGTCAACACTACCGTTGAAGGCGAACGGGCTCGACAACGCTTGATTCAACCTCCTCCGCGGATTAAGCGTGCTTCGCGCCATGGCCCATACATCGAAGTCTTCTCCTGAGTCGCTGCGCGATCGCTGCCGTGAAATTTTGAAAGAGGAAGCCATTCTTCGTCAGGGTGGCGGAAAAGCCGGGCTCGAGCGTCAACGCAAACTCGGGCGCATGCCCGCTCGTGAGCGCGTCGGGCATCTTCTCGATTCAAAAACAGACTTTTTCGAGATTGGGCTTTGGGCGGCCTACAAAATGTATGAGGAGTGGGGGAACATTGCTGCTGCCGGAGTCATCGCCGGCGTCGGCAATATCGCCGGGATCCCGTGCATGATCATCGCCAATGACGCCTCGGTGAAAGCCGGCGCATTTTTTCCACAGACCTGCAAAAAGCTTCTTCGAGCGCAGCGCATCGCTTTCGAATGCTCGTTACCCATTATTTATCTGGTTGATTCCGCCGGCGTCTTTCTACCAATGCAGGATGAAATTTTTCCGGACGAGGATGATTTCGGACGCATCTTTCGCAACAACTCGGTCATCTCCGCAGCCGGCATTCCGCAATTCGCGGCGATCATGGGAAATTGCGTGGCTGGCGGCGCATATTTACCGGTGTTATGCGACAAGATTTTGATGACCGAAGGTAGCGGCCTCTATTTGGCCGGGCCATCGCTCGTCAAGGCTGCCATTGGGCAGGTGGTTGATCAGGAGGATCTGGGTGGCGCTCGCATGCACGCGGAAATTAGCGGCACAGTGGATTTTTACGAGAAGGACGATGCATCGTGCTTGAAACGGTTGCGCTCGCTCGTCGCCCTTTTGCCTGAAGCAAAAGAACGTGGCGCGGGGCGCTTGCTCGCGACTCCGCAGCCTGCCCGGGAGAGAGGCGGGATGACGGAGGTCAGCACATCCGAGTCTGCGAAAAATGCGGACACACTTTATGAACTCGTTAGCCTCGATGGTCAGAAAAACTACGATGCTCGCGATTTGTTCGCTGCCATCGTCGACTCAAACTCGCTCAACGAATACAAAGCAGATTACGGAAAGACGCTTGTAACCGCGTATGCGCGCATAAACGGGCAGGCAGTTGGAGTCGTCGCAAATCAGCGGTTGCAAGTGCGCACAAAAAAGGAAGGCATTCAAATGGGCGGCGTGATTTATTCCGATAGCGCCGACAAAGCGGCGCGTTTTATTATGGATTGCAATCAAACCGGCTTGCCCATCATTTTTTTCCAGGACGTTACCGGCTTTATGGTCGGTCGTGTCGCGGAGGAGAGCGGAATCATTCGCAGCGGCGCCAAATTGGTCAATGCGGTTAGTAATTCGGTCGTCCCAAAAGTCACAGTTGTGGTTGGCGGTTCGTTCGGCGCCGGCAATTACGCGCTATGCGGCAAGGCTTATGACCCGCGATTCATTGTCGCGTGGCCGACCGCGCGTTATGCCGTCATGGGCGCGGCGCAGGCATCTGACACCGTCTTCTCAATCCTGGCGCGGGCCCGGGAACGGGGTGATAAGAAAGCGTCCCATGAAGAACTCGAGGAGCTGCGCTTGAAGGTGAAACAAAGTTACGAAGAACAAACCGACATTCGCTACGGTGCCGCGCGCGGCTGGGTAGACGCCATCATTCAACCGCATGAAACGCGTGACGTCCTGATTAAGCTGCTTCAGTTTGTGTCGCGCCCCTCCCCGAAACCGCGCTTCCACACGGGTGTGATCCAGGTCTGAAGACAGTTAGCGATTTAGTGATTTAACCATTTAGCGATTCACGATTTAACGAATCACGGATCCATGCCCGTCGTTCTTGTCGAAAAGCAAACGCCGCAGATCACGATTGTGACGCTCAATCGCCCGGAGCGCCGTAACGCGCTTACCATCGAGCTGCTGAACGAACTGCTTGCTGCCATCAAAGTCGCGTCCGACCAGCCACGGGAACGAGTGCTGATCTTACGTGGCGCCGGGGCAGCGTTTTGTACCGGCCTTGATTTAAGAGAGGCAGCCAATCTGAAACGTGCCCACGTTACTGCGGAAATGGTCGCGAAAACCTTGATCGGGCTTAGTCAAACGCATCTCATTACTATCGCCGCGGTGCATGGCGCAGCCGTTGCCGGTGGCGCGGGAATCATGTCCGCCTGTGATTTTGTCGTGGCCGCCGAAGGAACTAAAATTGGTTATCCGGAAGTGCGCCGAGGACTCGTTGCCGGATTAGTGATGACCTTTTTGCGCCGGCAGGTTGGCGAACGAAACATGCGCGAATTGTTGCTTGGTTCGGAATTGATCGATGCTGAACGTGCCCGCGAGTTCGGACTGGTGAATCGTGTAGTCGCACCTGACAGGTTGATGAACGAAGCGCAAAAGTTTGCCGATGCGGTTTTGCAAGGTGCGCCAGGCGCATTGGTGCAAACGAAAAAGTTGATTGAAGAACTGTGGTCAACATCTGTGACAGAAGATATCGAGCTTGCGCTCAAATATCATATGCAAGCTCGCGAATCCGCCGAAGCTCACGAGGGCATCGCGGCTTTTATTGAAAAGCGACCGCCAAACTGGACGAAAAGTTAGCTTCCGGCGGACGGACCCTGATATTGCGCGCTGCCGAAGCCCAGGATCGGCAGAAAGATAATTCCCAGGATCGCGGAAGGCGCAAGCATAACCCATCCCATCCTCAGCGCTATCGACTCGTAGTGAACGGAGCAAATAATCTCATTCGCGAGTTAATGTGCCGCAGTGGCTGCTTTCGCTGGGATCTTAAAATGTTCGATTTGTTCTTTGATTTCGTGGACGAAACTGGCAGCGCCGGCGCCGTTGACCACGCGGTGATCAAATGTGAGCGAGAGCGTGATCACTTCTATCGCTCCATTCTTCGTTGTCTTGCCGGCAGGCAACTCGCGATGAGCTGTGCCGATGAATAATGTGCCAACAGACGGCGGCACTACAATCGGCGCGCCCGCTTTAACGCCGAATGCGCCGAGACTCGTGATCACCACTGGCGCATTCATCGCATCGATCCGACCAGTCCGCGTCGCTTCCACTACGTCGCCGTAAACCTTCACGAAGTCAGCCCAGCTCTTCCTGTTTGCCTCAACGATGACCGCGGTTGCCAGTCGGTCGTCTTCCAGCGCGACCGCGATGCCCAGATCGAAGTCTTTATTTTCGATGATCCGGTCGTCTTCGAGAATCAAGCGCCGGAACGGAGCATGTTTTTCCATCGCCCTGACCACCGCCCAGGCGATCATCACGGAAGGCGACGGCGCATTTTTGCCGAGCCGTCTTTTAATTGATTCGCGCGCTTTGCGTATCGACTCCCAGCGTGCATCGATCTGCAAATTCGCCGGAATGACACGTGAAAGTTTTCGCGTGATGGTTGGTGAAAGCGCAGGCTCAATCTTGGAGGGGCGCCTGTCCTCAGGCGCAGGCTCACTTCCTTTGCGGCTGGGGACAGCCGCCTCTACACCCGCAGCAGCCAACACGGCTGCCTCTACAGTTCTTTCCTTTCCGTCGGCCGATTCTTTTACCGCGATTTGAAATTGATCAGCCAGCGAAGGTTCGCTTGCCAAAATGGTGCCTAACTCCTGACCGATATCGACCGTGTCGCCTATTTTCGTCCTCCATTCGCCCATAATCCCGGCGAAGGAAGATTGGATCGGATAGACGGCCTTGTCCGTCTCGACTTCGCACAACTCGTCGTCGAGCGCGATCGGATCACCCGGTTTTTTGAGAAGCGACACAACCTTCGCGTTGCGTATCCCTTCGCCCATAATTGGAACCGTAATGCTTTGCCCGCGTTGTTTCGACATGTCGGTTGTAGCCGGGATCGTTGATCCCAGCCCCCCAGACTCTGCAACGACCTCAGCCCGACCGCGGTCATCGATCGCGGCTACAACGGCGTGTTCGGCTTTTGCTGTCATCGAGCGGCGAATTGCGCCGACGATGCGCTCGACGTCCGGCAATGCGGCATATTCGTAAATCGGATTGTATCCGATCATGACGTTGGCTTTGCTGACCAGAATCGGCGGACTAATCATCGCCTTCCACAGGTCCAGCTGCGATGTGATGTGAGTGATGATCATCTGCCCGACGCTACAATTCTCGGTGTCTTCCTGCACAATGACGAGCCGTCTGGTTTTACGCACTGATTCTTCAATTGCTGCTTTGTCCCAGGGTACGATGGAACGCAGATCCAGAAGCTCGACCGAAGCGCGCTGGTCAAGCTTGGTCAGCGCCTCGAGCGATATCTCGACCGTGTTGCCCCAGGCAACCAGGGTGACGTCGCTGCCATTACGAATCTTTCGCGCTTGCCCAAATGGAATTGCACGAATTGCCTCCCGCGATTCACGTTCGGCCCAGAACATGTGTTTCGGAATCAAAAAGAGGACGGGATCGTCGCTATGCATTGCCGTCCAGAGCAGCCCCGCCGCATCTTCGGGTGTGCTTGGAACCACCACCGTGAGCCCGGGATAATGCGCGAAGACGGATTCGTTTGCCTGGCTGTGCCACAAACTGCCACCGGGCAGGTACGCTCCGTAGGGCGCGTAAATCACCGCCGGACACTTCCAATTTCCAAACGAGCGCCAGCGGAGGTTTGAAATATTGGTGACCAGTTGATTAAAGCCCGGATAAACAAAATCGATAAATTGCAACTCGAACACCGGGCGCTTGCCGTAAGCGGCCAGGCCGCAGGCTACCCCGAGGATGGTTGATTCAGCGAGGGGCGAATTGAAGACCTGCCTGGGAAAATCGGTGGAAAGCTTCTGAGTGAGCCGAAAAACTCCGCCCTTGGGGTCCTCGATGTCTTCGCCAAAGATGATTCGGTCGGCGTTTTCCTCCAGACCAGCACGCAAGGTTTTGTTCACGGTGTCACCGATTCGATATTTGCCCGGCGGTAAAATCTCCTTGTCGATCTTCGGGGCCGCGCCGGTCACATTCGCCAGAACTTCGTTAGGCGAGGGGTCCTCAGCTTTTTCGGCTTGCGCGTACTCTTGTCGAATCCGCTCCTTTATCTCATTGTCCATTCTGGCGAAATCTTCAGCGGTGAGCGCGCCTTCTTCGATCAGCTTGTCTTTCCAGGACTTGAGCGGGTCGAATTTCTCCAGAGACCGCAATTCATCCCTGCTGCGATAGAGCTTTTGGTCGTCCGAACTCGTGTGGCTGGAGAGCCGTTCCATCGTCACCCAGAAAAACACCGGGCCACCGCCGGACCGAATTTTTTCTAATGCATCGGCCGCGGCATCGTAAATCTGCTGGACATCTTGTCCGGCAAGTTGTTGCCATTTGCTTGGCTCGAGAACGTCAACTGCGAGCGGATTAATCTTTCGCGTCGGGCTGCTAATCCCGTAGCCGTTGTCCTCGACCACAAAAAGCACCGGGAGTTTTCTCTCTCTGGCGAAGCAAAGGGCTTCGAAGAAATCGCCCTGCCGCGTCGCGGCGTCTCCGACGGTTGCGACAACCAGATTCTTTTTGCCGTCCAGTTCGATTCCCCAGGCAATTCCGCAGGCGGGAAGAAGCTGCGACCCGGTCGGGGTGGGCACACTCCAAATGTGGCGATCACGATCGCTGTAGTGCGACGGCATCATTCGCCCGCCGCTGCCGGTCTTTCGCTTGGCGAAATATTCGAGCGCCAATTCGTGCGTGGTTACTCCTCGACCGAGAACCAGGCCACGATCGCGATAAAAAGGAACGATGTAGTCTTCGGGATCAAGTTGAATCGAGATGGCAGCGAGCGCTTCGTGGCCCATCCCGGACACGTGAAAATGACCTTTGCCCTGACGATTTAGATTTTGTTCGCGCAGGTCAGCGTGACGGCTTTCCAGGATTATTTTCAGGAGCCGCAGCTTTTCTTCTTTGCTCAGGGTCAGCATACAATATCGACCTTATAATTGATCGTGCGAATCGTCTGTTGCCAACGGAAAATGCGCGCGCATTTTTCGTCATGTCGAACTTGGACCGGGGCAGGGGAATCATTGGCCGCTACTACGAGTTTCTTCCCGTTACGGATTCGACGCCGATTGTTTCGTTAGGCGAGGGGAATACACCTCTGATCTACTCCGAGAAGCTGAGCGCACGAATCGGCCGTGGCTGCCGGGTTTTCGTGAAAAATGAAGGTGTGAATCCGACCGGCTCTTTCAAAGATCGCGGAATGACCGTCGCGGTCTCCAAGGCGCTTGAACGCAAGGCGCGCGCGTTGATCTGTGCTTCGACCGGAAATACCTCCGCCTCGGCTGCGGCCTACGCCGCCCGCGCCGAAATCCCATGCGCCGTGATTTTGCCGGCCGGCAAGATCGCCAGTGGCAAATTGCTCCAGGCTTTTATGCACGGGGCAAGAATCCTCGCGATCGCGGGGAACTTCGATGATGCATTGCGAATCGTGCGCGAGCTCGGTGCGCGAGATGATCTGGCGATTGTCAATTCAATCAATCCCGATCGGATCGCAGGACAGAAGACAGCTGCCTTCGAGATTGTCGATTTTCTTGGCGACGCTCCCGATTTTCATCTTCTGCCGGTCGGCAACGCTGGAAATATTTGTGCTTATTGGGCCGGTTATAATGAATATCGCGCGCAACAAAGATCGACCAGGTTGCCGGCGATGATCGGCTTCCAAGCGGCCGGTGCGGCCCCTCTGTTTTACAATCGCGTCATCGAAAATCCTGAGACGATCGCGTCCGCCATTCGCATCGGAAACCCGGCGAGCTGGAAACAGGCCCGGGCCGCGATCGAAGAATCGCGCGGCGCAATCGACATCGTCTCTGATGAAGAGATTTTGGCTGCGCAAAGGTGGTTGGCGCGGACTGAGGGAATTTTTGTCGAGCCGGCCAGCGCCGCAGCGATTGCCGGTTTCCTTAAATGTTGCGAGGTAAGAGAGGCGGCCAATTCATTCCAGAAAATTCCAGCCGGAAGCCGGATTGTTTGTACGGTGACTGGTCACGGGCTGAAGGATCCGGATGCGCGACAGATTGACGAAATTCCGCCGCTACCGGCCACGGTGGATGATGTCCTTCGCGCCCTGGGACTTTGAGCCGTCAGAGACCGCTAAAAAACTTAGTCATGTCGCGCAAAAAGGCTGTCGGCTGGATGGATCGCCAAATCGCAGGGACGCCGCGCTGCGGCGTCCGGTCGGCGCGGCGCGCCGACCCTACCTTGTGCGATGACGCGCGAGCAACATAACGCGGCGTGGCTGAGTTTTTTAACAGTCTCTTCGGTTGACAGCGGCGTGAGTTGAGCGAAAACGATTCGGTTTTGCATTTTTCCACCTTCATCGGCCGCGCGCTCCTGCCATGCGCTTGATTGTCCAAAAATACGGCGGCACATCAGTCGGAACGCCCGAGCGAATTCGCAACGTCGCCAGGCGGATTGTGGAGACACAGCGCGAAGATTGCCGTGTCGTAGCGGTGATCTCGGCCATGGCCGGAGTGACCGACGATCTGCTGAAGCTGGCCGGCGAAATGTCACCCTATCCGACCAAGCGCGAGCTCGACATTTTGCTCGCGACCGGCGAGCGCGCGGCCAGCGCGCTCGTCACAATGGCGATAAACGCCCTCGGTGTGAAAGCGATTTCCCTCACTGGCGCTGAGGCGGGAATTTTGACCGACGGCGTCCACACCCGGGCAAAGATCGCAAACATCAGCTCCAAGCAGATTCAGGAACTGCTGGCTGAAGATTACATCGTCGTCGTCGCCGGATTTCAGGGGCAAACTGCCGAAGGCGAAACCACGACGCTTGGCCGCGGCGGTTCCGACCTGAGCGCTATTGCCCTGGCTGGCGCACTTACTGCCGATGCCTGCCAAATTTTCACCGACGTCGATGGAGTTTTCACCTGCGATCCGCGCATCGTTTCCGACGCACGAAAACTCGGCGAAGTCGCTTATGACGAGTTGCTCGAGATGGCCGGAGCAGGCGCAAAAGTCATGCAGTCGCGCGCCGTCGAGTTTGCTAAGAAATTCGGAGTCGAGTTTGAAGTCCGGTCGAGCTTTAAACCAGACGCTGGAACCCTCGCCAGGGAAGAGACGCCGAGCATGGAGGATGTCGTCATTCGCGGCGTAAGCATCGAACGCAAACAAGCCAAAGTCACCGTTAACGACGTGCGCGCTGAGCCGGGAGTCGCTGGTCGCGGTATTTCTGAAATTGCTGGCGCGCAAATTGTTGACAGCCATCATCTGGCAAGCGTTTCCAAAACCGGGCAGCCCGCAATTTAGTTGCACACTTTATAAA
>JACXTT010000340.1_pt1 | contig 78248 bp, 71 predicted proteins | sample 9270951 | NCBI WGS metagenome assembly JACXTT01 (sample SAMN15532306, study PRJNA645909) | rock metagenome | isolation source: weathered quartz diorite | place: Puerto Rico | collected 2017-06-21
TCCATTTCCGCGCGAATGGTGCCGATCATTTCCTCAAGGATATCCTCCAGCGTGACGATACCGGCCGTGCCGCCGTACTCATCCAATACAACCGCCAGGCCGCGCTGCTGCCGCTGTAAACTCTTGAGTAATTGCAACAGATTCATCGTTTCGGGAACAAACGAAGGAAGCTCCATCGCCTCGGCCAGGTCGCACTGCGGGTCGAGCAGCAACGCGCGCGTGTCGAGTATCCCGACGATCGTGTCCGGAGTTTCGTCGTAAATCGGCAACCGGCGATGTTTGAATTTTCGCGCCGCGGCGATCATTTCCTCGATTGAAAGGTCGTCAGAAATCGCGGCCATTTGCGAGCGCGGTCTCATGACTTCCTTGGCGGTACGTCGGTCGAGGTTGATGATCTGCAGGATGATGTCCCTTTCCGATTGCGCCAATGTCCCTCGCTGAAAAGCCAGTTCAAGCAATTCCTGATAATCGGCATCAGTCAGAACCGGCTGTGGGGAAAATGATTTTGGAACGACTGCCCTGAGGATGGCTTCGTTGACGCGCTGGGCGACGCGGCGCAGCGGAATGGCCAGCGTCTCCAGCAGCAGTAATGGACGCGCCACGCGCAATGCCCATCGCTCAGGCTTGCGCACTGCCATCGTTTTGGGCAGCACCTCACAACCAATGAGGATCAGCAGCAGCAGACCTGCAATCGTGCCTGCAAACTGCCAATGCCCGCCCAGCGCCATCCAAAGCCCCACCGCAAGCATGGCCGCTGTCGCGAACGTATTGCCCAGAACCATTGTTGCCAGCAGATCCTCCGGCTCGCCCAATAGCCGCTGGACCATGCCGCCAAGCCGCGGCTCCCGGTCAGCTATCTGCCGCACCTGCCATTTGCTGAGGGAAAACAGGGAAGTTTCGGCCAACGCGAAGAAGAAACTTGCCAGCGCAAAAACCAAAACCACGACCAAAGCAACGATTGTCGCTGGCGGCATGCCCTCAGCATGACGGAACAAACCCGCGAACGCAAAACCCAAAACGCCGCATTAATAGCCGCGCTGCGGCTGCTGCAGACGGTTCAGCCCCCGGGAGTTGAAAAAGTGAGGACTGACGCCCGGACGCCCGCCGCCAGCAGTGCGCTCGTCGCGGAATAAATTTTGTCGCCGTTCGGTGAGTAATCACAGTCGAGGGGAGGACATACGTATCCCGTTCCGTGCCTGATGTCATCCAGCAAGTAGTTGGTGTTCGGGTAGCCCCCTACGCTGGCGCTGATTATCAACGTCCCGTTTGTCCCGAGGGCCACCAGCTTGTCAATGTAGTGAATGCAATCGTTGGTTGCATCGAAGAATCCCATGTTGATGCTCGTGACGAAGGGCTGGATCCCGGGGATGCGCGTGGACAGTCCGTAGGCGACACTCGAAGAAGCGGAAGTGAATTCGCCGCTGCCGTTTGTATACCAGACCCTCGACGGAATGTCGGGGAAGAGAATGAGGTACTGGGGGTGTTCGGTCGGATTGTTCGTCAGCCACTGGAGGACCGGGGTAACGATCTGCGTCGTGAAGGTGGGGAGATCTACCCGCTCATTCGTGACGCAGTCAATTGCGATAACATTGGCTGTGCCCACGAGAGGCCTATGCGCGACGTAATAGTCCTTGACGTACGCGCTATTTGTACGGGCGGAATTGTTCGTCGTCCCCACATTGTAAATCAACAGCAGGTCTTTCGTCACGTCGATCTGGTACTGCACGAGCGGCGAGAACGGGGAGATCAGCGTCTGGTAGGCGCCCGCGGCAATCAGCTTAACATTTTTGAGGTCCGGGCTCGGTGCGTTAGTCTGGCCGTAGCCACTGTCGCCCCAATCAACGATCGTCGCGTTGTTGCTCAGCGCCATACTGTGCGCGTAGCCGGCGGCGATAGCCATGGCGTTCGTCAGGCTCGCTGGAACGTTGGTCTGGCCGCTGGAGTTGTTCCCCCAGGCCACCACCGTGCCGTTGCTGAGCAGCGCCAGCGCATGGTCGCCGCCGCAGCAATTGCCACCACATTGGCCAAACCGTCCGGCACAACCGTCTGCTCGTAAAAGCTGTCACCCTAGGCTACCACAGTGCTGTTACTGCGGAGCGCCAACGAGTGCCGCTAGCCGGCCAAAATGGCGATCACGTCGGTCATGCAGGTTGGAACGTTGGTCTGACCCAAGTCGTTCGCCGCACCTGGGGCGTCCTGATTTATTACCGCGCGCCGATTTCATTGCCAAAAGCGCGAAGCCAATAGCCGCCAAGGCTACGGCGCCTGGCTCAGGAATTGTCGAGGCGGAAAACTCGATGGAATCTATGTTCCAATAATTGTTCGATGGCAACGCTGCAATTTTCAGCTCCACGGTCTGACCAGCAAATGCCGAGATGTCGCCGCCAAACAGTGTGTAGTTGGGCCCTGCTCCCAAGGCGGACATGGATATGCTTTGGCCAGCGAGGGAGACCGAGAGCGGTATTAGGCTGGGTTGCGCTTTAAGTAAAATCGCTTGCGTCCCTACTGGCACTTGACCCGTCTGCCGAATCGAGGCCTCAGCCGGCGCCACGCCGCCCGGCGAGCCCGGTGAGTTCGCGAGCCCGCCCTGGAGGGTGACGCTAAAGCTTCCTTCTATGCTCCCTCCCCGGGCATCTAGCAGCACGATAGCGGCGGCTCCCGTCGAGAGCTGATCGAATAGGACCCCGGAGCCTTGGTTCGTGCCTATATATGGAGTCCAACCCGGAATCGCGTCAGTAGCGCTCACCAAACCCGGAAGCTGGCCCGGCTGGATGTTCGCAAGTTCAAAATCCAGATTCTGAAAAGTGCTCTGACCGAAGGACGTGGCCGGCAGAGCCGCCGCGATGATTAGCGGGTGGAGAATGCCAATTTGCATCGTGGATCCTTTCTTACTTAACGACCAACGGGTCACCTACCGCTTGGAACTGGGGCGTCTGTTTTGAGTTCCAAGAGCAGGTCGCGAAGTTCTTTCCAGCCGCCCAAAGCCCGAAATAGACATACGTATCCTCAAGCCCTGCCTCGAATGGCTCATCAACGTGGCTCACGCCGGCAACCGGTGTGCTCGAATAAGCTACGCCACCGAAGGCGCCCGAGGCGAACCATTGACCGAACCAGCTCTGGAGGGTGGCAGGGACAGTCTGGTCGGCGGGTGGTGGGTTGGGGTGAAATCGCTGCCCGTTGAACGACTCGCCCGTTCCCATCAGGTACCAGTTACTGTTGGTTTGGAACGCGACATGCCCGGGGTCGGGGAAATAGTAGCCCTGCCCCCCGTTTGCGCCCCAGGTCCAGTAGCCCGCCACGTTGGTTCCGCTCACTATGTGGCTGGTGCTCGTCCGCGGGACGTAGGTAACGAACTGACTGGAAACGCCATTGTTCGTCACACCCTCGAGCGCAGCAAGACCTCGGGCGCTATAGTTAGTGCTGGAGCCGGCATCCTCGAAATAGTAATTTGTGCCTGCCGCGCTTCCCCCGGCCAGGACAACGGCAACCCCAGCATGGCTGGCGAGCTTATCGATGTAGTGAACACAGTCGTTCGAGGCGCCCATGTTGATGTGCGCGACGAACGGATGCCAATTCGGCCAAGCCCACTCGTGCAATTGGTGTTGAACGCTCGGCCTGACGGGCAAAAACCTTGGCGGATAGTTGATCAAATCGTCCTGCGAATAATCGGCGTTCGTGTTCACCCTCGAGGGCACGTCCACGAAAAGGACCACGTACTGCGGCCGCTTCGTCGCGTTGGTTACCAGCCAATTCGTCACTTGCGGCAGAAACAGGTTGGTGTACTCGCTAGGATAAAATGTCTCAGTCTTGTTGCTGCACCCAACACCGAGCACGTTGGCGTTGGCCACCATCGGCCGGTGCGCCAGGTAGTAGTCCTTTACCCCGGCACTGTCAGAGGAGTTCGTATTGTAAATCAGCAAGAGGTCCTTCGTCACGTCGATCTGATACTGGGTAAGCGGATTGAACACTCCGGCGATCGTCTGGGGGCCACCTGCGGCGAGAAGCTTCACCGGCGCGTTGCTGGCCACGCTGGTCAGCGGCGCAGGCACGTTTGTTTGTCCATAGTAATTCTGTCCCCACACAGCCACCGTTCCATCGTTCCTGAGCGCAACATTGTGCCACCAGCCGGCGGCGATGCCCATGACGTTCGTAAGCGCCGCGTTAGTCGCAGTCTGTCCGGATATGGGTCAAACCGGTGGACACGTTGACTTGGCTAGCGTTGGCTGGATGCTGGTCCGACGTTAAAAATAATTCAAGATCTTTCGGTCGGATTTTGCACGTCCTACCGGCGCGCGCCGGCGCGCCTGCACAAGATGTGGTGGCTCCCGCCGGGCGTGGGCGCCCCGATTCCTGGTCAGTTTAGAGCCACGCCGCGGCGGATGTAGGTCGGCACATCGAGATCCTCGCCCTTGTGGATCGTCGGTTCGCTTTTGTCGAAGCGGCCTTTGGAAACGATTTCCAGCGGCAGGTGACCTTGCCGCAACCTGGAGGTGGTTTTGCGCGCGCGTCGGGCGCCGCGGGCATGGTCCTTGATGAGTTGCGCCATTCGTTCCGGCGGAACCGCAGGCGGCGGCGGAACGAACCGCGAGTTCCGCCGGCTCGGTTCCGCGCGGTTGACGAGTTGGGAGGGAAGATCCTCGGCACGGCCGCGTGCTTCCGGTTCGGCATCCGAGGCCTCGTCCGCCAAAGGTGAGTCGGCCTCGCCTTCGACCTGGGGCACTAGCAGGCTGACCAGCAACGAATCGCCCAACTCCGGCAGAATGGCCGCGCCCATCAGAATAGGAACCTCTTCACCGTGCCGGCGAAGCTGGTCCATGATTCGATTCACTTCAGCCATGGTGAGCGTCGAACCGCCGAGGATACAAACGGCAAGAGCCGCAGCCTGCTTCAACATGGAGGGACCGCCCAGCAAAGGATGAGCCAAAAGCTGTTCCACGGCCTGGGCGGCCCGCGTTGGCCCGTGAACTTCGGCCAGGGCAAAGCTGCATGCTGTTGAGTGCGCGCGGAGCATTGCGCAGAGGTCGAGGAAGGGCAGACCGATGAGGTTTCGGCCTGCCACCGCGCGCCAGACGCCGCGGATGCAGCTTCCGAACAAACGATTGGCTGCTGTAAATGTGTCGAGCAGACTTGTCGTCTCGTCAATCAGCGCCAGCGTTTGCTGATTCGGCAAACAGATCACGAGGTCCGCAACTTCGCCCAGCCGCTTCAATGCGGCGCGCGCCAATTCACCGCGGTGGCTCCCCTCACAATCGAAAGGCAAAATCGCGCAACATACCACCACCGCACCGGATTCCCGGGCTGCAGCGGCCAGCGCCGGAGCAAGGCTGGTGCCCACGACACCACCCAGGCCTGCCATCAGGAGAATCACATCGGTTCCGGCGCAGAGCGTTCTGAGGCGCAGCACAGGCTCTTCGCCGAGGACACGGTTGCGCCCGAGTTCCGAGTCGGAGCCGAGGCGCCGCAAGACGCTGGCTTCGACATGGAGCTTCTCGGAGGCCGGGCAAGCGGCGAGCGCGGAGGCATCCGAGTCCACGGCGACGAGCGCTTCGGCGGCCAGGCCTTCGCGAGCTAGTTGCCCGAGCAAATTCAGGCCCGCGGTGCCGAGCCCCAGAATCTTGATGTTCGGGGTCGGTTTCGCGGGCGGAGTTGCCGCTTTGTCTGTAGGTGTTACGCCATTCATAAATGAGCCGTTGCGGGCCCAGTAGAGTTGCAAATAAATTTCGATAGAAAGGCCTTCTCTTCCGCAGTTGCAAGGACGCTTTGGCGGGACAGGCCCTGACCTTCTCCTCGCGAGGACTTGCCATTACTCACTACTTCAATGGCAGGCTTCGACCAATCCCGAAGGGATGGTGTCTTCCAGCCCAGGGTTGCGAGGAACGAGCTACCCTGGGAAAACCGTGCATAATGGGCCTCTACCCCAACGGGGTTACGTCGGCAATCGCGACATGTGGATGCAACCCCGTTGGGATTGGCTCGTGGATCAAACCCCCGCACCCAGGGTAGCTCGTTCCTCGCAACCCTGGGCTGAGTGATTGAATCCCGTTGGGATTCGAGGATTTCGCAATTCGAGATGTGGGTAATGATGAGTCCTGGGGAGGAGAGGAGATCGCAACGGCGGGCCCGGTAACGAAACTTGAATGCCATAGCGTTAGCGCTTGAAAAACTGTCCCAGCGTGTTGCGGAGCCCGTCGGTCAGCGAACCCCTGGCCCCGCGTTTGCGGTGCTGAAAGGAACCGAATTTTACGAGGCCAATGGCGGTGGCGAACTCCGGCTGGCCGAGAGCCGACTTAAGCCCGCTGATGGAGTTGGCTTTGCCGAGGCAGACGGGCATCCCCAGCACTTGCTCCGCGAGCCGCGCGATCTGAGGACTACGCGCGCCCCCGCCGCACAGGAACACACCGCCACGCAGGAAATCCAGAACGCCGGCCTGTTCGAGGTCCTGTCCGATAAGCTGGAAAATCTCCTCAAGGCGCAGAGACATAATACGGCGTAGGTGCTCGAGGTTGACTTCCTTTGGCGGCAGGCCCAACTCGCTCGTGAGCGTAATGGTCCGGCCTTTGACTTCCTCCTCCACCAGGGCCGAGCCATGCTCGATTTTGAGGTGCTCGGCCCGGCTGAGCGGCACTTTCAAACCGTAAGCCAAATCGTTCGAGACGTGGTCGCCGCCGACGGCCAGCACGCCGGTATGCTTAATGATGCCGTTGGCATAGACGACGTACTCGGTCGTGCCACCCCCGAGATCGATGACCAGCGAGCCCAGCTCCTTTTGTTCGCTGTTCAGCAGCGCCAGGGAAGACGCCAGACCGTTGAACACGATGTCGTCCACCTCGAGCTGCAGTCCTTTGACGGTCCGGATCGCGTTCTGCAAACGGTTGAGCGTGCCGTGCACGACATGAACGTCCACCTCAACGCGGGCCCCGAGCATGCCGACCGGATTGGTGATGCCATCCTGACCATCAATCAGAAAATGCTGGCGGATCGCATGGATCACATGGTTTTGGGCAGGCAGATTAATGGTCTTGGCGTTCTTGATGACGTCCTGCACGTCGTCCTCGGAGATTTCCCGGTCCGCCGAAACGACTGGATGGACGCCACGATTGTTGAAACCGCGCAAATGACCGCCGGTGACCCCGAGATAGACGCTCCGGATTTCAACATCCGCCATCTGCTCGGCCTCGACGATGGCGTGGCGCACATCCTCCTCGGCGGTCGGCGCGTCGGCAATTTCCCCTTTGCGCACGCCGCGGGAGCGTGCCTGGCCGAGGCCCACGATGTTGAGCGCGCCTTCAGCATTCAGTTCGCCGACGACGGCGCAGACTTTGGATGTGCCGACTTCAAGGCCGACGATGATCGAGGAAGGGTCAAACATGTTTTTTCGCGATGCGCAAGGGTTTGGGCGGTTTGGGCGTGCCCGGCGGCACGGCACCCGGATCCTGCCAGCACACCGGCACACTGTTGGTCACGGCCAGGTCGAGGGTAGCGATCGCTTTGGACATTCTTTGGCCGAGGTCGAATATTTCCCGCCACCGCCGTAGTTGCTGCTCCAGGTCCGTCGGACCAAAAGTGATTTCACTGGCCTGGCCGGTCCTCACCAGGAGGATTTCCGGCGACGAAATATCGATCGACTTCAATTCAACCAGGCCGGCCATGGGGGATTCCTGGAAAGCGACGATTAAATGGAGGGCGGCCTGAAGCTGAGGAATCTCGATGTGGCGCCCTGGTTGCAGCTCGCGCGGGTCGAGCCCCGAAATGACCGTCAGCGGCTCAGCCGAGGGCGGCGGCGCACCGGCATGCGGGCGGGTCCCCAGCGGCAGCATCACGCATCCTTCAGCATCGAGTTGAAAGCACGTCACCTCGATCCCGCCGCCGGCTCGCGGACGTGGAGCATTGACTTGAGCGATCGGTTCCCGCTCCGTCACCCGAATCCTCAAGGTGCGAGGCAGCACCCGTTCAACTGACACTGATTGAATGAGCGGTACCAACTCGAGGTTCCGCTTCACGCGAGTCAAATCCAGCGCGAGAAGATTTTGGTTCGGCTTCAAACCCGCCCACCGGCACAACTGGCTCGCGGCAAGCACACCGTCGCTTTGCACGTCCAATTGCTGGATCGCAAACGCGCTGTTTTCGTAAACCAGGCGATTCAAGAGCCAGTCACCTGAACGCCAGAGCAGGTAAAGGCCAAAAACTGTGCCGAAGAGCACACCCACAGCGAGCGAGACCAGGCGCACGCGGGTCCGGCGGACCTGGCTGGAGCGGAGCTTAACGTCGAGGACGTGCTCGCGCCCCAACCGGCGGTTCTTAATTTTGCGCTGGAGCCACACGAGAGTCAGTGATGCGAATTGGATGATGCTTTCCGTTTCACGCCGGCGTGCTTTGCGCGCTGGATCGCCAGGTCCACCATCCGCTGGCAAAGCTCAGCGTAACCCATCCCCGCTGCCGCCGCCGCTTTGGGCAGCAGACTGGTCTCGGTCATCCCGGGCAGAGTATTGACCTCCAGCACCACCGGCTCTCCGCTCGGCCGCACCATGATATCCACGCGCGAGTAATCCCTACCGCCAATTGCCTGAAACGCGCCGAGTGCCGCCGCCTGGATTCGGTTGGTTACTGCCTCATCGAACGGCGCAGGGCAGAGGTACTCGGTCGTCCCAACGCCGTACTTCGTTTGGTAATCGTAAACGCCAGCACGCGGACGGATTTCGACGACCGGCAGTGGTTCAGCGCCCAGAATTCCGACAGTAGTTTCGCGACCCTGAATTTTTTCCTCCATCAATACCTGGGAATCAAACCGCATCGACTCGGCGAGGGCATTGCCCCATTCGGAAACCCGATCGACGAATTGCAAACCAACGCTTGAGCCCTGGCGCGCCGGCTTGAGCACCACGGGAGGATCCCAGCCCATAGGCCAACTTGCCGTTGGGGACTCGATTGACAGGAACCTCGCGGTGGGAACACCGGCCGCCAGGCATCGTTGTTTGGTCAAGAGTTTGTCGAAGCCGATCCGGCTGGCCTCCGGATCACAGCCAGTGTAAGGCACGCCGAGTTCTTCCAGGCGGCGCTGGACCGTGCCGTCTTCGCCATAAGTGCCGTGCAACGCCAGGAAGACAACCTGCGTCCCCCTCGGCAGTTGCCACTGTTCAGTGACAGGATCCAGCTCGTGGACCTCATGCCCGAGCGAGCGGAGCGCTTTGACGACTTGCGCCCCGGAATTGAGCGACACTTCTCGTTCGGCGCTGGGCCCGCCCAGCATCACGGTGATATTCAGTCTCTCCGGCACGTTCAGCGAGCGCGTTTGATTCCGGGCACAGGTTGCATTACGGTAAAGACCGCGAATGAGCCGGGGCGCAGAGTGGTTCCAGCGGACGGGGAGTCCTGCATCTCTGCGCCCCGGTGGTTTCCGGGTCTGGGTGGTAGAAGTTCAATCACCGACGATTTCCACCTCGGTTTCCAAATCGATGCCGCGTTGCGTCCGCGCGCGACATCGAATCAATTCAATCAATTCCAAAATATCCTGCGCCGTGGCATTGCCATCATTGACGATAAAATTGCCGTGCTCAGCCGAAACAAAAGCGCCGCCCACGCGGGTTCCTTTCAGGCCGAGTTCATCGACGAGTTTGCCGGCAGGTATCGCCGTCGGATTCTTGAAAATGCAACCCGCGCTTGGGGCGGCCGGTTGTGAGGCCCACCGTTTGCGGCTGAACTCGTTCATTCGTTGCGCGATCTGATCGCGTTCGCCAGCCTGGCCCCGCAGCACGGCCCCGAGCGCGATGTGGCGCTTCAGCGTGGGACAGCTCCGATATTCAACGTCCAGCTCCCGGCGTTTTCGCTCCTCGACGCGTCCATTCTCGTCCATCAGCCGGAGCGATTCCACCACGTCGAACATCTGTCCTCCCATCGCCCCTGCATTCATCCGCAACCCGCCTCCGACACTTCCAGGAATACCTTCCAAAAACTCGAGTCCCGCCAGCCCATGGCGTTTCGCTTCGCTCGCCACGACTTTGAGCCGGGCGCCGGCCCCGCAGCTCAGATATTCTCCGGCGAGTTCGATTTGGCTGAAGTGCGGCTGCGCCAAAGAGATCACCACGCCCCTGAAGCCTCCGTCCCTGACCAACAGATTCGAGCCGCGACCCAGAAGCAAATAGTGGATTTGGTGCTCGGCACAAAATCGAACCACCTCCGCGAGTTCCTGCGTCGAAGCCGGCTCGGTGTAGAAGTCGGCCTGGCCGCCGACGCGCAACGTCGTGCGCCGGGCGAGCAGCTCGTTTGCGCGGAGGATCGTCAGAGGCGAAACCCTCCGGCGCAATTCCTCGAGTGTATCCATGCGGTTTTGGGCCGGGCAATCCAGCTCGGTAGCGAGTTGGTTCATACGGAAAAGGCCTCCGGCGGATCGGCCTTGCGCGCGAGGTTCAGCTCACCGGCTGAATTTTCTGAGGCGGTGGGAGGGTTGAAAATGGCGCTCGGCGCCGCGGCTCGAAGGCTGGAGAGTCGAAGCGGCCCCTGTAACTCCGCCACTCGGACCGCTTCGAGCATGCGGTCGGCAATGTCGTCCGCAGCGACTGGGCGATGCCACCGCGACAGAGCGGCCTGCATCGCATGGCGTACGGCATCATTGCGAACGAGATCTATCAACGAGCGCGCCAATTGCTCGGGTGTGGCGTCGGCTTGTGTCAACAACCGAGCCGCGCCGGTGGTTGCGTAGGCATGCGCATTGTGCCACTGGTGGTTGTCGGTGGCAGAGGGATAGGGGACCAGCAAAGCCGGCAACTCCATCACCGCGAGTTCGGCCAATGTCGAGGCGCCAGCCCGCGTCACTGCGGCGGACGCGGCGCCCAGGGCGCACTCCATCCGGTCGAAAAATGGATGAACGATGGCGGTTAAATTCAGAGCTGTGTACGCGCGTCGCACTTCGATCGCATCGTTGGACCCGGTCAAATGGAGCCACTGCCAATCCGGGGCCGTCTGAGCAAGAAGCGGCAACGAGCGGAGGACCAATTCGTTGATACCGTGGGCACCCTGGCTGCCTCCCATCACCAACACCACCGGCCTTTCCGGCTCCAACCCCAGTTCCACCCGGCAACTGGCCACGTCACCTTCCTTGAATTGCGGCCGCACAGGCGTGCCGCTAATGGTCAGAGAGCAACGTTTGAGTCGGCTCGCCGCGGATGGAAAACCAATAAATCCATGATCCACAACCCGTGAAAGCCAGCGATTAGCCCGGCCCGGAATCGTGTTGGACTCGTGCAGGAACGTGCGTGCCCGCGCGGCTTTTGCTGCGAGGATCGGCGGCGCGCTGGTGAATCCTCCCATAGCGAGCGCCGCTTCCGGTTTTAGCCAGCGAAACAGCTTCCTGGACAGGCGATACGATTGGCTGAATCCGCGGATGAAGGCAATTTCGCTGCCGCGCTTCAAACATACCGCCGGCAAGGTGACGACGTCCACCTGGCTGGCGCACTTCACCGCGTGCTGATCCACTTCCTTGGGCGAGACGAGCAGCGTCACCTGGCAGTCGCGCTGCGCCAGCTTTTGCGCCACAGCCAGGCCCGGAAATAGATGGCCGCCTGTGCCGCCGCAAGCGATGACGAAACGCGAGGGTTGGCGCGATGGCTGGTTCATGTCGCCTGGGCAGCAGGAACCTCGTGACCGGACCGCGAATCAACTGTTATCGGGCGACCCACGCGCGATAGGCGCGCGATGCTCAGCAGCAAGCCCACGCTCGTCAGCATCATTAACAGGTTCGACCCGCCATAGCTCACAAAGGGCAGAGGCAGCCCCTTGTTGGGCAAGGCACTGGTCACGACGCCGACGTTGATGAATGCTTGAAGCCCGATAAGCAACGAAATGCCCGAACCGAGCAGCAGGCCGAAAGTGTCGCGCGAACTGCGAGCAATAAAGAGACCACACATCACGATAGTGACAAACGCCAGGACCACGAGCAGGGTCGCGATGAGCCCGAGTTCTTCGCCGATAACCGAAAGAATGAAGTCAGTGTGGTTCTCCGGCACAAATCCCAGTTTTTGTCTCCCGTTGCCCAGGCCCAGTCCGGTCCAGCCACCTGCCCCCAGGGCAAGCATGGCCTGGTACGCCTGATAACCGACGCCGTTCTTGTGCTCCTCGAGGTAAAGCCAGCCGAAAATGCGCTTGATGCGCATGGGATCGTGCCATAGGGAAAAACCGAGGCCGGCCAGCGCGGCCATGATCGGCGGCGCGATATACGTCCACCTGACACCAGCGATTAGCAACATCGCCCCGCTGACGCCCGCCAGTAGAATCGTTGTTCCACGATCCGGTTCGATGAAGATCAACCCGAGCACCGTCACCACCATTGCCGCCGGTATCGCCACGCCCCGCTTCCAGGTCCACATTTGGCGTTGATAGCGTTCCCCATACCACGCCAGAGCGATTATCAGTGCCAACTTCGCAAACTCCGAGGACTCCATCCTGGCCGCGCCGTAACCCAGCCAGCGCCGGGCTCCTTTGATCTTGAGTCCAACATGCGGAACGAAAACCAGCACCAACAGCACTACCGCCACGATTAACAGCGGCACCGCCAGCTTCCTCAGCAATCCATAATCCAGGTTCGCAGCCGTCACGCACAACCCCAAACCCAAGGCGCACCAGGTGAGTTGAGTGATAAGGAAGCGTGCCCCCGGCTGGCCCATGCTCGAGCTGTAAAGCACCACCATTCCCAGTGCCAACAAGGCAGCAACACAAAACGCCAACAGAGTGACGGCCAGTCTCATTCGGGCCTGGGTCGCGGGTAGTCGCGCCGAGCTTGGACTCTGCGTTCCGGCGCGAACGCCTAGCGCGCGGCCGGCACGCCGTTCGGCGTCGTCGGATTCGCCGATGCCGTTTTGGTCGCGGTTGAGGCCGTCGTAGCCTTCGCGGGAACTTTGAGCTTTTGTCCCACGGTAATGCGATCGGTCCGCAAACTATTAGCGGCGCGGATGGCCTTAACGCTCGTGTGATGCTCGCTGGCGATTTTGGTCAGCGTATCGCCGGACTTGACCTGATACACCTGCTCGCCATTGGCCGTCTCCGGCGCGGTCGCTCCTCCTGGGCTCGCCGCAATCGTCTTGGTCGGCGCAGGAATGTGCAACGTTTTGCCAACTTGCAGCTTGGTCGCTTCCACGCCGGGGTTCGCGTCCATGATTGCTTTTGACGAAACGCCGAATTTTTTGGCGATCGTGCTGAAGGTATCGCCCCTCGCCACGGTGTACTCTGTCGCCGGAGCGGGCGCCGCGTTGGTCGCTTCGACTACCGGCACGGCATTCGCCGGCGTCGCCGGCGCACTTGGCTCGGCGACAATCGGCACATTAGTCGCATCAAACGTTGGGAGCGTATTGGTGCTCTGGCCGGCTTGCGGACTGGCGTCTTGATGGCATCCTTGCAGCAGCAAGGCCAGCAAACCGACACCGTGGACGGCGAGGACGAAAAAGACCGCCAGCTTTACTCGGGCGCGGCCTTTCTGTTTTTGATCGAGTGTGGAACCTTGGGGAACGAGTGGACTTTGATTATTCATTTTAATTGAGCTGGTTGGATTGTGTTAATTGAGGTAATGGAGTTTGGATTGGTTTACTCCGGGGTTTTGCCTCAAAAAACCCCGAAGTAAATTGGTCAATGTATTTCTGAACGGTGATGCCATCATTCGTGCATTCTGCCATTTTTGTCATGTATATTGGGGTGCTCACCGGGAGCACCCCTACGTATTGATTTCACCGCCCAGCAAAAGATTTCACCGCGCTCCTGACAACTTCGATACGAATCTCCGTTAGGACGGCCCGGTGAAAACAAAATTACGTCGCCGGAAACGGCGCGCCTCGCCGCTTCGGTTACTGCTTCTACCAGCGAATTCAAAACTGTGCAAGGGATAAATAAGCCCCAGGCGGATCGAATTTTCTCGCTGGCTTCACCCAGCAGGAAGGCCTGTTTGACCCGTTTGGACACCAGCGGGCCGGCGTCGTGAAAATCCAGCCCCTGGTCCTTGCCGCCTGCGATCAGCCAAATATTGGGTTCGCCGCCCGGGCCTGGACGCGACGCCATCAGCGCCTTTTGCATGGCATCCAGGTTCGTGGCCTTGGAGTCATTAATAAACTGGACGCCATTGATTTCCGCGACCAACTCGAAGCGGTTCGGGCCGGCGCTATACGTCTTGACGGCGTCCACCATGCGTTCCAGGGGCAGCCGCAGCACGTGCCCGACCGCCAACGCCGCCATCAGGTTCTCGGCATTGTGCGGGCCCCGAATCTGGCAATGGTCCATGTCCAGCAACGGGCCGGACCAATTCGGCAGCCGGCTCAAGAGCAGGCCGCGGTCGAGATAAATGTCCGCATTGGCTTCGGTCGCGCTGAAAGTGATGGTTTTTGCCGGAACGGGCAGATCCAGTTCGCGCAACCGGGCCAGAGCATCACTCTGCACAATGGCCCAATCAAAGCCCTGCTGGTTGCGGAAAATCCGGGCGTTGGCGCGGACGTAATCGGAAACGCTGGTGTAACGGTCGAAGTGAGCCGGCGTCAGATTCATCATCACCGCGACCGACGGCCGGAAGAATTGCGTTACTTCCAATTGAAATGCGCTGACCTGCAGCACCAGAAAATCCAGCTCCTTGGTTTGTTCGACCACGGAGCAGAGCGGACGGGCGCGATGGCCGGACAAGAGGGTCTTGCGATCGTTGTGAGACAGAATGCGCTCAATCAACTCCGCGGTCGAGCCTTTGCCATTCGTGCCGGCAACGGCAACGCTCAGGCAGTTGGCCTGCTGAAAGCCAAGCTCCAATTCACCGATGACCGGCACATGATTGTGGCGGACGGCCTGAACCAGAGGCGTGCTGGCTGGAACGGCAGGGCTCAGCACCGCGAGGCTGAAATTCCTCTGCGGAAGCGACGTCACTCCAAGGGCGACTTCGACCCCGAGTGGGCGCAGTTGACTGGCGTCCTCGCGTAAATCCTGATTATTGTCGCTGTCCACCGCAACGACCCTGGCCCCGTTGCGGCGCAATAATTCGCACGCCGCACGACCGCGGCCACCCAGACCAATAACTAGCACATCTTTATTTTTCAAATCCACGATTCCAGCAAAAACCGGTCGCCAGAAGTCACCGAATCTTCAACGTGCTCAAAGCCACCAGCGCGCAAATCACGCACAATATGTAAAATCGCATTACGACCTGGGATTCGTACCAACCCTTCTTTTCGAAGTGGTGATGGATTGGCGCCATAAGGAAGACGCGGCGGCCCGCCCCGTAGCGGCGCTTGGTGTAGCGGAACCAGCCAGTCTGAATGATGACCGAGGCCGCTTCCATCACGAACACGCCTCCAGCAATGACCAACACCAGAGGTTGATGAATCAGGACTGCCATGATCCCCAGCGAGCCCCCAAGCGCCAACGAGCCGGTGTCGCCCATGAACACCTGCGCCGGATGGCAATTGAACCAGAGAAACCCCAGCCCTGCCCCAATCATCGCCGAGCAAAATACACTCAGTTCTCCTGCGCCCGGCACGTAAGGGATCTGCAGGTAGTCCGCAACACGCGCGTTGCCCGCCAGATACGCCCACACGACGAACACGACGGACACAATCAGCGTGCAACCGATGGCCAGCCCGTCGAGTCCATCCGTTAGATTCACTGCATTGGAACTGCCCACCACAGTCGCCACCGTCAGCGCCAGCCCAATCAATCCAGCGCCGGTGGCAACAGGGTACTTGTAAAAGGGCACCATAATTTCGGTAATGAGCTTGCTGGTGGAGGGTACGCGCCACAAATAGAGGCCGATGAACAGTCCCAGCGCCACTTGCACCCACAGTTTCACGCGGGAGCGCGCGCCGGCGCCGCTCTGCTGTATGATCTTCGCGTAATCGTCGTAGAAACCCAGTCCGGTCAGCACCACGACTGAAAGCAGGGACAGTTGGATGAGCGTGTTCCACTTCGCCCAGAGCAGCGTGGATGCGTTGAGCGCCAGCACGATGAGGATACCGCCCATGGTGGGCGTGCCCTTCTTGCTGAACAGCCTCACCGCCAGGCTGCCCCCGCTCTCGGCCTTGTCGGAATATTCCTGGCCGAATTTCAACGTCTTGAGCCAGGCGATCACCCGGGCTCCCAGCCACCAACTGATCAACAAGGCCGTGAAAGCGGCTCCCGCGCTGCGGAAAGTGATGTAGCGGAACAGCCGCAGTGGGGAGAGGAACTCGGCCCAGAAGGTCCCGGCCGACCATTCCAGCAACTGTTGGCTGATATAATAAAGCATCCAGCTCCATTCGCATCAAACTCGTCTCAATTCTCCCGGCCATTCGCGCCTCGGCGCAGAATCTCCGAAATTCGTTCCAACCGCGACGCCCGCGAGGCCTTCAACAGCAACACGTCACCTTGCTTCACAAAACTTTTCACTGCTGCGCCCGCCGTTTCCACATCCTGAAATTCAAAGACACGGCTCAGCCCGGCGTCCCGTGCCCCGCGACCCATCACCTGTGCCATTTTTCCCACCGCGAACAACTGGCCGACTCCCATCTCAGCCGCGCGCCTTCCGACCTCTTCGTGCGCTGCCTCGCTGTGCGCTCCCAACTCGGCCATGTCGCCCAATACGGCCACGCGCCGGCCTTTGCACGGTAGTTCCAGCAGCGTTTGCAATGCCGCCAACATGGAGTCTGCGTTCGCGTTGTAAGCGTCATCCAGCACCCGCACGCCGTTATGTTCCCAAAGCTGCAGCCGCATTTTGGCTGGCTGGCACTCGGCTAGTCCGCGCTCGATCGTTGCCCGGTCCAAACCCAATTCCGCTCCCAGCGCGATGGCGAACAACGCGTTGGCTGCCTGGTGGCTCCCCAGCAGATGGATACGGTACTCGCCTGTGAACTCGGCCTTCGGCGCGTCCACATGAAACGTGACGCCTTTCTTGTCCGGGCGCAGGTTGCTCGCTCGCCAATCGTTCGCCGCCAGACACCCCACGCGCACCACCGGCGCTCGCGCACGCCCGGCGATGCCCTCGGTCCATTCACTGTCGCCAGGCACAAACAATTTCCCCTGCGCGGGAACGAATTCCGCCAGCGAACCTTGTTCCCGGGCCACGCCAGCCACGTCCCCGAAGAATTCGAGATGTTCACGGCCAATGCTGGTGAGAATGCCGTAGCGAGGACGGATCGTTTCCAGCAACGGCGCCATCTCGCCGGGATGGTTCGTGCCAACCTCCATGACCGCGGCGCGGTGCGACTCATCCAGCCTCAACAACGTCAATGGCACGCCAATGTCGTTGTTGAAGCTGGCCTCACTCCAGAGCGTCGGCAATTTTTGCCGCAGAACCGAGGCCGCCAGCTCTTTGGTCGTCGTCTTGCCATTCGAACCGGCGACCGTCGCGATCGGCAAAGCAAAGTCGCTGCGATAGGCTGCCGCCAGGCGGCCCAGAGCTTTGCGCGTATCTTCGACCGCGAGTAGGGCACAGCCGCTGAAATCTGCCGGCACTCTGTCACACGCCGCTACGACGGCGGACACACCTTTGGCCGCGGCCTCCGCCAGGAACTGGTGGCCGTCAAAGCGCTCACCCGGCAAGGCGAAGAAAACGTCTCCCGCCCGCGCCTGGCGCGAGTCGGTGCAGACGCCCAGGACCCGAGTTTGCAGCGAGCCGCCTTTGAGCAGGCCGCCACAGGCGCTCGCCACGAATCGTAGTGTGCGAGGTTCCATGCGTTTAATCGGCACTGGCACTGGCCGAGGTCCGCAATGGACGCGCGGCCAGCTCCGACAGCGGCTCCGAACAATCCAGCACTTCCAGGGCGATGGCTGTGCCACTCCCCTCTGGTTCGCACATCATTTCGCTCTCGGCCCGGCTGTCGGGCTGGCTGATGGCCGCCGCGAACAAGTGATGCGAAATAAGCTGCAGTGAGCTCATGTTTGGCCTTTCGTAGTTGGTTTGGTTTCTGGTGTGGTCATCGCTGCACTGTCCTCTTCTGTCCTCCTTCCTCCACGGGCGCCGCGGGCGCGTTCGCCTGAGAGATTTCCGGGCCGTCTTCGGGCCGAATGTTGACGTAATTGGCGGCGCCTTCGGCAATTTGTTTGAAGACGGGGGCCGCGATCTGGCCTCCGTAATATCCCTTCCGCAAATCCGGTTCATCCATCATCACCGCGATGCACAACTCAGGATTGTCCGCCGGGAAAAATCCGATGAACGAAGCAAAATACTTGCCGGGAGCGTACGTTCCGTGCTCGGCTTTCTGCGCTGTTCCCGTCTTTCCGGCAACGGTGTAATGTTCCAGCGCCGCTTTCGGAGCGGTGCCATCCGGCGACACGACCGTTTTGAGCGCCTTGGTCATCAGGCGAGCCGTCGCGTCGCTGATCACCTGCCGGACCGGTTGCGGCGTGTACTTCGCCACCAAGTTGTGCCTGGTGTCCTCCAGCCGATCCACCAGCATCGGCCGCATCAGCCAGCCGTGATTGGCGATCGCGCACATCGCCATCATCATTTGCAGTCGTGACACAGCGATCCCCTGCCCCATCGGAATCTGCGCGATCGAAACTTTGCTCCAGTTCGTCAACGGGTGAACGATGCCAATGGCTTCCCCTTGCAGTGGGATCCCTGTTTTGCTGCCAAAACCGAAATCCAGGATGTATTCAAACAAGCGCTCTTCGCCCATCTTGATTCCGATTTTGGCTGCGCCGATGTTTGACGATTTGGTGATGATGGTCTCCACCGGCAGGATTCCATAAGACTCATGATCGTGCAGTTCCTTGCCCCGGTAATAAAAGTGCCGGTGCTCGCAATCGAAAGTGTCGGTCAGCCGGACCGTGCCGTCGTTCAGCGCGCCCGCAACCACGACGATTTTGAACGTCGAGCCGGGCTCCGGCGCATCGGTGATGATGCGATTTCGCCGCGCATCGGCCGAGGCCATATCCAGATGGTTAGGATCAAAATTCGGCAGTGTTGCCATCGCCAGGATTTCACCCGTCCGCGGACGAACCACCAGGCCCGAGATGCTGATCGGGGCATGCTTTTCCATTCCCTCCGCCAATGCCGTTTCGACGATATGCTGTATGACCGAATCAATTGTGAGCACCACGTTCAGTCCGTCCCGCGGCTCGACATCCTGTTGCCGCATTGGAACCACTTCCCGCTTCCGCTTGTCTGTTTCCGTAACCCGCCATCCCCGCACACCCTCAAGCTTCGAGTTGAATGTCAGCTCAATCCCCTCTTTGCCCGTCGTCTCCAGCACTCGCGCGCCATTGACTTCGCGCTCCTCCATTCCGACGAATCCCAGGACGTGGGCTGCCAGGGACTGGTTAGGATACACCCTCAATTGGTCCTCCACCGGGTCGGTGTAGATCGCCTTTTGCCGAAGGTTGGCGTAGAAGGATCGCTCCGGCGACTTCAGCTTTTTCTCATCGAAACCGAAGGACAAGTTGTTCATCGTCGCCTGAAGCTTCTGCCAGGTTTCCAACGGCACTTTGCGCTTGAGCACGACGTAATGGTTGGTCAGCACCGTCCCTTTATCGGTCTGCCGAATGCGCGAGCCTATTTTTTGGACCACCTCGGTTTCGCTGAGCTGGAGCAGCGGCGCCACGACGTGAGCAACTTCAGCCTGCCGATTGCCGATGAGCGCCGGGTCGGCGCACACCGTCCGGGCTGGCATGCTCGTCGCCAGCAGATTGCCTTTTATGTCCAGAATATCGCCGCGCCGCGGTTCGATCAGAACCTCCCGGTGCGTATATTCCTGGGCTTTGGCGGTGAGGTAGGCGTGGCGTAGCACTTGTAAATCTACCAGCCGATAGCCCAGCCCGCCAAAGGCCGCCGCCAAAAGCAGCCCCAGCAGCGCCAGTCTCCGCAGTTGTAATTGCCGGGCCATAAATAAAAATACCGGCCGCCCGCGGCGATCGGTTCCTCATCCGACGGCGTCACGGGCGGCGGTAAATTGGTTATCGCTTCATTCAGTCACGCTCTCGCTGATTCCTTCATCCGTTCATCCATCTGCTTGTCCAATCATCCGTTAATCCATTAATCCGATTACCCACTAATCCACTCTTTCAAAGACTGCCGTCCGCCCGCTGCCATCGGTTCCTCATCCGACGGCGCGCGGGCGGCGGCACAATTCTTCAGGCCATCATTCCATCCTCGCCGGTCTACTCCCGGCGGCAATCTGCCGCTCGAGAACCGGTCTCCGCGCATCACGATACGGTTCCGGCAAAAGCCATACTTGCGACGGCAAGGGCGGACCGAGATTCAAATCTTTGATCCGCTGCGCCAGGAACACCGGCGTGCGCATCCTTCCAAGCTGCTCACTGAGTTTTTTGTTCTGGTTCTGCAATCGTTCCAGGTGCAGCTCGCGCGCCTTGATCTGCTGGCCTAGCTCGTAAATCTGAGTTTTCTGCCACACATATCCTACGCCCGACCCGCCAATCAGCAGGCACAGCAGAAAGGCTTTCAACGCCGGCCCGAACCTCAGCGCGGCCGATCGATATTTTCTATTTTTCGCCATTCGAATCTCGTCACGTTCACTCCACTTACGCTTTCATTCACTTGGCTATGTCGCCTGGGAGCCCTCTCAAACAGCCGCCCTCGGAGCGCCTAAAGTCGCTCCATCACGCGCAGCTGCGCGCTCCGGCTCCGCGGGTTCTCCGCCAATTCCGTCGCGCCGGGTTTCGTCGGCTTGCGCGTCACCAGCCGCAACTCAGGCGCGCGCGGCTCACGCAACTCTGGAACGTCCACCCCTCCCGTGAACGTGTAATCCTGCGCCCGCGCGCGCCCGAAATCCTTCACCACCCGATCTTCCACCGAGTGGAAAGTGATCACAGCCAGACGACCGCCGCGCCTGAGAATCCTCAGCGCTCCGGTCAGCCCCAATTTCAAAGAACCAATCTCATCGTTCACGGCGCTTCGTAGCGCCAAAAATAGTCGCGTCGCCGGATGCGCCCTCCGGCCAAGCCGGGGCGACGCCCGCTCGATCACTTCCGCCAACTGTCGCGTCGTCGCCAGCGGCCGGCGCTCGCGTTCCCGCCCGATAACGCGCGCCAATCGCCGCGCTTCCGGCTCGCCACCCAATTCCCAAAAAATCCTGGCGAGTTCTTCCACGCTCACCGTCTTCACCAGCTCCGCCGCCGTCAGCGACTGCCGCCGATCCATCCGCATGTCCAACGGCCCGTCCTGCTGAAAACTGAACCCGCGCACGGCCGTGTCCAGTTGCGGCGAACTCACACCCAAATCGAGCAGCACCCCATCGCAACTTCTAGGCGGCACCCACTCGGCCAGCTCCGAAAAATTTGCCTGCCGCAATTCAAACCGACTGGCGAACTCCGACAATCGTTCCCGCGCCGCCTCGAGCGCGGCGCCATCGCGATCGCACCCGAACAACCAGCCCGTCGGCGAGCTCGCCGCCAAAATGGCCGCCGCGTGTCCAGCTCCACCGATCGTGCCGTCGGCGTATCGTCCGCCCGGTCGCGGTTTCAACGCTTCCAGCACTTCCACCAGAAGCACCGGTCTGTGCGCGAATGCCAGGGACACGCATCAGCCCTCGACCGGTTAACGTTGCACCGAGGCAAACCAAACCGCGCCGGACGGACTCAGCATGGCCCCGGCCGCAATCGGTTGGCTTGCGGGACTTCGCTCCGCCCCACGCGCCGGCTGTCGCAACTCGTCCAGACGGCCTGAAAGCTCGCGCCACGGCCCGTAGTCCCTCCGGGCGGTTGGCGCGGCTTTCATGGCCGTCCTAAATTCCTGGCTGCTCGCATCCACGGCTGGCCTGGGTGCTGCGGCCTCGCGCGCAGTAATTTCAAAATCCGTGTCGCTCAGATCGTTTCGCACGACCTTGATCCGATCCAGCGACAGCTCGCCCTGCATCAGCCCGCTCGGCGACGGCGCGATGGCCGCGCGCTGGTTGTCACTCGCTCGACGACCAAATCGCGCTTTGAGCTTCTCAATCCAGGCTCCAAAGAGTGAACGGAACACTAATCGCCGGCGCGGCGAAGTGCGCTGTGCCTTTTGCTCAGCCATGCTAATGTGCGGCTGCGAGCTGGAAGGAGTGACGGCCGGTTCAACGGGCTTGGTGACCGACTCCCCCTGCCCTTCCTTTTTCTGAGCGGCCGATCGAAACGGGTTCCGGCCCGAGCCGAACTTGGGCATCATCCCTGGTTTCCCCATGCGGTATCGGCTGTTGGCGTCACTCATACCGACCAAACTCTTTCCCGCGCTGAGCAATCGCATCAGGCTCATAGTTATTCCATCAGTTTGAATGCTTCCTGTGCCATCACGGCGTCCGACGTCTTGACTCTCTGATAGCGTTCCGGATTCCAAATCTCGAACCGGTCGAGCAACCCCACCAGAATCGCTTCGTCCTTGATACCCGCTGCATTTGCCATCTCCTCCGGCAAACAAATCCGACCGCTCTTATCCAGCGTCACCTGGACCGATTCGCTGCCGATGAACCGTTTCAAAACCACCTTGTTCGGATCCGTATTCGGCATCGCATCCAAATCGCGCATCAACTCCGCCATCTCCGCCGGCGGCAAAACTCGAAGACAGGGACCCTCTTTCGACTTTGGCCACAGCACGAGCGTGAACTCGACCCCAGCCTTGGAGGGACGCCACTTGGCCGGTACCTGGATGCGTCGTTTCTCATCCACACCGTGCCGATAAAGCGAGTTGTAATACGTCGCCTGTATAGTTGTCTCAGGATCCATTACTTATTCACAATAGGGCTTGTACGACTCCTTCTGCCCCACTGCGCCCCACTTTTAACCATTTCAACCCACTTCGTGTCAACAAGAATTTTCAGGACTTATTCAAAAGTTATTCACAAACCGTTCCCTCGCCTTTGAAGCCTGCCGAAATTGCCCTCCTCCGAGCAAGGTACTGCAGTCAAACCCATGGCTATCAATAGATTAAGAATACCACACGCATGCTCTAGTGCCTCCATGATTGCTGCGACCCAACAGATTGTAGTGTCGAGTCCCATAAAATCGGTCGGGTCGCTCTGAGTGCCACTTTGCAGGGAATTTCGAACCCGCGCTCATAACTTTCATTAGAAGAAGCTCTCGATGTGGTTTAGGCCTGCCATGCCTGAACGATCTTTGCTCATCTGTTTTTGCCGAACACGACGCGAGCGCAGTTGTCAATACGGCGGTGCGCCAGGCGAAGCTTGCGTCTCACGTCACCACCGGCAAACTGAACTTTTTTGAATACGCGAACAATGTCAGGGCCGATCAGATTTGCGATGTGCGGCCGGAAGCTGAGTAAGCATCAGTTCTTCCGCATTGCCGCTGCTGCGATATTTTGCTGCATCGGGTCCTTGCCGGCCGCCACATTTACTGCTGCTTTGGATCGCGACACCATAACTCTCGGCGAACGAGCCACGCTCTCTCTGACGTTCTCCGGCGCGACTCCGCAAAGTGTGCCCGCTCCGCCGGATATCCCCGGTCTGCAAATCGACTACATAGGACAGTCCAGTCACGTCAACATCGTCCAGCAGCAGATCACCTCCAGCCTCAGCCACAACTTCTACATCACGCCGCGCCAGCCTGGTGAATTCGTGATTCCCTCAATGACCGCCGACGCCGGCGGCGAACGGCTGACAACGCAGCCCGTGAAACTTAGAGTTCTCAAGCCCGGCGCTCCAACCCCTGAAGCCATCGAATCGGGTTCGCAATTGGCCTTCCTGAAATTGCTCCTGCCGAAGAAGGAACTGTATCTTGGCGAGACGATCCCGATCCAAATCGAACTCTACCTCCACAGCAGCGTGCGGAACATCAGCCAGTTCCAGCTTACTGCCTTTCCCGCGGACGGCGGCGTTTTGGGCAAGATGGTGCAACGCGACCAGCGCCGCAGCCAGGTCGGCAACTCGATCTACACCGTCATTCCCCTCTCCTATTCGCTCAAGCCGATCAGGACCGGGGCTCTGACCATTGGGCCGGTGACTGCAACTGTGCTCCTGGAGCTCGCCTCTGGCCGGCGCCGGTCTGACCCATTTTTCGAACAGTTTGGTTTCCGTGATTTCTTCAGCAGCGGCGAACAGAAACAAGTCGTGCTCGCGTCCGAACCCCAATCAGTGCAGTGTCTCGACCTTCCGAAGGTAAACGCGCCCGCAAATTTCAACGGCGCTGTCGGAAGCTTCACTATGAGCTCCAGTGTCGGCCCAACCAACGCCGCTGTCGGCGACCCAATTACCGTTCGCGTGCAGTTGGCCGGCCGCGGTGCCTTTGACACTCTCGCGCTCCCCGAGCAACCGGCCTGGCATGATTTCAAAACCTACCCGCCGACAACCAAAGTTGACACCTCGGGTGACCCACTCGGCATCCAGGGCTCGAAGACGTTCGAGCAAGTCATCATCCCACAAACTGCCGACATCAAAGAGCTGCCGTCCATCTCGTTCAGCTTTTTTGATCCGGAACGGAAAGCGTATCAAAATTTGATTCAGCCGGCGGTGAAATTGAGCGTGCGGCCGGGCGGCTCCGCGCCTCCGCCCACAATTGCATCCGCGAACCGCGCCGCGCAATCGGAGACTCCACCCCCGGCCCAGGACATTGTTCCCATCAAAACCCGGATGGGAACAATGGCTCAAATCTCGCCCCCCCTGATTCAGCAGCCATGGTTCGTCGCGCTGCAAGGCGTGCCGGTGCTGGCCTGGATTTCGGCATTGGTTTGGCGCAGACGCGCCGAGGCTCTCGCGAACAATCCGCGGCTGCGACGCCAGCGCCAGGTTGCGAACCTGATTCGGGGCGGCCTGGTCGAGCTGCGCCAGCAGGCCGCGCAGAACAAATCCGAAGAATTCTTCGCCGGCCTGTTCCGCCTCCTGCAGGAACAATTGGGAGAGCGTCTGGACTTGCCTGCTTCTTCGATTACTGAAGCTGTGATCGAGGAGCACCTGCGCCCGCGGAGAGTGCCCGAACCGATTTTGACGCAGGTCCAAGAGCTCTTCCATGCCTGCAACCTGGCCCGCTATGCGAAGGCCCGCTCGAGCGGAGAGCTCGCCACACTTTGTTCCAAAATCGATGTCACCTTCCGAGAACTGCAATCCCTTAGCCTGTGACCATTTTTTCCATTTTCCATTTTCAATTTGCCATTTCGGCCTTCCGACTCCGGACTTTGGACTTTGGACTTTGAACTTTGAACTTTGAACTTTGACTGCCGAATCTTGGGTCTTGGATTTTGGAGTTTGGCCTTACTCCTCATCCCATTCCCGCTTCACTCCCAAACCCCATCCTCTTCCTTCGAATCAGCCAACAAGCTCTACTACGAGAACAAATTCCCCGAGGCCGCCGCTGCTTACGAGAAATTGATTCAGGCGGGGTCGGTCTCTCCCGCGCTCTATTTCAACCTCGGCAATGCATGGTTTAAAGCCGGTCAAATCGGCCGCTCGCTCGCAGCCTATCGTCAAGCCGAGCAGCTCGCACCGCGTGACCCCGACATCCGCGCGAATCTTCAATTCGCCCGAAACCAGACTCAGGGTCCGACCTTCTCGCCCAACAGATGGCACCTGTCGCTCGCCAAGCTGACTTTGAACGAATGGACCATGCTGGCCTCAGGCGCGGTTTGGCTTTGGTTCCTGTTGCTGGCCGCTGCGCAATGGCGCTCAGCCTGGAAACGCAACTTCAGAAAGCTATGGGCCAGCTTGGGAGTGGTGGCGGCCGCCCTCTGCGCCTGCCTCGGCGCCGCGCTCCACGATCAGCGTTCCAGTCTGGTCGCAATCGTCATCGCTCCTGACGCCGTCGTGCGCCGCGGCCCGCTCGATGATTCGCAGAACGTTTTTGCAGTCCATGACGGCGCTGAGATGCGTGTGTTGGATCGAAAGGATGACTGGCTCCAGGTAACAACCGATCCGCGCCGTATCGGCTGGATTCGCCGTAACCAGGTGCTGCTCGATTAAAAACTAAAGCGGCAGGAAATTGTCGTGCAGAGAAGATACGGGTGGCGGTATGTGGGCCGTGGATTGGCGCTCAAATTCATCTCGCAATTCCCACCATAGCCGCTTCGCGTCTTTGGACCATAACAATACCCAGAAGCCGCCTTGCTCGGGCTTGGACCCGGTTCGCCATTCGTAATCCATCTCTCCGAACCAATTCAGACGTCGGAGGAACTCATCGCAAAATGCGGTTTCGAGCCAGGTGAAATCTTCCCGTTCCGGCGACCATTGGCCCGCACTCTGCAGTTGGCCTTTCCGGCGCTGGCACAACGCCTGCCATTGAAGCTGCGCCTCTGAACTCTCGATGCAACGTCGAACGAAATCCCGCGCCTCCACCGCAAGTGCCAGGTGCGCGCAACCCAGTTGCGCCGGTGCCAGGCAGTACGGACAATGCTTTTGGCCTATCATGGGCTATCAGGGAACGGCTAACAGTTCATGTATTTCCAATTCCTGGCTTTGCCTTGCGCCAACCATTCCAGCGCCATCGCCAGCCGTCGTGTGCGCGTCTCTTCGGTCTTGGCCTCAGTCAGCCACTCTACGTATTCCTTCTTATGGCTATAGCTGAAATTCTCGAATGTGGCCAGCGCTTTCTTGTTTTTCTTCAGCGCACTTCGGAAAAAGGACGGCACCACCAATGGTTTCCGTTCTTTGGGCTTGGACCGCGATGGCGCTTTGACTCCCTCATCATTCAATCGCGCCGCACGTTTGATGTAACCGATCAGGACGGAATCTTTCGGCAGGTCCGAGAGGCTCGTGAACCGGCCAAACTGTCCCATGCCGCCATCCTTGGCCTCGCCGCCGTCCGTTCCAAAGAGCAATTCATGTTTCCAAAACCCAAACGTGCAGTGGCCCTTGAATGCCCCCATGCCGCAAAACATCCCCTTGTACATAAACGTCGGGAATCGCCACTTAATCGTTTCCTCAACTTCCGGACAACCCTGATGGACCAGTTTTCGGATATGGGTCAGGATCGGTTTCGCAAATTCAGGCGCCTGCGCAATGCAAGCATCGACTCGAGGATCTATTTTCGCCATACACTTCTTTTCAGGATCGAGGATCGCACCCGCCCGGTGTGATCGATTTTTTCTTGCTGCGCTCCGAGCCTAATTTCTTTCTCGCCGCCTGCAAGCGGAAATGTGACGCTCTGGAACAGACTACCGAGGTGATAAGAAATTCGGCCGTCGAATGTGACCGCCAATGAGCATCCCGAGAGACGTCGGAAGCCCTTTCCATTTGGCCCATCAGTGATAAATTCAACCGGAAAGGGGTCAGTCAAACATATTGAATGATTGTTGAACTTTAGCTGTAGCGTTACTGCCCCCGTTGCCGATCTGGTCATGGACATACAGCAAGTGCGCTAAATGACCGCGAGTTCCGGCCCTAAGGCGTTTGGCGATCCACTCAAGGCTCATTGTCGTTTCCGCTCGCAGTCTCAGCGCCAACTCCACCTTCATGGGCTCGCCTTTGCGCGTGGCCTGTAACTTGTGTTCGGTCCACCGACGAGACTGGAGCTCCTCGGCGATAAGTCTTTCTGCTTTGGCCTCGGCGGATTCCTGTAACTCCGGTCCGTAGTGCCATCGGCCGCGCTTTTGGTCCACTTGCGCTAATAATTCTTTGCGAAATTCCTCGCTCCCGAGGCACCAGCCTCGACGCACCGGCTTGAACTCCTCTTCCAGCTCGCCCTGCCGCCGCGCTTCCATACACGCCGCAAAATGCTGGCAGCCCGCAGCGCTATCTTGCGCTATGCCCCATTCTCCCAGTAACCGATCCACTCGTAGCCAACCAAACCGTTTTCCTGGTTCGCCCACATAGAACGGATAACTGCTCCAGGCGTAAGCCTCGAGCGGCTGCTCCGGCGTCAAAAGTTTAGACCGCACGGGGTTCAAATGGACGTAGTCGCAAACGGTCTTGAGATAACCATCGCCACTACCATCCACAATGAGAGCTTTGTAGCGGCCGCTGAATAAATGGCCGAAAAGTTTGTGCCGCCGGTTAAAGCGCGAGGTGTAGGTGCCCAGAAACCATTTCATACCATCGACCAGATTTGGTTGTGGTGTCTCGACCACAAAATGAAAATGATTCGACATCAAACAGAAGGCATGTATTTGCCACTCGGTTTTGCCGCAAGCTTCCCCGAGAGTGGTAAGAAAACGCTGTCGATCCTTGTCATCCTCAAAAATTGATTCGCGCCGATCACCGCGATTCATGACGTGGTAAATTGCCCCTGGATATTGCACCCGCATCTTCCGAGCCATTGGGAAATGACATCACCGGCTCAAGGAGCTGTCAATATGTTTGACTGACCCCTTTCCGGCGTTAGCGCTTTTTGCCGAAGTCTTTGTGAACATGCGGTGAGCATGCCCCACAGAGTCGCTTGGGGGTCCTGAGCCGTCAGGGCGTCAGGAGGCAGAAAGGGATAAAGGATGAAGTAGAAGGGAGCCGCCGTCGTCCCGCAGGGCGGGACTATGGCGGGCCGAGTAGTTGAGAGTTGAGACGGCCTGCCACCCTCTTGAGGAAGCCAAACGTGCGTGGTCACCACGACCTGCGCGCGGAACCTTTGGGCTGGGCTTCCAAAGAACTATCTGTGCGCAAGCCAGATTCGCTCGTGGTTGCGGATTGCCGGGAGGCCGGAGGGCGACTATAGTTTGGGGGATGAAACTTCGGCTGGTCGTCGAGCATGATCCGGAAACCAGACGCTGGGCGGCGTTCTTCCCGGAACTGCCCGGTTGCGCGTCCGCGGGGGACACCGAGGAGGAAGCTGTTCGCAACGCGAAGGAAGCTCTGGAACTTTGGTTTGAGCCATCGCCGGTTTCAGTTCCTGCCGGCGCGAAGGTGCTGGAAATCGCGCTCCCTTGAGCGAACGATTTCCAGTCTGCAGCGCCAAGGAAGTTGTTCGAGTCCTTCGCCGGCACGGTTTCGTGATGGTCAGCCAAAAGGGCAGCCACCAGAAATGGCGCCATGTCAGCGGCCGGCAAGTAATTGTGGCGATGCACGGTAATAAGCCCATTCCTATAGGCACGCTCAAAAGCATCGTCGAAGGGAGCGGCTTGCGTGTGGACGATTTTCGCTAAGCCAACCAATTGCGATCCAGAGAAGCGTTTAGCAAATCGCACGCGCCCCGTCAAAACCCGTTGTCAATTCTTCCTTCTTCCTTATCCCTTATTCTTCGACAGGATTAACAGGATTCACGGGATAGGAGTCCAAACGTCTGCGGGGTCAGCCATTAGGGCCATTTGTCCACTTCGCCCAGAAAAACGTCGTGACGCTGGTCCCGTCGGCTCACGATGTGATGCATGGCACCCTGACACTCGAGCCGAAGTTTGCGCGGCATGCGGCCCAGAATCAGATGAATCAGACGAGCCTCAAGCCGAAGCTGCGGAGTTTTCTACGGCCTGACCCCGCAGACGAGGCCGTTTTCATAATGATAGTGTTCAAGGCTTGCACAGGTGAATCGCCCAATGAGTTCCGGGCTCCTTTGGTCTTCCCGTTTGGGAACGAAATAGTTCACTTTCAAGGCCCGGTCGTAGAGCCCAACGCTCACAGGACATCTTGTTAGCATGCCGCTTAATAGGTGCTTGGAGACATGCCGCAGCCTCTTCCTTTTCAAAAAACATACCGCTGGGGAATCTAGATCCGGCACCAGTGAAAACCCAAACAAAGTCCGGACGGTCTCTATTCATTCGTGTTCTCAACACCTAAACCAACGTTGTATCCGGCCAATGGCTTTTCTGATGGCCGACTTGTTCGCCTCTATGACTTCCTTCTGTGTCGCCGACAGTTCCGCCGAACCCTCTATTGGATGGCACGCTTGACCACGAATGTCACACAATGCGAGATTTTCGCTGGTGCTTGCCGAGCATGCCTTGTCCAGATTTATTTTTGCTGCCCGGAAATCCTTTCTTGATCGCTTTGTGTCTTTTGAGATATTTTATTAGCTTCGCGTTTCTGCTTTCAATAGCGTACGAGAGGGGTGTTTTGCCATCGGCGTCGCGCGCATCCACGTTGGTATTAGAACACTCAAGGAGCGCCCTGACAGCTCCCGTATTTCCCCAAGAGCACGCCAAGTGAAGGGCCGTACCATTCTGATCGCCAGGAATTCTATGATTTGGATTGGCGCCAGCACGCAGCAGGCACCGGATGATCGTAGGACGGTTCTCGCCTGCAGCGACAGCCAATGGGGTAAAACCTAGCTTGTCGATACTGTTAGGGTTGCCTCCGAATTCGAGCAAGCACCTGACGATCTCAGTAAGGCCTTCTTGAGCGGCCCAGTGCAGGGCCGCCCTGCTCGCCCCATCGGTCTCGTTCGGATCAGCGCCCCGCACGAGCACCCTCCTTATGGCGCTGGGCCTTTTTTTCTTTGCCAACACGACAATGCTTTTTTCTTCCATAAGTCAAACTGCCCTCACCAGAAGCGCTTGGGGAAGTAATAATGATCATGGTTTAGATGGTTTCCCTTCGCGTCCCGCTCTCTTGCTCTCTCGCTCTGCGTGACACGCGCCTAAGCGCCGACCCCTATCTAAGCCAGGCGCCCCTTCTCGCGAAGGTAGTCCTTCATCAACTTCGCTCCGTCGAATCGAATTCGAGCGCGCGAGCAGATTTTCCTTGACTCCTTAAGGGCTGCGATGGCGCTGTCGAGTCTTCCTGCATCGTGGTAGAGGATCGCCAGCAAATCGTAACGGTCTGCCAAATCATCGGGTCCGTACTCGGGAGGGTGGCGCATTAATTTGCGTAGCCGCTTAATAAGCCGAATTTCGCTCCGCCGGTACTTGATTGCGCTTGGCAGGTCACCCTCAGCCTCACACACCAGCGACCAGCACTCTTCTCCCTTAATTGCGGTGTGACCGACGCGCGCAGCGAGGAGGGACTTGAGCGGCGCGGAGAACTTCACAGCCCTGCGGCGATTGTGCATGCCGTACAACCAGTGTAGCAGTTTATCGTACAGGTACAAAATCCTGTCCCAATCCCCTTCGAAACTGCGGCGATTTCCGGGAGGTGTCCTTTTCATTCGAGCCTTGGATCCGGTTTGGTCGGTTTGAGTTCGTCGCGAAGCTTTTGAACCTCCGGCTTCAAGCTGTTCCAAACGTCCCACTGTTTGATCAAATCCTCCTCTGCCTGGGCGCGTTTCCTTGCGGCCTTATCTTTAAACCTCTCCTTTTTCTGAGGCCCGCTGTACCTTTGGTGGTCCCTTCCCGGCGTATGCTTCTTCTTGCACGCGTTATGTACCAACAAGCCGTCACGCGAAACAAAATAGGAGTGCGAGCCCTCAACCTCAAGATTGTAAACGGTTGCTGCCCCAAGCAAGCAAGGCAACTCCGCGACCGTCTTTCCCTGCCCGGATAGGGTCCTCACGGAGTCCCCGCGCCGGAGATCCTTCGCGGCTGTCCACCCTGTCTCCTCTACCCAAAAGGGATGCTCCGGGGTGGTGATTATTATTTCGTCTCCGATCTTAAGTTGGAGTGTTTCATCCGAAAAGCGCTTGAACGTCTCGGTTACTTCATGAAGGGCCGTTTCGCCGGTGATTTCGTCGGACGACCAAACACGATCCCCTACTTGAATATCTTCGATCGGTTTAGAGCCGTCCTCCGTCGCGACCAGTGTGCCGGCAGCAAAGCACGGCTTTGGGGCTCCACGGCAAGGCCTTGGACCTTTAAGGAAGGGGGCGGCGAGGGTTAGGATTAAAGAGCCCCCGCGTCCTAGATCCGTTGCGTAATCGCCGCTTTCGATGCCCTCCCCGAATCTCAGCATATCCACCATTCCATGCAGCATGTCGGCGAAGTATATCGAAGCTGTACTTGTGCTTTCCTCGGTGTCCCAGATGACGCCATCCAAAAAATCGGCCCCATCGCTCGGGGCCCACAGAAGCCCAAGCGGATCAGCATAGTTGATCGGGCTGCCTTGGACGTAACCGTAAAGATTCGGCCCCCCCTCCTCCTCAATCGGATCCCGGCTTAACCACCTCCCCGTATCCGCATCGTAAGCCCGGTACAAAGCCAAATGCAGCCCGCTCGGCGCATGGAAATAATGCCCGGTGAAGCCGAAGTCGGCTTCTATGGGATTTGAGGTGATCTGGTTCGCGCCGCGGACGCCGTAGAAGCTGTAATCGTAGCGGGCGCGGACCGCGCCAGTACCGTCGGTGACTTCCCGGATACTGCCCAAATGATCGCGGGTGTAAAACAAGTTCACTGTGGATGGCTGATAGTTGATTTGGCCTTCGGCGTAGAACCGCTTGGTGACTGCGTAATTATTCAGCACATCCCGCTCCTCGCAGATCTGCGAACCGCACCAGATATACCGTTTGTTGCTCGTGACTGAACCGCTGCTGTTCCTCTCCACGATTTGGACACGGCGGCTGAACGCGTCATAGGAAAATTCGGTGCTCCATTGCGTGGTCCCGCTCACCTGTTGCGTGATTTTGACCAAGCGATCTCCGGCATCCCAGTCATAAACCACATTCGTGGTGCCGAAGGTAACCCCGGTGCAGTTGCCGTTGTCGTCGTAGGTGTACGACTTGCTGACGCCCGGCTCGACATCAATCGTGTAATATTGCGACGCGGTGTTCCCGCCGCTGGTACCGTAATCCCTGACGGTCAGAGTCACGGACCTCTCACCGGGACTGGGAAAGCTTTTGCTGGTGGTAAAGACTTTTCCGGCCGCGTCCATAGAGGCGGCCTGGCCGTTGACGGTGACCGTGGCTGCCTCGCTGACCGTGCCGTTGAAGCGTATCGGGAGTGTCGAACCGGCACCGGAGCGGGCCTGGAGTTGGTTGAGGTTATTGTGGGTGGACAGGCTCACTGTGGTGGGACCAGGATGGGGGCCCTGGCCGCTTGGGGCGGGGGCGAGCTCGGACTGTTCGAAGGTGCGATTGCGCGCCGGGTCATATCCATAGCTGAAACCCTGGGCGCGAGGGGTGGAGCCGCCCGAGGCCGAGAAGCGGCGGGCGTCGAGCAACTGGTCTTCGCGATCGTAGGTGAACGCCATCGCCTCAGAGTTCAGGCCGTTGGTCCAGGCTGTGATTCTGCCGAGCACGTCGTAACCGTAATTGAATTTGGAGATGGTAACGCCGGCCGAAGTTTTATTCCAGATCTCTTTGAGGCGGTTGTCGCCGACGGCATTGTATCCGAATATGTAGTGCTTCGGGGACTGTCAAGAGCGGGAGCTTGCGGCAGCGTGATCGTCGCTAGGCTGCGAGACAAGGTGTGCGATTTCAAGTCCAAAACCTCTCAAGTCCTGCTCTTCCAGGATGCGTCGAAGTCTCGGTGATATCAGCAGGAATCGCTCCGGGCGAATCAGTCCAGTCCGTCTGCCAACAAACTGTCGAGAAGCAACTACGTCTGGCGTGTTGCTGCGCGCGGCACTTATCCATACCTCGGATATTCGCGAAAGTCCAATCAGATCTCCCAAAGGACAACGGAACTCGCCCGAGGCGTCCTCGTCGAAAGGATTGACACCCGCTTTGGTGGGCGGAACAACCTCAGCATCGCACGATTTTACGAGGAGATGGAACCAGTTCTTCAACTCGGCACTGGAGCCTGGACCCTGGAGGACAGGACGAAAGTCCGCGCCAGTTAGTGAGTGGCGCTCAAAAACCTCGAGCAGATGTTTCGAAACGACAATTTCACCAGCAATCGTTCGCGCGATGTCCTTATTCTTGGGAATGCGTCTCGGATTGAGAAATAGCGGTGATGCCTGCTTCGCTCCGCTCTTGCAACTTGGGCAAGCGGACGACTCGTCATATAGAGTGCCGCATTCCTCTCCCGCTGGCTCGAAGGTCGAGAGGTGGTGGACGAGAAACAGCGATGCCCGGTCAAGCTCTTCAGCGGAGTAACGACGGGCAATGTCCCAACCCGCAAAAAAATAATCGTTCTGCTCGCGTTTGATAGATGCGTACAACTCACCAATCCGAACGAGTCTTGGGTCGCGCTCAGGAATCTGAATTTTTCGAATCAGCTCGCCGAGGCGTCTGCCCTCGCCGGGCCGAAAGAGGAGCGACGCGTATTTTTCCCTAACCCGGAACTCGTACGTGGTTTCCATCAGTCCCTTGCACAGCTTATTTCGGTAGAGGATATTGAGAGTGGACTGTATTCACGATATTTAGAACTACGTCTGCGGGGTCAGACCGGAGAAATATCCCGGACTCAGAAAGCCATACTTGTCCACTTCGCCCAGAAAAACGTCGTGATACTGGTCCCCTCGGCTCATGATGTGATGCGTGGCACCAGGATACTCAAGCCGAAGTTTGCGCAGCATGCGTCCCAGAATCGGATGAATCAGACGAGCGTCAAGCCGAAGTTCAGGACTTTTCTATGGTGCGACCCCGCACATGCTGTCCACTGAAAAACGAACCATGCTATGGGTTGACCCCCGGGCCTTGCGCCCAGAAAAACGTAGTCACGCTGGTCCCCTCGACTCGTGATGTGATGCGTGGCACCCGAATACTCGAGCCGAAGTTTGCTCAGCATGCAGCCCAGAATCGGATGAATCAGACGTGCGTCAAGCCGAACTTGCGGAGTTTTCTACGGTCTGACTCCGCGCATGCTGTCCACTGAAAAGCGAACCATGCTATGGGTTGACCCCGGGCCCGGGACGCCTCGACCTATGCAGTATCCCTGAGGGATGTCTGAGAATAGCCCAACGTTAGCATTGGGCTATTCTCATCAATCACTTCAAGGTGATGGTCCTGAAATCCTAGTGACGCTGGACGGCCTCGTCTGACAGCCTCGTCCCCGGCGCCATTTGAATCACGGTTATGATTCGGAGACGAGGCCGTGCCTGCTCCGTGGTGGTAGTGCCGAGATGCGTTCATCGCATCTGCCCGACGGCTGAAAGCTTTGCATTTTGCCCAAGAGTGGTAGATTCACCCGGAATCCGGTCCGCGTGGCCGCCGCCGTGCGCCAGGCCCGCGGAACGGTTTAGCCGGAACTGACGCATGAGTGCGACCTTCAAATTCACCGTCAACGGACAAGCACATAGTGTTACCACCGATCCTCAACGCCCCTTGCTTGATGTGCTGCGTGAGGACCTGCAATTGACCGGGGCAAAATACGGTTGCGGTGAAGGCCATTGCCGGGCCTGCACAGTGCTGCTCAGCGGCAAGAGCGTCGCGTCATGTCTCACTCCAATTTCCGACGCTGACGACAAGGAAATAGTGACAATCGAGGGTCTGGCCAAGGGGGATCAGCTTCATCCTGTGCAGCGGGCTTTTCTGGCGGAGGGCGCATTCCAGTGTGGCTACTGCACGCCCGGAATGATCCTTGGCGTCGTAGGCGTGCTAAATGAAAACGCGAAGGCGACGGAGGCAGACATGCTCGCGAAGCTGCAAAAACACCTTTGCCGATGCTGCAGCTACACTCGAATTGTAAAGGCCATCGGTCACGTGAGGGTGAAAGCAAGGCGACAACCAAGCGCTGGATGAGAGAAAGGAATACAGATGAAGGCGCATGACGAGCAATTGGTCGTTGAGTACGAAGAGCCCCTCGAGCCGGTCCACTTTGACTTCGGCCTGAAACGGCGCGGCTTCATGCAGCTTCTGGGAGCGGGGTTGCTCATCGCCGCCAGTACCGCCCCAGCCTTGGCGCAACCTGCCGGACGCCGCGGCGGCTTCGGCGGCAGCGGTGCCCGCAGCGTGTCGGCGCGCATCCATCTCGGTAAGGACGGCTCCATCACGGTTCTCACCGGTAAAGTCGAGGCCGGTCAGGGTGCGCGAGCTGAGTTAACCCAGGCCGCCGCCGAAGAACTGCGCGTGCCGGTCACGAGTATTCAGCTCATCATGGCTGACACCAGCCTCGTGCCCGACGACGGCATCACAGCCGGCAGTGGCAGTTCGCCGCGAACAGTCCCCGCCGTCCGTCAGGGTGCCGCAGCGGCGCGACAACTTCTCCTCGAATTTGCCTGCAAGCAATGGAATGTCGAAGCCAATACCTGCGAAGTGCGCGACGGTAAGGCAATGCATGTCGCGACGAAGCGGTCGCTCTCCTACGCCGATCTCGCGGGCAACGAAGAAGCGTCCAAAACGTTCGACCAGGCGATCCCTTCGGAAGTCAGCCTCACGCCGGTCAAGGAGTGGAAGGTTCTCGGCAAGGCCTCCTCTCGGGCCAATGGGCGCGCACTCGTAACCGGCGCGCACAAATATCCGTCGGACATCAGCCGGCCGGGAATGCTCTACGGCAAGATCCTGCGCCCACCGTCCTACGGAGCGAAGTTAATTTCAGTTGATCTGGGTCCGGCCAAAGCAATGAAGGACGTCGCGGCAATCCAAGACGAGCAATTCGTCGGGGTCGCCGCGCCCAGCACTTTAGAAGCCGAGCGGGCGCTCGCAGCGGTCGCGGAAACCGCCAAATGGGAGCAGCCTGCTCATCCTTCCAGCACGTCGCTGTACGATTATCTCAAGCAGCATGCCCAAGGCGGCGTTCCGCCAAATCCGTTCGCAGATGAGTTGGCCGCCGCCAAGCAAGTGCTGCGACAGGATTACCACGTCGCCTATGTCCAGCATGCTCCTTTGGAACCGCGCGCGGCCGTCGCCGAATGGACCGATGGCAAACTAACCGTCTGGGGCGGCACGCAGAACCCCTTTGGCCATCGCTCCGAACTCGCCCGCGCATTCCACCTGGCAGCGGAAGACGTTCATGTCATCGTCCCGGACTTTGGCGGCGGGTTTGGGGGCAAACACACCGGTGAAGCCTCGGTCGAAGCTGCACGACTGGCGAAAGCCGCAGGGAAACCCGTCTCACTGCGGTGGACGCGCGAGGAGGAATTTACTTGGGCCTATTTCCGGCCGGCTGCAGTCATCCAAGCCGAGGCTGGGCTCGACTCGCGTGGAATGATTACCTCCTGGCATTTCCTCAACATCAACTCTGGACCGTCCGCGGCCGGGACACCGTACCGCATCGAAAAGCGTCAGAGCAAATTCATCTCCTCGACTCCGCCTCTGCGCCATGGCTCGTACCGCGCCTTGGCAGCCACCGCCAACACTTTTGCCCGCGAATGTTTCATGGACGAACTGGCCGCCGCCGCTAAAGCCGACCCGCTCGAGTTTCGCCTCAGCCACCTGGAGAACGCGCGATTGCGTGCCGTGCTCGAAGCCGCGGCAAAACGGTTCGATTGGAAATCGCGCGTGGCGAAAACGAAACCAGGCGCGGGCGTCGGCCTGGCTTGTGGCACGGAGAAAGGCTCTTATGTCGCCGCGTGTGTCGAGGTCGAGATCGATCGCGCACAGAAAGAAATCAAAGTCCGACATGTCTGCGAGGTATTCGAGTGCGGCGCGATCCTGAACCCCGATAACCTGCTCAATCAGGTCCAGGGCGCGATCATCATGGGTCTGGGACCGGCCCTGCGCGAGGAAATGCAGTTTGAGAATGGCAAACTGTTGACCGCCTCATTTCGCAAGTGCCAGGTGCCACGGTTCGATGACGTGCCGGAACTGGATGTTTACCTGCTCGATCGTCCCGACCTGGCATCTGCCGGCGCAGGTGAGACGCCCATTATCGCCATCGCTCCCGCTATCGCCAACGCGCTCTTTCACGCCACCGGCTCGCGCGTCCGCTCGATGCCGATTCGGCTTAGTTAAGCATTGCGCCGAGGTGAGGCACGTGTCTGGATTGATTACTCGAAGAGCCCCCACTACTCGGGCTCCAGCTTCACGTAATCCAAACCGAACATGTAAGCCTTCTCGGCTTTGTCATTTGCCCCAACGATCTCCACGGTCAGCTTGTGTTCGCCGGCATTCAAGGCGTGGCTTCCCAATTCAACTACGCCGGTGGGCACGACCTCGGGATTATAAAGATCGAAGGGGTCACCAATCTTGTCGCTATCGAGATAAAGTTGCACGATCCCATAATCGCGCGCTTTGGTCATCTGAAGCGTCAGTTTGTAGTATCCGCTTTTCTCAACCGGCAACGTCAACTCGAGTTTGTCGCCCGGCTTGGCGTCGATCCACCACAAGTGCGCGTCGTTGCTCCATTTGTCTCCAAAGCCCGCCATGTCCTGCTCCTGCGGATTCCCGCCAGTCTTGCCGAGGATCTTCATTCGCTCGCCCTCGATCGCCCCTTTGACCTTCGAGTTTTCGACCGGCGTCCAATAGCCCGCGCGCTGGTTCAAGGGAAGGGGTCGGTACGGATCCTTCCCGCCTGGCGCCAGATACCAATAGGCCATCGCGGCATAAAGAGTCGGCTTTTCATTCGGAAAGTATTTCTCAATGCAACCCTCGAATGACTGATGGAACGGTACATTGTCCGCGAGCTGCCAGCGGTTTACGGACACGTGGCCCTTGCTGTTTCCATCATTGTGCGTCTGGTTGTGCAATGCGTGCTGGAATTTGTCGGGGCTGCTCCAGGCATACCCGAAATAATCTTCAGACCCGGTCCCGAATGTGGACGGAAATTTTTCTCCATCGACGAAAAACTTTTCGTCGCCCTCACCCCACCATCCGCCGCGTGGATTCCAGATATGCAGCATCATCCCAACGAACCGGCCCACGCCCTCAGTTTTGACGACCGGCCAATCGATCCGGCGCTCAGGTTCGTCTGAAATGAACGCGTCACGATGCCATTTTGCGTGAAAGCGGGCGAGTTGGCTTATTGGCCTCGCCAGTGGCGCATGAGTGATCTCCAGAGCAACCGTGCGCGGCTGTCTGGCATCATTAACCAACTCGATGCTGGCCTCCTTGGCGAAAGGCATGTACCAGGCGCAATACCACCAGCCATCGGCCGCGTGACCGAGCGGCAGCGAACGATATTCATTCGCGCCTGGCGCGGTGCCGAAGAAATCGCCCAGCGGCGCCCAAACGCTTGGCTCGGCTTCGCCATCCCATTTGATTTGCAGTGTGAGCTCGCGGAGAACGTCCCGATCGGCCGGGGCTTGCGGCAGGTCAAGCTTCATCCGCATCCTGGTAATCGCGCGTGGTCCCTTAAATGCCGAGACTCGCACCGTCTTGCCTGGTTCAACTCTCGGGTTGGCGTTGAACACATTCTTGCCTGATTGCGGTCCTCTCGCGGACCGTTCGGAACGAGTTAGAATTTTATCGACCTCATCGAGAGCGGCGGATTCCTTTTCGCTTAGCTCTCGCTTGAACACTGGCACGACCGTGCCCTTAGGAAAAGTCTCGTAAGTAAAATGGTAGTATTGACCCCACTCATTGTCGGCGACGATTTTGCACGACCTCCGATAAGGGATGGGCGTGTAATTGTTCCAGCCCCGCGAGACGGTGTGGACTATTGCTGAGCGGGTGAAAGGCGCGTTTTTGCCGTCGAAATAACCGATGAAAGGCAGATCCACCGCTGGGTCCGGTGCGCCATCCAAGTAAATGCGCACATGGCCCTTGCCCGGCGATGCTGACCACATCCGCCAGATGCAGCCTGGACCTTCCATTTCGGCCAGCACCTGTCTGTCGCCCTCTTTGCGAATAATGCCGCCGCCATCACCGTTGGCGTCCCAACAAATGTATTTGCCCGTTGCCTCGTCGTAGCGGCTGGCGCGATCGTAACTCGACCATTGCGCGCAACGCTCCCCGTCCGCCGGTATGGTCGCCAATGCTTCCAGATCCGTCAGACGATGAACCAAATCTACATAGGTGAGCTTTTGTTCTGCTGCCGACGCGATAGGAAATCCCAAAATCCAAAACCCAAATCCCAAACAAATCCTAATAACCAAGTTCCAACTGCAGCCCCGCCCCCTTCCTCTGGTTTGGAGTTTGAAATTTGAGTTTTGTTTGGGTTTTGAGTTTTGGATTTTGGGTTTTTGGCAGGTCATTTCAACTCCATCCCTCCCGCCGCCACGTTTTCCTTATCAAAAACCCGAGAGCCGAGCGTGATCGTGTTCGCCACAGTTTCGCCGTTGAAGATCTTAAGGGCTGTTGCAATCGCTTCCGCGCCGCCGGTCGGATATTGGAAAGTGGCGTCCAGGATGCCCTGTTTCACATAAGCAACCCCTTCCTGTGGCAAGGCGTCGATCCCGACAAATATCATCTCCTTCTCCCGCCCGGCGGCTTGCGCGGCGAGATAGGCGCCGTGCGCGCCCGGATCATTATGGGCATAGACGCAGTCAATCTTCGGAAATCGAGCGAGCGCCGACTCCATCTCTTTGCGCGCGTCAGGCTCGAGCCATTTCATGTCCGCTTCGAAAATTACCTCGATGTTTGAGCCGGCAATGCCCTCGCGGAAGCCTCGGTTCCGGTCCCCGCCTGGCGTCGAGGTCATCAGGCCTTTCAGTTCTACTACTTTGCCTTTGGCGCCCAGTTTTTTGGCGACCCATTGCCCAGCCGCGCGGCCGATCTTCACATTGTCGGCCCCAATGAAACACGTGAATTTGTCTCCGAGCAGGCTGCGATCCAACACGATGACGGGTATGTGGGCGTCCATGGCTCGGGCCACCGGCTCGGTCAAAGGCTGGGCCTCCTTGGGACTAATGATGAGCAAGTCCACACCTGCGCTGACGAATTCCTCGACGTGCGCGCGCTGTTTGAGGGTGTCATTCTGAGCGTCTTTGAAGATTACTTTAAGAATGGGATGTTTGTCGGCGGCGGCCTTAATCTGCGCGTTCATTTCAACCCGCCAAGGTTCGCCCAGGTTGCATTGGCTCATGCCAATCGTGTAGCTGGTTTTGGCCTTTTTCTGGCCTCCGGCGCTGCTCGGGACGTTGGGTTCAGATTTGTTGCAACCGGTAACCCATAGTCCGGCGCCCACCAGGGCGATAATGATGAGAAAAAGGAAACGGCGCTCTTGATACCGCATAAGTGTGCTTCTGGATAGCGGTTCGACTAGCGGTTGCAAAGTGAAAAGAACCGGCGCGAGTGAGACCCTGGTCTCGACACTTCGAGTTACCGTGGACATCGTCGCTGGGCCACCACTGCAATTACAATGATCGCCCCTGTCAACATCAGGCGGCTGGCTTCGGGCACCGCGTTAATGCTCAGTATTTTTTCCAGGTACCCAATCGTCAGCATGCCGAGTAGAGTTAAGCCGATTCCGCCGCGGCCCCCGCTCAACGTCGTGCCGCCGATGACAACAATCGCAATCGCGGTTAATTCGTAGCCGATGCCTGTTTCCGGGTCGCCCTGTTGCTCCTGTGCTGCCTGGCAAATGCCGGCCACGGCAGCGAACAGCCCGCTTGCGGCATAAGCGAAGATTTTCGTTAGTTGCACGCGAACCCCGGACAACCGGGCAGCCTCTTCATTTCCGCCGATGGCGTAGAGCTGGCGGCCCACGAAATGGCGCGAGAGCGCCAGCCAGGCCAACCCGGCGCAGACAAGAAAGATCACAGAGACGACGGCCACGTTGCCACCCAGAACGCGGCTGTCGATATGCTTGAAAATGCCAGGCACCGCCGCCTGGTGATAGCTGCCATCCGGCGCTTGAACGATCGTGGAAACTTTTTTTCCACCGGCGATGGTTTTGGCCAACCCACGCGCAAACACCATCATTGCCAACGTCGAAATAAACGGTTGAATGCCAAACCAGGCCGTCAATCCACCGGAAACTGCGCCGCATGCCAGCCCCATCAGCAGGCAGAGCGGAATCGAAACCCAGGGCGGCCATCCCCAATGAATGCTTATTAAGGAAAACGCCACAGCCACGAGCGCCAGCACGCTGGCCACCGCCAAATCGATCCCGCCACTGATGATCACCAGCGTCATGCCGCAGGCCAGAATCCCGAACACCGATGCCTGCCGTAGCGCGTCGCGGTGGGTGCCCATTTTCAGAAACGCGCCATCGGCGTTGAAGATACAGCCGATGACCACTACAAATCCCAGCGCTGCCAGGGCGCGAGTTGCGGGAGTGCCCCACCACCTCGCCAGGAGAGATACAGCCGGCCGGCGCTCGGCAGCCGCCATTCCTTCACTCGCTTTTTGCCCGCGCTGGTCCGGTGAGGACATCCGAGTCATACGGTCCGAGTCTGGAGGTTGTGGCCGTTCTCGTCATCAATTAGTTTTCAACGGTGTCCGCGCCGCGACGTAGGCAATCAAATCGGCTGCGTCCTGCGGAGTAAGGATATTTTCGAATCCCTCCGGCATCAGCGACAGGCCGGAGCTGGTGAGCTGCTCAAGGTCATTCCGCAAGATGGTTTCTTCGCCGCTGGGGGAGCGCAGAGTAATGCTGCTTGCGGTCTCGGAGGCAATGACACCACTGAACTCCCGGTCGTGTTTGGCGACGGCCGTGTAATTGACATAACGCGCCTCGACGGCACGGTTCGGATCGAAAATCGCAATGAGCAGCGTCTCGACCGATTTGTCCGCGAGCGCACCCAGATCCGGACCGACTTGTGGGCGGCCGTCCCGGACTTCATGGCACATCGCGCAATTTTGTTGGAACAAGGCGGCTCCATGCTGTGGATCGCCCTTAAGTCTCGCGACTTGGTTGTAGGAATCCACGACTTTCCGACGGTCGGTATCGGCGCCGCAAAAGAGTTTTGCGGCACGCGCGCGAATTGAATCCTGGTCATGTTTGAGCAACTTCTGCTGGCCAGCCAGGCCGAGCTGGCCGGCAGGAATTCGCCCCCGCTCAATTGCATCCAGCAGGACTTGAATCCATTCGCGTCTAAGGAAGAGCGTGTCCAAAAGATCGGGCCGCAAGGTTGGACTACTAACTTGCCATTTGCCAATTAGCAGTTCGGCGACGTGCTTCCCTTCGGCCCGTCGCAGCCCCGCCAGAGCTGCCTCCTGAACGACGACAGGAAAGCGCGGCTGAAGCAACCCGGCCATTGCCTCCAGGTCCGCTTCGCGCTCCGTCCGGCCGCGCCCCAGCAAACCGAGAGCGGTGACGAGGCCGGGCTGAATCTCATCACTGGCGGATTGTTTTTTGACTCGGGCACGAGCATCTGCAAAAAGTCCGTCGAGCCGTTCGATCACTGCCCGCAATTGGCCGTGGGACTCCTGGTGAAGGCCGGCCAGCGTCTGGCCGCGCCGATCGAGCGCGTCCAACACACCGGCCAGAGCGGCGAATTGCCCCTGTGTATCAACGCCACTTCCCGTTTGAATGAGCCTGGCCAGCGCGTCGGCCAATGAGCGCTCGTCGTTCATCGCCGCGGCCAAAGCGAGCAATTTGTCGAGTAAATTCGCACCCTGTTCGGCGGGAGCCTCACAGACGGCCGCCAGCATGCCACTCAGGTGGCGGGGAGCGGAACTCAGGATGGCCATTTGCATATCCGGGTCTTCTGCGTCCCGGAATGCGATTTTGGCGAGGGCCAGTGCGGCCTGCGGGTCGTTCCATTCCCCGAGTGAGAAAGCCAGTTGGTAGCGAACACGAATCGCCGGGTCATCCACTAACTTCAGCAGGGCATCAGTGAGCGCATGGGGCGCGGCAGGAGCATTCGCCACTACAGGTGACTTGCGAGATTTATCCGGCATGGCTTGCTTCAGCCAAGGCTCGCTGAAGCGGACAGCCAATTCGCGGACGGCCGGGTGTGAATCCCCCAGGGCTGATTGGATTAGCTCGGGCATAAGGCCCGCGCGACCTTCGAGCGCGCCCAGAGCCTGCAGCCGCGTCTTTGGGTGCTCGCTGTGTTCGAGCAGAGCTTTCAAGAGTTTTAGGGCAGCCTTGTCGGCGTGTTCCACGAGGAGGCGCTGCACTGTGTCACGCTGCCAGCCATTGGGACTGTCGAGCGCGGCCACCAGGCTCGCCCCATCGAGCTGATCCAGGCGGGGAGTTTTCCGCAATGACACACCTTCGGGATAGACTCGATAAATGCGTCCCTTGTCGTGCCCTGCCCGCAAATCGAGGTGATGTTTGACGTCATCGGGTATCCATTCCGGATGCTCGATGACCAACCGGTACATATCGGCGATGTAAAGCGCGCCGTCGGGCCCTGTTTTCGCCATGACGGGGCGGAACCAATTGTCAGTGGAGGCGAGAAATTCGCTCTGTTCTTCGCCGGCGGCGCGATGGCTGCTAAAACTGACACCTTTGGGTTCAAGAATCTCGCGGTGGACCAGATTGTACACTGGCTCACAAACGAAGACGCTGTTTGCGAACTCCGCGCCGAATAACTCGTCCCGATAGGGCACAGGACTGCACGCAGAGGTCACGTGTCCAAACATGCCGATGTCATTGAATCGTTGCATTGCCCGCGACGCGAAGAATACTCGCGAGCCATTCCGGTAATTGGCTAGCATCCGTTTCGTGGTGCGGACTGCCAGATGCGGATTGCGTGCAAGGTAATGTTCCGGGACAAAATAGTGCCAGAGCCAGGCACTGTTATTGTTGCCAAACCAATTGCCCCAATCATCGCGGTGGCGCCCGTATTGGGCGTTGCCGGCCTGGGTCTCGAACGCCCCTTCCGCGGGCCGAAAGCGGAAGTCGCGACCGTTGATGCTCACGGTCTGGCCGGTTAGAACGGAGCGCACCCGACCGCCACTGTCGCCGTTGGCGCCGTAAAGCCAATTGTCCAAACCATATTCGAAACCATTCAGCCGATGCTGCTGGTTGCCTTCTCGAAAACCGGTAAACAGCGCTTTCCGGACGTCCGCGCGGCCATCGCCATCTGTGTCCTCCGCATAAAAAATCTCCGGCGCGGCACTGACAATTACTCCACGGCCCCACGGCAGGACGCCTGTCGGAAAATTTAGCCCATCTAGAAAGACGGTTGATTTGTCATAGACGCCATCGTGGTTTGTGTCCTCCAGAAAACGGACAATTCCGCCGGCTTTTCCTTTCCCGTCCACTCCTAATGGATAATCGCCCATCTCGACGACCCACAGCTTTCCGTCGGCGCCCCAGTCAAAAGCAATGGGATCCTGGACTAGCGGTTCGTGGGCCACCAACTCCACTTTAAAGCCCGCCGGGACGTGAATAGCTTTGAGGGAATCCTCGGGCGAGAGCGGCGGTGGCTGAAGTCCCGCCAGCAACGAATCAAACGAACGACGCTCGACTTTGTCCGGCAGGGTGGCCGTGTCCTCGTTTTGGACCCAGAGCGTTCGATCACGCACCCAGGCGCCATTGTTGCTCCCGTTGCGCGTGATCATTGGCATTTCGCCGAAGTCGCCCCGTTTTCCGGACAGCACCTCTCGCGACCATCCTTTGCGAAATCCGAGATACACTTCCGGGATGAACAGGTGGAGCGAGTATCGCTCTTCGTTCGAGAACAGCACATCGGCAAAGCCGTCTCCGTTGACGTCCACGAATCGCAGCCCGTTATCGCGGCCCGCCGCATCGACGATAGCTGTGTGTCCTGGCAACGAATACGCGAGGCGTTTCCAGCTCTTGTTTTCTTCTGACCACCCGAACACGGCGTTTTGAGAATCGTTGGCGACGATCAATTCGCAACGGCCATCCAGATCAAGATCGCGGAAGCGCACGCCATGATCCCGCAACACGCCTGCGGAATCCGGCGCCGCCGTCAACACCGGTTTCTCGTAAAGATACAATCCATTGAGCAACTCATCGTCTGCCGCCCACCCCCTCCCGTTGAATGTCCACGCCTGTTTTCGGGCCGGGGTGCCGACAATCGCGGAGACGCGGCCTGGGCGAATGATCCCAAACCGCACGCCGGTCTCCACCCGTTGTCCTTTCTGATCGCGGACGACCAGCGGAACCGGAAACGAGTTGGTTTCCCAAGTGCGTCGTTGCGGGAGCCAAAGCCATGTTTCAGTTCGCTGCTCATTCGCCAGGACCACGTCCAAGAAACCATCCCCATTCAGGTCCAGCAGTCTCACGCCGTTGTCCTCGCCATTAGCGGCGCGCAGCGGCGTGCCATGCAGGAGATTCCTGTCCAGCCGCTCCTGAGCCTCTCGAAAGTTGAGAAACTTGATTCTGTGAGCGTAGCGTTGAACGGCGTAGTCGATCAGTTCAACAATCTGTTCGGGGCGGATCCAGCCGTGCGGATGAAAAATCAGATTCATTGTCCCTTGTTTCGCGACTGTTGCATCCAGGGCCGCTTTCCAATCCGCCACAGTCGCCGGGTTGTTTGTGCCGTGCAGATGTTGCGCTTCCCAATCGCTTGGCACCACCGCTGGAAATTCCCAGCAAAGTTTCCCGACAACATAAGGATACGGGTAATCTTCGATCACGGTCTCAAACGACGAAAAGGGCAAGTACTTGCGGAACCGCTCGCGGTGCCCGGCCTCGAGCACGAGCGAGCGCGGCAGAGACGGGTCATTTGTCGTAAACAGATTCATGACCGAGGAATCGATGGTTAGGAACAGGCCCTGGGAATTGACGCGGTTGAATATCTCGGAGAAAAAGCGCGGGCTTGGCGTGTTCATCGAGTCGCAGCACGGCATGCGGAACGCCACTGGCCGGTTGCCGGGCACGCGATTCATTAATTCGACGCATTCCTGGTAGTTCGTCGCCGCGAATTGGAGATCGCCCTTCGCCAGGCAAGGACACGGATGCGTCAGGGTGTGTGTCTCAAGGGATAGCCCCTCCTTCAACCAGGCCTGGAGCTGTGGATGCTGCGGGTCCACTTTCACCGTCATGATACTCACGGGCTCGCCTCCATCGATTTGCTTGAGCCGCTCCAGAATTGGCCGTAGGTAGCTTTCCCAGCGCTCGGGCTGGGTCATATCGTCGATCCCAAGCACCACAACGGCTTCCACGCCGGCCTCGCCAATCCATTGAGGAGCGACCAGACGCGGAAAGTCGCGGCCGACATAGAATGGATCGTTTTCGTCGAGGTAAGTGAGCCGATTGCCGTCAGCCTCCGGGCTGCTGCCGGCGGTCATTGGGGCGCAGAGAAGCGCCGCCGCTGCCACTCCCGCGAGCGTGCCATGCAAACGGATCACGATGCAAAAATAGGCCGTTGGAAAATAGAGGCGAGGAAAATGAAAGTTGTTTTGCTTCTGGTTCTGTGGAAGAGTAAATTCATTGAAAGATTGTAAGCGCTATACCATTAATAACGGAGTTTCAGACCATGTTGGATCACGTCCCCATTTTGCTGGCTGAAGACGACACGAACGACATCTTCCTGATGCGGCGTGCCTTCGACAGTTCCGGCTTCCAAAATCCACTTTTCGTCGTACGCAACGGACAGGAGGTCGTCGATTACCTCGAGGGCAAAGGCCAGTTTTCTCAGCGAGAGAAGCATCCGCTGCCTGGGCTGTTGCTGCTCGACCTGAAAATGCCTTTAATGGACGGCTTCGATGTGCTTGCGTGGCTGCGTGCGCATCCTCAATTCGACACTTTGCCTGTGGTTGTGCTGACCGCTTCGAAGCTCGAGGATGATATTCACAAGTCCCGCGAACTTGGCGTCCATGATTATCGCGTCAAGCCGCACGCATTTGAAGATCTCGTGCGGCTGTTGGACGACGTGCGGAAGTGTTGGCTGGACGAACGATTCAATCGCTTCGCGGCCTCGCAAAACGCGAGCTGAGCGGGCTTTTCGAAAGCGTTGTCTGGGGGCAGTCCTGTCTACGGAGTCGCCAAGAACAAGGGTCAGAGAAGAACGAACCGCGAGCAAAGCTATCTACCCTCTACGTCCAGATCTGCAGCCCTTCCGCAGCCGATTGCTTCGGGTCAAGGCGGTTTGACATTGGGGTTGCGCGGCGCATTGCTGCCGGCATGGTGACGATTGCCGGGACTTCCTGGTCCAGTGCCCGGACCGTCGTTGATCGGCGGATTTCCGGGTGGCTGCGGGTCGATGCCGTTGCCGACGCCATTGTTACCTTTGGTGGGTGTGAGTACCGCTTCGGGTTTGACGACCACCGTCGCTCCTCCCGTTTTGAAAACTTCGGCATTGTTCCGGACTGTGTCGATGTGTGCTTTGATGTTGTTGTAGAAGTCCGACGGGATTTTTGAAACCTGGCCGGTGGAAGGGTCAAAGTAATACCCGGCCGCAACCGTCACTTTGACCGAGCCACCGTTGTTCGGCAGGTTATAGATCACATCAACCGTACCGGACTTGACTGCGACTGCGCCATCGGCCCGGACGTAATATTCCGTTCCTCTAATCGTGGCGGTCCCGCCGGGAGTATTGATCTCGAAAAATGAAGGAACCGCCAGCTTCCGCTGAGATCCAGCGAGCGCGCCGGAATGCAGGTTTAAGCTTGTCTCGGTTATGGTTTCTTCGCCTGCGTACTCCTTGGTGAGCTTATCGAAACTCAAGGTGGAGTTCGGGGTGAGGCGCAGGACCGTACCGTTGTATTGCAGGATTAGATCCGCAGTTGCCTCAGCTCCGGTCTTTACGATTGCGCCGCGGGTCAGAATCGAATTCTTTTTCAGCGGCAGCCATCTGCCGTCCTTGGAGTACGTAGCCACACCTTGCACATCCTTAACGAAAACCTGCCCAGGCTGGATCTGAGCGTGGACGACTGAGAATGAGTTAAAGGCAATAGTAGCGAGGAGAGACAAGGCAACTCGTCCCGAAAACGCAGGAACGTACTTCATAAAAGGACTCCCTAATCATTTACATCATGTTGCTGGAACCGTCATGACTTTCAACCCAACCGCTCCTAGAAAGCAAGTAAATTCTTTTCGACAATGAAGAAACTTCTGAGCCGAAGAAGGAGCGTGCCTTGGTCCGTAGAATGTCCGATGACGATTGTGGCTGGCCTGCCTCGCGCGATTACAGTTTTATGAAGAGCGCAATTGCAGCCTGGGCGCAATGTTCTCAAGCAGCGAGTGCTCGCTCACGCTGATGGCCTCAAGTCTTCTCTGCCAATCACCGATTAACGACAGTGCCGTAGCCAGCTCGAGTCGCTTGTGCAGCGCAGGATAGCCCTGAAGATTCGTCTCGGCTAGCCGCAGAAGGGCGGCTGCGGGCTGTGGTCGGCCCTTTTGGATGTGGACAAAAGCGCCTGCCAATTGAATCAATCCCTTATAAAAGGCACCATCTGGCCCGTGTCGCTCTGCTAGCCAAAGTGGCTCCAACACTTCATGCGCTTCATAGAAGAGATGCTTGTTGAAGTGTTCAAAAAATGCCATGTATTGTGGGTTAAGATCGCGTTCCCCCAACCTGTTGACCTCCGTCTCGATTTTGCTGGATTTTGAAGCCACGAGTCATTGTTACAGCTCGCTCGGTGAATCTCAACGTCCGAAATCCAGTCCCCGGCGCCAGTTGTTTGGAGTGGGCGACTTTGCCCCTCGAGCGCCGACGGCCCGGGAACTCCAACCGCAGACTACTAACTACCGGGCAACTTCACGTTGGCCGCATTAACGAACTAGCTTTGAGCTCGATTCTATCCTCGAAATTTGCCCGTCGCGTCGTGGTTGGAGCCGCGTAGATTATTGACAACGCCCCGCTCCTGGCACACTCTGGCCGCATGGCCAAACCAGCTTTGGGCCGGGGGCTTGGCGCGCTTCTGGGCGGTAGTCCGATTGCGAAGCCGCCAGCTCCGGTTTCAGTCCCAGCCCCAGTTCCAGGAGTTCAAGGGGCGCCGGACGACAGCGAACGAGTGGAACGAGTGCCGTTGGAGCGCATTCGCCCTTGTGCTTTGCAACCGCGCAAGGATTTTCCGCCGGAAACCCTTCGTGAATTGGCGGATTCCATGCGGGAACAAGGCATCGTTCAACCGCTAATCGTCCGTGAGCGCAACGGGGCGCTGGAGTTGATCGCAGGGGAGCGCCGGTGGCGCGCGGCACAACTGCTGGGGCTGTCCGAGGTGCCGGTCATCATTCGTCCGGCGGATGACCGTTCGGTGCTGGAGCTGGCGTTGATTGAAAACCTGCAGCGCGAAAATCTCAACGCGATTGAAGAAGCCAATGGGTACACCCAGCTCATTGATCAGTTTGGGCTTAAGCAGGAGGAGGCTGCCGCGAAAGTCGGCAAGAGCCGTGCGGCGGTGGCCAATGCTTTGCGGCTGCTCAAACTGCCTGCGTCGATCCAGACGCCCATTCGCGAGGGCCGGCTTTCAGTCGGCCATGCCAAGGTGATTTTGGGATTGCCGAGCGAACAGCAACAGCGGCGCGCCGCCGAACGCATCCTGAAAGGGGGCCTCAACGTGCGCCAGACCGAAGCGCTGGTGGCAGGCATACTTGAGCGGGCCATCCGCACCCCATCCCAGAGTGGGATTAACTTAGTACCTGCGCAAGATCCGCACGCGGCGACCATTGAAAACAAATTGCGCGAGCGCTTTGGGACAAAAGTTCAACTGCGATACGCGCAAGGCAAGGGGACGGTGGAGATCTCTTTCTTTAGCGAGGCCGAGTTCGAACGAATCCTGCAAATTCTGGGGGTAAGCGCCGATTGAGTTTGGGATGAGGGGCCCGGAATTGATGGAATTAAGAACTGCCGCCCTTCGCGATTTCCAGTCAGCCAGTTGCCTCCCCAGCTATCGACCAGTCGCCTTCTTCCTACATGAACGAGCTTGAATTGCGCGCCCAATGCGCCTCTCAACTTCTGGCCAGTGTCACCCGCGCCTCGGCAATGAAGGCGTTCATCGGGCTGGACGGATTCGTCGATGAGATCCTGCACGTGGTGGACAAGCGTGAGAGCGCGGACGAGTACTCACGCCTGGCGAGGATCGAACAACTAGCGAAAAGATTTGCTGCGGCGGCGGGGCGGAGCACGAATGTCGAACTGGTAAGCCAGGTAACCAAGCTGGGCGGCAATGGCCCGATTATGGCCAATGCCCTGGCCAGCTTCGGCCTGAAAGTCACCTACCTTGGCATTCTGGGCTATCCCAATTTGCATCCGGTCTTCGCCGATTTTGCAAACCGCGCTGAAGTGCACTCTATCGCCGAGCCAGGCTATACCGACGCGCTGGAATTTGAAGACGGCAAGATCATGCTCGGCAAACACGAATCCCTCAAGCAGATGAATTGGGCGAACATCAAGGCGCGCTTTGGCCTGGAGAGCTTCGCGGCTCACTTCGGCCGGGCGGATCTGGTGGGGTTCGTGAATTGGACCATGCTCACTTCGATGAGCGACATCTGGTCCGGCGTACTCAGAGAAATCTGTCCGGAGATGAAAGGGTTGCGACGGAAGCTTTTCTTCGACCTGGCCGATCCGGAGAAGCGCACGAGAGCAGATCTTCGACGGGCGCTTCAGCTCATCGAAGCTTTTCAGAAATATTTCGACGTCATTCTGGGACTGAACGAAAAGGAAGGCGACGAAGTCGCCGCAGCCCTCGGGCTCAAAACCGGACGCGGTTCACCCGAGAGCTTGCTCAAACTTTGTCAGGAAATCCACTCGCGTCTGCCGGTGGAAACGGTGGTTATTCATCCGACCGCCTATGCTCTGGCCTCCGGCCCGGACCGAGCGGTCATCGTACAGGGACCATTTGAGCCTAAACCGAAGATCACCACCGGGGCGGGCGACCATTTCAACTCCGGTTTTTGCCTGGCCAGGTTGCTCGGTTTTTCGACCGAGCTTTGTCTGCTGACCGGCGTGGCAACCAGCGGCTTTTACGTTCGCACGGGCCGCAGTCCGACGATACCTGATTTGGGGCAAATGTTGCGTCAATGGCCAGTGGCCACGCGACGCCTCGCAAGGGGGCGCGAAACTCAGGAAAAGCACCAGGGCCAGAGCAAAGCGCTCAGCATTTGAGAGCGCCCATAAATGGAATCGCAACGATGTTTTTGACCATTGTCAAATATGGCACGCCAGTTCTCCGCCAGAAAGGCGCCCGCATCGAAACCGTCACGCCTGCTATCAAGAAGCTGATGGGCGACATGCTGGAAACCATGTATGCGCACAAAGGGATCGGTTTGGCAGCCCAGCAAGTGGGTGTAGCGTTGCAATTAACAGTTATCGACGTGCGCGGCGTCACGGATCGCCCCTCCTCGCTCGATTTGCGGGGTGTGCCGGTGGAAGTGGCCGAGTTCATGCCGCTCGTTTTGATGAATCCCGTCATCAAGCCGCTCGGCAAACCTGTGGCTGGGCCGGAAGGTTGCTTGAGCTTCCCGGAGGTTTTCGCCGAGATCGCGCGTGCGGACCCGGTTGACGTCGAGGCACTCGACAAAGAGGGCCAGCCGCTCCATTTCCGCTGCGGAGGCCTGCTGGCCCGCGCCGTCCAGCACGAGACCGATCATCTCCAGGGCATTCTCTTCATCGATCGAATGGACAAAAAAACCAAAGAGGAACTCCGGCCGGAGCTGGAAAAACTACAAGCAGCAACTAAGTCAGCGCTGAAGAAGTGACGCATCGGAGAGCGCCCGTCCCCGGGCGCAGCAAATTCGGAGGAAACCTGCACAGGGAAATTTTCACAGCGCCGCCATCGTTTCTGCGTTGCTGCGCCCGGGGACGGGCGCCCTCCATCCGCCTGACTTCAGTACACTTTCCGCAAGTTGGATGGAAGGATGTTCAACTCCGTGCGGTACTTCGCAACGGTGCGGCGGGCGATGACGATGTCCTTTTCCTTCAGCATGCGGACCACTTCCTGGTCGGAGAGCGGCTTGGTCGTGTCTTCCTGTTTGAAAATGTCGGCGATCATGTCCTTAACGGTAGTGTTGGAAACGTCACCCGCGGCCGTCTGGATGCCGGCGGTGAAAAAGTACTTCATCTCGAAGATGCCCTGGGGCGTTTGCATGTACTTGCCCGAAACCGCGCGGCTGACCGTGGTTTCGTGGACGCCGACGACCTGAGCGACCTGGACCATCGTCAGTGGCTTGAGACACGACACGCCTTTTTCCATGAACTCGCGCTGGCGTGCGACGATTTCCTTGGCAATGTTCAGGATGGTCTGCTGACGCTGGTGGAGACTCTTGATGAGGAACTTCCCTGCGCGAATCTTTTCGCGGATGTAATTGCGCACTTCGGAAGAGTTCTCACCCTGGGCCATCAAATCCTTGTAGGTATTGCTGATGCGCAAGTGCGGGATCTGCTCGTTGTTGGTGGTGACTACGTACTCGCCGTCATCCCTGCGAACGAATACCTCCGGGAGGATGTATTGGTCGTTGTCCGGCAAGAAGGCGCGCCCGGGCCGCGGTTCGAGCCGGGCGATGCGCTCGAGAGCATCCTGGACGTCGTCCACGTCCTGGCCGGTGCCCCGAGCGATTTCCGGGATTCGCCGCTTGCCCAGGGCCTCCATGAACTCGGCCACGATGCGGTACTCGAGGGTGTTTTGCTGCCCCGATCGTTCGAGTTGCAGCAGCAGGCATTCCCGGAGGTCACGCGCGCCGACGCCGGGCGGGTCAAAGCTCTGAATCACTTTGAGCACTTCGAGAATCTTGTCTGCCGGCAGATTTGTGGAAGCTGAGAGTTCTTCGACCGTGGCTTTGAGGTAGCCGTAGTCGTCGATGTTGCCGATAAGCATCTCGGCGATGGGCCGCAGTTCCTCCGGCAAAGCCGATTCGCGCACTTGCTCGATCAACAGTTCCTGGAGGGAAGTCCCGGCTACCAAGGAATCAAACATGAACTGGCGCTTCTCCTCGTCCTCAGCCGATACGCGGGTGGGAAGGTTGGTCTGGGCAAAATGATCTCGCCATTCCTGGTCAAGTTGCACGAGGCGCTCGAATTCCGCCTGGAAATCATCCACCGGCTCGCTGCTGTTTTTCTCCGTAGCGGGATCGAAGTTCAGATCCGCCGGGGGTTCGCTGGGGTCAACCGCCTCCGCAGCGCGCTCGCTCTCCTGGTCTTCTTTTTCATCCGTGTCGGACGCGGAGACCTCCTCCAGCACAGGATTTTGCTGTAATTCCTGCTCCACGAGGGCTTTCAGCTCGAGGGTGGGGGCTTGCAACAATGCGAGGGACTGTTGCAATTGAGGCGCCAGCACCAACGATTGGGTCAATCGTTGCGATAGGTGCATGCCCTGTGCCATGGTCGCATTGTAAGCATCCCCCGGGCGAAGACAAGCAAAAGTTGGCACGGATTCCGCTTCGGCGCGATGGCGCGGCTCACCTGGAGCCTGGAACGCTGAACCGGGACCCTGGTGTCTCCCGCCATTACCAGCATCACGACGGGAATTGAGCGACTTGGAGCGCGGACTTCAGCAGCTATGCTCGTACGGGCTTTGATAGCGAGTTTCATTTGCCATCTTCTTGATGCACCTCTTGGGGTTCTGGAGCCGCTACAGCGCTGCAACTATTGATTTTATTGGGTGTTGTTGAAGTCGGCCCCGCTAAACCACCCGCTACAACCCGCTACGTTCGGTACGGGAACATGGGGCTTGGTAGTTAAGATCAAGGTAAGGATTGGGACTGAGGACACCAGCACGCTCCCCACAATTCCGACAGTGCATCGTTCTCGAAGCCGGGCAACGATCCTCTCCGGGGGCTGGGGTCGAGGGTTTAACGGAGACAACTCCCGCTGTTCCGACTGAGTCCAGACAGGCGTTTAGCCGGACGCCTCCCGGGGTCCAAATCCACGTCAGGCTTTGAAATCCGAGCTGCTCAACTGAAAACTAGACCTGAGTTCCCGCTCTGAGGATGAGAAGAGGAGATTTAGAAATTTCCGCTTTGAAGATCCTTTTGCTGTTGAGCGCGCGGGCTAAATAGAAGTAAGGCAACAGAGTCATACTATAATTCTGCCTCTCCATCTGCCCGTGTCCCTCCATCGTGCCAGTAAAGCCAGCAACACGAACACGACATGACCAGCCAGATAGTAAGGCGACCCAGGCATCTTAAGAACAAGGCGAATAATGATATGCGCTGAGAAATACGCAAGCCACAGACCAATGAGGAGACGCGAAAGTCGAGACATCCGAGATCGAGTCATCGTTCCAGCTCCCCAACACACATTTGGCGCTGAACGAAATACCGCGACAAGATACCGCAAAGCCGCTATCCCAAACCCCAAAGCCAAAACGCCCGCGATGCCGTAATAGAAAACCGCGGGAAAGAAGAGTAGGCAGGCCAGACCAAGAATCCAAAATGAAATCTTGAAGCGATTGTCGTGTGATGTTTGGTCCATCGTGTGGTGCTATGCCAACTTACGCAAAGTTGAGCGATGGCGGCGGGCCAAGAGCGCCAACGCTCGCGAACGGGCTCCGCCAACCGCCATTCGCTCAACCGAAATGTTAGCCGCTCGACTTTTCAGTTCGTGACATCAATATCAAAACCAACCCTGTAGCTCCAGCCGCAAAGGACACAACATATAACCAACGAAATCCCGCTATCGCGCTCTCAGAGAAACTCCCGTCAGGATAAGAATTTCGGTGAACCTCCGCCGTCGATACGAACGGTCGTCCCGAGGCGAGCAGGACAACTGCTGCAATGACCGAAAGTGCGAGTAGAACCCAGCCAACTCGTCTGCGCGTAAGCGTCTTCATGACAGAAGGCAACGATGGCGCTCAGGCGCTGCGTGGCAATAAAGCCCGATCGGTAATCGGGAGCGAATCTCGCTGTCGCCTCCAGCACGCTGGTTCGTCTTTGGCACGATTCACTTTATGGCTGCGATTGAGGTACCGTCAATTCGCAAGCCCCTCTCCCTTAATCCCTCTCCCCATCAGATGGGGAGAGGAGAATATTCTTTCGGATGTCTTTACCCAGGGTGTCGCTCGTCCCTCGCTGACCCTGGGCTACAATCATGTCACTCCTAGGGAGTTTCAGAGTGGCCCGCCGTTACTGCAGGCGCCACGTTAGCTGCCGCGCTTCTGCTCACTCACGGAGATCGTCAGGCCATCGGGATCGACATATTGGGCGATCCGAACGCCAAATGTGTCCCTTGGCTCCTGAACACACCGTACGTTTTTCTCGATCATTCTCTTGTGGAAGTGGTCGATATCTGGAACGCTCAGGCCAGGCCGACACCGACCGGCACTCTCGTGGTGCAGAGCCTCACTTGCGGAATTTGGCCTTTCGCTCTGGTGAAGCGCCAGGGTTGCCCCTTCAGTTGCAAATTCGGTCCAACCGGGGGACTGGAATCGGAGGGACAGGCAGAGGACATCCCGATAGAACGACACGGATCGGTTCATGTCGCTCACAAAAACAATTGCATAGCTCACTCGCATAAAACAGTCCTTTCGCTTTGTTTAGCATGGCAATTATAGGCGAACACCACTGGCGCGGCGCCAGTGCTGTCTGAAATGTAAACTGATGCTCATCGCTCTGTCCAGTGAATGTGCCGGGTTAGGCCGGCTGCAGGGACGCTATCTCTCGGAACGCTGTGATGCCCACCCGGTCAGCTTCATCGGCCAGGTGTTATGCCGCTCACGCCGCAGAGTAGGCCCGCGACATGGCTCACTACGTGTGCAGTCGCGTGTGCGATCATCGCCGCTTCCAGGCCGCATCGCCAAAACAGGCAACCGAACAGCACTCCGAAGGCGGTGTTCACACCGACGACGAACAGCACCACGTCGCACGTCAACTTTCCGACCAGGATTGACGCAGCCGGCAAATGACCCGCGCCGAACAGCAACGCGCTCACGACGACGGAGAGCCAGATGTAAACTGCCCGTGGGGGACCCATCCGGCGTTGCAGGAGTCGCCACGCCACCCAAACCAGCGCCGTCATGAGCCCCCACCGCAGAAGCAATTCCTCCGTGAGGCCGCCATAGAGCACGCGGGCGAAAATCGGCAGGGTAAAACGCTGCTCTACCCCCGCGAGGGCCGCGGGTGAGGCGTAACCGCCGATGGCGAAGAGCCCAGCCCCTCCCACCGCCCCGGCGACGAGGCCGGGGAGAAACTGCGGCCGGAGGGCTGACGCGATCGACCGGGCAGTCACCGCTGCCTCAAACGCGGGAGCGCGGAGCCCAACCTTCGGCGCGAGCACAACGCCCGCCCACACGGCAAGCGCGACGAGGAGCGCGCTCTGCGCGACGCTCGCCAGCGAAACTAGCCACAGCGGCGCAGGGAGGGTCACCCCACGCAACATTTGCGGCAGCGCGGTGACCGTGATGACGACCACGCCGAGCATACCGGCAAGCCACAGGAGCAAACTGAGCCGGAGTCGCGGTATCCGAGCGGAGTCATTCGTCGTCATCGGCGTGTTCTGCGGCCGACGTCCGGCCTCAGCGGCGCCGGGCCGCTGACGCCCGAACTGCCGCGAGACGGACTCCCCGCGTCGGCGGACGCAATTGGTTGGGCAGTTGTTTTTTCATTCTTCGACAAATCTGCCTTCCGGCCTCAGGATGAAACTGTCGGTAAGCGGGACACAAGCACGAATGCCCCGCCCGTCGCTGATGGAACCAGACACCCGGACGTCGCCGTCAGGCTTGTCATCCCAGAAGAACTGAACCTCAATTTCGTAAAGACTTCCGCTCGGGCCCACTGCCTCTGCCGTATCGATGCGCCTCTCGCTGAGCCAAGCCGACAACTCCGCATATGATCGCGACCGATAGCGGACCAAGTGCTTGGCAAGAATTGAACTCGCCGCTTGCGTATCCATACGAAGCGCTATGACCAATTCTATGATTAGCAGGCAAGAATTCCTACTAAGTTAATAATGGGGGACAAACCAAGCCTTCGCCAACGCTTCGGCGAGGCAGGCTGGGAGTTCATTCCTGGTTCAGCTCGTTCGTTTGAAGAGAGGCCGCCATGGGCGAACGTTAGGCGGGAGGACAGGGGGTGTTAATGGGAACCGGTTGAACGCAGGGTGCGGCACGCAGCGTGCGGAGAGGAAGACCTGACCCACCGTCGCCAAGGACCCGGTACGCGCTTCGCGGGTTTCGTGGTGATACCAGTCCATTCGTGGTTGGCTGCATGGCCCATTGAACGCAATTTCTGGATTTGCTGTCCATCGCTCAGTAAGATCTCAGAACCAATGAATACGGGAATTGATGCGATTAATCAGGCAGTGCAGGAGGCCGGCTCGTTTCTGCGGCCATTATTCAATGAACTGGGAAAAGTCATCGTCGGCCAGACCTACCTGGTTGAGCGGCTAGTGGTTGGCCTGCTGGCCAACGGCCACGTGTTGCTCGAAGGCGTGCCCGGGCTGGCCAAGACGCTTGCGGTCAAGTCGCTGGCCGGCTGCCTCAACGTCAAGTTTTCCCGGCTGCAATTCACCCCCGACATGCTGCCCGCCGATGTTATCGGCACTCAGATTTACAACCCGCAATCGGGCGCTTTTACGACCCGCCGCGGCCCGATCTTCGGCAACCTGGTGCTGGCGGACGAGATCAATCGGGCGCCGGCAAAAGTCCAGAGCGCGCTGCTGGAGGCGATGCAGGAGAAACAGGTTACCATCGGCGAGCAGAGCTTCAGGCTCGAGGAGCCGTTTCTGGTGCTGGCGACCCAAAACCCAATCGAGCAGGAAGGAACATATCCGCTGCCGGAAGCGCAGGTGGACCGCTTCATGCTCAAACTGAAGATCGGCTATCCCTCGCGCGCCGAGGAACGGCAGATCCTCGAGTTGATGGCGCGCACCTCCGGCACACCCACGACCACCGCCGTAGTGGATCCAAAGCAGGTCCTCGAGGCCCGCAGGATCATAAACGATATTTACGTCGATGATAAAGTGAAGGATTACATCGTGGACCTGGTTTGCGCCACGCGCGATCCTGAGGCGCACAAGATTCCCGTGAAAGAGTTCATCCAGCTCGGCGCTTCCCCGCGCGCGACGATCTCACTGACGCTTGCGGGCAAGGCGTTCGCCTTCCTGCGCGGGCGCGGCTATGTGACGCCGCAGGATGTCAAGACCATCGGCATGGACGTACTAAGGCATCGCGTCGCCATCACCTACGAGGCGGAGGCGGAGGAAAAGACGAGCGAAAGCATCATTCAGAAGATTTTCGATGAGTTGCCGGTGCCGTAGTCATTGCCGCTGGGGCTGCGGCTGTTCAAATTCCGCACTCCGCACTCCGCATTCGCATGATTCCACGGGAAATCCTTAAAAAGATCCGGCAGATAGAAATTCGCACCAATCGGCTCGTGAGCGAAACGCTGGCCGGCCAATACCATAGCGTCTTCAAAGGGCAGGGGATGAATTTCGACGAAGTGCGGGAGTACCAGCCGGGCGATGAGGTCCGCACCATTGATTGGAACGTCACGGCTCGCATGAACCATCCCTTTGTGAAGAAATTCGTCGAGGAGCGCGAGCTGACGCTGATGCTGCTGGTGGATGTCAGCGGCTCAGGTTTGTTCGGCTCCTGCGCGCAATCCAAGCGGGAGCTGGCGGCAGAGATCGCCTCGGTGTTGGCCTTTTCCGCCATCCGCAACAATGACAAGGTCGGGTTGATTCTGTTCACGGACGAGGTCGAGAAATTCATCCCGCCACGCAAGGGCCGTCGGCACGTGCTGCGCGTCATTCGCGAGGTTTTGTTTTTCGAGCCGAAGCGCCGTGGCACGGATTTGAATGACGCGCTGGAGTTTTTGATGCGCGTGACGCCGCACCGGGCGATTGCCGTGGTGATTTCTGATTTTATTGGCTCGCCGGCTGAGCTATCGAACACGCGTCGCCGTCGGTTGCGTCCACAAATCCTGCTGTTGGAATCGCTGGCCCAGGCCTCGCTCGCCATGCTGCGCCAGGCCAACCGGCGGCACGATGTCGTTGCGGTGCAAATCGCTGATCGGTACGAGCAGGAACTGCCCGCGCTGGGGCGGTTGGTGCTGAGCGACGCCGAAACCGGCGAAGTGGTCGAGGTCAATACCGGCGACGCCCGCAAGCGCGCTGGTTTCGCCGAGCGCCAGGCCCGCGCCCAGAGTGACCTGGCGCGGTTGTTGGGCTCGGCGGGTATCGACGCCATTCAATTGCGCACCGATCAGCCGTACGAGATGGGCCTGGCGCGGTTTTTTGAAACGCGCGAACGCAGGAGGCTCCATGTATGATTCCAGAAATGTAGCCGCCGACGTGAGGAGGCGGAAATCGAGTGTTAATCGGATCTCGAGATCGCCTTGGCGTCCCTTTGAGCTTAGAGCATTACTCCCTTGATCAAGACCGCTCCAACAAACGCCGCGCCGCAGTTATCCGCTGGAGACACGAATGTCTTGCGGGACATCAAGCCACCCATCGAGATCCCCACTGGCTGGGCCTTGGTCTGGTGGATCGTGGGCGTGGTGGCGGTTGCGGTGGCGCTCTATTTTGCCTGGAGAATCTGGCAAAGGCGCCGCGCTGAGGCTGCCATTGTCCCAGTCGTTCCGCCGCACGTCCGCGCGAAACAGAGGCTCCAGGAAGCGCTCGCCTTGCTCGGCCAGCCGCGAGAATTCTGCATCCTGGTGTCTGATACCATCCGTTGGTACCTCGAAGAACGGTTTGAGTTTCACGCACCGGAGCGGACGACCGAAGAATTCCTATATGAGTTGCAGGGAACGGATCTGCTCACGCGCGATCAGAAGGAGAGCCTGGGCGAGTTCCTCAAGCGTTGTGACCTGGTCAAATTCGCCAAATACGAGCCGCGCGAGGCGGAGTTGCGGGACCTCCATGATTCCGCAATGCGCTTGGTCGAAGAAACCGAGCCCGCCGCTCCCGCTGATGCAGTGCCCGCCGGAACCGCAGCACTCGACACTCGACACTCGACACTTCTGCCATGACTTTCGCTCACCCATATCTGTTGCTGCTCCTGCTGGCGCTCCCGGTCGCGGCATGGCTCAAGGGCAAGCGCGGTCAACCGCCGGCCTTTGTCTATTCGTCTGTGCAACTCGTGCGCGGTATCCTCAACGTGACCCAGGCACGGTCCGGCGGCTTTCTGGCGGCGCTGCGCTGGCTGGCCTTGGCGCTGTTTATCGTGGCCCTGGCTCAGCCGCGGCTGACCCGGAGCGAAACCAAAGTCAGCGCCAGTGGTGTGGACATCGTCGCGGCGCTCGACATGTCGGGCAGCATGGTGTCGGAGGATTTCGAAGTGAAGGGAAAACGGGTCAACCGTTTTAATATGGCTCGCGACGTTCTGAAGCGATTCATCGATAAGCGCCCGAATGATAGGATCGGATTGGTCGTCTTCGCCTCGCAGGCTTACATCGCCACGCCGTTGACCCTGGATCACGATTTCCTCATCCAGAACCTGGACCGAATGAAGATTGGAGACATCGATGAAAACCGGACAGCTATCGGTTCAGCGCTCAGCTCGGCCATCAATCGTCTGCGCGACCTTAAGGCCAAGAGCAAGCTGGTGATTCTGATGACCGATGGTCAGAACAATGCCGGAAAAATTCAGCCGGTGACAACTGCCGAAGCGGCTCAAGCACTCGGCGTCAAGGTCTATACTATTGGCGTCGGCATGCGCGGGCGCGCGCCGATGCCGGCCGGCCGAAACCCCTTCACCGGCGAGACCATGTACCAGTGGGTGCCGGTCGATATCGACGAGGAGACACTGCAGAAGATCGCGGAAATGACCAAGGCGAAGTACTATCGGGCCGATAACTCGGAACGGTTTCAAGCCATTTACGCCGAGATCGACAAACTAGAGAAGACAGAAGCGGATATTAAGAAATTCACGCATCACAGGGAGCTGATGGCATGGGTCATTTCGCCGGGCCTGGGGCTGCTGCTGCTGGAAATTCTCCTGCGGCATACGATGTTCAGGAGGCTGCCATGAAAGGCGCCCGAGATTAATGCTTTTCGCCCAGGCACAGCTCCTTTGGTTGCTCGCGGTTTTTCCGCCGCTAATGATCATTTTTTTCTGGTGGTCGTGGGGCAAGCGGCAGTGGTTGGTCACGCAGTTTATCCAGGCGCGACTGCTGGCAGGTCTGACGGTGGGGATTTCTCCCGGGCGATTTAAGCTGCGCTTGGCGATGCTGGTGCTGTCCGTAATCTGCTTGATCCTGGCGTTGTCCCGGCCGCAATGGGGTTTTGATTGGGAGCCGACCAAACAGCGCGGGCTGGATATCATCGTCGCGATCGATACTTCCAAGAGCATGTTGGCGGAGGACATCGCGCCGAACCGGCTAGCGCGCGCAAAGTTGGCTGCGCTCGATCTGGCCCAGCAGGCCAAATCCGATCGTCTCGGTGTCATCGCATTTGCCGGCACCGCGTTCCTGCAGTGTCCGCTCACTATAGACGACACGGCATTTCGCCAGGGTGTCGAGGCGCTGGATGTGAACATCATCCCGCAGGGCGGCACGGCGCTGGCGGAAGCGATTGACACTACCCTCAACGCGTTCAAGGAAGGGGACAGTTACAAGGCGCTCGTGCTCATTACCGATGGCGAAGACCACGACTCGGGCGCATTGGATGCCGCAAAACGGGCGGCCCAAGCCGGCTTGCAGATTTTCACGCTCGGCGTCGGCACGGCCGATGGCGAATTGCTACGGATCAAGGACGCGAACGGGCGCAGCGATTTTGTGCGCGACGAGCAAGGCAATGTGGTTAAATCGCATTTGAATGAGGACTTGTTGCGCGACATCGCCAAAGCTACCGATTACGGCATTTACCTCCGGCTCCAGGGGGCAAAATCGATGGAAACTCTGTATCAGCAGGGTTTGTCAAAATTGCCGAAATCCGAGCATCAGGAAAAACTCGTTCGGCGGTATCATGAGAGGTATCATTGGCCGTTGGCGTTGGCGATCCTCTGCCTGTTGGTTGAAATGCTTTTTCCCGAACGAAAGCGCGAAATGAGCACAAGTATGGCAAAGGCAACACCCTTGGAGACGCCGGTACCTGTCGCAGCACAATGAGAACGACGAAATACTTTGCAGTGTTCTGCATGTTGCTGCCTGCGGCTTTGGCCTTCGGTTCGACTGCAGGCGCGCTGCGCGATTACAAGGCAGGCAATTACGATGAGGCGCTAAAGGAGTACCAGAAATTGCTCCAACGCAACACCAACGACCCGCGCCTGCATTTCAACGCAGGCGCAGCGGCCTATCGCCAGAAGAGCTTTGCCGAGGCCGCCAAGGAATTCGACTCTGCTCTGTCCTCACCGGACCTGAGGCTTCAAGGTCAGTCTTACTACAATCGCGGCAATTCGCTGTTCCGCCTGGGCGAACAAATTCCTGATCCTTCCAAGAAGAGCGAGGCGTGGAAAGGGGCCCTCAAAGATTTCGAAAGCAGCGCAAAGCTGAACACGCAGGATCCGGATGCAAAATACAATTATGAATTCGTAAAGCGAAAGCTGGAGGAACTCAAACAACAGCAACAACAGCAGAGCAAATCCGATCAAAAGCAGGATCAGAACCAGGACCAGCAACAGCAACAGAATCAGCAAAACCAGAATTCATCGAAAGACCAGAACCAACAAGAGCAAGCAAAGCAGGATCAATCCGAACAGAAACAGGAGTCTGGTCAGCAAAACCAACAGGCCCAGCAACAGAAACAGGAGGAGCAAAAACCGCCGTCCCCAAGCGAACAGCAGCAGAAAGAACAACAACAGTCTCAGCAGCAGAATCAGGAGCAGGCCAATCAATCTTCCGGCCAGCCGCAGGACAAGACCGAAGGCAAAGAAAAGGAAGCGGCGGCGGCTCTCGGCCAGATGACCCCGGAACAAGCACGGCAATTACTCGACGCGCAGAAGAGCGAAGAACATTTGCTGCAGCTCAAACCTAACAAGAAGCCGACGGACCGCAGCCGGCCATTCAAGGACTGGTAAGCTTATTCGCAGGTGTTGGACCTCGTAGTGGATTCGCGTAAGCGACGCTTAGCGCCGAATCCGATTCCTCCCGACCAACCCGTAAACCCGCTCAAGAAGTTGGCTCTGATTTCTGGGCAACCGGAGGTTTCGCCACACGAGGAGGTCTTTCCGGCCTGGGCGCGCCTGCGCCTCGCGCTGGGCGGGGTCTCCGTTCGTGAGCGCCTGCTCTGGCGGGCCTTTCACCACCGCCAGTTTCGGGACGCCGGCCACGTTTCTCGGTCCGAGGGTGTTCCGCCTTTGACTCAGAGGTCGGCGCGGGCGCCGGCGGAGTCGGCGGTGGTGTGGTGCTTTCGACCCGGACCTTGAGCATCGTCGTTACGTCCTGATACAAGCGCAGTTCTACATCATGTTCGCCCAGCGCGCGAATCGGGTGCTCGAGATGAATCTTCTTCTTGTCGAGCGACACGTCAAACTGCGTCTTGAGCTGATCAGCGATCATCCCTGCGGTGACCGCGCCGAACATCTTGCCATCTTCCCCAGTTTTGGCCGTGAGAACACAGACCAGCTTGGCGAGGCTCTTGGCCAGTTCGGTCATGGTGTTGAGCTCGTGGGCTTCCCGCTCACCGCGTCGTTGCTTGAGCACTTCAAGACGGCGTTTGTTCGTCGCGGTAAGCGGTATCGCGAGCCCTTGCGGAAACAAGTAATTGCGAGCGTAACCGGCGGCGACTTTCACCTGGTCGGATTCGCCGCCTAATCCGACGATGTTGTGCGTTAATACTACTTCAGTCTTGGCCATACTTCGGAAAAAAGTTGAGAGTTGATCGTGAAAGTTGAGGGAAAAGCAACCAGCCCTCAGCGCGTTATTCAAAAGGGGACGTCGTCTTCCTCGGGTGGCGCGGCCTCGGGTTCAGGAGCCTCTGGGGCAGCCCCGGCAGCCGGAGCGGCCGACCGCGACGCCGGAGCACCCTCGCCGGTGCCTTTGGAATCGAGAAACGAGAAGCTCTCGAGCACAACCCGGAGCTTGCTTTGTTTTTGGTGCGTGTTTTTGTCCTCCCACTGGTCGAGTTTGAGCCGGCCCTCAACGAGCAACGGCCGGCCTTTTTTCACGTACTGCGCGATCACTTCCGCCTGGCGGCCCCAGGCTTCCACATCGACAAAGGTCGCTTCTTCCTTTGTCTCTCCCGTATCGCTTTTCCAGGTGCGATTAATCGCCATGCCAATTCGGGCAATCGCCGTGCCTTTCGGGGTGTACCGCAGTTCGGGATCGCGGGTCAAATTTCCCGCGAGGATGACTTTGTTAAAGTTGGCCATGCTGAGTTCCTTGAATTAGGCGGTTACCGGCTTGGGAGCGGGGGCCTGAATGAACAACACGCGGAACACTTCTTCATTCATTGCCAACCGGTGCTTCAACTGGTCGAGAGCGGTCGGTTCGCTCTCGAAAATCACATTCACGTAGTGGCCGGCGCTGTGCTTCTTGTTGGCGACGCGCGCAAAACTCCGGCGGTCCATTTTCTGTACGGTTTCCACTTTGCCGCCTACGGAGGCGATCTCCGCGGAGAGCTTGTCGAGGCTTTCTTTCAGCCCGTCTTCTTTGCCAGCCGTTTCCAGTATGAACAAGCCTTCGTATCGTTTCACTGCTCTTTTCTTTCGATTTCGGGGCCAACCACGGCCCCGTTAAACTGACTCATTGCCTTTTGAATTCCAGCCTCCAGCCAGCATTCCACCTGGCGAGAGGCCACGGTCAACACTTTATCCACCAGCGGAGCTTCCGTCGAACTAAATCGGCCCAGCACATAGCCGGTGATCTCTCGAGCGCCGCTCTGCCGGCCGATCCCCATGCGCAACCGCGCATAGTCCCGCGTGCCGAGTTGCTGCTCGACGGACTCCAGCCCGTGATGACCGCCGCTGCTGCCGCCAGGCCGCAGCCGTATTTCTCCGAGCGGCAGGTCCGCGTCGTCCACCGCCACCAGCAGCCCGCTCATCGGCACCTGGTAAAACCGAGCCACTGCGCCAACCGCATCGCCGCTGGAGTTCATATACGTTTGCGGTTGGCAAAGCAGCACGCTGGCACCCGCCCCGTCCGCCCGGGCAAGGCGGGCATTAAACTTCGATTCGTACGCCCAATGACCATCCCAGCTCCCGGCCAATCGCTCGACGAGCAAGAAGCCGACGTTATGCCGAGTTCGAGAGTATTCGGCACCGGGGTTGCCCAGTCCCACGATGAGGTGCAGCTTCACCCACGTCCAAAATCCACCATTACTTCTTTTTCTCGGCCGGTTTCTCGGGCTTCTTCTCGGCCGCCTTTTCGGGAACTTTTTCGCCAGGTTTGGCCGCAGCTTTCTCGGCAACCTTCGCAGGGGCTGCGGCGCCCTTGGCCGCCGGGGCAGCTTCCTCGCCTTCCTTCTTCTCTTTGATCATTTCAACTTCGCCCGGGACCGCCGCCGCCGCTTCGGCCGCTTCGGCCGCTTCTTCCTCTTCGGTGCGCGGCGCCGCCACCGCAAGGACTGGAATCTGTTTGTCGCCGATGATCTCGACCTTGTCCGGCGCCTTGATCTCGCCGAGGTGTATGGCCTGGCCGATGTTCAAGTGACTCACATCGACTGTGATCAATTCCGGCAAATCTTTGGGCAATCCGCGAACGCGAATCTTAAACAATACGTGCTCGAGCACCCCGCCGCCGGTCTTGACGCCCACCGCTTCGCCGGTCGTTTCCACCGGCACCATCACGGTGACTTTTTCGTTTTCGGCGACTTCGTGGAAATCGACGTGCAGCACTTCACCGCTCAGGGCGTGATGCTGGACCTCCTGGACCAGGGCGAGCCTCTTGGGGCGCGGATCATCCTTTACCTCCAGATCCACCAGCAGGTTCTCGGAGATGGAATGGTGAATGAGGTTCTCCATTTCCTTGGCTTTGACCTCGAGAATTTGCGGTTTGGCCTGTCGGCCATAAATCACGGCCGGAATCCGACCGGCCGCGCGCAGCCGTTTGGCGCCGGCTCGCCGGCCCAATGTCCGCGGAAATGCATTTAGTGCAACAGATTTCATTATGTCCTGGTAGATTCGTTACAGGTTTTCGGTTTGGACTATTGTCCGCTTGCCCAAAATCAATCGCTGACTATCGATTCTCAGTCGCCCGCCTGGTTTGTTTTCCTTGCCGAACGGCGGAGCTAGCTCGTACGCCCGCCCTTGAATTCAAACAGCGAGGTAACCGACGAATTACTATGGATTCGCTTGATAGCCTCGCCCAAGAGCCCGGCCACCGACAAGGTGGTGATTTTCACCCCACTAATTTCAGGGCGGAGGATAGTATCAGTTGTTACCAATTCGTCAATAGTGGATTTTCGGAGTCTCTCCACGCCGATCTCATTGAGAATGGCATGGGAAACGCACGCGATGATCTTTTTGGCGCCTTTGCGTTTGAGCAATACCGCGGCAGTCGTCAGCGTGCCGGCCGTCTCGGTCAGGTCGTCCACGAGCAGAACATCTTTGCCGCGAATTTCTCCAATGATCGCCATCGATTCAACCTCGCTGGCGCTCTTGCGGCGTTTGGCGACGATCGCCAGGCTGGCGTCAAGCGTCTGCGAATAGGCATACGCCATTTTTAAGCCGCCGATGTCCGGACTCACCACCACCAGGTCGCGCAACTGCTTTTTCTTCAGATACTCGTACATCACGGGCGCGGCATAGAGATGGTCCACGGGGATGTCGAAGAAACCCTGGATCTGTTGGGCGTGCAGGTCCATCGTCAGTATGCGATTGGCGCCGGCCGCAACGATCAGATTGGCCACCAGCTTGGCGGTGATCGGCACGCGTGGCTGGTCTTTGCGATCCTGGCGGGCATAACCGTAAAAGGGCAGCACCGCCGTGATGCGCGCCGCGCTGGCGCGGCGCAGCGCGTCGATCATGATGAACATTTCCATCAAGTGATGGTTGGTGGGCGGCGAAGTGGATTGCACCAGAAACACGTCCTCGCCGCGCACGTTCTCCTCAATTTTGACGAATGTTTCCCCGTCGGGAAACGGTTTGACGGTGGACTTGCCAAGTTCAATGCCGATGTAAGCGCAGATAGATTCGGCCAAAGGCGCGTTGGAGGTGCCACTGAAAATCTTCACGATCGGTTGATGATTTGTTAACCCAGGAATCCACCGGAACGGTGGAGAAAAAGCTGTCGGACTCTAACAGCGGTCGGCCTTGGCGCAAGCCGAAACTCGGGACCGAGATATTTGCCGGCGCACTTTGACAGTACGACCTGGCAGGGCGGTTGGTGCGGAGTGCGCCCGTCTTCGGGCGCAGCAGGTCCTGCTCGTGCTACCACATTGGTTACTCCCTCAGCCCTCCCCATTTCTGGCTTGCTGCGCCCGAGGACGGACACACTCCGCCGCCGAGCCGACGCCGTCAGGTCAAAACGATTTTGTCGCCCTGCTTCAGGGTGACAATGGCTTTTTTCCAGTCTGGCGAGCTGCCGGCCTGGTAGGTGCGCTGACGTCGGAGCTTGCCGTGCACATTGAGAGTGTTGACCCTGAGCACTTTGACCTTGAACAACTCCTGAACGGCCTGACGGATCTGGGTCTTGTTGGCCCGGCGGTCGGCCACTACCGTATACTGGTTGAGGGGGCGAGTCTTGATTTCTGAGGACCCATCTTTATTGGTTACCTTGTAGCGCACGGGTTGAGTGCCCTGCCGCGTGCCTTTTTCGGTCACACGGACAGTCTTAATGATTTCAAAAGTGTTCATAAGTTATGGCTGAAGTCGAGGACCTGAGCCGCAATTAATCCTGCGCACGTTTATGTTGGGAATCGTTTAGCTCGCGAGTGATTTTCAGGTTTCTTACTTCACGAGCCGGGCTTCGACTTGTTCGAACGCGCCCCGTGTGAAGACGAGTTTGCTGGGCCGGAGCACATCGTAAGTACTAAGCGAGTCGCTAGTCGCCAGCGTGACCGTAGGGATATTTCGCGACGCAAGGATCAGATTTTTATCTGTGCCGTGCGCGACAATCAAAGTAGTGCCTTTGAGATCGAGCGCCGAGAGCAGGCTCACGAACTCTTTCGTCCTGGGCGAGTCCAGCTTGAGCTCATCCAACAACAACACATCGCCGGCGCGCAGGCGTTCGCTCAGCGCCTTCCGTAACGCGAGCTGCCTCGTCTTGCGCGAAACCTTCTTACTGAAATCACGGGGCTTGGGTCCAAAAACGACTCCGCCGCCGCGCCACAAAGGCGACTGGAACGAGCCGGCGCGGGCACGGCCCGTGCCTTTTTGACGCCATGGCTTTTTGTTGGTGCCAGCGACTTCGCCGACATTTTTGGTGCAAGCTGTGCCCATCCGCTGGGCCGCGGTGTAAGCGACCACCGTATCGTGAACAGCTTGTGTCCCTTTGCCGTCCTCGATGAGCGAAAATTTTACTTCCAGCTCGCCCTGGTCCTGCCCCTTAGTGTCTTTGATGGTCAGTTTCATTTCTTTTTCGCCTCACCTTTCTTCGCGGCCTCAGCACGTTGGGCATGTGGTTTCCAGCCCTTCGGACGCTTTTTGGATTCGCGAATGACCACGTAATCGCCGTTGGCTCCAGGGATCGCACCTTTAATCAGCAGCAAATTGTCTGCCTCGCGCACCTGCACCACCTCAAGGTTCTGAGCCGTGCGGCGGACCTGGCCCATGTGACCCGGCATTCTCATGCCGCGCATGACCGTGCCCGGGAACAGGCGCTGGCCAATGGCGCCGGAGCGGCGGTGCCATCCCTTGGCGCCGTGGGTCGAATCACCGCCGGCAAAGTGATGACGTTTGACGACGCCCTCAAATCCGCGTCCCTTGGTTAGCCCGATGGCATCGACGTAATCGCCGGGGGCGAACAGGGTTGCGCCGATCACCTCGCCGGGCTTCACTTCTTTGGAGAACTCACGGAACTCTTTGATGCGCCGGACGGCTACGCCGTTGAACTTCTTAATGTGACCTAACAACGCTTTGGTTACCCGGTGCTCCTTTTGATCGTCGAAGCCGAGCTGAACGGCGTTGTAACCGTCGGTTTGCTGGGTCTTGCACTGGAGAACACGGTTCGGTCCTGCCTGGACGACCGTCACTGGAGTGATGACGCCATGCGCGTTATAGACGCGCGTTTGGCCTAACTTTTTTGCGAGGAGTCCGAGAGGCATAGGAAAAATTGGAATGATGGAGTCTTGGAGTAATGGAGCGATGGATTACTCCGTTTGTTATCATTAAATTTTGATGGTGATGTCCACGCCCGCGGGGAGGTTCAGCTTCTTAAGTTCATCCACGGTTTTGGCCGTCGGTTCGATGATGTCGATCAGTCGTTTATGAGTGCGTTGCTCGAAAGTTTCCTGTGATTTCTTGTCCGCGTGCGGCGAGCGTTGAACGGTGAAACGCTCGATCCGAGTCGGCAACGGAATGGGACCGGCGACGCGCGCTCCTGTGCGCTTGACGGTATCCGCGATGTCGCGGGCGGATTGGTCGATGACCCGATGGTCAAAGGCCTTCAATCGGATGCGAATGCGCTGTCCAGCCATACAAAGAACAATTGTCTGTTAATGGTGTTGTTACAGTCTCCCGGTTCCCACCCGGGAAACGGACTGCGGAATATAGCAAAAGGGCCTTTGCCTGCAACAGGTTTCTGAAAGAATAGTAAGGGCTCCGGCTTTGGAGGCGGAGTGCGCCCGTCCCCGGGCGCAGCAACTGCCGACCGAGCGAGGGCCCAAGCATTTCCCGGCCAACTCGACATTTCTACATTGCTGCGCCCGGGGACGGGCGCACTCCGGGCCGCGTCTCCCTTCTTTAACTGAGGGAACACAAAAATTGCGCGCCGCTGCCGAAATTCCACTCAGGCCCTGGCGGGCGGCTTTTTCGCGGCGGTGTCCAAAATGCCCGCCACGATGCTCGCCGGCACCGTGTCGAAGCGGAAAGGCTCCATGGAATAAGCGGCACGGCCCTTCGACAACGAACGAATCGCCGTGGCGTAGCCGAACATCTCGGCCAGCGGCACTTCGGCATTCAACACCGTGGAACTGTCTTTGGCCTCAATGCTGATGATCCGGCCACGGCGGCGGTTGATGTCGCCCAGCAAGTCGCCCTGGTACTCATCGGGTGTGGTGACCTCGACCTTCATAATGGGCTCGAGCAGAATGCCGTTTGCTTTTTTCGCGGCGTCTTTAAAGGCGAAGATTCCGGCCATCTTGAACGCCAGCTCGCTCGAGTCCACCTCGTGAAACGTCCCATCGACTACTTCGACCTTCAGATCCACCATCGGGTAGCCGGCCAGCACGCCGCCGGCAATCGCCTCCTCGATGCCGTCGATGACCGCCGGAATGTATTCCTTCGGAATGGCACCGCCCACGATTTTGTTTTCGATTTCGACGCCTTTGCCGCGTTCATTCGGCGCCAGCGTGACGCAGGCGTGGCCATACTGGCCGCGACCGCCCGATTGGCGGATGAACTTGCCCTCGCCTTCGGCGGCCTTGGTGATGGTCTCGCGATAAGCGATTTGCGGCGCGCCGGCGTTGGCGGCCACTTTGAATTCGCGAAACAGACGGTCGCGAATGATTTCCAGGTGCAGCTCGCCCATGCCGGCAATGATGAGCTGGCCGGTCTCCTCGTTGGTGAAACAGCGGAACGTCGGGTCTTCCTCGGCCAGGCGCTGCAAGCCTTCGCCCATCTTCTCGCGGTCGGCTTTGGTTTTCGGTTCGACCGCCATCGAGATCACCGGCTCGGGGAACGTGGGCGGCTCCAGCAAGATTTCGAAGTCCTCATCGCACAGCGTGTCGCCGGTGGTGATGTTCTTCAGGCCGACGAGCGCGGCAATGTCGCCCGCGTAGGTGGTTTCGACGTCGATCCGTTTATCGGCCTGGATCATCATGACGCGGCTGACGCGCTCCCGCTTGCGCGTGCGCGGATTGTAAATGACGTCGCCCTTCTTGAGTTGGCCGCTATAGACTCGGAAAAAGACCAGCTTGCCTACATAGGGATCGGTCCACAATTTGAACGCGAGCGAGCAAAACTTGCCGTGGTCGTCGGAGGTCACTTCGATCTTTGTCTCCGAATCAGTTGACTGGCCGGTCGCAGCCGGCACGTCGAGCGGGGAGGGAAGGTAATCAATCACCGCGTCCACCAGCGGCTGGACGCCGCGTTTTTTGAATGCAGAACCGCAGAGCACGGGGACCAGCTCGATCCGGCAGGTCAAACGGCGAATCGCCGCTTTCAATACCTGCGCCGGGACCGGCTTGTTTTCGATGATCAGTTCCGCAATCGCGTCGTCCTTATTCGAGACCGCATCGACCAGCTCAGCCAGGGCCGACGCGGCCGAATCTTTCAGCTCGGCTGGGATGTCCGTGACTTCATATTTCAGGCCGACTTCATCGTCCTCGTCATAGACGATGGCTTTCTGATTCACGACGTCGATCACGCCCCGGAAGTAGTCCTCTTTGCCGATCGGCAGGAAGATCGGATAGGCATAAGCGCCCAACTTCTTGCGCATGTCGTTAAGCGCATTCTCGAAGTTCGCTCCGGTTCGGTCCATCTTGTTGACGAATGCGATCCGCGGTACCTTGTACTTGGTCGCCTGCCGCCAGACGGTTTCCGATTGCGGCTGCACGCCGGCCACGCCACAAAACACGGCGACCGCACCGTCGAGTACGCGCATGGAACGCTCGACTTCGGCTGTGAAGTCCACGTGTCCCGGCGTGTCAATGATGTTGATCCGGTGAGCCACACCCTGAAAGGCCTTGTAGGTGCCGTCGGTCTTTTGCGTCCAATAGCAGGTCGTGGCGGCCGAGGTGATGGTAATGCCGCGCTCGCGCTCCTGTTCCATCCAGTCGGTGACGGTGTTTCCGTCGTCCACGTCGCCCATCTTATGGATGAGGCCAGTGTAGAACAAAATGCGCTCGGTGGTAGTGGTCTTTCCAGCGTCGATATGCGCGGCAATGCCGATGTTGCGCGTTCGCTCCATCGGGTACTGCCGATTCGGCGAATTGGGCGAGGTCCCGGTTTTTCGGGAGCCAGCTTTTTCCATGACTGCTTCCATCTTAAAATCCTGATGCTCTGTTGTTAGAGAATGAAAGCGCCCCGGACCAGTTTGCGGCCATCGGGGCGCTCTCAAAATATATACTATTACCAGCGGAAATGTGCAAAGGCCTTGTTGGCCTGCGCCATTTTGTGCACCTCATCACGTTTGCGGATCGCGTTACCCTGTCCTTGATAGGCGTCCAGAATCTCAGAGGCAAGGGCCTCGCGGAGGGGGACGCCTTTGCGCGAATCGGCAAAATCCACCAACCAGCGCAACGCCAGCGCGAATTGGCGGTCGGGCGGCACTTCCAGCGGGACCTGGTAAGTGGCGCCGCCCACGCGGCGGGCTTTGACCTCGAGGCGCGGCTTGGCGTTATCCACGGCCCGCTGCAACACGTCCAGCGGATTGCTGGCCGGGTTCTTAGCGGAGATCTGATCGAAGGCGCCGTAAACCACACGCTGCGCCACGGTCTTCTTGCCGCACTGCATAACGGTGTTCACCAGGCGCGAAACCAACGTGCTGTTGAACTTCGCATCTTTGATGATCGGTCGTTTGATGGCTCGGCGTCGTCGGGACATGCTTTTTGGTAAATAGGTTTAAATAGACTTAATTTGGCTTAAATTGGCTTAATTCGGCTAAAGAGTGCTCAAGCTGCGGGGGTCGGGGCGGGAGCGGCAGCGGGGGCTGCGGCCGCGGGTTTGGATCCGGGTTTGGGGCGCTTGACACCATACTTGGAGCGGCTTACCCGGCGTTTTTCGACGCCGGCGGCATCGAGCGTGCCGCGAACGATATGGTACCGCACGCCCGGCAGATCTTTCACCCGGCCGCCACGAACCAGCACAATCGAGTGTTCCTGAAGGTTGTGGCCTTCGTCGGGGATGTAGGCAATGACTTCGTAGCCGTTGGTCAGGCGGACCTTGGCGACCTTCCGCATCGCCGAGTTCGGCTTCTTGGGGGTGCGCGTCATCACCTGAATGCAGACGCCCCGCCGAAATGGTGAGTTTTCCAAGGCTGGCGACTTGGACTTATGCTTCAGTTTACGGCGGCCCTTGCGGACCAATTGGTTAATTGTCGGCATTGCTTAGCGTCGAATCGCGCCCGAAGGAAGGCCCTCCGGGCAAACGGAGGGCGGAATATACCAGAGGAATTACCGGTTGCAATAAGTATTTCCATCCCAATTCGCCCCAGGAGGCATCTCAAAATCTGAGAGAGGTCGACGGATCGAAATCCTTCGTGTTTAAGGACATTTCATAACCAAACCAAGGGTTTGGCTCATACCAACCCAAGCCAACGGCCTGGGTTCATTGAGCGGAATGTGTAAGAGCGCTGAAAGCGCGCCTCATCCTAATGCGGAAGAGTATGGAGTGGAGGATGTCCGGACTGAGAGTTCTTGCAATGCCGCGACATGAGGCAGGCTTTCAGCCTGCAATCGTTCGGTAACGACGATGAATCCAGGCCGTTGGCCTGGGCTGAAATGAAACAGGCCTTCGGCCTGGCCCCCTGATCAGCACCCAGGCTGAACGGGTACAAAGCGGAGTGCCAACGAAACCACCCTCGACGCGTACATTCCTTCTTTTGTTGGACGCCGCCTTATCGCAACGGATCGCTGCTAATTCCAGATGACTCGGCTTTGTTTCCAGGAACCATCCCCTTGACGCCGATACAGGTAGAGGTAGTTGCCGCTCTTGGTGATTAGAGCCCCACCAGCCTTCGGAGTCAGCGTGTAACGCTCCGTGCCCCGATCAAAGGCCCAATCGCCGAACACCACGATCTCCTGACTATTGTACTCAACCTGCACCGCATACGTATGATGGAACCCCCGCATTAGGGCGGCCACAGTGTCCGCACCGGTCACCGGTGGCTCGTTGGGCCCCATCATCACCAGGTCGTCAGCGAAGAAACTTCGAAACTGGTCAACGCTTCCGGCGTTCTCGGCGGCCTGGAACTGAGCGGTCGCGGCAGCTATGGCCTGACGGTCTGCGGCTGGGCCTGACTTGGTGACGGTACCGCATCCCGCCATGAACAGCGCCGAGAGGACAACTCCGATAGCCAGATGCTTCATTGAACCTCCATGGGTGCGCGGCGTGTAACGCCTGAACTGAGCAAGGCGGGCGGCCCGAGACATTGGAATTGGGGACGGACACCGCACGCCCGCATTTGCTCCAGTGATTCTCTGTGCGCCTGACATGGGCGTGAACCGACGGGGTGAAAGTCCCCTATGTAGGAACACGGTTGTCGGGCCTTTCATACCGTGAGGCACGATGGCCCAACCATTAGACCGAAGCAACTGCCTTGCCGGAGACAACGACGCCGAGTGGCCGAGTCTCGGGTCAGCGAATTCCGACAGTCCTGGACCGTGTCATCGCGTGTGACATGACGGATTTTCCCGCCTAACTCTTGCGCGTGTATTTGATCTCCAGAGTCCGCACTTCCGTTCCACCTCGGTCCTCAAAAAACTCGAACGTTCGGTGATCCCGATCCGATAGCTTGAGCACTTCGCGTACTTTGGTCTTCATTCCGGGCATCATCTGATATTCCCCGAGGTATGTAAGCGTCTTCGTCCCGGCGTCGTAAGTTCCCTCCAGTCCCATGATGCCGGTGCCCATGTTGTCGATCCAGGTGGCGACGAATTTCTTTTTGGCGTTGTCATAGCCCTCGGTGCCTATGCCTTTGAAGTCCATATCCATCATTTTGCCGTCCGGCCCGGGCATTTGCATCTTGCCGGCGTGTTCGCTGATAAAGAATCGACCGTCGAATACGGCTCGCGTGACGGCGGTGCCCGAGGATTCAGTCGGAGCAGAGTTCGGATCCGGGCTCATCCACGCCTTGACGTGGTAGTCCCAGGTGCCCACGCCGTTTGCCAGCAGTTTGTGGTTCTCGCCAGGTTTCATCATTTCCATCATCATGGCCATCATCTCGGATTCATTCGCTTGGCCAGTCTCCTTGGCCTTTGGCTTATTCTTATCCTGGGCCAGACTCGGCAAGCTGATCGCGGCAGACAGCGCTGCGGCTGTGACCCAACGCAACGTCTTGTTCGGATTCATATGCTTTCTCCTATTCTCCGGGTTTAGTTATGTTTGAATTCCCGCTCGCCTGCCCACGCGGGCAAGGCGTCTCTTTCACAGGGTGCCTCACCGTATCTGGCGCCTTAAGCCATGGCAAGCGCCAAGAGTACGTGAGTTCGCCGAGCCGCGGCTGTGGCGAGCCAAGGAGTTGAGGGTTGAGTGATGGGATGTTCAAGCGTCCCCTCGGGACTAGTGGACACGTGAAATGCTGAGAGCCAAGGCTGAAACCTTGGCTTACTCTCGGGCGCCACTCCGGGGCGCCTACGTCCTGCGCGTCTGAATCAGATAACGAGGTCGCCGGTCACGCAAACAGCTTTTCCAGAAGTTGGTCACGGCTCGTCTGGAAATGCGTTGCAACGTCGCCGAGGATGCCAGACAACGTGCCAACTTTGAGCGACTGATGATTCGGTATCGTGACGTGGTGCTGACCACGTTCATTGGTGGTCAGCCAGATATGGCTGCCGCTCTGTCGCGTGATTTAGTAGCCAAGACGGCGCAAGGCTTTGGCCAGGTCCGATCCGGACAGATCCCTTGGTAACTTCATATTACCAATACAGGTCGGTCAACGATCAGCCGGTGATGACTTCTTCGCGAATGAAATGGAGACGAATGACCTTGGGCGCTTTTCCTTCCTCGAAGTGGCAACGAACGGCGTCGCGCACGGCCGAGCGCAGGTCGTCCAGGGTCTCGGCCTCGGTGAAGATGGATTCACCCAAGGCTCTGGCATTGAACCCGCCTTCGGCGGCTTCCTCTACCAAAAAAATCAGTTCGTTCATGATTCGCGTGTAAGCACTGCCTTCACATTGCCGAGAATTTCTATCATCCACCGTTCCTTGGCAAGAATGCTCTGGGCCAGTTGCCGAGGCGGGAGATGAGTGATGTCTTCTGTGAGTCAAGGATCGGCGAAAGGTTCTCACCGCTTGGGTAAGGCTTCCCATGAGTCAACGCGAATGCCTTGGTGAGAATGGAGTGGAAAGGAGCTTTCACTTCTTTACCTTCGTCGAGGCGGTGACGCGTTTGAAGAACTCGTAAACCCCGTTGTCCCCCATTTTTCGGGCGTTGGCCAGCTCGCCGTCCTTGGTGACATACTGAACCTCGCCTGCACTCGAAAGGATCGCCACCGCCGGAATGCCCTTGGTCAAAGGAACTCCATACGTCTTGGCGACATCGACGTTTTTGTCGAAACGGCCCACATCCACTTTGACGATCTTGAAGTCGTGCGACAGCAGTGACGCGCTGGCCCCTTTTTTCATGGCGGAGTCCAGCATTTTGCAGTCGCCGCACCAATTGGCGCCAAAAACAAAGATGACGGGCGTCTTGCTGACGGCGGCCTGCGTCAAGGCCTGCTTGATGTCGCTCTTGGCATCGGCTTTCTCGTCGTACGGAGTTTCAGCCGCGGTGGCGCCCGCCGCGAGAAACGCAAAGAACAATGTATAAACAGTTTTCATAGGCCGAGAATAACGCAACATGCAGCATCGTGCCAGCAAAGATGGCGGGCTTGAAAAAGAGTCAAAGTTTGCGCAACCGGAAGAATTTGGCTGCCGCCGTGACTGGGACGGTGATGGGATTGGTCGAGCCGCTCAAGGAGTTAGTCCAGTTTGGGGGCGAAAGATTCCAGGTTTCTTGCAGAACGAACCCGACGGTGTTCGGTGTCCAGGAAAGCATGGCGTAGCCGGGCGCAGCGCGAGTGATGGTGAGCGTGGGCGCGCCTTCGACCTGGATGGCTTGAGGCAAAACCCAGAAGCCGCCGGCGACCGAGAATTGTGCGTTGGTCAATGTCGGCCCGGCATCGTGCTGCCCGGCGGTGCCGCTGATGGCATATTGCGCATTGGTGCTTGTGCCGCCGCCGCCGGCCACTTTGAACCAATCAATGGAATATTGAGCGTGGGCCGGAAGAACCAAGACCCAAGCTCCAAGCACCAGAGAAGCACCAAGTTTCAAGTTCCAAGGGGAGTTTCGAGTGTCGAGTGTCGACTGTCGCGGAGGCAATGTGGTTTGTTGATTGTTCATTGAAATTTGGCAGGGTGTTGGATGTTGGAATTTGGAGGTTCTCATCTGGTTTTCCAGAACTCAGCGACGGTATAGACTTCCTTCGCGTCGGCGTCCGTCCAGGAGGCGTTGACAGGGGTGCCCAGACCATTGGCAACCCCACCGGTTTGCGTGTAGTGCTCGACATTGAGCGTGCTTTGGGTGGTCAGCGTGAACTGTCCAGAAATGAAAGAATGGGTCGTGTCGCCACCGGCGCCGCTGCCGGCGGTGGAGAATTGCGAGGTGCCGTAGAACACATTTGTGTTGGCGGTCACATTCCGCAACCGCGCTTGATGCCAGCCCACCCTAAAAGCCGGCGCGCTGATGCGGCATTCATACGTGCCCGCAGGAAGGATCATGTCGGTGATGCCGCTGAGGGATCCCAGACCCTGCGAGTTAGTGATGCTATTGAAACCACGAACGTTGATCCCGCCAACAGTGCTGGTGCTGGTTCCGCCACTTGTGCCCTTGGGTTCTTGTTCGCTGAACTTGACGTAGGGGCGGTCGAGAGTGCCCACAAACTGGTTGTTCGCGTTGGTGATCGTCGCAACGCCGGCGAAGGTGCTCGCGCCGTAAAGAATCTGGTTTGCGTTTGTCCGTGCTACATTCTGCGCCAGTTGGGAGTCAGGGACTAAGCCGCTGGCTACGTTGTTGGCGTTGAGACTGGTCAAGCCGCTGCCGTTGCCGGCGAAACTGGCCGCAGTCACCGCGTTGGCGGCGAAATTTCCCGAAGCGTCGCGCGCGACGATCATGTTGGCGTTGTTCGCGCTGGTGGCGGTGGTGGCGCTGTTTAGGATTTTGCCGGCAGTGGAAATCGGCGCCAGTTTCGCGTCGACGATGATGCCAACGAGGTTGGTCGCGTTGAGATTGGTCAGGCCACCGCCATTGCCACTGACCTGATTGGCCGGGTTTGTGGCGATGAGCTGGCTCGAAAACACGTTCGTGCCGCTGAAGAAATTAGTCCCGGTAAAGGTATTGGTCCCGGTGAATAGATTCACCCCGTTGAGCACGGCGACGTTGGCAGGGAGGTTGGTCAGGTTGGCCGCGTTGAGATTGGTCAAGCCGCTGCCGTTGCCGGCGAAACTGGCCGCAGTCACCGCGTTGGCGGCGAAATTTCC